>Ga0315289_10004071_pt1 | contig 21929 bp, 25 predicted proteins | sample YL17G11_40_MG_FD_203452 | JGI IMG/M metagenome (GOLD analysis project Ga0315289, IMG submission 203452) | Sediment microbial communities from Yellowstone Lake, YNP, Wyoming, USA - YL17G11_40 | ecosystem: Environmental > Aquatic > Freshwater > Lake > Sediment | place: USA: Wyoming | collected... | reverse complement strand
GATGTCCCGCAAACACCTCTGCAATGAGAAATCGTGGGACAGGCCTTCAGCCTGTCGGCCACACAGGCTGCTATGGTGAAGGAACTTGCGGGACAGGACACTAGGGTCATGGCAGAGACGTTCCTGCTGGAGGTAGCGACGCCCGAGAAGCTGCTGGTGCGCGAGCAGGCCTCCGAGGCGCAGATCCCCGCGGCCAACGGCTACGTGGGCATCCTGCCCGGCCACGCCGCCCTGCTGGCGGAGCTGGGCGCGGGCAAGCTCTCCTACGCCGCTTCCGGCCAGCGCCGCTCCCTCACCGTCTCCGGCGGCTGGCTCGAAGTCGCCTCCGATCACGTGCGCGTGCTGGCGGATGGGGCGGAGTAGGAGCCGGCATAAGGCTGCGGGGCAATTTGGCCTTGGGGCGGTGGCCCGAGTCGTGGAGTAGCTTTCCCGGGTCAATCGCGGTAAGTTGAAGTCATGGGCGTGTCCTTGACAATCCCGGACTCGGTGGTCGAGGGTCTCCGCTTGCCCGAGGGGGAAATCGCGCAGCGTCTGCGAACCGAGTTGGCCGTTGCGCTCTATTCCCAGGGGGTGCTCTCGCTGGGGAAGGCAGCCGAACTCGCGGAACTCAGTCGCGCCCTGTTCGGGGAATTGGTGGGCCAGCGAGGGATCCCACGGCATTACGGCGACGAGGATCTGGCGCAAGACCTTTCCTATGCTCGTGGCGAGTGATACGTCGCCGATCTCCAATCTTGCCATTATCGGTCGGTTGGACCTCCTGCGAACTCAATTCCGGGAGATCTGGATTCCCCCTGCTGTCGAGTCCGAACTGGGCGCGCTTCCGCATCCGCCGGCGCTGGCAAGCATCCACCAAGCCTTTCGCGATGGGTGGATCAAGCCGCGCACGGTCCAGGGGGATCGGATCATACGGTTGCTGGGATGCGACCTCGATCGCGGCGAGGCGGAAGCGATTGCGTTGGGCGTTGAACTGCCGGCGGACTTGATCCTCTTGGATGAGAGAGAGGGCCGCTGCGCCGCACGCCGGGTGGGACTCCGGGTGAGCGGTGTCCTCGGCGTCCTGTTGTGCGCCAAAGCGCGGGGTCAGATCTCGCTCGTGAGGCCTGAACTGGAGGCTTTGCGTAGCCGGGCTCGGTTCTTCATCGCGCCACGCCTAGAGGAGGAAGTCCTGCGGCTCGCCGGCGAGTAGGCGCGGGGCCGCCTGCACTCCCGCGCGGCCCGGCAGTTCATCGGCGTGAAATCCCGGCGGCCAACCGTTACGTGGGTATCCTGCCCGGCCACGCCGCCCTGCTGGCCGAACTCGGCTCCGGCGCGCTCAGCTACACTGCCGCCGGCCGCCGCCACTCGCTGACCGTCTCCGGCGGCTGGCTGGAAGTCGCCTCCGACCACGTCCGTGTGCTGGCGGATGGGGCGGGGTCAGGGGTAGGATGAGGCCTCGGCTTCCGCCGGGGCAAGAGGCAGGCGCTACCACGCTTCGACGCTCAGATTCTCGAGTTCTCGAAAGTGGTTGTCACGTGTCACGAGTACGAGGTCGTGCCGACGGGCGATGGCCGCGATCCAGAGGTCGTTTTCCGGGAGGGGCCGCCCCTTCACCCGCAGTTCATTCCTGATTGCGCCATACTCGCGCGCGACCTCCGCATCACAACCAAGGACCGATCTCTCCGTAGCGAACTCATCAACGCGGGCCGTGTTCTCGCCGGGGCGGCTGGACTTGCCTGCCCCGTAGTACAGCTCCCCCAAGACGATCGCTGGGATGAACACCTCATCGGCCGCCGCTAGGCCGCGCTGAACATCGGGTTCCTGCCGAAACAGCGCAACAACGATGTTGGTGTCGAGCAGGTACCTACCATTCATCGGCGTCCACCCGCTCACAGTCGGCCTCGATGGCCTCCATCATCTCGCGAGCGCTGGTGTCGTCGAGAAGGCCGGCAAAGCGGAGTAGCTCCCTGCCGGGCTCGCCCTTACGGGGGGACTGAGCCAAGCCTTGCGCGAAATGGAGTACGCGACGCTGGAGCTCCGGCGGCAACTGATCCAGTTGTTTCGTGATCGCGTCCTTGATGCCCAGGTCCGCCATTGTGCACCTGCCTAGGGCCACGTGATTTGCCCGACCTGATAGTAGTGTAACGCCCCGCGAATTGAGGCCGCTACCACCCGTCGAAGCCCAGATCCCGGCGGCCAACGGCTACGTGGGCATCCTGCCCGGCCACGCCGCGCTGCTGGCGGAGCTGGGCACGGGCAAGCTCTCCTACACCGCCGCCGGCCGCCGCCACTCCCTCACCGTCTCCGGCGGCTGGCTGGAAGTGCTCGACGACCACGTCCGCGTGCTGGCGGACGGGGCCGAGACCACTCCCCAGTAGCGTGTTGCGGACTGACCCGTATAATTGAAGGGGGAGGTCGTGCATATGCCCCGGCTGGACAGCCTGTTCGAGCGCAGGGCCGAGATTCTCGCCGTGGCCGCTTGTCACGGCGCGCGCAACGTGCGTGTGTTCGGCTCGGTGGCCCGCGGCGGCGCCCGCCCCGACAGCGACGTGGACCTACTGGTGGAGTTTGAGCCGGGAACAGGGCTCCTGCGTCACGCGGCGCTCATCCGCGAGTTGGAACAGCTCCTCGGCTGCAAAGTCGATGTGGTTAGCCAGAACGGCCTGAAGGCGCGCATCCGCGCGCGCGTCCTCGAAGAGGCTGTCCCGCTGTGAGAGACGACGCGGAACGCCTCCGGGACATCCTTGACGCTATCCGTGAGGTAGAGCGCTACCTCGAGAAGGGCAGGGGCGAGTTTGACGCCAACGAACTGGTTCAGGTGTGGCTGCTGCATCACCTCCAGATCATCGGCGAGGCGGCCCGAGGGCTAAGCCGAACACTGCGGTCTAAGCACCCCGAAGTGCCATGGGCCGACGTCATCGCCTTTCGCAACCTCGTGGTGCACGAGTACTTCGGCATCGACCTCCAGGAGGTCTGGGACACGGCCGTCAATGACCTGCCGCCGCTGAAGAAACAGGTGGAAGAGATGCTGAGGGGGCTGGGGGATCTGGACGATGTGCCAGAGTGAATCTCTGGGGCAACCCTCTGCACGCCCTGGAATGAGAAAACCCAGATGAGAATCGCTGTGATTGGCTGGGGGTCGTTGATCTGGTGCCCCGGGTCACTGCGGATCAAGAGCCGCTGGCACCGAGATGGGCCAATGTTGCCCGTTGAGTTCGCAAGAATCTCCGACGATGGAAGACTGACGCTGGTATTGCTGCCGGGCGTTCCAAAGCAAATGACCTACTGGGCCGAAAGCGACTTCACGGACTTGGATAAGGCGAGGGACAACCTTCGGATCAGGGAAGGGACCAGTAAGGATAACGTCCACTCAGTAGACGGCGAGGGCCAGTGTATCGTGAAGGTACACGACGACATCCGGGAGAGCATCCACGCGTGGCTAACAGAGAGAGCATCGATACTTGATGCCGCCGTCTGGACTGGCTTGCCGAGCCGGTGGCCGAAGGAGCGGGGGGAGTTTACCCCGGGGGATGCGGCAGCGTACCTGCTTGAGCTTGAGGAGCGGGCTGGGCAGGCGCGTGCCACGCTCGATCGGGCAAGGGAGTACGTCAGGAACACACCTCCGCAGATCCAGACCACCGTTCGGCAGATGATCCGCGAGCGCCTCGGATGGAGTGATGCCGAACTGCCGGGCATCTTGTTCGAAGACTAGACCGCTCGACGGGAGCCCGCCGCTCCCCTGGATTTCTCGTCAACTCCTTCATGGGGCCTCTACCTGGCAGCGAGCGGCTGCCATCGCACCGCTTCCGGCCGCCGCCGCTCCCTCACCGTCTCCGGCGGCTGGCTGGAAGTGCTCGACGACCACGTCCGCGTGCTGGCGGATGGGGTGGAGGGGCAAGCCGGGTAAGGCTCCGGCCTGGCAGCCAGTCGAGACCGGGCGTGGCGGAGGCGAGTCTGTCCACCAGAGGTTGGGCAGCGGCGGCGGTTTCCGGCTTCAGGACAGGCCCGGGCGCGCGGCCAACACCGAGCGAGCAAGTCGCAGCAAGGTTGGCGTCACCAGGCCTCCCAGTTCAGGTCTTGGACTTCTTGAAAGTGGTTGTCACGTGTCGCCAAGACTAGGCCGTGATGCCGTGCGATAGCCGCGATCCAGATGTCGTTCTCAGGGAGTGGCCGTCCCTTCAGCCGCAGTTCATTCCTGATCGCGCCATACTCGCGCGCCACCTCCGCATCACAACCAAGGACCGATCTCTCCCCAGCGAACTCATCAACGCGGGCCGTGTTCTCACCGGAACGGCTGGACTTGCCAGCCCCATAGTAGAGCTCTCCCAAGACGATCGCCGGGATGAAGACCTCATCGGCCGCCGCCAGGCCGCGCTGAACATCGGGTTCCTGCCGAAAAAGTGCAACAACGATGTTGGTGTCCAGCAGGTACCTACCATTCATCTATATCCACTCGCTCACAGCCGGCCTCGACGGCGTCCATGATTTCGCGTGCACTCGTCTCATCCAGGAAGCCGGCGAAGCGAAGCAACTCCCTGCCGGGTTCACCTCTCGGCAGGGACTGAGCCAAGGCCTGTGCGAAATGGAGTACGCGACGCTGGAGTTCCGCCGGCATCTGATCCAGTTGTTCTGTGATTTGTTGCTGGATAGCCGAATCAAGCATTTTGCACCTCCCCTCGGACGTGCGCCTACCTGCTAACTAGTGTAGCGTGCCCAGGAGGGGCACTGGGCCGGTGACCACCACCGCACCCTCGCCGTGGAGGGCGGTTAGCTGGAGGTCGCCCACGACCACGTGCGGGTGGTGGGGCACGCAGCCGAAGAAACCGGCTGGGAGTGCGATCTTGCCCGCCGGGCCACCGGGGGGCCCTTGCACTTCTGAACGAACGGAGGTAGAAATGCTCTGAGCGGGGGCGTGTGGAAACGAAGAAGAAGCATGTGGTCCTCGGGGTGGTCGCAGCAGTAGCGCTACTCGCAGGTGCCGCGCTGGCGTTGCGAGGAAGACCGGTGTACGTGCCGAGCTTGAAGCTGCCGGGGGTTCCGCGGCGCACGGCTGTGGGTCGCTGAACAGTCCGTGGGCAAGGGGTGCCCGGGTCTCAGAAGCCCCAACGCCGTAATCAGCCCCGACAACCGCCGCGTGGCCTGCATAGTGGGGCCGTTCCAGAAGCGGGACGACGGGCGCGTGGTGCTGCTTGAGGGGCGGCAACGCTTAGTCGTGGACGGAGTGGAAGGCCCCGAGTACGATTGGGTAGGCGGCCCGGCCTAGTCCCCTGACAGCAGACGGCTCGCCTACGTGGCGCTCCAACAGGACCGCTTCCACGTCGTCGTCGATGGAGTGCGCGCAGGACCATATGCTCGCTTTCCGGTTGGAATATCGACTCCCGTCTTCAGCCGGGACAGCAGACACTGGGCGGCTGTGGTGGAGGACAACTACGTCAATTTCCTGGTTCTTGACGGGAAAGAAGGCCCCCGTTACGACTCTACGAAGGATGTCCTTGTCGTGGATGCCGTCGAAGACAAGCGGTATGAGGGGTTCAGTCAACCGATCTTCTCTCCGGACAGCCGACGGCTAGCCTACGCAGCGCGGCGGGGCGAGAAGTGGCGGGCAGTCATCGGCGGCGTCGAAGGCCCGGGGTACGGCTCCTTCGCGTTGGGCAGCCTTTTCAGCCCGGACAGCAGGCACGTGGCTTTCCTGGCTCAGCGCGACGACAAGAAGTACGTGATAGTGGTGGATGGCGGGGAGTCGCAGGCGTACGATGACTACGCCGGCGAAGGGGAGCTGGTCTTCGACGGCCCTGATTTGCTGCGCGCCGTCATGATTCGCAACGGCGAAGGCTTGCGGGTGGAGATTGGCATTCGGTAGCCGGGGCCACGCCGCGGACGGCTGGCTGGAAGTGCTCGACGACCACGTGCGCGTGCTGGCGGATGGGGCGGAGTAGGGTATCCCGTCCTGTTCGGAAGCAACGGATCGGCGCCTCACGCCGAGCTCTCAGCAGCCTCCAGCCCTTGGTGGAGTACGGACTTGATGTAGGTCTGGTAGGGGAGTCCCCTTTTTGCTGCCTGCTTCCTGGCCAGTCGGATGTCGGCTTCGGGCAGCCGGATCGAAATCGTTCGTGAGGCGGCGATCCGGGCTGCCAGGGTTCTCCGGTCCAGCGGTTTCAACTTGCCGGCGCAGGCAGCCTTCTCGAAGTCCTGGTCGAGCCGGTCCCGGTTGCGGTCCCACCACCGGGCTTCCTCAGCTTCCGAGGCGAACGCCGGGAGCTTTTGCTTCCTGCTTTGCTTCATTTCTCGCACTCCCAATAGAGCTTGGTGTCGGCCACGGAATGATCATATAGACATCGTGTATACGCTGTCAAGGCCGCTCGTACCGGCTGCCAGCCAGGCATGACCGCACCCAAACCCCGGCGGCCAACGGCTACGTGGGCATCCTGCCCGGCCACGCGGCGTTGCTGGCGGCAGGAGCCGTTCCGCCTGCCACTTTCCCGCTAGCCCTGCCCCGCGGTGTGCTAGAATCGAAGTGAGTTTGACTGTCTTGCGAATTCCGGCCCACAGTGCTTGAGCGGCCTTGGCCGCCCGTTGGATCTGCCCGAAATAGCCCGCTGTCAAATCTCAGGAGGATAAAGACATGAAGAACATTTTCGTGGGGAACCTGGATTTCGCCGCCACCGAAGCATCCATCCGATCCCTGTTTGAAGCGCATGGCGCCGTGGACCGCGTCAGTCTCGTGACCGACCGGGACACGGGGCGCTCACGCGGCTTCGCGTTCGTCGAGATGGCGGACGAAGGGGAAGCAGACCGGGCTATCTCGGCGCTGAACGGCTACAATTTGAACGGGCGTGCGCTCAATGTGAACGAAGCGCGTCCGAGGACGAACCGCGGCGGTGGTGGTTTCGGCGAGCGCGGGAATCGCGGCGGCGGCTTCGGCCGGCAGCGTCGCGAACCACGCTGGTAGGCTTTCCGTCGTCCGAGCCCGGTTGCGCCTCCGAGGGCGCGACCGCGACCATGCCGCAAGGAGGGGGCCTTGGCCGGCCAATCCGGGACCACGTACAAGAAACGCCAGAGGGAACTTGCGCGCCTCGACCGCCAGCGCGAGAAAATCGCCAAGCGCCAGCGGCGGAAACTGGAGAAGCAGGCCAACCGCGCCTCTCCGGAGCCGCCGCCCGCGGAGTAATCGCGCTAAGATTGTGGGCTTATGGGCGTCGTGATCGAAGCTGTGTACTTGGGCCACAAGAAGGCGCGGCTGAGGCACGCGCCCTCGGGAGCCGAGTTCCTCACCGACGTCCCGCGCGACGCGGGCGGGGAAGCCTCCTCGTTTTCTCCGACCGACTTAGTGGCGGGGGCGTTGGGGACGTGCATGATAAGCGTCATGGGCGTCGCCGCGGAGCGCGCGGGTATTGACCTCGCCGGGACGCGGATGCGGGTGGAGAAGGAAATGACCGGGCCGCCGCGACGGATAGGCCGGCTGGCGGTGGTGGTGCGGATGCCGGCGCGGCTCACCGCCGAGGAGCGGGAGCGGCTGGAGCGTGTTGCGCGCGAGTGCCCGGTGCTACGCTCGCTCCACCCGGACGTGACGGTGGACGCGCAGTTCCTCTACGACGTCTAGGCCGCCCTATCCGCTCTCCAGCCCCATCTGCGACAGCCGGTAGCGCAAGGCGTTGCGGGTGAGGCCGAGCAGCCGGGCGGCCTGGCTCTTGTTGCCCTCGGCGCGGCGCAGGGCCTCGCGGATGAGGGCCTGCTCGTATTCATCCAGAGTCATGCCCTCGGGCAAAAAGGCCTCGGCGGCGGGCTGCCGGGCGCGTGGGGAGGCTTCCAGGCGGATGTCGGCGGCGTCCAGGCGGCCGCCGGAGCAAAGCACCAGGCTGCGCTCGATGACGTTCTCCAGTTCGCGCACGTTGCCCGGCCAGTGGTAGCTCATCAGCTTCTCGATAGCGGCATCGGTGATGGAGTCGGCCCGGCTGCCGCTGGCTCGCGCCAGCTTCTCGACGAAGTGCTCGGCCAGGAAGGGGATATCCTCGCGGCGCTCGCGCAGGGGCGGGATGTTGATGGGGACGACGTTGAGGCGGTAATAAAGGTCCTCGCGGAAGGTGCCCTGTTCGAGAGCCGCGCGCAGGTCCTGGTTGGTGGCGGCGACGATGCGCACGTCGATGTGACGCGTCTTGTTGCTGCCCAGCCGCTCGAACTCGCGCTCCTGGAGCACACGCAAGAGCTTCACCTGGATAGTGGGGGGCACGTCGCCGATCTCGTCGAGGAAGGCGGTGCCCGTGTCGGCGTGCTCGAACTTGCCGGGCTTGGAGGACACCGCTCCGGTGAAAGCGCCCTTGTCGTAGCCGAACAGCTCGCTTTCCATCAGGTTCTCGGGCAGGGCCGTGCAATTGATCTTGACGAAGGGGCGGTCGCGGCGAGGCGAGTGGTAGTGGATGGCGCGGGCGATGAGGTCCTTGCCCACGCCGCTTTCCCCGGCCAGCAGCACGGTGGCCCGCGTGGGCGCCACCCGCATAACCGTGGCGAAGATTTCCTGCATGGGGGGGCTGCGCCCGATGATGTTCTCGAACTGGTAGCGGCGGCCCAGCTCCTCGCGGAGTTGCCGGTTCTCGTCCTCCAGGGCGCGGAAGGCGAGCGCCTTGCGCACCACGGTCATCAGGTGGTCCAGCGAGAAGGGCTTGAGCAGGAAGTCCGCGGCGCCGGCTTTCATGGCCGCGACCGCGGTCTCGATGGTGCCGAAGGCGGTCATGACGATGACCGGGGTCTGGGTGTTCTGCCGGCGAATGAGCGACAGCAGCTCGAGGCCGTCCATGCCGGGGAGCCGGAGGTCGGTCAGGATCAGGTTGGCGCGGTCGGTCAGCTTGAGGGCCTCCTCGGCCGAGCCGGCCAAGTCGGCATCGAAACCGGCTGAGCGAAGCTGAAGCTCCAGCACGCGCCGGAGCCTGTCTTCGTCCTCGACGATGAGCACGCGGGTCTTCATGGGAGTCAACAGGCAAGAATGCCTATTCCACTGGTCATGAGCGGCGCTCCGTGGGCAGGTAGACGCGGAAAACGCTGCCCTTGCCGGGTTCGCTTTCGACGGCCATTGTACCGTGGTGGAGATCGACGATCTTGGAGACGATGGCCAGCCCCAGGCCTACGCCGTCGGACTTGGTGGTGAAGAAGGGGTTGAAGATGCTCTCCCGGTACTCGGAAGCAATGCCCGAGCCGCGGTCGATGACCGTCAGTTCGACGTTGCCGTCCACGGGGCGGGTCTTCACGGTTATGGCCCCGCCGGGCGGAGTGGCCTGGGCGGCGTTGAGGAGCAGATTGAAGACCAGGCGCTCGAGGAGTTCGGTGTCGAAGGGAAAGGGACGGACGTCGGGGGAGTAGTTCTTGTAGACGGTGACTTGGCAGGGCGGGCTGTGGCGCTCAAGCTGAGCGACGGCGCGGTCGATGACTTCGGCCAGTTCGGCCTCGACCGGGCGGAGCTCTAGGGGCCGGGCGAATTCCAGGAAGCGGGTGACCAGGGAGTTGATGCGGTCGGTCTCGGCGGAGATGAAGCCCACCAGCTCGGAAGCCAGCGAGTTGTCCTGGGGCAGGTTCTTGACCAGCATCTCGGCGGAAGCGCGGATGGTGCCCAGCGGGTTGCGCAACTCGTGGGCCAGGCCGCCGGAGAGCTGGCCCAGGGCGGCCAGACGCTCGGAGCGCCGCACCGCGGCCTCCGCTTCCTGAAGGTTGCGATTGGCCTCCGCCAGTTGATCGGCGGCCGCCTGCGCCTTGCGCGCCTGCACGCGGTGGGCCTCGGCCAGGCTCTGCGTGAGGTAGCCGGTGACGGCCAAGAAGGCCAGGCGGAGACTCAGCTCGGCGACTTCGTCGGGCGGCAGCGTGTAGCGCGTCCAGTCCAGGAACAGGAGGAAGGAAAGATAGGAAGCGCAGGCCAGGACGGTGAATAGCACCGTGCCCCCGGCCCCCAGGGTAGTGGCGGCCGAGATGACCGGGATGAGCAGGATAAGGTGGTAGCTGCTGTTCACGCCGCCGGTGAAGCCCATCAGCAGGTAACCCAAGGCCAGCTTGGAGAGGTTCGCCAGCACGCTGCCGCGCCTGGTCAGCAGGAAGGGCACCCTGCGCTCGGCGATCTGTAGTGCGGCGAGCAGAGACAGCAGGCTGTAGGTGAGCGGCCCGCGTTCCGGGCCGCCCAGCGCCAGGGCCGCGAACAAGACGATCAGAACCAGGTCCTGAGTAATTCTGCCGAAGAGGTCCAAGTGTCATCTTAGCCGGGATTGTGCCAGAATGGAGGATCAGCCCCATCCGCATGAACCCTTCCGCAAGCCCAAACGCAGCCTGGGAGGACGTTGTGCCCTCTGCCCAGGAGAGTTCCTTCGGCGACCTGCTGTCAGAGTTTGAACAGTCGCAGCGGCGCGCCGCCGAGGGGGGCGGAGAAGGCCGCTCGGGAAGTGTCGTGGCAGTCACCGAGGAAGCGGTCTTTGTGGACATCGGCCTGAAGACCGAGGGCGTGATCCCGGCCGAGGAGTTCCGGGACGCCGACGGCAAGGTGGGCGTCGAGGTCGGCGAGCGAGTAGTGGTCTCGATTAAGGGGCGAGATCCGGAGGGGTACTACCTCCTGTCGAAGGTCACGCTGGAGCGGCCCAAGGACTGGGCCGGGCTGACGAAGGCCTTCGAGGAGAAGCGCGCGATCGCTGGAGTGGTTACGGGCGTGGTCAAGGGCGGGCTGAGCGTGGATGTGGGGGTGCGAGCTTTCCTGCCGGCTTCGCGCAGCGGGGCGAAAGATCCGGCGGAGCTGGAGAAGCTGGTGGGCCAGGAGATCGCCTGCCACATCATCAAGCTGGATGTGGCCGATGAAGACGTCGTGGTGGACCGGCGGGTGGTGCTGGAGGAAGATGAAGCCAAGGCGCGCCAGGCGGCCTTCGCGGCGCTCGAGGAAGGCGCGGTGGTGCGTGGGACCGTGCGCACCCTGACGGAGTTTGGGGCTTTCGTGGACCTGGGGGGCGTGGACGGGCTGCTGCACGTCGCCGACATGGCCTGGAGCCGCGTGGGCAGGCCCTCGGACGTGCTGGCGGTGGGGGACGTGATCGAAGTAAAAATCCTCAAGGTGGATGCCGAGAACCGGCGGCTGTCCCTGGGGTTGAAGCAGCTCACGCCGGAGCCTTGGAGCCTGGCGCCGGAGAAGTACAAGGCGGGTGACCGCGTGCGAGGCCGCGTGACGCGGGTGGTGGATTTCGGGGCCTTCGTGGAGCTGGAGCCGGGCATCGAGGGGCTGCTGCATCTCTCCGACATGTCCTGGTCGAAGAAGGCCCGCAAGCCGAAGGACGTAGTGAAACCGGGAGAGATGGTCGAGGTGGTGGTGCTGGGCGTGAGCGCCGCCGAGCGCCGCATCGGCCTGGGGCTGAAACAGACGCTGGGGGATCCCTGGGACGAAGCCGCCGAGCGCTTCCCGGCGGGCAGCGTGGTGGAAGGGACCGTAAGCAACCTGGCCAAATTCGGAGCGTTCATCGAGCTGGCCGACGGGCTGGAGGGGATGATCCACGTCGCCGACTTGAGCGCGGAGAAGCGGATCAACCACCCCCAGGAGGTGCTCAAGCCAGGTGAGAAGGTGCGGGCGCTGGTGCTGGAGATTGACCGCGCCAGGCGGCGCATCCGCCTGGGGCTTAAGCAGCTTCAGCCGACGACCGCGGATGAGTACATCGCCGAGCACAAACTGGGGGACCAGGTTACGGGGCGGGTGGTCGAGATCCGGGGGAGCAACACCCGAGTCGAGGTGGCCGACGGGGTGTTTGCGGAGTGCCGTCTACCGGGCCGGCAGGAGCCTTCCGAAACCGAGGCGGGCGAGCCGACGCGGCCGGACCTGGCCTCGTTGACGGCCATGCTGTCGGCGCGCTGGAGGCAGGGCCAGGCCGCCGCGCCGGAACCCATCCGGGCGGGCCAGATCCGCAGCTTCCGGATTGCGGCCCTGGACGCGCCCGCCAAGCGGATCGAGCTGGAACTGGCGGGATAGGCGGCCATAGGCCCTTGGGCGCTCCACGGCTGGAAGCAGCTACTTCATCAGCAAGTCGAAGAACTCCTGGTTGCTCAATCCTGCCTGGCGAATGATGCTCTTGACGATGTGTTTCGGCAGGTCGAACCGTTCATGGCAGGGAACGGTGATCCGTCCGGGTTGATTGCCAAGCTTGGGCCGCATCCGGCTAGACGGCGACTTTCAGTTCCTCGACCAGTGGCTGCTGGCGAGCAAATGGGTCTTCCGGGATCTCCTCATGGTCCTTGAGCAGGCCACGGAGGTGACACAAGATGGCATCGCCGGCCATCTCTCGTGCCTCTTCCAGGGTGCGACCGTAGGCTACAATGCCCGGCAAAGCGGGCACAATGACCTGGAGGCCACCTTCCGTAAGTCGTTCATAGATGACGGTATAGCCGTATTCGGCCACGGGCTTCTCCTTCCCGGATCGGGAGCCTGCTCGGCGCACCGGCTGGGGGTTCCCGCTGGGAACGTAACCCAGGTGTAGCACCGTGGGAGCGGGGATGAAAAGGGCGGGCCAGATCCGCAGCTTCCGGGTTGTTGCGCTGGACGCGCGGGCCAAGCGGATCGAGCTCGAGCTGGCGGGATAGGCGCTCCCCGGCGCGAGTTCTTGGTTTCGCGCCAAGCTCGCCAAGGTCACGCCAAGCGCGCCAAGGAAACGAACTCAGCTAGAACACAAACTTCAAAGCGAACTGCGCCATGCGCCACGGGAAGGTGCTGGTGATGGTGCCGAAAGTGCTGGCGCTGCGGGTGGAGTTCGGCGCTTGGAAGTTCGTCTTGTTGAACAGGTTGAAGAACTCCGCGCGGAATTCGAGCCGCCGCGTCTCCTTCCACAGCGGAAAGTCTTTGTGCAGGCCCAGGTCGGTGTTGTAGTACGCGTAGGCGCGGACGATATTTCGCCCGGCGTTGCCGAAGGGATTGGGATGCAGCGCATCGACCGGGATCACGACGTTCGCTTTGTTGAAGTAGTTGCCGATGGTGCGCTGGTCCAGCGGCGCCAGCGGGTCGCCCAGAAGACTCGGCCGGTACGACGTCAAATTAGTTACCTGGAACTGCGATGAAGGACTGTAGTTCAGGTTGACGGGTAAGCCGCTGGCCATGGTGTTGATCAGCGTTCCGCGCCAGCCGCCCAGCAGGGCCGTCAGGAACGGGTTCACGGATGAGCCGAACTTCCGGCCCTTGCCGTAAGGCAGGTCCCACACCAGCGTGGAGGTGTTGTTGAACGGCTGGTTGTAGCTGCCGACGCCTTTGTCGTTCTTCAGGTCCCGGTAATTCACCATCGAGCTGTCGCCGTTGAACACTTCCAGGTGTCCGGCCGCGTTGTCCATCACCTTGGACCAGGTGAACGAGTTCAGGAAGTACAACCCTCCGGAGAACCTCTTCTCCAGCTTGGTCTGTAGCGCGTTGTAGGCGGTGAAGCCGCCGCCCCAGGAGATTTCGACGGCGGCGAAACCCGGAATCGGCCGCCGCGTGTTCAGGGCGACGTTTTCGCCCGGGTTCTGGGGGCGCGCCTGATTGTAATCGCCCAGGATCACCACCTTCACGCTGCGATTGCCGACGTAGGCCAGATCGAGGATCAGATCGTTGGCCAATTCGCGCTGGATGGTGAAGTGCCAGCTCATGACGTAGCCCGTGCGAGTATCCGCCGGCGTATATCTCAACTGGGTGTTGGCCAGGTTCAAGTTCGACAGCGACAACTGGTTCGACGTGTAGCCCAGCATGGTCGGGCGGAAGCAGCTTGTCGCGGCCACGTCCTGCGCGCAGATCGGAGCGTTTAGCGGATTCGGATTGGTGATCGTGATGGCTATGATCGAGGGCGGGTTGTAGGAGAGGAGGTTCTCGCCACCCAGGCGGTTGAAGTGAATGTAGCTGATACCAAAGCCGCTGCGAACTACGGTCTTCGGCATGACGCTGTAGGCCAGCCCGACGCGCGGGGCGAAGTTGTTCCGGTCCGGCTTCACCAGGGCGCGGTTGTACATGCTGCCGCCCGAGGCCGGGACCAGCTTGGGGCCCGACGCGTCGAAGTTGCTCAGGTGCAGCCCGTCTTCCCACTGCGGCGTGGCGTATTCGTAGCGCAGGCCGAGGTTGAGAGTCAGCTTAGTGGTCGCCTTCCAGTCGTCCTGAGCGTAGAAGAACTGCATGCGCTGGCGGTATTTCGCCACGAACCAATTGGTCAGCGCGTAGCTGCTGCGGGCGCCGAATAGGAAGTCGGCCACGTTGTACACCGTGTTCTGCGCGCCGCCGGGCGAGCTGAACTGCCCGGAGTAACCGTCTTGCCCGTACTGCGGGCTGAAGTCCAGAATCTCGGTGCGGACGGTCTGGAGCTCATAGCCGACCTTCAGGGTGTGGCGCGAGAAGACCTTGGCGAAGTTGGCCTTCGGGTTGACGACGAGCGGGTTCTGGAACTGCGGCGTGCTGTTGCGCCGTCCCAGGCCCGCGAAGCCGTTGATCTGCTGGGTGTTCAGGCCGCCGGCCAGCGCCGGATCCGTGGGCAGCCCCGGGATGCCATAGCCGTCCTGCATGTTGGGCAGGCCGATCTGCACCGGCCACTTGCCGCCGATGGACTGGGTGACGCCCAGGCGGAACTCGACCAGCGAGGTGGGATTCATGTTGTAGGTGAGGCCACCCGCAACCTGTTTGTTCACGATGTTGACGTTGCCGTTGCTGGTGTCGGCGCCGACCGGCAGCGGGATCACCGGTGTGTCGGTCTGGTTGAACTCACGGCGGCTGTAACGGAAGAAACCCATCAGCTTGTCGCTGAAGTACTCGTCCGCCCGGAAGTCGCCCTTGTTATCCGTGGTGGGAATGCTGGGCAGCGCCTCGTAGTTGTTGGCGTTGCCCGGCAGCGTGGGCGCCACAAGCTGGCTGAATACCTTGTTGGCGAAGGCGGTGATCAGCGACGGCGGGACCACGCCGTTGGAGTAGACCTCGCCCGTGTAAGGGTTCTTGATCGGGATTCCGAAGATGCCGTTGCGCTGGTTCAGCGTGGGGATGGTCTGGTAGGTGAGCGTCCGCGTCACGCGCCGCAGCCCCTCGTAGTCGGCGAAGAAGAACGTCTTGTTCTTGATCACGGGCCCGCCGAGCGAGCCGCCGAACTGGTTCTGTTGGAACACCGGTTTGCCATAGCTGGGCTTGAAAAACCCGACCGCGTTCAGGTCCGTATTGCGCAGAAACTCCCACACCGCGCCATGAAAGGCGTTCGTACCGCTCCGCACCGACACGTTGACGATCGCGCCGCCAGCGCGGCCGTACTCGGCGCTGAAGTTGTTGGTCTGCACCTTGAACTCGGCAATGGCGTCCGGGCTGAGCTGAATCGCCTGGTTCGAGTATCCCTGGTTGCTGGTGTTGTAGGCGTTGTTGTCCACGCCATCCACCTGGAAGTTGTTCAGCGCACTCCGCAGGCCGTTGACGTTGAAGGACCCCTCGCGGTAGTTGCTGCTGCTTTGGTCCATGCCGAGGAACGACCGCCGCACGCCGGGCGTCAACAGCGCCAGGTCGGCGTAAGAGCGCCCGTTCAGCGGAAGATTGACGATGGTGGTGCTGGAGACGACTTGGCCGCGGTCGCTGGAATCGGTCTCCAGCGCCGCCGCGGCATCCTTGACGTCCACAGTCTGCGTCGTCTCGCCGACCGTCAGCGTCAGGTCCACTCTCTGGCGTGCGTTTACCGTCACGGTGAACTCTTCCGCCAAAGCGGCCTTGAAGCCCGGCGCTTCGGCCCTCACACGGTAGGCGCCGACGCGAACGTTCAGAAACTCGTAGTTGCCGATGTCGTTGGTTTGCGTCACGTTGGCGACGCCCGTGTTGACGTTCTGGAGGGTGACCCGGCTGCCCCGGACCACGGCCCCGGTGGCGTCCTTCACTGTTCCGAGAACCGATGCGGACTCGAACTGCGCCAGGCAGGCTGCCGGCACGACGAGCAAGAGGATGACACTGACGATTGGGATCGCTTTTGACACTGGAATCTAACCTCCTTTGCACACGTGTGAGATGCTTGCACAGCCAGAATAAGGCAGCCTCCGCGGAAATGTCAACAGCCCGAAACTGGCGCCGGGTTTGAGTTTCGCGCCAGAACCGCCGCCGGTGTTTTCAGAAGAACCGCACCGTGTAGGTCAGCCGCACGCTGCGGCCCATCTCCGGCGCCCAGTCCTTGATGAACGACAAGTGGTTGCGGTACAACCGGTTGGCGGCGTTCGTCAGGTTCACCGAGATGACTTGTAGCGTGTGCTGGCTCGCCCAGTTGTAGGAGGCGTCGAGGTTGAGCAAGGCATAGCCCGCGGTGCGGGTCTCGGTCGGGAAGAGGTGCGACTGGGCGTTGGTCAGCACCAGTTCCGGCTTGAGTCGCAGGTTCTTGTGAGCGTAGTCCAGGCTGATGCGGCCGCGCGCCGGCGGGATGCGCGGCAGGGGCGTGCGGGAATCGCGCAACTGGGCGTCCACGGCATCCAGGGATGTGTCCAGCACCAAGGTGGGCCGGAGGTGAAAGTCCACGTGAGCCTCCGCTCCCAGATAGCGGCTGCCGGCCTGACGGTACTGCGCCTCGATCAGCCCGTGCCTGATCTGTCCGGTGGGCGCCAGGTAGACGAAGTGGCTCAGGGCGTAATAGAAGAAGTTCGCCTCGCCATGGATCCGCGCCGAGCGTTGACGCAGCGACAGGTCCACGCCCTGTCCCTGCTCCGGTTCGAGTGCGGGGTTGCCGATCTCAAAGGTGAGGTTCCCGGTGTGCGGGCCATGGTTGTATAGCTCCTCCAGCGCGGGCGGGCGGAAGGAGTGAGTGTAGTTGAGCGCCAGGGCGCCGTCGCGCCATAGGGGGAGGTGGGCCCCGGCGGCTGCTGAGAGGCCGATGAACGAGCGGCGACGCAGTTCCTGGGGCGAGTAGCCGGCATATTCGACCCGTCCGCCGAACCGGAGCCGTACTCGCTCGATACCGAGTTCCTCGAGCCCGAACAGCGCCGCACCGCGCTGCCGGACCGGAGGCGCTAACCGCTCCTCGCCCGAGGCACTGAAGCTGCGCTCCAGGCCTGAGAAGCCGAACCGCCCGGAAAGCCCCCCGGCGGGGCGCTGCTCGAAGGTTCCCCGGTAGACGAACTGCTTGTTGAAGAGCTGGGTGCCGACTACATCGTCCTCCAGCTCCTTGTGCATCCAATCGCTGTAATTGAGCGCCAGGTCGAAGCGGTCCAGGCGGGAGCCCAGGTTGCCACGGCCGGTGTTGAACCGCAGGTTGTGGCGGCGGAACGCCAGGTCTACCAGGCCCGCCTCATCGTTGTGTTCACCTTCGGCGGTTGCTGAAAAAGCCTTCCCCCAACTCGAAGAGGACAAGCTAAAGCATGTCCCACAATGCCGAACCAGTGATTTGCAGACCCAGGTGGGGCATGCTTCAGCTTGCCCACCGGTTTTTTCAGCAACGCCTTCGGCGTGCGTGCCGGACGGCACGCCGTAACGGCCTTCCTGGAAGCCGTAGCTGAGGCTGAACAGGGCGCGTTCTCCGTAGCGGCCAAAGCCGCCGAAGGCGTTGCTCATAAGGGTGTGCGAGTTCTCGACGCGGCCAGCGGGCGTCTGGTAGTCCCCTGTGCGCTGCTCGCCGCCGTCTCCCCAAATCAGCCAACTGCCCACGCCGTGCTCGAAGCCCGCGCCTCCGCTGGCCAGGGCGTTGCCCGAGGCGGCGTTGCCGGTGATGTAGCCGCTGGTTCGCTGGTGCGGCTGCTGGCGGGGCTGCTGGTGACCAGTGATGATGTTGATGACCCCGCCCAGCGCGCTGCCGCCGTAGAGCATGGTGGTCGGGCCCTTGACCACCTCAACCCGGTCAACCGCCGAAGAATCTAGCGGCTCGCCGTGGTCGCCGGACTGAGAAGAGATGGTTCCTGTCGGAACGCCGTCCTGGAGAATGAGCACCCGGTCGCCGTCGAAGCCGCGCAAGACGGGCCGCGTGGTGCCCGGCCCGAAGCTGCGCTTGGCCACGCCAGGCTGGTCGTCGAGGACCTCGCCTAGCGAGGGGGCGTTGCGGGTGGCCAGTTCCAGAGAGTCCACTGCGGTCACCGCCTGAAACGTCTCCAAAGGGGTCTGCTCGGTTCCGGAGGCGGTGACCGTCACCTGCTCATGCACAACGCCCAGGCGAAGCTGGAAGTCCAGGGCCGCTTCCTGGCCTGGTGCCAGTACTACCGACCGCTTCTGATTGATGGTGGCGTGCAGATGGGCCAGCACATCGTAGTTGCCGGGAGGAACCTCTGTGAAGCGGTATTCGCCCCGGTCGTCGGTTTCCGTGACCCTGCGGAGCTGCGTGATGGTCACGGTGACGTGATGCAGCGGGGCGTCGCGCCCTTCCAGCGTCACGCGCCCGCGGAGCGTGGCCGCCGGGGTCTGGGCTCGGCTGCCCGGAGCCACGCACAGGCAGAAAAACAGGAGCCTAGCGCACTGGCGCGAACTTCCGGGCCACATACTCTTCCAGGAGTTGGATGAAGTCGGCCCCCAGCCGGTTACCCTGAAGGGTCGTCGCCAGGTGGCCCTCGATGTAGACCGGCGCCTTAGGTTCCTCGGCGGCCCCGGGCAGCGAGATGCCAATGTCGGCGTGCCTGGACTCGCCAGGGCCGTTGACCACGCAGCCCATCACCGCTACGCGGAGCTGCTCGACCCCGGGAAACTGCTCCTTCCAGGCCGGCAGGCGCTGGCGGATATAATCCTGAACCTGTGCTGCCAGCTCCTGAAAGAAGGTGCTCGTGGTGCGGCCGCAGCCGGGGCAGGCAGTCACCTCTGGAACGAAGCAGCGCAACCCCAGCGCCTGGAGGATCTGCTGGCACACGAAGACTTCTTCGATACGGTCTTCGCCGGGCGCCGGAGTGAGCGAGGCGCGGATGGTGTCGCCGATGCCTTCCTGAAGCAGAATGGACAGCGCGGCCGCGGTAGCCACCACGCCTTTCGATCCGAGTCCGGCCTCTGTGACGCCCAAGTGTAAGGGATAGTCGCACCGAGCGGCCAGAGCGCGGTAGACCTGGATAGTATCCTGGACGCCGCTCGCCTTGGCGCTCAGGACAATGCAGTCATGCGGCAGCCCGTAGGTCTCCGCCGCCTGGGCCGACTCCAGGGCGCTCCTCCACAGGGCCTCCAGCATGACCGCGTGCTCCTCGCGCGGCTGCCGCCGCCGCGCGTTCTCCTCCATCATGCGCGCCAGGAGCGCCTGATCGAGCGAGCCCCAGTTGACGCCGATGCGCACCGGGCGGTCGCAGGCGATGGCGGTCTCGATCATGGCCCGGAAGTTATCGTCGTGCTTCTGGCCGATGCCCACGTTGCCCGGATTGATGCGGTACTTGGCCAGGGCGCGGGCGCACTCCGGATAGCGCTTGAGCAGCAGGTGGCCGTTGTAGTGGAAGTCGCCGATGAGGGGCACGCGAATGCCGCGGCGCTCCAGGCCTTCGACGATGCCCGGCACGGCGGCCGCGGCCTCCGCCGTGTTCACGGTCACGCGGACCAGCTCGCTTCCGGCCCGCGCCAGCGCCGCCGCCTGCTCGACGGTGGCGGCGACATCCGCGGTATCCGTGTTGGTCATGGACTGGACGACCACCGGGTGGTCCCCACCCATCTTCACTCCGCCGATGTCCACCACTACCGTGCGCCGGCGCTGCATAGACCCTCGTATTCCCATTCTAGCAACCGTCCCTCCTGCGGCCTGTTTTATACTGGCTGTAGGAGTTGTATCTTCCTTGTCCTGGCGAGCCTGGATCCGTCTGCATGCGCACCTGCAAACCCTGCCCGCTCTCGCGAGCGACGAGGAGACCCTTATCGGCGGGCAGGCGGTCATCGAAGGCGTGATGATGCGCGCCCCGCACAGCTATTGCGTGGCGGTGCGGAAACCTTCGGGCGAGATCGTGACGGACGAAAGACCGCTGGCCAAGGTCGCGGAGCGCTACCCTCTGTTCCGTTTTCCGGTGCTGCGCGGGCTGGGCAACCTGGGCCAGGCCTTGAGCCTGGGCGTCAAGGCTCTGCGCTTCTCGGCCAACGCGACCCTGGAAGAAGGAGAGGCGAAGGGCGGCGGCAAGGAGATCTCCGGCTGGATGCTGGCGATGAACCTGGTGATTTCGCTGGCGTTTTTCATCTTTCTGTACAAGTTCGTGCCGCTGTACCTGGCCACTCGGCTGGGAAGATGGTTCCCTCCGCTTCAGGGCCGCATCGCCTTCAACCTGGTGGACGGCCTGATCCGCATCGGCATTTTCGTGGCCTTCCTGTGCCTGATCTCGCTGTGGAAAGACATCCGCCGGGTGTTCGAATACCACGGGGCCGAGCACCGGGTGGTGTTCAACTTCGAGTCGGGCCGGCCGGTGACGGTGGAGAACGCCCGGGCCTTCCCGACGTTCCACCCGCGTTGCGGCACCAGCTTCCTGTTGGTGGTGATGGTGGTGTCCATCGCCCTGTACACGCTGCTGCCATTCGACTCCTTCGGCTCGAGGCTGGCCGGACGTGTCCTGCTGCTGCCGCTGATCGCTGGCCTCAGTTACGAGGCTGTCCGATTCGCCGCCAAGCATCGCGGCGGGCTGCTGGCCACCCTCACGGCGCCGGGCCTGTGGCTGCAACGCATCACCACGCGGCCCCCTTCCGACGAGCAGACCGGCGTGGCCATTCGGGCCCTGGAGCGCGCCATGGCGCTCGAGGAGGCCCAGGGCGGCCAGCTCGTCATTGCCTGAACTGCGGGGCCTATGGAATACGTTCGCAAGCTGGATGAGATCGAGGCGCGGTACGACGAGCTGACCCGCCAGATGGCCGACCCGCAAGTTATCGCCGAGCCGGAGAGGTACCGCCGCCTGGCCAAGGCGCACCGGGAGCTGGAGGAAACTGTCGCCACTTGCCGCCGGTGGAGGAAGAGCCGGCGCAACCTGGAGGATGCCCGGCTGATGCTGGGCGAGGCCGACGAGGAGCTGCGCGCGATGGCCGCCGACGAGGTGCGCCGGCTGGAGCCGGAAGTGGCGCGCCTGGAGGAGCAACTGAAAGTCCTGTTGGTGCCCAAGGACCCCAATGACGAGAAGAACGTGGTCCTGGAAATCCGGGCCGGCACCGGCGGCGACGAGGCCACGCTGTTCGCCTCCGAGATCTTCCGCATGTACTCCCGCTACGCCGAATCGCAGGGCTGGCGGGTGGAGGTCTCCTCGGCCAGCGCCTCCGACATCGGCGGGTTGAAAGAAGTCATCGCGCTGATCAGCGGCGATAAGGTCTACAGCCGGCTGAAGTACGAAAGCGGCGTGCACCGGGTCCAGCGCGTCCCGGTGACCGAGCAGCAGGGGCGGATCCACACCTCGGCGGTGACGGTGGCGGTGCTGCCGGAGGCCAACGAGGTGGAAGTCGCAATCGATCCCAAGGATCTGCGCACCGACACCTTCTGCTCCTCGGGCCCGGGCGGGCAGTCGGTCAACACGACCTACTCCGCGGTGCGCATAACCCATCTGCCCACCGGAATGATCGTCTCCTGCCAGGACGAGAAATCGCAGTTGAAGAACCGCGCCAAGGCCATGCGCGTGCTGCGCTCCCGGCTCCACGAGATGGAGGTGGAAAAACAGCGCGCCGAGATCGGGGCCGAGCGGCGCAGCATGGTGGGCAGCGGCGACCGCAGCGAGAAGATACGTACTTACAACTTCCCGCAAAACCGGCTCACCGACCACCGCATCGGCCTGACGCTCTACCAGTTGGATATGATCATGGATGGCCGCCTGGACCAGGTGATCGATGCGCTGACCACGTACTACCAGGCGGAGAAACTCAAGCAGCAGACCGAGGTCGCAGGCCCCGCCCGTGACCATCCAGACGGCACTCCGGCAAGGCTCGAAGCTTCTTGAAGAGGGCGCGGTGGCCGCGCCGCGCCTGACCGCCGAGGTGCTGTTGTGCCACGTCCTGAACTGCCCGCGCGCCTACCTTTACAGCCACCCCGAAGAGGAGCTGCGCCCGCCCGCCTATGACGCCTACCAGGGCGGCCTCCGTGAACGGCTCG
>Ga0315289_10004070_pt1 | contig 21932 bp, 26 predicted proteins | sample YL17G11_40_MG_FD_203452 | JGI IMG/M metagenome (GOLD analysis project Ga0315289, IMG submission 203452) | Sediment microbial communities from Yellowstone Lake, YNP, Wyoming, USA - YL17G11_40 | ecosystem: Environmental > Aquatic > Freshwater > Lake > Sediment | place: USA: Wyoming | collected... | reverse complement strand
AAAGGAACATCAGTTAAATGAAAAAGAATAAAAGATAACAAAATGCGTTGGCATGGTGATATTGACTATGACAATAAAGTTATTAGAGTTAACAAGAGTAAAAAGAAAAATAAGAAAAAAGGTGAGGTTTTAAATACAATTATCCATGAGGAATTACATCGGAAACACCCAAAGATGACCGAAAGGAAAGTCAGTAAGAAAACGAAAGAGTTAATGAAACGATACGGGATTGAAGTTAAAAAAAAATTATATGGGAGGTATAAATAATGCCGTTTAAATCGGAGAAGCAACGACGCTATATGTGGAGTCAACATCCGGCAATAGCCAAGCGTTGGACAGCTAAATATGGTTCAAAAATCGTCCGAGGCAAAAAGCACAAAGCTACCCGATCTGCCTGCGTCAAGTGATGGTGATTTCTGGTTGGAAGCGGAAATTCATACGGGATTGATACCCGAGGAAATTAATAAAGGTGGAGAACATTATTTTGTCAGAACAACAGGAAGACAAGCTCAATGCCAACATTGTGATTGGGGATTTGAGTTAGACCCAGGGGACAAGATTATTGATGGACATTTATATAATAAAAAAGGCAAGCTAGTTATTTGAGATTAGGAGATAAAGTCTCTTAATCCCAGCAAATTAGCTGGTATCATTCCGGTTCGCCCCCGTATCAGGCTGAAGAAAGGAGGTGAAGAATGACAAAACTAACTGAAGAAGTTAAAACCGAAAAGGTTAAGGCTGAAGAAAAAGTGGTAGAAGAAACTACCCAAACCGATTCGCCAAAGGTTGAAGTTCCAACTACTGAGGAACAAACAATTCAGGAAGCAAAAACTGATTCTCAAGTAACTGAGGATTTACCAGTCGATGAAGAAGAACAGCGACGGGCTTTTCAAGCTCAAAGATTGGAAATCAAACGGTTAAAAGAAGAGAAAGAAGCTCGTGTTAAATCCGAGTCAGCTTTTGATGTTTTCCGACCTAAAGAAGCTCCAGTTGCGTCTTCTATCCCTATAAGAGTCGAGGATTTTACTGACCCTTATACGGGTGAAGTTAATTGGAATGCTTATAATACGGCGGTCAACAATACATTACAAAATGTTCAAAAGACGGCTCGTTTCGAAGCTCAACAAACAACACAAGAGATAATTGACGAGAATAATGCTCGTTCGAACTATCCCGACCTGTTTGCTGATAGAGAAACTGAACAGGAAATTGCCGATAGGTGGTTTGCTGCCAAGATGAGAGGCGAGAATATGTCTGTCTCAGAAATAGCCAAGCGTGTTGCTAAACGTTTTGGCTCAGCCGTTTCCAAAGCCGAAAAGATAGGTGCGGAGAAGATTCTTGAGGAGGTATCGCCTAAAGAACAGGCTGCGTTAGCTGCCGAAGGTGAAACTTCCACTTCGTCTCGTCAACAACTTTCAGATGAAGAATTTGAAAGATTAAAAAGACAGAGTCGAGGTAAAGGAAGTGAAGCCGAAGACGCTATTGCGACTCGTTTAAAAGCGGTTCCTTATTCTAAGTAGCCTATTAACCTTATGTCCCAGGTTAAAGGTAAAAATCTGGGACATAAAGGGAGGTGAAAACTTATGTTAATGACTTATGATGATACGAGTAAGCGGGAAGATTTGTTAAGTATCGTTGGAGATATTACTCCAGACGATACTCCTTTAATGACGATGTTAAAGGATTCGACAGCAACAAATACGCTGCATGAGTGGTTGGTTGACTATACGACACCACCTACTTCTGTAACTTTGGCAAATGAGGGTGCGGCAGCCACTTATGGCCCGTTGACCCAGCCAACCCGTAGCACGAACCGCACGAACATCATTGCTAAGACTTTTCGTGTTTCTGGCACTGAAAGAGCCGTCAAACCTGGTAACAATCAGGATGCGATGGACTATCAAGCTGGTAAAGCATTGAGAAGTTGGAAAATGGATGCTGAATTTGTTGTGGTCAATGGCACAGCCTCGGCTGGTGCCTCTGGTTATCCAACCGTTATGGCTGGATTAGCTGGTGTGATTACGACTCTAGCAACTTTTAGAAGTTCTGGAACATCTCTATCTGAAACCGAGTTTCAAGATATGCACCAGGCTTCTTGGGAGCAAGGTGGGACGGATAATTCATTTGATTTGGTCTTAGTTCCTTTTGGACTCAAGAGAAAGATTGATGGATTTACCGCTGGTGCGACGAAGTATGTGGATCAGTCTGACAAGAAACTTACACAGCCAGTGGCGATCTATGAAACCTCTGCCGGTATTGCCCGAATAATGCAACACCGTTATGTTAATGGAGTCGCTAATACGGCTATTGGTAATGCAACAGGAACAGCCTTCTTTGGAATCAAGGAAGACAAGTTCCGAATTGCTTATCTGCGTAAGCCTTTCAAAGAGATGCTTGGCAAAGATGGAGACCGTGAAAGCGGTCAAATCATTGGTGAGTTCACTTTGGAGTCTTTAGCTCAGAGATCATCAGTTTATCGTACTGGCTATAACCAGAACGGTTAATTGATTAGTTCTTAATCCCTCCCCCCGTCGGGGAGGGGTAAGGACAAATATGAAAATAGTTAAACCAGATACATTTTTACCATTTTACATATTAGAGAAACAGCAAAAACCTGATAAAAAACTATGGTGGCTTCAGGTTACAAAAAAAGATGTTGATGATGTTGACAGGCTAGTCGCTTTATCACATGGAAATAGAGAAATAGTCCAATCACCGAAAGATTGGGAAATAATGGAAGAATTATTAAAGTTTTTTGTTACTAGATGGCCTAGAGAGTGGGAAGAATTTGCCAAAGTCATACCACAAATTAAAGGCACAAGGAGAACTGGTGGTTATTCAAAAAATAAAGAAATGATGTATCTTGCTAGTCTACCACCAAGATTTGAAAGATTGATTAAAGCGGTCTTTCCCTTACAACAATTTAACAAGGATTTTATTTATAAGTTAGTTAATAAGTTTAAAGTATTTAAAGTCGGAGGTGAAAATAAATGACAATTCAAAAAGTTAGTTTAGCAAGTGCCGAACACGATTGGTATGCTACTCGTTCAGGAATGCCAGTTAATGCGCCTTTAAACGAACATAAGGTGGCTTATTTCATTTCTAAGGGATTTGGGAGCAATGCCTCAGTTTTCAAACCAGTTAACCAAATGGAACAGGAATGGCTAGTTTCTTTAGGAGGAACGACCAAATGGGCAGATGCCCTAGTGTCTCAAGGAGAAGTCCCAACTATCAATGAGAACGAAAATAAGACTAAATTCTTTTGTAATGTGACGGGAACTCCTTGACAAAAAAGGACTGATATACTATAATCTAGTTGTTCCATACAAGATTGTATCTTAAGGGTGGACTCCAAATCGGAGTCCTTTTTTTATGGCCAAAGTTGCTTTAGCACTAATCGTAAAAGATGACACCGAGAAGGAAAGACTTGAAAATAGTCTTAAATCGGTTGCTCCCTTCGTTCAAGGAATCTTCATTACTGGAACTAAAGAACCCCAAATAGAAATTAAAAAGTTATGTAAGAAATATAAAGCCGTTTGGTCGTGGTTTAAATGGACTCACGATTTTAGTGCGGCTCGTAATTTCAATTGGAGTCAAGTTCCTAAAGAATATGACTGGATTTATTGGCAGGATACTGACGATATTCTTGTTGGTGGTGAGACCTTTCAAGAAGCGTGTGCGTTAGGAGAAAAAAATAACCTTAAAGCCATCTTTGCTCGTTATCTCTATCAAGTAGAGTTTGATGAAAAAGGACAAATCAAACAAATTTTAATTGAACATCTAAGGGAGCGATTAATTAAAAATGATGGTTCTTATAAATGGGTCGCTCCAATCCATGAAACATTAATTGAACAATATCCTTCGGGTAAAACAGACTTTCAAGGATTCTATGTAGTCCATACAGCTCAAAGAGATGATATGGGAACCTCAATGTGGCGAAATATCGGTATCCTAGAGCAGGAAGTTATTAATAATTCCAATGACCCAAGACCTATTTATTATCTCGCCAAAGCTTATTTTGATACCAGAATTCAAGAAGTCTTATACGAACCCGCAGGTGAAGGTGTAGATTCAATCACGGTTGAGCTATTAAAAGATTATATCCGTAAGTCTGGTTGGGCTGAAGAAAGAGGTCAATGTTGGGAATATCTTTCCATGATTCATCGGGAACGACAGGAATATAAAAAGGCTATCTTTGCCTTGATGCAGTCTTTATATGAATGGCCTGAAACCCCCTCGGTCTATATCCAATTATCTTTAGTTTATACCTTAATGAAAGATTGGGTTAAGGCCTTACATTGGGTTAAATTAGCGGGTCATGTTGAGATTCCCAAGACAACTCTAGTCATTACTCCAAGAGATTACAAAACAATGATGTTAGAATCTTTGTTTCATATCTATCTAAATACTGGCAAGTTAGACGAAGCTTACAAAGTCGCCCAAGGGTTAGCCGAATTATTACCCACCGATATTAACAAAGACAGGCTTGTTGGAGTGGAAGATGTTAAACACCGCAACGATATAGCCCATTATATTGTTAAACTCGCTTATCACCTCAAAGAAACTAACCAAGAAGAACAATTAAAGAATTTATTAAATTCAATTCCCTTAGAAATCGTCAATGAACCAGCCTTGGTCAATCTTCGACAAACAATGATGCCACCTAGAGATTGGACTGACAAAGAGATTGCGATTTACTGCGGGGCTGGGTTTGAGAAATGGTCGCCCAAGAGTATTGCTAAAGGATTAGGTGGTTCAGAGGAAGCAGTAGTCTATAACTCAAGAGAACTAGCCAAATTGGGTTGGAAGGTTGTTGTCTATGCCGACCCCCAAGATGATAAAGGGGATTATGAAGGAGTTGAATTTAGGAATCACTATGAAATGAATTGGCGGGATAACTTTAATATCTTAATTGCTTGGCGACAGATTGGAGTTTTTGATTTACCGATAAAGACTAAGAAAGCCTATTTATGGAATCACGATATACAAAATCCGATGACTTATACTCCTGAACGAATAGCCAAGATTGATAAAGTTTTCTTCTTATCACAATGGCATCGGGAGAATGTGCCTAGTAATATTTTACCAAATGAAAAAGTGATGATTACTGGAAATGGAGTCGTTTTATGAGAAATCCACATTCTATGGTATATGGTAGTTCTTATGATAGGGGCTTAGAACACGCCCTTAAAATGTGGCCAGAGATTCATAAACAAGTTCCGGATGCCACCTTAACAATTTTCTATGGATGGACGCTTTTCGCTAAATTTTATGCCGGCAATCCCGAACGGATGGCTTGGAAAGATAATATGGACAAGATGATGACACAACCAGGAATAACACACTTAGGGCGTATCTCTCATCAGGCACTTAGAGAAGAAATGGAAAAATCAGCTATCTGGATGTATCCAACGCACTTCGGAGAGATTAGTTGTATAACCGCCATGAAAGCCCAATGTTGGGGGGCTATTCCTGTCGTTGTTAATTATGCTGCCCTTAGAGAGACAGTTCATTTCGGTATCAAGGTTGAGGGAGATATTTACGACCAAGAAACCAAAGACGAATATATTAAACAATTAGTCAGTTTATTAAAAGATGAGAAAAGACAAGAAGAGATACGGAAAGAAATGATGCCTTGGGCTGAGGCAAACTTTGGTTGGGATAAGATTGCTAAACAATGGGATGAGGAATTTAGAAAACCCATTAGTTTAGAGAAGCGATTAGAGGATTTACTAGACCATAATCAGGCATTAAAGGCTTATAAGTTGTCAAAAGGCACGGAATTTGAGAAGAAAATATATCCCTTAGTCGAACATTGCTTCAAACCCGAAGTCTATAAGAATTATTATGAACATGAGTTAGTTGAAACTCCAGTTTCCGAAGAGATTGCCTTTGATTGTTCCAAACTAGCCCCAAGATTTGAGTGGTTGGTTGAAGAAATCGTTAAAAAGGGTCATCGGGAAATCTTGGATATTGGCTGTGCCGATGGTTATTTATGCCTAACTTTGGCTAAAAAAGGAATTCAGGCAACTGGAATCAATCTTTACCGACCTTCGATTGAAATCGCTAAGAAAAGAGCTAGGGATTTACCTGCAATCTTCGTTTGTAAAGATTTTATGGAAGAAAACGGCCAATATGACGCCGTAGTGATGTTTGAACTCCTAGAACATATCCCAGAGCCACAAAAAGCCCTCCAGAAAGCCTTTTCTTTAGTAAAACCCCATGGTAGCCTCTACCTTTCAACTCCCAGAACTGACCATATCGGAGTTGAAGAACATATTAAGAATAAATATGCTAATCCGAAACATCTTAAGCCCTGGGATGACCCCAGACCTTCTGGACATTTGAGATTATGGACAGAAGAAGAATTTAAGGAATTATTAAAAGATTACAAAATAGAGCAATTTATTGTCAACCAAGACAAGGAAATGTTAGTGGAGATTAAGAAATAATGGAAATGCTAGTGAAAATTGGTAAACATAAATGGATAAGGATTGACCTAGTTTCATCATTAGCCAGAATGACTAAGAAGTCAAAGGCGGAAATTAAAAGATTATTTAAACAAGGAGCGATAGATATTTATTTAGAGGAGGTGATAAAAAAATGACAATGATGTTTAAAACTAAATATATCTATTGTGGAAAGGAGATGTTCTCTTTTGCCAAAAGCAGAACAGGTGAATTAGTGAACAAATACTGCTCAAAGTAGTGTGAGAACAATGACAAACATGATAAACGATTCATTGACCCCAAACGATTTAGATAAAAAAGTTCACGAATACCTACATTATTTTGATCCTAATTCTTTATTGCCCTTTTTGGTTAAAGTCCCAGATGGGCAAAGACTAGAAGTTTTAAATAAAACAGGGCAGGCTAATTTATATTATCAATATCTTGCCTGTTTAGTGAGATTCTTAAAGCCGAAACAAGTTATTGAACTTGGGGCAAGTATTGGTCTTTCAGCCATTATGATTCTGACTCAACTAGAAAAAGATGCCAAATTATATTCGGTTGATGATGCTTCCGATTACGAAGAGGGGATGAAAGATTGGGAAGCCATAGATAGGGATTATCCCCAACTGATTAAGGTAATCGGTAATGACTTAGATTTGTCTATTTATCCTAAAGACTTTGATATTGGTAAAACGGATTTGGTCTTCATTGATACCATCCATTTTGGAGGTCAATTAATGAAGGAATTAAATCTTTATATGCCCTTACTTCCCAAGGGCTGTGTAATTTTGATTGATGACATTCGTTTAAATGATATGTTTGTCGTTTGGGAGGCAATCCAAGACGATAAGATTGAGATAACTAATCCTTGCCATTATTCGGGTTTTGGCATGGTAATCAAAAAATGAGAATAATATCAAGACAAAGGTGTGATAAAGGCCATAGATTAAAATACTACCATAACATGGGATTCCAATGGTGTTTATGGTGTCCCAAGTGTAAAAGGACTGGCTATACTGAACAAAACTTTTACAGGTGGAAATTATTATCCAAGATTGATGATATTTTAGAAAGTTTATCTTTATTCGCCTGGATAAATAGAATCCTTAGGTTAAAAAGGAGAATTAATGAATTTAGAAGAAATGAAAACTCTAGTTAAAAAATATTGGACAGGTGATGGCTATATCCCACCAAGGATGAGTGAACACCGAGTTGATGTCCAGTGGTCAGAACCCATTATTTATTCAATCATTCGGAAATACAAACCCACTTCTTGTTTAGAGTTTGGCACTTCCTATGGTGGCACGGCTTGTTTGACGATGTTTGCTTTATTAAAGAATAAAAAACCATTTAAGTTTGTCGCTTCCGAGATGGAACCAAAGATTTTAGATGAATGTGCGAAAAACATTAAGAAATTATGCGGTCAGTTACCCACTTTAATTGGTAAAATCGAAGACAATTTAGACAAAGTTCCCAAAGTATTGGATTATGTTTTGATTGACACCAACCATGACCTAGAAAATTGTAAGTGGTATTTAAAGAATATCATTCCCAGAGTCAAGAAAGGTGGATTGGTTATTATTCACGACTGGGCGGTGAGGGAGGATGGGAAAGACTTGGTTTATGAGAATTATGATGGCTCTGGTCGGGAGATAATCTACCTAATGCATTTATTTGTAAATAAAAAATTACCCCTTAAAAAACTATATTGGTCTTGGGGTGATGGCGAAAGAAAAAGGAGGGGTGGAGATATTGACGCTGCCACTGGTATATGGCTAAAAAAATAAGTTTCGTATGGGCTTGGGATAGGGCGAAAGAAATATTCCCTCATTGGCGAGATGGTCTAAGAACCGCAGTTGAAATTATTGGTAAGAAATATCAAGTTGATTGGATTCTAGGGGAAGAGCCTGAAGATAAATATGATTTTATCTTAGTCTGGTCTGACGAGAATTCACCAATCTTACAAAAGAAATATAGTTGTCCAATGGGGCTATGTTATGGAAGCACTTTTCCACCCAATGTTGAGAAATTAAGAAACCTAAAGGTTGTCTTTGTGGAAAACTCAATTACCTATGATTTAGTCAGGCGGGATGGTTTAAGGGCGATTAGGGCTTTTGGAACTGATACTGACTTTTTTTCACCTGATAAAACCAAAAAGGATATTGAATACTTTTATCCGGCAACTTTTTCGCCTTGGAAAAGACAATCAAGTATCGCCAAATTAGGAAGTAAACTTTTATGTGTTGGTGAAGTCCAACCGGATGGGCAGGAAGAATTAATGGCTTGTCTTAAACATGGAGTTCGGGTTATCCCCGAATATACGCCTTCGATAGAGATTAGGAATTTGTACCGAAGGTCGGAGAATGTTATTATCCCCGCTAAATATGGTTCGGAAAGAACTGTTTTAGAATCTATGAGTATGAATATGCTCCCAGAAATAACTTGTGAGAACGATAGAGCTTTAACTTATCTTCAAGAGTTTTTAGATTCAAAAGTGAAATCACCCAGAAAGTTTATTGAGAAATTTTATAGTGCTGAGATTTATGCTTCTCAATTATTGAAAGGAATAGAAGGATGACGTTTATTTCTGGAATTGATGGTATTATTCCCAAAATTCACAGGGAAAACAAAAAGGCCAAAGTCCAATCTGGACAGATAGTTTATCGTAAATCCTTATTTAAAATTGATGGGCGTTGGTTAAGATGGGAACCATTAAGAATCAAAAAGTTTTTAGCGAAGTTTCATCTTAAAAATTGGATATATTATTTAAACAAATGATACCAGTAATAATCCCAGTTTTCTCTAATGACGAAGAAACAATGGTTTTAACCGGAAATGCGGTTAATTCTCTTAAAACACCAGAATCGGTCTTTTTTATCATTGACAATGGTTCAACTTTAGGCGGTGGCAAGATGAGAGAGATGGCTGATGTCTATATTCGACTAAAGAATAATTTAGGCTATGCCAGAGCTGTAAATTTAGGTCTTAAAGCCTGTTTAGGGGTAAATGCGGTGGTAGTAGCCAATAATGACATTCGTGTCTCTCCTAACTGGTTAGAGGTCGCAGAAGAAATTTTACAAGATGAGAAAGTAGGGAGTGTTCACTTTAGGATGATTGGTTATGATGAACCTTTTTCCTTTGGTAATGACACTTGGAAAGAAGGTAAAGAGAGATGGTGTTCAAGTTCTTTCTTTGTGATGAGATTATTCCAGTTTTATGATGACAATTATTTTAATAGTTGTGAAGATTGGGCATATTGGTTGGAATTCAGAAAGACTTTTAAAACTGCCTATACTAACAAGGCTTGTTATCAACACCTAGATAGTTTCACCCAAAAGAAGATTCCTAATAGGGAAGAGAACGATAAAAGGAATCGGGAATATTTTAAATCTAAATATGGTGAATATCCCGAAGTCTTGTTTGAAAAACAATATCCAGAACAAATGAAAGAGAATTGGAGGCCTTTTCCTTGATTGAATACGAAAGTTCTTATAATCCAGAGTATCAAAGAATAACTAACTGCCGTTCTTGTAATTCACCTCAGTTAGAGGGGGTTCTGTCATTGGGCGACCAAAGGATTGTTTCTTTTACCGAAGATGACAAGAAACCACCGAAAGTTCCTCTTTCCTTAGTTTTATGCGGTGATTGTAATTTACTTCAATTAAGGCACACCACAAGGCCAGATTTATTATGGGGGAATGAATATGGTTATAAATCAGGGGTTAACGAAACCATGAGGAATGAGCTAGGAGATATTGCTCATAAGTCAGAACAAATTGTGGATTTAAAACAGAATGATATTGTCGTTGATATAGGTTGTAATGATGGCACTTTGTTAAAGGCCTACACTAAAGACCCAATTAGAGTTGGTTTTGACCCCTCAATCAATGTGGCTAAATATGCTTTAGATTATTTTCACACCTTACCATCGGATAAATGGTCTTTATTTGTTGATTACTTTAAAAAAGAACTTTATTTAAACAGATACCCAAAGAACTCCGCTAAAATTATCACCGCTATTGCCATGTTCTACGATTTGGACAATCCTAATAAGTTTTTACAAGGTGTTAGGGATTGTCTTCATCCTGACGGAGTATTTGTTATCCAACAGAATTATCTAAAAGGAATGTTAGACCAACTAGCTTTTGACAATATCTGCCACGAACATCTAGAATATTACTCTTTACTCTCGTTAGAACCCTTATTAAAAAGAAATGGTTTGGAAGTTTTTGATGTTTCGCAAAACAATATCAATGGTGGTAGTTTTAGAACCTATATTCGTCATAAGGGAAGTGAAATAGGGGGTAGGGAGAGTTGGGAAACAATTAAGATGCGCAGGAATGAAACTGATGCTGAACTTGATGAAAGGGAAACTTATCAGTTATTTGCCGAGAAGGTTAAGAACAATGGGCAGGTTTTAAAAGACTTTATTGACCAAGAGAATGAAAAAGGCAAGAAGATTTATGTTTACGGGGCTTCAACAAGGGGTGGAACCCTACTTCAGTTCTGTGGGATAGATAATACCCAAATCGTAGGGGCGGCTGAAAGAAATCCTGATAAATGGGGGAGGGTAATGAAATCAACGGGAATTCCGATTGTTTCCGAAGAAGAAGCAAGGTTTAAAGCCGACATCTTCTTGGTTTTACCTTGGTTCTTTAAAAAGGAATTTGTCGAAAGAGAACAAGGGTTTATTAAAAAGGGTGGTAGATTGGTGTTTCCTTTACCTAGATTTGAGGTTATTAGTAAATGACATCATCAAGTAGGAACTTTCTATATGATTTTTTAGAGAAACATCCCATTACAGGAATGGTTCTTGAGATTGGTTCAAGGAATGTCAATGGAACTGTCAAAGAAGTTTTAGTTAATCATGGTTTAGATTATATTGGGTTGGATATGATAGATGGCGGAGAATATACAGACATTGTTTGTAATGCCCACGATATAAAAAAAGTTCTTCCAAAGGGTTGTTTTGACTTGGTTATCTGTCTTGATACCCTGGAACACGATGACAAGTTTTGGCTAACAGTAGAGAATATGAGGTGGGTTTTAAAGAAAGGTGGATGGATGTTGATTGTTGCTCCTTCTTTACTCTGTGGTGTTCACGATTGGCCGAGTGATTATTACCGATTTTTAAGACCAACTTTAGATGTGTTTTTTGAAGGATTTAATGATTGTTATTTTGAGGAAAACCCAGATGCAATTTATGGATGGGGGCAGAAATGAAGATTATTGGTCATTTAGTCTGTCAAGATGGGATGCCTGATATTTTAAGGGCAATTGAATCCCTTTATTGTGTTTGTGATGAAATTTATGTGGTTGACGGCGGTTCAAAAGATGGGACAAGGGAATTTCTGGAAGATAGGAAAAAGATTTATAACCTGAAGATATTTGACCGTAAATACGATACTTTAGGTAATCAACGCAATTTTCTTTTAAAGCAGACTGAAAAGCACCAATGGATAGTAACCATAGACCAAGATGAGAAGTTGTCAAAAAGGACGGAATATGGACTTAGGGAATATATCAAGGGTTGGATTGACCCTGCGATTTATGATAGTCCCGAAAGAAAATGTCCCCTTGTGATTCCTATTAACCATATGAATCTGATCCAAGACATTTTCCACTATGATGGCACATCTGTTTACCATAATCAAAAAGTCTTTTATTATGATCGTAATCTTCATTGGTTTAAAGATTTTTTTTGTTCAATTACTTATTCTGATGATAAAGACCCAGAAGGGATAGTTAATGCTACTCCGACAGTTAGGGGCTTTGCCATTCTCCACTACGCCAGATTAGACCCCAAGAGATTAAGGGTCAGGAATAAACACGCCAATAAGGTCAAATATGGCGGTTATGCTAAGGATGACTGGACAAGATTCAAGATAGATATTGTTGAATTACCTAAAGAATTACAAGAATATGTTAAAAATTAGTGTTCTCACCCCAACCATACGCCCTGAAGGGCTTAAAATGGTCGCTAGATGTCTTAGAAGGCAAGATTTTATCGATTGGGAGTGGATAATTGTTATTCCGAAGAAAATGGAAATAGAAGTAGAAAATGCCTTAATTGGTTATCCTCAGCCCCTTGTTTTAATCGAACCACCTAAAAGACCAAGTGATTTCTATAATTTAAACAAGGCGTGGAATTTGGCTTATAATAAGGCTGAAGGCGAGCTTATAGTTGATATAGTTGATTATATCTGGTTTCCACCAGACACTCTAACTAGATTATGGAATCATTATCAAGCTAATCCTAAAGGTTTGATTTCTGGTATTGGTCATCAATATGAGAAGAATTTAGATGAAAGACCTATAAATCAGGTTTGGGTTGACCCAAGAAGCCTACAAAGTGATAAGAGTTTCTTTGAAGTTAGCCCTAATGAGGTAGAAATGTGTTTATGTTCGATACCAAGACAAGCAATACTAGATTGTGGCGGTTTAGATAAAGAATTTGATAGATTCGCCGCTTTATCAGAAAAAGAGATGTGTTGGCGAATGAGTAAATTAGGATATAACTTCTTTATTGATAAGGGGATTGAGTATCGGGCTTTGAAACATGACCGAATAGGTGGAAGGGAAGAATGGGATAAAGCCTACTTTAAGGGTTGCGAATACTATCAGAAATGTTTGAAAGATTTAGAGAATGGAACAAGACCCTTAAATGTCGGTTTTATTGACAAATAAGGGTTAAAGGTTTATAATCAGTTAGTCTAACTTTGTTAGTGAGGGCTACCGAAAGGTGGCTTTTTTTATGGAAGAACCAATCGATTTAAAAGAAAGAAATCTATTTAAAATCCGCCAACCCGGGAGTGAAATAAACTTTCAGAATAAAAAGGTAGTTATAAAGGATAGATTATATTATAAAAATAGTCCTGAATTAGTTAAGGAGAAATTATCTTTAGATTCAAAACCGAGAAAGGAACCAAAAGAATATGAAGCAGTTAAAGTCGAGTTACCAGAAAATATTCAAGAGTTTGACAAAAAAGCTAGAGTCTATGCGAAAAATCCGTATGACTATAATTCGGTATCTCTTAAAAAAGAAAAAGTCTCTATTACGCCGAGCCAAACGGCTAATCAGTTAATTATTAATCCTACTTATAATGCGATTGGTAAGTTTTTAGGCGTGGATATGCTCCATGAATGGGATAAGTATTATGACAAGGTTTATACCATCGTTGAATGGGCGAAGTTAAGAACAGGCGATAATATCCACGAAATAATGAAATGGTTAGACCATAAAGCTAGAACTTTACCCTCCGTAGGTAATAAGACAATCGATAATTTATATATCTTTGCCAGAATGAAGTTGGAAGAAAAATGAACTATCAAGATATAATTAGAGAAGAATATGATGCAAATTTAAAAGCTCAAAAAGTAAGCCTTATCTCGGCTTCGACTATTTATGCCGTTGTCTCGGCTGATATTATTATTGGGGATACGATTGGCATCTCCGGCAATGTAACTCTATCTAACTCTAAAAATTATATCGGTTTAACTACAACTACTTTAGGAATAGGGACACAGAAAATTGGCTTAGTTACTCTCAATCCTTCAGATGCATATATTGGTCTAGTCACCATTGCTAATACGGTTCCCGTTACCTTCTCTGGTAATGTTACCCTAGATGCTGGTTCATTTACTGGGATTAAAGGAAATCTAACTTTAAGCGATAGTAAAAGTTATATAGGGCTAGTTTCTGTTTCTGGGTTTGCCAACCCACTTCCAGTGACTTTTTCGGGCAATGTTACCCTAGATGTAGGTTCTTTGGTTGGAGTTAGTGGTAATCTTACTTTAAGCAATTCTAAGGCATTTATCGGTTTAGTAACTGTTGGGGGAATAGGAACAGTAACACTTTCTGACCCTAAAGGATACATTGGCTTGGTTTCCACTAACGCTTGGACAGATCCGAAAGCCTATATTGGTCTTGTTTCTGTAAGTGGTGCTGTTGGTTTCTCTGGCAATATTACTTTGGATGATGGCTCTCTCACAGGGATTATAGGGAATCTGACACTTTCGGATAGTAAAACCTACATTGGTTTAACAACCGCTACTATAGGTAATGCTCCCATTCTTGGTGCGAGCACTAATTATATCGGTTTAGTGACAGTCGCTAATACAATTGCTTTAAAAGGGAATCTTACTTTAACTGATGCTACAACCTATATTGGGCTGACAACTACAACGCTTGGTATAGGGACACAAAAGATAGGTTTAGTAACTTTAAGTGCTTCCAACGCATGGATTGGTTTAGTAAGTGTGTCAGGTTCGGTTGGTTTTGCGGGTAATATCACTCTTGATGCAGGGAGTAAAACACAAATTACTGGTAACCTTACTCTTTCAGACAGTAAAACATTTATAGGATTAGTAACGGCTGTTAATGCCGTAGGCACAACTTTTATTGGTTTAGTAACTTCTACTCATGGTTTTGGTAATGTTACTTTAAACCCCTCGGCTTCTTGGATTGGCTTGGTAACCGCTAGTAATGGTTTAGCCTGGACTGACCCTAAAACATGGATTGGATTAGTTTCTGTTTCAGGAACTGTTGGGATTACTGGAAACATAACCCTATCAGACCCAAAGGGATTCATTGGTCTAAATACGGTGGTGGTAGGCGAAGGAACACGAAACATTGGCTTGGTTACTTTAAATGCTTCACCAGCTTGGGTAGGATTAAATACTATTGTCGCTGGGGCAGGAACTTCTAAAATCGGCTTAGTAACTTTGAGTGCCTCAGACGCTTGGACTGGATTAAATACAGTTGTTTCAGGAGCAGGGACTCAATTTATTGGTCTAGTCACCGCTTGGACAAGAAATGCCGGAAGTGCCAAAAGTCTTTACAATCTTCCAATTGCCTTTTCATTAGCAAGTTTAGCTACAATAGTTGTTCCAGGAACTAACTTAACAGTTAACTTAACTAATATTGTTTTAAGTTCAGATGCCACCGTGAGAATAGCGATTAAATCGGGAGCAACTTATATGACAGGTAATGCTTCGATAGGTATAACCTTAATGCCTGGTGGTGGATTTGTAATGTCCGGTTCTCCCGATTCTCCGTGTTGGATTGGTTTGCCTTCAGGTTCACTTAACTTCGAAAAACAAGATATAGGTTCTACAGTTGCTAGAATTGGTGGAAACCTAGTTTACTTTACGGAGTAATAATGGCAAGTAAAGAATTCTACGAAGTTATTTCAAAATACCCTCCTGCGGCCTATTACCGCTTTTCTTCTGGTGCTTTAACCACGGATAGTTCTGGTAATGGACATACTTTAACCGATATTTCCGACCCTGCGGAAGATGCTTCTGGACAATTTGGCGGGGCAGTAGCTTTAGATGGGAATGATGCTTATTCGGCGGTTGACCATGCGGATTTTCAACCAACTGGTAATTTTACGATTGGGGCGTGGGTAAAGACAACATCTGTGGCTCAAGGTTTTATCTTTCAATCTTATTCTCTAAATCCCAACCACGCTGGTTTTTATTTTGGTTTATTGGCTACTGGTGAACCTTTATTCTTAATCGCTCCAAACTCAGGAACAGCACCAGGTAATTATAGACAAGTATCTGGCAATACTCCCGTTAACGATGGTAATTGGCATTTTTGCGTGGCAACTTTTGACGGAACTTATTTAAGGGTTTATGTAGATGGGTTAATTGATAAAGACCCATATTCTGCCGCTGGTTATAGCCCTGCCTATGCGGCGACTAATTATGTTCAGGTAGGTTGTAGAAATCGACTTGGGACACCTGCTTTATTCTTTAATGGTTCTTTAGATGATGTCTGGTTAATAAATGGAACGGCTTTAACCCAAGATGATATTAACTATATTTATAATGAAATAATAAACAGAGGATTTCTAACGACCAATAAGATGTGGTAGGCTAAATCTCTTGACTTATACCCTTTAAAAGTATAAAATAGAGAAAGTTATCGTTTATTCGAGAGACTACAAAAAGTGGTCTCTTTTTTTGTGGGAAAGGAGGTGAATTAAAATATGAGCTTTATTTACGACTTAGATAATGAATATGGCGGAAGAATAATTAATCCTGCTAATTCTGTTAATGCAGGATTGGAAGTTTCTAGTAATGCGACTTATTACCCAGCTGTCCGGATTAGTAGAGGTATTATAGGAAATGAAACATCAGCCCCATTAGTCTTTGCTAATCTATCAATGGCATCAGTTCCAGTGATTGACTTTGGAAATAACTTTATTTCTGTGGCTTCAGTATCGACAGCTGCGGTGGGAATTGGTGTAGTTGGACAAGCACAAAAAGTTGTTGTTGTTAGGGCAGGGAATATTAACTATGCTATCCCCTTATTCGGTCTATCAACCGCTGTCAATGGTCCTGGAGCTTATTAAAATAACTCCTAGACCTCTAGGTCATAGAGTCATATTTTAATAACATGAGTTCATTACAGGATATTCAAAATTGGATAGCAAGCGAGGTTGACCAGTCAGCTACCGCTCCTACTTATGGAGGGACTGATTGGAATATCAGAAATAACTTTATTAATCGTTCCTTAATTGATTGGAGTGAATCCTACGATTGGGAATGTATGAAGAAAGTCTTTAATGGCTTAGTGTCTACTGATTCGGCTAATGCTTCCTATGCCCTACCAGCTGATTTTAGGAAGATAGATGGTTTCCCTCAAATCACCTCTGACGGAGTAAATACCTATTCCTATCCTGTCATTGATGCGACCAACAATCATCGAACCCTTAGTTCTGATAGGTTCGTCAATATCTTAGGCAATAAAGTCATGTTTATTCACGATACCTTAGTTTCAGGGGCTTCGGTTCAATTCACTTATTATGCTTCACCAGCGACTTTATCAAGTGCGAGTGATTTAATCCCTCTTCCCGACCCAACCTATTTAGTCCAAAGGTCTTTATATTATCTTCTAAAGAGTCGGGAAGATGGGAGATTTCCAGAAGCCAAAGTGGAGGCAGACAGGATTTTAGCCAGAATGATTGAAAATGAGAATACTTTAGGTCAATCGTCAGTTGACCGCCGAGTTTCAGTTGGTTCAGAAGATTATAAAACTTGGAGAATCGGAAGGGATTGATAATGTGCCTAATTTTTCATTTCAAGAGACTCCTTATAAAGCACCAAAAATACTCCAACTAGATTGGAACGCTTTTAATGGGGGTTTAAATACTTTACTTCGTCAAACAGAAATTAAAGATAAAGAATTGGCTCAATGTGATAATTTGAAACTTGTTGGTTTAGGTGTTCCCACTAAAAGAGAGGGAACAGCTAATTACTTTCAGACTGCCCCTTCGGTTGCGACCGGTTCACAAAGAGTCCGAGGTTTAAAAGGTGTTCTCTTTGCTTCTGGGGCTTCAGGAGTCAATGAATTAATCGCCTTATCAGACTGGGGATTGTTAGTTAAAAAGAATGGGGCTTCTTATACGGAGATTTATGGTTCTTCCTATGCTTCTGGTTATGATACAGAATTAGTCCAAGCCTTTAACAAAGTTTTTATTACTAATGGAATAGATGAGTTGACAAAATATGATGGGGCAACAATTTATTCCTATGTCGGAATCTCAAGACCGACAGGAGTTTTAGCAACTAATCTTTCAGGAACATCTGGAACCTTTACCCGTTCATTCCGTATATCAGCCTTTAGTGCGGTTGGGGAAACGATTGCTTCAGAAGCGTGTTTAATTACGAATATGCCACAAGATTTAATGACTTCAGCAATTAGATTGACTTGGACAACCGCTTCACCTGCTTCTTATGTGGCTGGTTATGGTGTTTATGGTTATGACCAAGGTGATGAAAGACTAATCACTACAACTGACCCATCATCCAAGACTTTTGATTATCTTGGGGTGCCTGACCCAAGTATGTTAGTTTTCCCTCCTGGAGCAGATACGACTCTAGGTCCAATCGCCAAATATGTGATTATCCATAAAGATAAATTGATTTTAGGCAATTTGGATAGTTTTCCTTCCAGAATATCGTGGTCAGGTGGTGGTTCTAATATTGATAAGTTTAACTGGAGATATGGTGGGGGATATGTTGATATTGATAAGGACGCTGGAGATGCGGTTAAAGGGTTAATTGAATTTCAGGATAAGATTATTGTTTTCAAAGAAAGGTCAATTTGGGAAGTCACTCTATCAACTTCAGGAAGTTTAGTTATCCCATCAGTTAAAATGATTGTGAGAGGAGTTGGGGCAGTTTCTCATAAGACGATTCGTCATGTGGAAAATGATGTTTTCTTCTTGTCAAGAAAGGGTGTTTTTACTTTAGGGAATGAAGCTAATTTCTTGAATGTTTTAAGAACAAATGAGTTATCAGCCAGAGTCAGACCCATCTTCTCTTTACTTTCCAATACCCAATTAGATAAGGCTTGTGCGATTTATCATAATAATAAATATCGGTTAGCTTTTCCAATGGGTTCAAGTGATGTCAATACTAAAGAAATCGTTTATGACCGAGAAAGACTGGCTTGGATGGGGCCAAATACTTATCCAGCCGTTCCTGGAGTTTATGCGATTTATTATGATGGAAGCGGTAAGGAGAACTTAGTTTGGGGAGATTCGACTGACAACTTTGTCACCGAATATTCTGATGCCTATGCCAATGACAAGGGGGTAAAAATTCAAACGACTTTATTAACCAAGAAAACCGCCTTTAATAATCCTTTTAAATTTAAGATGGTGCGGAATATCTATTCCAATTGGAGAAATATCTTTGGTAGTCCCTTTGTCAATATCATCTTAGAAACAAGGGAGGGGGCGGTTGGTTCAGCTGGAACTTTCACCATTTCTGCTTCCAACGCTGGAGTTGGTTGGGGTTTTGATAACTTCGGAACAAATAGATTTGGAACTTCAGCTGGTGTCGGTAATGCGGCAGCTAGTAATGATATGGTTAAACAAACAAGAATTAATAAGGTGGGAAGAACCTGTCAGATAGAAATTACCACAACAGGAAATAATGACAAATATGAATTATTGTCTTTACAGCTACAAGCTCAAGAATTAGGGGAAGGGATTAATCCGGCAACTTGGAAAACTTAATCTCTTGACTTAAAAGAATTAAATTGTTATAATAATAGCGGTTAAGATTGAATCAATACCGCTAGAAAGGCGGTTTTTTATTTATGGGCGCAAATTTGAGCCGAGCATCACAAGTAGAGAATGTATCAACAACACTAAGTGCTGGTATCACTGATGTTGCTACCTCAATGGATGTTGGTGATGCCACAAAGTTAAATTATCCTTCTTATTTAGTTATAGACCGAGTGGATGCCGCTGGAACTCTTAAATCAACTTCTTTGTGGGAATATGTCAAAGTTACCAACATTGTCGGTGGAACTTTAACGATAACTAGGGCGCAAGGTGGAAGCACCCAACAAGCCCATTCATCTGGTGCAGTGGTGGAAGCGGTAATGACAGCTGCCTTACAGGAAGAGTATTACAATGCTTTTAATCCAGAACACACTGCTATAGGTGGTCATATTATGTCTCAAGCCACTATCGCCTCTTTAGAAAACAAGAAGCTAGCAATAACTTCAGTTTGTTCCATTGTTTATGCGGAACTAAGGAATCTCGCTGTTTCTTCAGTGGCTTCTATTGCTGTCTTAAATTCGGATAATCTTACCTTGGTAAGGATGGCTATAAGTTCCATTGCTTCCATTTCAACCCTTTATGTTCCGACCAACCTTAATGCCTCTGGAGCTTCTATTTCTGGTTCTTTTCTGTCATCTAAAGTGATTTCTGGGACAAGAGATTCAGCGGCGGGAACTGGTGATATAGGTTATACGGGAGTAGGATTTAAGCCAACTTCCATTGTTTGTTTTTGGAATGTTGATGGGACCACTATTGGTGGTTGGGGAGTTGCTGATAGTGCTAAAGCAAATATGATGCTTTATAAGGATGCGACAAATTTTTACACTAAGACCAGTAATCTTGTCTATTATAACCCAACTGGAGGGGATGTCCAAAGTGCCATCGTTAAAAGTTTTGATGCTGATGGTTTTACCTTAACCTGGACGAAAGCCAGTTCACCAACGGGAACTATCGCTTTGATATTTTTATGTTATAGATAGGTATTGACAAATAGTATCAAAAGAATTATAATTCAGTCAGGTTTTAGAATTGAATTTGAGAAACCGCTGAAGAAGCGGTTTTTTTCGTCTAATAGATATGTTTAAAATTTGTAGTCAATGTAAAGAAGAAAAACCCATTGAATTTTTTTATAGGAATAAAACAAAATCCGATGGCTTTGAATATCATTGTAAGGAGTGCGAACACTCTAGAAACACAGATCGAGCAATCTATCTTAGTAATTATAGAAAAATAAATAAGATTCAGATACGAAAAGGTTGGAAGCGGTGGTGGAAAAACAATAAACAACAATTTTATATCAACTGGAGATTAGGTTACAGGAAACGACATGAAATAATTGATCAAGAACCTTGTCTATTTTGCGGAAACCCTGAAACGAAAGGTCATCACCCAGACTACAAAGACGAAAAAAATGTAATATGGCTATGTTCAAAACATCACTATGAAATACATAGAAAGAACGGAAATATCAATTTAATAGAGAATGTCGTTATTGGAGTTTAGGTTTGGTTTTAATGATGAGGTAAATGACAGTAAGAATTATTAAAACAAATAGTAAGGGTAAGGCAAGATAATTTATCTCACCAGTAGAATGGTTAAAACTAGAAAAAAGAAACCAAAACCATAAAAAGTAGAGAGAAATAATAAATAATATTGGTTTTTTCATTAATTACATTATAACACAGAAAGTCAAAAAGAAATAAAAATATGCCAATTTTTAATCCATTAAGTAAGCAATCTTGGTCTAATTGGTTGACCACTGTAAGTGGGGGTGGGACTCCTATGACTTCTGCACAACAGAAATCATATCAATCATTCGGTGCTACTCCAGTTCATGCTGCCGAACCAGCCCCACAACAAAACTATTCAACTTATAATTATCCTACTTCTTCACCATATACCCCTACTACGGCTACAAATACTGGTGGTGGGGGGGGAGGAGTTGTAGCACCTCAAGGTATAGATACAAGTAATATTAACCAAAATACCCAAACTGGTATGGATCAAATAGACAGAGATTATCAAGACTTCCTAAGTCAATTAGGTGGAGCAGAACAGGGACTTCAACAGCAAGCCCAAACTTCTACTGAAGCTATAGGAACTGCTTATGCCCCTGCCAAAACAGCCTTACAAGAACAAGAAGCAACTAAACTTCAAGGATTGACAGGACAAACTCAATTAGCCCAAACTCAAGAGAAAACCGCCTTACAACAAAATAGGGATTTATTTAGACAGATTCAACAACAGAATATTGCCCAATTATCAGGGTTAGGGATTTCTTCTTCTTCTGTCGCTGAAGCTCTAGCAGAGAATCTAGGAGTGGAAACTGCCCGTAGGATTGCTTCTGTTTCTCAATCTGCTAATGATGTTTATCAAAATATCGCTAAAGAGAAAA
>Ga0315289_10004069_pt1 | contig 21933 bp, 25 predicted proteins | sample YL17G11_40_MG_FD_203452 | JGI IMG/M metagenome (GOLD analysis project Ga0315289, IMG submission 203452) | Sediment microbial communities from Yellowstone Lake, YNP, Wyoming, USA - YL17G11_40 | ecosystem: Environmental > Aquatic > Freshwater > Lake > Sediment | place: USA: Wyoming | collected... | reverse complement strand
GTATTCTTTAGCATTATGTGACACAATTACAATATCCCACTTAAGTGCCATAGTTAAATCTTCTCCTTTCATATCTAAAATCATAAAATCTGATAATATTTTCAAGAATATCTTTTTTTCTTGGATGTCTAATTTTTATTATCTCCGAAAACTTCTTAAACATTTCGAAACAGGATAGTTCCAATATAGTTATGGGAAAACCATTTCTTGGATAAGAATGAATACCTAATCTATTAAATCCAAGTTTCTGTAATAATTGACTTACTAACAATACATTTGGTTCTCTTTTCTGTGCGAAAATAATTTCTGCTCTTTTCTTTTGTAGTGATATACATCCATCTGTGTCAAAACATCCAGCTAAAAATTCTTCAGGGAATTCAAGTTTTGGGACAAACCAAAAATAATCTTTCTTCATTCCTTCAAAATAATTATGCAAAATCCACTGGGAACACAGATTGATTATAAAACAAGACGGCATTTTACATACTGAAGCATTGTATTCAAAAGCATCTTTAATACACTGTTGTATCACATCAACAAAAGAACTATCTTGCAATCCAACACAAATACTTATACCATCTTTACCAAGATAAGTTCCATCTCCAAGAAAAACGCCAAGTAAATATTCGTAATCCTTTCTACTAATCAGAGAATAAGATTTCACAGTAGTTCGTGGACTAAGTTTTAATCTATCTTTTCTTTCTTTTATATTCAACTCATTCCATGCCTTTTTCTGCCCAGTTGCTATTTTTAGTGACATGTCTTTAATCCTGTTATCAGTTTCCTTGGTGAGGCCTTTATTCCATACCATAATCTCTCCTAACTTTTTCAAGATGCTGTGCACTCCATACATGCCTTGCATTAACTCTTGAGTCACACCAGGAATCAAATCCAAGTCTATACGAAAGTCTGGCAAACCCAATCTCTTCTCCCTGGAAATCAAACTCAAACTTAGCAATGTTAAAACATTCACCCTTGATAAGAATAGCTCCAAATATAACATCAACCTTAAACAAAGAATCAACCGGGACATTTCTCTTCTGGAAATGTTCCGCAGTACTACCGTTAAATTTCATTATATTCGGATGAGTTTCAAGTGAACCGGTTCTGAAATAGGGGCCTACTATATCTTTTTCATCATCAACAAGTTTTTGAATACAGTCAGGACCTTGCAGTAAAATATCCGTATCAAGACAAAATAGGAAATCGGGTTGCTTGGCGCGTGCAATTTCTATAGCCTCATTCTTCAACTGAGTAATTAATCTAAGTCTTTCAATATTCCAGTTCCTTATAGTTGTGTTACCACTTATAAACTTACTCTTCACAACTTCAGCTCCAAAATCAGAAAGGATTCTTACTGTTCCATCGGTACTTCCACCATCAACAAAAGCAAAATCAATTTTACCATCAAACTTTTGTCCTTTAAGAATTTTTAAATAATATGGCAGAATCCATTCTCTTTGATATACTGGAGCAGCAACTAAAACTTTTGTCATTTTAGAATGATTTGTGCCAACTCAATAGCAAAACTTCTCTGAATTCCCAATGCTATTGCACTTGCCATTTTCATATGCTCATTTTTTAACAACATCTTATACTCAGCCTTATTGTCCATAAACAATATCTCAATTATCAATCCCATATCCGGCAAATCTCTAACAAAAGCATCAACATCTTTCTTGTTGTTATCCATCTTATACCATCCGGGCTTAACTCCTCTGTTCGGAATTCCAAGTATCGTAGAAATAGACATTCCTATCGAAGTCGCAACATCAACAGTTTTATTATTCTTGCAATACGGACCTATCAAAACTTCAGTTCCCCTTCCATACAAATCATTCGTATCATCATCGTCATCTGCGTTAAAATGAACATCTAATGCTAGTACAACATTATCAAGACTCTTTACATAATCTATTTTTTCAGACAAACTACCTATAAAAGTAAATACGTCAAATTTAGTTTTCAATCCATTCATTAAAAAATTAACCACTTTCTTAGCTTCAGTATGTTCAGATAATCCATAATACTGAGCACCAGGTTTTGCTGGATAATGTCCCGGACAAATAACTACTTTCATTTTTTCACTCATAATGTCTCCTATTTAACGTGGGCAGAAGTCCTATTCTCCTGCCCACATATTTCACCTCTTCAAGAAGGCGTACAAAATGCATAAAAGAGACCTCGTGCATTATTTATCCTTTGCTACACCACTATTACCATTCTTTTTTTGATACGTTCTTAATCCGCCATATCCTACGTTAATACCAAAAATCGCCGTGCAATAAATCCAGAAATTATCAGGATTATTCGCTACTGCGGGCACCCGAATATAAACAATAGTCGCACATACCTGGGCCAATACTGTGCAAAGGAATTCTTTTGAAAGCAACATCAACAATGCTTTTACAAATTGTTCCCTTAGCGTCAGCTCTTTCATTTATTTCCTCCGGCCAAAGTCTGTAAAGCTTTCAAGTTTCTCAAGAAAGTTACAAAATCAGTTATCGCTTTCTTGCTGTCCTGGAATTCTTTCAAAATTGCTTGGGACTCTTCCGGGGAAATCTTTTGGTCAGCAGATGCTTTAGTCATAATATCTACTAATTGCTCCAATTCTTCAGTAGTTGTTGTTGCAAGTTTAAGTCCTTCAGATATGGTTCCAACATATCCACTAATCTTTTTCAAAAGAGCTTGGATTTTTGGCAGCCAACAAGCACAGAAAGCAAGAATTGCAGCAATAATTCCCCAAAACCACTGAATTACTCCACCTTTTCCTACTGTTGCAACTACTTTCGCTGTTGTATCTACCGCAGTAGAACAAACAGTAGAACTATCTGCATAAACAACTATAGCCATTGCCATTGCAATACCAATAGCAATTACAAATTTCATTCCTCTCTTCTTCATGCTTCCTCCTTTATTTCAATAAAATTTCTAAAGCTAAATCTTGTTGAGGAAAACTTACTCTTGATACAAGACCTATATCAAAACTAAATCTTCCGGCGCTAACATTCTTCAAATAAATTCCACTCATAAGATAAATCTTATTACAAGCCGACCAGCCACCTCCTAAAGTATATCCAAATAGTTCTCTTTTTTCTTTCAAACTGAACGGATTATTCACATCCTTAGTTGGAGACAATGTAAATGTATTCCCATAACTCAATCTATAATTCTGTGTTCTAAACATTACTTCATTTTCCAGGACACCAGTAGGTCTAAACATTGTTAATTCAAGATATTTTCCATCTTTTTTGATTTCATCGATTCCCCAAGGCCTTTCATAAAACATACTACTTATATCAACGGGTATAGAACTAACTATAACAGTACATGGTGGAGTTGTTTTCCACATTATCTTTCCAGAAATAGACTCTCCGGGAACCGGAACTTTAACAAGTCCTTTAATCTCAACAGTCTTTGATTTAAGTTCGGCAATTTCAATCTTCCATCTAGGATAAAAATAAATAACACCAACGATAATTATCAATACCCAAAACCATTCCCTGAAACTATGAAAAAAGGAAGCCCAATGAATCACTCTCTTCTCTTTCATTTCTCACCTCCTTTTATTTTTTCTTCCAAATGTTTTTGCCAGTTATCTTTAGTTATTAGCTTCTTTTGTGTAGATGTAAATCCATCACAATGTGGATTACTTGCAAGATATATCCCTATAGTATCTACCTTATCCGATAAGGATGGCACTTGACTGCTCCAAATCCATATTTTATAACCACCTATCGCCAAGGTAAAGAGTATAACTATTACTCCCCAAACGTTCAAAATGTTTATTGCTCCTGCCTTTTCCACTTCTTTTCTTATTGTATGTTTTATCCTATCTCTTGTCATCTGTCTCCTTTCATTGCTGTATTATCTACCATTAAATAAAACCCCTATTATTACTTTTCTTTGATTTGTTACAGGAATAGTATATTTATAACACCCCAAATCAAAAGGATTTGCTATGGCAACCTTATCTAAATCTAATAAAGTTGTTAGAACACTTGTTACATTAAATCCTATTCCTATACCAGGGCTTTCTGTCCCTAAATGATAATTACCACCCCCAATAAATAATGGGTCAGTAATAATACAATTCTTAAGTTTTACATTACTATTCACCCCAACAGTATCCAAATCACAATTTATTACACTATCCCACTGAGCTAAAGAACCGTAATAAAAAAGACTATCTCCTGGCCCACAATCCCAAATTATACTATTTATTTTTTTATAAAGACCGTATCCATATACTCCACTCGTTGAAAGTATTGAAGAGGAGCCAGCCACATTTGCGTGTCCACAATTAACATACGTATTATTTATAGCTATATATGCTGTATAATACATATTTTCTGCTCCACCACCAGAAGCGGAATAACAACCATCGAATAAACAATTTTCTGTTTTTACTGCGCACGATATACCTGACCCACTTGCCTGTCCTCCACCAATTCCCCCACCACCACTGGGGTATGCAGTATCATTTTCAAACTTACATCTTCGCAACGTAACACCAAATTGATAGTAAAAATAAGCACCACCCCCGCTGACCCCATAACCCTTTATAAAACTAATATCTTGGAATATCAAAGTATCAGAACTTCCTGGATTAGTTGCTGTCATACGAACACAAGAACCTAATTTTTGTGCGTCAACAATAACATTATTAGCATTTGATTCTCCCCTAATAAGGGTTGTTATCCCTTGTTTTGCGGATAAATTATATTCTAAATATGTTCCATTAGATATTTGTAATGTATCTCCACTTACGCACCCATTCATCCCTTTTTGTATTGTTGCACTATCGGTAGGAACTATAATAATTTTTGCTAATAAAAACAATAATCCTATCATTTTGACACCTCTATATCCACTCTCATTGGATATGCAAGTTTATTTATTACTGTTATATTTCCTACAGTCCAAGACTGTTTTGTGTTCACTTTTCCTGTAGCGGTCTTATCATATACCGCCTGTTTAGGAGATGTTATACTTGCCTGTGAAACTTTCTCATAAACGGTTATTTCTGTTATTGATTTTATATTCGTCTGTTCAATATTTATACTATCTTTTGCAAAACTTATTTTCATAGGCGGTTTCAAAACAAACTCCTTACCATCATAATACCATCTAGCAACATCTTTCTGAACTTCTTCAGGGACTTGCCAAACTGGAAGACAAGTAAATCCACTATGATTTTTAACGGGGTTTACAAGAATTGCTGAAATAAAACCATCTGGTGCAATCCAGTAATATGTTGACAATAGAAACAATAATATCATTTAATTCTCCTTACTGTATATAGAAACCAAACTTTGTAAAAATTACACTGCCGGTTCCTTTTGTTATTAACCTTACTTGGTGCGTTTTATAAGCTGGAACATTATAGGCACTAAATAGTTTCTTCCAACCTATTGCAGCAGTTATTGTAACCATACTATCTACTGGGTAAGAAACTCCACAAGCAGATAAAGTATCTAAATATGCTTTTGCAAGACTGTCATCTGTAGTAGCACAAATATAAATCATTAACGAATCCAAAGTTTGACTTTTACCTAACTTCTTGGAATTTAAGGATATTTTGAAACTACCTGTATCTGTTGCAGTTGCTTTAACGTAACTTCCATCAATAGTAGAACTATCATCCATTCCTAATTTTAATATATCAGAAGCATCTATATCCCATATTGATTGACCTGCAGATACACTATCAAATACTCCTTCAATACCTTTTATATTACCATTAACATCTAATTTCTCTGTTGGTGTTTTACCTATTCCTACCTTATCGTATTCAACTATTGCACTATCGTCATTTACTCCCCACCTTCTCGTTCCCGTTCCCCAATCCGTTATTTTAGTCGTAGCGGTTATTTTATTGTCCCATAAAACCAACCCTGAGCAATCGGTATGAATTTTAATCCCTGTTGTGATAGCTTTTATTATATTGTTTTTTATTACCCCACCCGTTACTCCGTATAAATTAAATCCTATACCACTTGCACCAGCATTGATTGCACAAGAATCTAAAATATTCCCGATAATATTCAATCTTGTTATAACAACTCCTGAATCACAGGAAATTCCCCATTCATTAACAGCATGGATATGATTCCCTTGCAAAAGAATATCATTAAAAATTACACCAAACCCATTATTCGCAATTCTTATAGAATAACCAAATCCATCATTCCCTCGTTCAATGATATTATCTAATACATCTAAATCATTCGAATTCCCCCTAAGAAAAAGACTGCAGTCATACTTTATAGTATTCCCAGTAAAAGCATTTGCATATCCTCCTAAAGCAACTGAACCATAAAAAGTGTTGCCTGTAATCGTTAAACTATCCCCTATAAATCCACCATCGCCCATAGTATTCCCGGAAATTGTACTCTTTTCAAAAATATGTTCGTCATGATATTCAAGAAAATATCCTATTTTATTTCCGGAAATAGTTGCACCAGAAAGATGAGCTATTAATACAGTATCAAATTGAGAACCTGTCATTGTAACCGTAGTGTCACCATTGAAATCAATTGACCGTCCCTTTACATTACTGAGTTGCAAATTATTAGTATTCTCGGCTTCAAACCTGCGAGTTCCCGATACCGAACTGTTTGATATTTGTATATTTTTGTTCGTGCCATATCTCAGCCACATCCCTTTATAAAATCCACTATTATCGATTTTGACATCAGTGCAACTATCCATATACAAGTATGACAAGTCTGGACAATCAGTAATAGTAATATTGGACGCTCCTTCAAACCAGTTCTGCTCTGCTAAGGGGGTGTTAACATTATTAAGGACAATATTGTCCGAGTTCTTCTGTAGCATTATAGCTTCAGGTGGCGCACCACTTGCATAACAATTCAGAATCTCAATATTATCCCACGTGATATATGTCCCATTTGAAGTCCACCCTTGTGTATAGGCATAATGATTGCCAGGGCCGTTACAATCTACTGTAAAATCTCTCCACGTAATATGGTCAGCACCACTTTCGATTGTCGAGAAAATGTAAGCACCCCATACATTAGTTATATCGTCCATATAAGTAAAAACTGTAACTCCTTTACCTTCTCCCTCAATAACATAGCCACTATCTCCATTTTCAACTCCAAAACATCCTGGAGCAGTCCAACCCAAATTATAATGACCGCCATAACAATATAAAGTTCCAAACGGGTACGTCCTTAAAGAATCAAATGCAATTCGCAAAACACTATCTGACCTAAATTCTGGACAAATAAAATCAGCAGAATACTTCTCTCTGGAATCAAAAGCCGCTACTCTAATTATATTTGAGGAACACCACCCTGCACTATCCGCCCAAGCACTATCATTTTTATAAGCCAGAGCATATTCGGCACTGTCTGAATGAGCAGCATCTGCTACTTTTTTAAGAACTGTATCAGCGGTATCAGCTTTATAACTATTCCAAGCTTGCGCAGAAAAAACCGAACTATCGGATTTACCAGAACTATCTGAATAAGGAACTCTATCTGGTAAATTCCAATAAGTAGTTGCATATATAGCATCTGTACTTATTGAATCTGGAAATATTTTCGTAGTAGATAATCCAACTAATAAGCTATCCCATACTCTCATCCAAGATGTCCAATTCAACCCAGTTGTGGTAGAGTCATAAAACAAACTATCTACCCAATTCGTAGAAAAACGCGATACATTATACCAAACAAATCCTGTTCGAGAACTATCTGAACCAAATTGATTATTCTTAGCAAAGGCAATCCAATTATGGGGATAAAAAGCTCCACTTGTAGTATCTAAAAACACTCCCTGTCTTGCACCAATACCTAAATGTTCGTCTGCATATATTCTCAATCCCCAACAAATTTCATGTTGACCAACTGAATCATATATACTTCCACAAGTAAATCCTAAAGTATCTATTTCAACACTACCCACATACATACCATCAAGTATCTTTAGATACCTTACTAACGTTGTGCAAGCCGGAATACCAAGTATCGAATATCTTGCTTCCCCGGTTGCAGCTCCCAATTCGTGGTAGATACCTTTATTCTGCCAACAAGTATCATTTGTCATTGTTGGATACATAGTCCAGTACGCTGCATGATTCATCGAAGCTAAACCAAACAGCACTACAAGGACAGTCAAAAAGCAAAATCTATTTCTCATGCTTCCTCCTTAATAATTTGCCATAACGATTTCAGCAAAGTCAACGGACACCATAAATGTAACTGGCGTTGCTGCATCTACACCTTTTGCTTCAAGCCAAATTTCAGACATACCTGCATCAGCACATGCAACATTGAATATTTTACTCTGTACATCCTGGTCCGGGTCAGTATCAGTTGACTCCAATACATCAGAATACTTAGTCTCTCCACCAATTCTGATTGCACATCTTACCTGAGCAATTCCTGTTTCAACTGGGAAAAAATGACACTGAATCCTCAACTTTGTAAGGAACTCAGGCCTGTATCTTCTCAATGGTTCAGTTACCTGTTTCCAATCTTCACCTGATTCAAACTGCACTTCAGAATCCAAATACATAATAGGTTTTTCAACCTGAGTTCCGGATGCCTTAGCAATTATTCCAGTCAAGGCATTAGATTTCTTTGACCCTTCAACACTCATCGAATCAAATGAATATCTCCCAATCGTATCAACACATCTTGCAATAGCTTTATACGGAACTCCAAGACTACAAATATCACCAACTACACTATGAATTACCATATCACTTCCTGGAAATATAGGAACCACAGCAGAATTCTTACTACCATAAACCGGCGTAGTGTTATCATCAGACCATGCATACTCAACTGCCTGAATCTCTGTTCTTTTTGCAGTTTTTATTCTTGCAGTTATATCGAATCCTGTATCCTTTGGCATAATCGTAATCAAATCAATCTCATCTGCAACATTATGGCGCGTATAACTTGTAACATCTACATACAGCCAATCACTATATCCTGACGTTTCTCTAAAAGTATTACCTATCGAAGCTATCTTAAACCTTACTCTTTCTCCTGGAGTAATACCTGTAAATATCTTAGACTGGTTTGGTGGTGACATACATACTCCACAAATATCATCAGTCGCCTTAATCCAGTCTTGAGGGGTTCCACCACTATCGTACAAATGTCTTTCAAACACAACATGATAGCTAGTTCCTCCACTATGAATAACAAATGCACCTGACCCTGGGTTTATATCTTCTTCAAGTGTTAACGTGGTAGCAGTATTTGACAAAATCTTATAATCTACATCATTAACACTCAAATAAAATCCTACCCATTCATTAACAGTATAGTTAGGCGCACCTGCTGTTATATCACTGAAGGTAACAACAAACTGACCGGTTGAGCCGATTCCAGTTCCTTCATCATTCCACTTTATATTAACATAATTATTTGCAACTCCTCCTGCTATAACTGCGGCAGCCTTGGCATTCTGAGAGCAAAAGAAATATTCATTGCTTCCTGACGTTGCTCTTAGATGACTTGGAACTGTAAGAGGGTTGCTATCAACTATTTCATCAGCAATTCTATCTCCAAAAGCTCTTACTAAAGGCGTAACTGTGAGAACACCACTTCCATTATCTTCTGTTCTTGCATAAGGAATATACACATGACCAGATGGAGCTGTCGGAATTAAAGCTGCTGCATTAAGCGTAAATCTTACTTTCTGTCTATCCGGACTTGGCTCATTATATCTATCATCTGCCATCTTGTGAGCAAAATCATAATCACTTGTGTATTCAATAGTTTCGGTCCATACATCATAATACAAATAATTAACTGAGGTTGCAGAAGGAATATCTTTTACAACTGCATCCTGAACTATTCTGTAACCATAAAAATAAAGCACACTTTTGAAACAGCTTACTTTATATGCAGACAAATACTTAGGGTCTTTTCCAAGCGTTTTAACTGAAAAGCCTAAACTTATCTCAGCAGTATTTGCAGTAGTCTGACTCTTGTTAAACACAATATTAAGGCCACTTCCACCTACATTTTCGTTTACAGTAATACCATCTGTAGTAACAGAGTATCCTGTACCTCCATTATCATTCCAGGTACCTCCATTCTTTCTATGCTTAATCTTAGTTGCAGTGGTAAAGTATATCTCAAATATACCATCTGTCGGAAGGTTATCTATACTTTCCTCAACACTTTTGATAGGATATCCTACTAAATCAACAGTAACGATAGAACACTTATGCAAATCAGTAATTCCTTTTCTCAAATAGTAGTCAAGAATTTCCTGGACATGGTTCCAATCAAAATCCATTGCCATTGTACCTGGAACATATAAAACTGACCTGTAATATTTAGTCGGGTCGAATATTGACGTCGCCGGAACTCCTCCACTCATATCTCCTCCTATTCACTACTTTAATAATCAGCAGAAGGCAGCTTCCATCCACTTACCACAATACTAATACTTCCAGTAATAACAGCTGTCTCACCTGCACTGTTTTCTATAGAAAAAGCACTTGCCTCTTCTTCTCCTGTTTCTTGCAATCTTACAGGAGGTTTCGGACAAATAACTCCATGTACTCTATCATCAGTAGAGCTTACCTTAAATGGTACAACTTTTTCACATAAAGCAATAAGTTCTTCAAGACTACTTATTACAATGGGGTCATTCTCCCATCCAGTAATCGTAATAGTATCACTACCATTAAGAGCAAAATTATTGCTTGCAACTACAACAATTTTATCTATTAACATCTCCCAATCTGTTGGGGTAGCTTCTTCACCTTCAGTATCTATTTCAAGTTTAGGCGTTGTACCACTAACCCAAGACACAACTCTTACAAAAGGGTCTCCCCTGGGAACTGCTCTTTTATAAAAATCAAGAATCTCTGCCATCTTTCCTCCTTATTTCGTAGCATTTACCATTAATGTCTTTTCCTTTATATATAAAATCACAGCTTTCAAATTTATCACAAGCTCCTTTACAGCTCTTAAAGTTAAAAATATCTTTCATATCAAAAGAGTCCTAACTCTCCTTCAGTCATTAAATAATTCTCAGGTATTATCTCATAGGGTCCGGGACCTAAATACTCCTTTATCAGATACTCAATAATATTTATGTCTCCATGGCTTCCACTAAAAGCCTCTAACCTTATCTTCACAAATCCATCAACAAAGTCATCGCTGTAAACATAGTCATTCAAGTCATCAACTGTCCCAACACTTTGTGCGTCTTCCAATGAAAACTGATTGAAAACTCTACTTGTTATGATATTCGTCATCATCACGCTTTTCATTGAACCTTCAGACGTTATATGAGGCCTACATCCGGTTAACTTTCTTATCAGGAATCTTATAGCCCATATAGTTCCCCTTAACTTATATATTCCTACAGCATTCTCAACAAGTGCTTCCCTATCTTCTCTTGGCAATCCTTCATCATATTCTATTCCAAGGGTACCTGCAAGATTCTTAAGCATTTCATCTGCTTCCACACCTTCATTCCATGATTCAAGCAATAACTCTATTCTACTTTTAATATCGTTCAGGATATAATCTATCGACTGAGTGAATTTCTTAAGTGACTGAGAGCTATCATTTTCTCTTTCGCCAATAGGTGTTATTTTATAAAGTTCTATGTCTGCCATAATTAACTTGTAAAAGCTGTCCTTATTGACATTGCACCTGCCGGAATAGGCATAGCTCTTACTACTCTTACACCGGCAAGCGTTACGGTAATTACTCCAGGTGCAACTATTTCCTTATCAGTAATTACTATATCAGCGCATCCCGAGGAAGCAGTTGACCTTTTCAATACTGTAATATTAACGTTTTTAATAGATTCAAGCTCATAGATATCCCTGATTATCTGAGCCTTAAAAATATCTCTTGACCATTTATTTATATACAAATTTTCCTCAGTCTTATAAACTGGGTCTAGAAAATTATAAATTATCTCTTCAATCTTTGTCTTTTCATCAGTAAAATTATAGAACTCCATAAGCGATACTTCAACAGAACAGTCAACATACACAAATGTGGGAGCTGTAACAACTACATTCTCTCTAGCCATCTTTATCTTTCTAAGATAAACCTGAACTTCTTCTATTAACTCAACAGTAGGTGCGCCTCCAGTAGTCGGAAGGATTGCAACAAGAACTGAGCCAGCCCTTTCATATGCAAGTGCCTGAGCTACTTCATACTTAAACTCATTCAAGACTACCCTTTCGTAGTCAGACAAGGATACTGCCCTTCTCATTGATTTTAACGATGCCGGAATTCTCCATTTTGCCTGCTCAACAGTTTCCTTATCTACTCCTCTGTTACCAAGTTGCTGTAACCATACATTTGCACCTGATACGTGAGCTATCGAAATACCTGCGCATCCGGTAAAGCTTGTATCTGTCTTCCCGGTATACGAGAACTGGTCACCTTCAATATAAGCAGAACCACTGGTCATAAATCCTGCTGTATCACCAACAGTAATACTTGTTGCCCCGGCTACACAATCTTCAGTTAAAGCTGTCTCTGATACAGGACCATTAGTTACTGACGATATTCCTGGAACAGATGTCAACATCTGAGTCACTGTACCCTTTCCCACATTTCCTATATCTCCACCACCTACTTTATACTCTACTGTAATTTCATGGCCTTCAGTCGGGATTCTACCATTGAATCCATCACCAAACTTTACAGTGACATTATCATCTGAATCTATGGCAACTACAAAATGGCAGTCATCTTCTTCAGATTCAAGAAAATCATCTACCTGAGTCCAGGTTTCACTCATACCATCCACAACTACTGAAATACTTCCATAAATGTATGGCTTATAAGACAAACCAAACTCTTGACTCTTTGCTCCAGTTGACGTAAACAAATCCGAATAGGTTTCTCCATTGGTTGCATACACTTCTTTTGAACCTGCAACTGTAAATACAAGCGCTTCATCAGTCTCAAATATAACTTCATCAAATCCTTCACTTTTAGGTCTTTTAACTTTAGTCCCTACTGGAATTGTTGCCGAACCAGTAGATATAAACGTTAGTAATATTCTGGCAGCTTTTGCCGGGGACAAAGTATAGTTCAAAGTATCTGCAATATTAAAAACAGACTGTGCAAGATTAGCAGTTGAGAGATAAGCTTCTTTCAAACAATTATTTGCTCTATCAATAAGCAACTTCGAAACATGTGCAATAGTTCTCAAAATACCAATCCCTCCATCAGTTAGACTTTCATCAGTGTACCAAGGACAATATTCTATCTTCTTCGCTTTCAACAAATCAAATATTTCTAACTCTGTCATATTTTCTATTGCCATAATTATAGCAGTACTTGAGTACTGTCCTCCCCTCCACCTTCTTTTATTGAATATTTAACTGCTATTATAAAATGTGGCTCAGTTCCAATTCCTTCTTGCTCATCAGTCTTGAGAAGGGTCACAAAAACATCCGTTATTTCCGGAATACCAATCGCAATCGCATATTTAACATCTGCTATTAAATCACTTATCATTAACCCACTTTTAACATCAAATATTCTATCTCTTGCTCCTGACCCGATATCCTCTCCTATCAGGTCAAACTTACTATATTGTATAATTCGTGATATTGCGTCCTTTATATGATTATTTCCTTCTGACAAAACCACACGCCCAGTTGTATCATCAACTCTGAATGGATATGCAATACCAATTATATCTGCCATTTTATCCTTTAACAGCATTCCAAATCGCTGCCATTGCAAGTTTTATCGCCGCACCACCATCACTTGGAACCGGGACACACCCAGCCCATGCAGTTGCAACTGGGGTAGCAAGTTCAGTTTTTAAGTGCTCTATAACTGCTTCTGCCAGCGCCAAATAATAATCATCCTTATTTAACTTATTCTCTGCAACTTTTGCCTCTACTTTACTTTTCATAAGGTTTGCTAAAGTCTGTGCATTTAACATTACGCCACCACCTTTGTTTGATTCGGACAATGAGGAGCACCTGTCACCGGACATATCACTCCTTGAGTAAGTACAGGTTCAGTTCCTCTTACCAATTTAACCATTGTTCCATTAACTACAACATTTTTCTTGGCAGTTATATTTGCATCACCTTCAATAGTTGCATCAAGATTTCCCGCTACTATTAGTTTCATATCTCCAACAGATTTAATCGTAAGTTCTTTTTTATCATCGTCTAACATTATAAGATGACCCGACTTGGTTTTAATCAGCCTAACATTCTTTTTCGCTTCAGTTGGCGGTTTATTTTTAGTAGTCCAGAAGCCACCAAACCAAGCAGGTAAATTTCTATCCCCAAATTGGAATTCTACCCAGACAGTATCTCCTATGTCAGGTATCATCCACTCACCAGAATCATTCCCTGCGAGTATTGCCTTTGGCATTGCCCAATTAGTCTCAAACTTTTCACCAAATAACCCAACGATCTTGATTTTTATCCTTCCAAGTTTCTCTGGGTCATCAACATTAGTTACCTCACCTTTATAGGAACCTAACATTTTTCTTTCCATTCTTGATACCCTTGTCAATAAATCAGTAAATATATTCATTATGCAGTTGGCAAACTTGCCTCTGTTTTTGGTTCTTCCCCTATTGCATTTCTCTGAATCTCGAATTCCGTACCATATCCTTGATTATTTATCGTATGTTGAGTCATAGAAATTAAATACTGACCTGAAAATTCATGGTCTATATTCCCAAGACCAGTAACTTCAGCTTTCCTTAATTGTCCCAACCTAAGCCCCGGATTTCCTTCCTGCAATGCGCCATATCCTGACATAAAATTCATTGACTGGGCTGCAAGTAACTCAGCGGCGGCTTTTTTTGCACTCTCTTCATCCCTGTCACCTGAAAATTGATAACTATAACTGTCACCAAATACATTAAATATAATCTCATTCACTTTTGTATCTCCCATATTCATTGCAAGTGCCTGAGCATCTCCACTTACATGCCCAAAATCAATACTATTCGGGGTACTAACTTTTATATTATTGACTATATTCATTATATCTGCTTTTGGTTCAAATGACCTCAATATTATTCCCTTTGTGGCGTTACCGGAAGCTACAAGGCTTGGTCTTGATAAACTCGGGCTATATAATAACTCTTCCTTGGTTTCCTTAATTTTGCTAATATCCTTAAAATATAATTTCTTTCCTCTCACATAAAATAAAAAGTTTATTTTATTGGCAATGGCAACTAACCAATCTCTATCAGTTTGGTTAACATTATCCTTATATATTTGGTCATCTTGTGCTATAGTATGGGCAGGAATCTCGTCAATCTCTGGCTCTGAGTCAAGAACCTTATTATACCGTTTTACAATCTCCGTCACTATTTCCTTTACAGACATATTTTTATATTCTTCTTCTTTTTCTTTTTTAGGTATTTGATTCATAAAAACACTATAATCATATGCCGTAATCGTAAAAGTAGGGGATTCAGCTTCACCGTAATTTGGCTTAAGTGTTATACATTGTCCTTCAAAATCTAATGTTTGTTCTGGCCCCATAGTTGTCCCAATTTTATAACCAATATGAACTTCAACTTTAGAACCACCTTTCTTGCCATAAAGAGCGCTTGCCGTAAAAACATTAGCTGAATTATACCATTTTGTTTCACCAGAAGCAAGTGCTTTTAATGGATTTGCTGACAGAGTTATATCAACATAACTCATAGCATTTCTCTCCTCCTTGAATGTCACCGAGTCAACTGCCTCCCACCATTTCTGCTCCCCAAAATCTACTCCATTTATTATAATGTCAGCATTTGGTACTTTCATTAGTATAGCCCTCTTCTGATTTCGGCTAAAGTTGGTATATTCAATATAGTCCCAGCTTCCAATGTTAAAAAGTCAACTGTCGGGTTTGCTTTCGTAACTGCATTTGCAACTCGTTCATTGTAATCTCCATATTCATTTCTGCAAATCAAGTCCAATCTCCTTATTTCAGAACTGTCAACTTTATTCTTTTTCATTCAATTCGCCTCTAATAAAGTAGCATTTATCTCAATCATTCGCGGGGCAAGATTGGGCCACGCCTTTAATATTCTAATCCTTAAATTGGTTATTACCCCAATTATTCCAAAACTACCAAAATTAACCTTAATAATTGGTGGTCTGTCAAGCTCGTCAACTGGTTTCGTTAAACTTGTAAACCATTCTATAACTTCAAATAATTTCGCGGGAAAGTTAGTCTTTAGATACTTAATATCAAGCTCATCAATATCGTCGTCAAATATTAATCTTAGGGGCATAGTTTCAAGTGAACCGCCAACATAATGAAGCGTTGGCTTATCTTCTCCCGGCGCTCCCCTTACAGCCCAGTTAATATCCCTGCTTTTCTCAATCTCTTCGGGATTATATTGGAATTCAATATTCTTTGCAATTTTTTTACCCTCAGGGATTGAAATCATACCTTTTGCAAAGGCAGTCTCTTTATATTCATTTCTTCCTAGCCAATCTAATAACTTGCCAGTTGGTATGTAAGTATATAAAATCATTTAATGAATTCCTCTCGGCCATCCAGATGCATCAGCATCTTTATTCATTTCTTCTTTTATATAACGCCATGTATCTTCTCCTTCTTTTCGGGTAATTGGATTCTGATATTTAATCTCTATATTCTCAATGTTTATTTTAGGTCCCAAATAACTTGCAATAAGACCACTTTTTTCTCCACTATAATCACTTGAAGCCATTGATTTTCTTGCAACGGTTTCAGATTTAACAATAGTAGTGGCAAGCGCCGGAGCCATAACTGGTGTCGCAGGAGTTGGCAACCTAAAATTCTGAGGCATAGATTTCTCTAATCTTGTCAGGTCAATTGTAACAATTCTTCCGCTCTTTTCTATAGCCCCATTCATAAGTCTATCAAGATTCATTACATCATCAGTCATTTTTTTATAGCTCCCACCTGCGCCATCAATTGTTTCTTTAATATCTTTGACAATAGTGTTTTGGTCTCCAATACTTGTATTTGTTATCCGACTCATTTTTTCCACATTCTGTCGCTTCATTTGTTCTAACATTTCATTTTGCTTCTTTTCTGATTCTGTCAAACCACCATGCTTAAGTGCACTATAATATAATTTCCGTTGTGACCTCTCTATTTCTTCATTCTCTTTAATAAGTCTTTCAGCAGTTCTTCTGGCGGTTAAAGCATTAGTAGCATTTATAATAGCCCAAATCCCTGCCGCTATTGCAGCCAATCCTAAAACTACAGGCAACATCCAAGCATTAACAAATCCCAAAGCTCTAATAAGTGGCTGAAAGCCTCCACCAAGATTTGCAAGTAAAGGCATTAAGATTAAAATACCACCTTTAAGCATCATCAATGGACCTATAATAAGAGACAAAGCTGTGGCAATAAGAGTAAATCCCATAGCAAATTTTACCAACTTAGGATGCTGTTCCACCAATCTAACTAAACCAGTGACCAAGGTTTCAATAACCGGTCTTACATATTTGTTGAGTACTTCTATTAATGGCTGTCCTAATTTAACAAGTAATAACTGTCCAGTGTTCGTTATCCACATACGGAAAAATCCCCACTGTTCCTTAATTGTTTTTGCAAAAGTTTCAGATTCACCACCTACATTCTCCATTTGCTGCTCCATCCATCTAAGAGCATCTGCTCCTTTTAATATTTCACCAGTATTCGTCTCCACCGTAGCACTCATCATCTTCATAATTCCTGATATACCACCCATATTAGCAATTTGCTGTAATTGCTGTGAGAACATTATCTTTTGTGCGGGACTTGCTTTTTCATAAGCTTCTGATAAATCAGCAACTATTCCGACCAATCCCCTTACTTTACCGGTGCTTGCATCAAAAACACTAAAATTCCTACCAAGTACTTTTCCTATTTCCTGTTGTGCCTTAACTGCTTCCTTACTTGTAGCAGTTGCCAATCCCCTAAGAGTTTGCCTTAACTCCTCAGTTGCCTGATGTGCAGTCCCTGCGGAATTTCTCATAAGAGAAAATGCAGCAATAGTCTTTCCTGCTCCATATCCTGCCAACTGCCCCGCACTCGCCATTTGTCCAAGAACCATCGGAAATTCATTCATATGTACCATTGATACTCTAGAACTTGCCGCTAATAAATCTACTAAATATCTTGTCTTATCTGCTGTCATACCAAAAGCAGATACACCTGCAACGGCAGTCTTTGCAGCTTCAGCTACACTTATTTCTCCGACCGCTGCCAAGTCAAGAACTGGCTCTGCTCCCTTTAGCACACTTGCTACACTGCCTCCGGCAGATGCCAATTCATACATTGCCTGAGCAGTCTCTACCGGTGCGCGACCAGTCTTAAGTACCATTTCCTCTGCTGCACGTGTCAATCCTTCCATCGTTTCTTTATTTGCCCTGGTAACTCCCTGAACCTGTGCCATCGCCTGTTGGAAATCAGAAGCTGCTATACTTGCCTTACGGAGTGCAAATGCACCACCAAGACCTATGCTGGTTATTACACCTCCCACTACCATCATTTCTTTAGGAGATAATTTCTTAATAGAAGCACTTGTCGCATCGGTTTTATCCTTCAGCTTATCTAAAGTCTTGGAAGCCCGCTCTACTTGACTTAGACCTGTAACACCAAAAGTAAGCATTGCGCCAAGTCCAACCATATTGCTCGTAAACATTATCTTTTAGGAAACAATTCTCCTATTTTATTCGCAAATATTATGCCTTGCATTTCCGCTCTACTCCTATCTTGCTCACTTAGAATCTGAGCCCAGAGTGAAATTTCACTTAGCCTCATCATGATAATCTCCTCCTTACTCCATCCGGTTAGTGATGCCAATACTGCAATGTTTTCGAAGACTATCCGCAGGAAGATTTTCCAAGACACCCGTATATTATCTTTCCTGTTTTCATCTTTTGTAAGTGCTTTTAACTTCCCTGCCCGAAAGTCTTCAGTTTCGCTAAAAAAGCTTGTGCCTCTTCTTCACTATCAGTATTGAGATGTGCAAATGCAGTTGATAACTTATTGATGTCCTTTAGAAATAATCTTTTAACATCCTCAGGAGTTATTGGTTTGAAAGAACCATCAGGCATCTCAAGTTTGGAAGATGTAGCAATTGCAACATAACCAAATATCGGGTCATTATCTCCCTTAACCCTAATGTCAGACCTTGCATTTATTGTATCAATTCCGGTACACTCGCGCATTCTTACTTTCTTGATTCTTTGCCCTGAAGATTTATCCAGAAAACCTTTTGAAAGTTCTATGAGTATCCAGTCTTTGGGGTCACCAAACATCTCGGCTTCATTTTCGTTCGCCATTACTTCCTCCTTTTTTTATTGAACTAATAAATCTATTAACTGGTCTAATCCAAAATCATAAGGTCTGTCAGGTAATCCCTCATATTCTAAACTTAATACCTGAACTGACCTTTGCTCAGCCGTTGCATCAAAGTCAAGAGCCTTAAAATTAGCAGGCCATACTTTGAAAAAATTAAACCTCTTAAACTCTACCATTATATCCACTCCGCGAAAACTCTGTAACCTTTCAGGAATCTTACCGGAAAGTTTCGCAGATTGTACAAGTTTCCTTACAGGATATAACTGAACAATTGATACTGACCTTCTGTAACCTGAGTTTCCCGGCTGCCATTTTACAGTTTGTTCGTACCATCTCCATAGACTATCAGAAAAGGCATATCCCTTGTTCAAAACTATGGGATTATGGGTCTCTCCTTTAGTTCTCTTAATAAGGAAGGGAGAGTTAACTTGCACTATCTCGTCCTTATTAAGAGAACTATCGAGGCCAACACAGCTTTCAAAAGCAACGTCTAATTCACCATCTATTTCTAAAGCAAAGTTGAGCTGCAACGGAACATCAACTCTAAACGGTAAATTAAACACGCTTCCAAATGCCATATTATGCTTTCTCCCAATTTTCTACAGATATTACAATCGTTCTTACCTGGACTTCATCTGTAGTTGCATCTCCATTGAAAAACTCAATGCTTTTGCATAAGCAATTAAAGCAGTTATGCCTTTCAACTTCGTTTCCATTGTGGTCCAGTTGCACAATGCTTAAACTATCCTTTCGGCTCTTATCCTCAAACCAAGCCTCTAATTCAGAAGCAACAGAGGTCCTTCCTTCAACAATCGTAATGTCCTCAATAGTCATAATACCATGCTGCTTTCTAAACCTTTGAGGGTCATTACCATCTCTGGCTTTAACTTCTCCATACTCTTTTTTCCCACCAGATAACTTTCTGAAAGAAGTCTTGGCTATACCATCTATCTCGACAAGGAAATCACCGACAAGCATATCATCTACACCTGCTCTTTGTTCAAATGGCATAGGTCACCTCCTCCTTTAAGGCGTTGTTAACGACACTTTTCCATCCCACAGAGAAGTTTCAAACTCAGTCCATTCATTAGTCTCAACTATGCAGACACCCCACTTGCATTTTGTATAAGACTCCCCTGACGGATTTATGCTTTCATCACAAATAATATACCACCCTTGCGCTGTAGAGTCATCGGGATTAAGTAAAGCTCCATTCCGTACAGTTCTTCTGTCGTACTTCCTGAAAAACGCGTCACAGTTCCGTATAATTCTTCCCCATAAGTCAGGTGCTCTTACCTGAAATACCGTCCAGTCCATTGCCTCATCTATTGACTTCCAAAACATTATAAATGCTCTTCTCTTATGTATCCAAATCCATTCCGGGTCCTTAGACGTAGTTCTTGCACCATAAACTCTGATTCCATTTACAAATCTGATACAGTTTATACCAACTGGATTCAGACTTTCCTGTTCTACCTCATTTATATCATACTCAAGGTCTAATGCACCATACAGTAACTCATTACCCGGTGCCTTATGAACTCCTTCCTCACCATTATCTACCCTAGCAAACATACCGGCTATATGTCCCACCGGTGGTACTAACAATGTAGCTCCGGACAATGGGTCATTAACCTTTATCCAAGGATAGTAAAGCGCGGCAAAGTTCGAATACTTAGCAGCAGTTTCATAATCAGACAGTACAGATGTCGGAGTCTCTCCCTTTTGACTACAATAAACATACATCCAGTCTTTTCTTGCAGCGCAGTAATCTATCATAGCTGAGTTCAGGTCATTAGTTGCATCGGCTCCATTTGAATCTAAAACTATCGGAGCATCCGGAACTATAAGAGTTCCTATCTTGTCTGTATCATTAAAAGCATATACACCAGTTTTCGAACCTTCTACACCTATGTATTCTGTCTTAGTTGGTATATCATCTACACCACAAGACGGAGCTACTGAAACAGCGGAAGCTAACTTTGCTATGAGAGTAGTACCAGTGGTATCTTTTCCCTGAACACTAAAACTCTGACCTGTTCCGGCAGTAGCATTTCTGTCAAGAGTAAGTTCTGTCTCACTTACAATTGCTGCAACAGAATATACTCCAAGAGCATTCCCTGACGTTACGATTACAAGGTCACCAACTGCTACTCCATTTGTCTTAAACGTACCGGTTGCAGAAGTAAAAGACTTAACTCCAGTTGTAACAACATCAGTTCCAGTACAAACTGATACCGGGATATCAGTATCTATTTCGATAAACTCTGAATCCTCATTTACAACACTGTCTATAAATCCTGCTTGCGCAGTACCAGGTTTTAACCCAGTAATAGTCTCCAACAGAGTGGACTCTCCATCTTCTTCTAGTGACGTGGTAACTCTAACAGTGGTTCCAGTTCTTTCAAGTGCAACATCAACTACAAAGTTATCACTTCTTGCCCCTGGATGCTTTGACTTAACTGTTATATGACCATAAGCGCCACTTGTACCAACTATGCTATATGCAATGTTGGATTCAGTAACTGCAAAATCCTCTGACATCTCAAGAGTTGTGTCATCAGTTACTTCCTCTATCAGATATGCACCTTTGTTCAAACCTGATTCGATAAGCAATACATCACCGGGTACT
>Ga0315289_10004068_pt1 | contig 21938 bp, 19 predicted proteins | sample YL17G11_40_MG_FD_203452 | JGI IMG/M metagenome (GOLD analysis project Ga0315289, IMG submission 203452) | Sediment microbial communities from Yellowstone Lake, YNP, Wyoming, USA - YL17G11_40 | ecosystem: Environmental > Aquatic > Freshwater > Lake > Sediment | place: USA: Wyoming | collected... | reverse complement strand
AATGCACTGCTTTCCTGGAGATTTCAGTTTTAGAATGAATAAGGCGCCTTACTATTTCTCCTATGAGGAAGATTGCTAAATAGACTCCCGCGACAACAACTGCGGTAACTACTTCTCTCTGGATATCTATCATATCGCCTCCCCTATTATTAAGGATTTATAAAAAAACGCTTTATCCTGTTTGAATAACTCAGAGGCTTCTTTGTCTAAAAATCTCAACTTCTTTTCTAAACCATCGACCTGTTTTCTATCGGCGAGCATATTCCAATATACAATGCGTGCGCCGGGTTTTGCAAAGTTCAAGATATGACTTAACTCTTCTTCATATTGAAGATAACTCATATATTCAAATATGTCTGATAAATTAAAACCATCAAACTTTGTTTGCTGATTCATCTGGAAAGCTTGCCGTAAATTACCTTTAAAAAGAACGAGCCTATCCAGATTATTACGAATCGCATCAAAATTCTCGCGCCTCAAATAGAAAGGTAACGCATTCTTAAAGTTGCCGGTAAGGATATACTCAAGATATGAGTTATTATCAGCTGGTAATATGGTGAGAGCATATTCTGCCCTCTTAAAGATACGGCTTGCTACATCTGCTTCTACATATTTGAAAAACTCCGGATCGCGGCCAAGTTTGCCCATCATTTTACGGCTGAAAAATATCTTAAAAAGCAATTTCCAGCATAGTGTATTCCATTTTTTGTTGTAAAAATCAATCCTTTCATTGGCAGAGTGAATACTTAAAAGTCGTCCTACTGTTTTTCGATTATGAATTAAAGGCAATACATATCGACGAAATAAATGGAAGTAATTCTCGAATTTTCCAATATGGATTATTCCTTGCTTAATAAATTCGGGGTGCGTATCCCAAAAATTCTTTGCTTCCTCAGATAAACTAGCACGAATATCCCCATAAAAACTAATTCTATCCTTTCCTTTATTTATTCCTAAGAATACAAGAAGATCTTCGTAAGACAAATTCTTAAAGGCTACTTTTCGTATTTCTACACAGGCTAATTGTACCGGGCTAATGTCAATAGCAAAGACTAAGGCTGGGTTTTTACTCAGCAAAGAAAAAGAATTGTCTCCTGCGGAGGCTATGGAAAGATAAACCCCGCCTTCTTTTATCTTTAGCGCTTCTAAAAGAATATCCGCATCCTCCCAACAGTTGGCATAACGAATAAAATCAAATTGCGCTCGATTTTCTATTCCTTTTTTCATTTCAAAAATTTAAACTTTGTGATCGGCAAAAATATTCCTGAATTTCAAAGAAAGTTTCATTATTTTATACTGCATTTTTGCACGAGAAACAATTTTATTAATATTATCTTTTTTAATACCGCATCTTTGACACATTATTTCCATAGACTCGCTCGGTACTTGAAAAAGACATCTTTCGCTATTAAGTCGTTTCTCTGCGTTTTCGCGCGTAATCGCACCTTCGCGAATCATAACACTTAATTCCAGACTTAAAAGCGAATAACCAAAAACCTGATTATACAGATACATTGCTGCATCATGAACCAAACAATCGCTGTGGGTTAAGATTCTCGAATCATCAGGCTTTACCCAACTCAAATCTTTTTCCAGAACATCCATAATTTTCTCTTCATCGTATTTTTCGTAGAGGAAATAGCCTAAGAATTCAGGCACAAAATCAGATTTTTTATATTCTTCTATGTCTGGATAAAAATCATTATAGAACGCCCTTCTTAAACTATCATCTTTTATAATCTTTTTAAGCAAATATTCTAATCGGCTTAATGCCTTTAGTGATGCCTCTTTATTTCTTTCAACACTATAGGCAGATAAATTATTCTTTATAAAAGGCAAAAATGGATCTATACTTTTATTCAAGAGTTCCTTGAACATTTGTGCACGGGAACGTCCATGCACACAAAAAGGAATTTTCTTTTCAAAAGCCAGTTTATTCATGAATGCGTATGAAGAATATGCACACGCCGGACAGGGATATCCGAAATGCAACACTGCCTGGCGATAAAAATCTCTATGAATATTCCAATCAGTTTTATGAAAGAAATGATCCACATTGAGTTTCTTTACTACAATCTCGATATTTTTCTTGGCATAATCAGTAAGAAATCCGTTATCAAAGGTAAAGGAGAGTATTTTTAAACCGTATTTATTTTTCAGCTGATAAGCCAGATAAGAACTATCCTTACCGCCGCTGATGCCTACCAGGCAATCATAATCATATTTACCCCTTATTAAATTAAATCTATCTTTAAGCAGCCTCTGGGCAGAATCAAAGTCTGATAGTTTATCCTTGTAATTCTGATAGGTGCGGCAGTAATTACAAACGCCCTGCTTATCAAATTCAATGTTTCGATATGCGGAATTAAGCAAACACTTCTGGCATGTTTTCATTTAACCTTATGCCTTAGCCTTCCATATTTTTGATGCGCCTGAGCAAATTGACCTGCCGCTAAAGCCCCCATAATTGAAATCTCGCCTGCCAATACCGTTGCCGCACAAATCTCGGCAAACTTTCTCGCGGTACCCTCACCCTTACAACCAAGCAAAGCAAGGCACTCGCTTTGTGTAGGAAGTCTTGTACCGCCTCCAACTGTACCTACAATAAGATTTGGTAAAGTAACCGAGATATATAAATCTCCGTTTTTAGTTACATCCACCCTTGTTATGCCCATGGCAGCCTCAGAAACACAAGCTGCATCTTGACCACAGGCAATAAAAATGGCAGCCAAACCATTAGCATACTGCCCCTGTACACCGATTGAGCCGCTCTGTACCCCTCCGACAAAAGACATTTTCCAGTACTCCATCATCATTTCAGGATTAGTATGTAGAAATTTCGTAAAGATATCGCGTGGGATTGTTATCTCTGCAGTAACTTTTTTCCCTCGCACGTAGAGATAAGAAATGGCTGTTGCCTTCTTATCACCTGACATATTACTTTCAATAAAATAAAAACGCGGCTTAATTGGCGACTGCTCCATAATGTATTTACAAACAGCCTCCGTTGCGATCGTAACCATATTCTGTCCTGCAGCATCACCTGTTGTGTATTCAAAATTAATATAGACTTGGTTCCCATCGATGGTAATTTTCAAATCCTCAAGATTTCCATGCGAGGTAGTGGTTTTAGCAACCTCTTGGAATTTATTAAATTGTTCAACTACCCAAATAAGAAACTTACTTGCTTCAATCAGATCGTTAAAGGCAAAACCAGGCGCACGCGAAACTCGTTCTAACAAACAAAGTACGCGCGCCCCACCACTCAAACTTATAATTTTAGCTCCTCTGTTGTATGAAGCAACTAATGCGCCTTCAGTGGTTGCAAGTGGTACATAAAAATCACCGTGCGCATATAATCCATTAATACGCAGAGGTCCAATTATTCCTACAGGAATTTGCGCTAAACCAATATAATTCTCAATATTCCCCTGAAAAATTGAAGGGTCTTCAATCCTCTTTTTGCCTGTAAGATATTCAAACTTTAACCCTTGTCGTTCTAATATCTCGACTCTTTTTAAATGGACTTCTTTAGAAAGCACCCCTTCGCGATGAATACTTTCTGGCAAAGGTTCTTCGCTGGGAAGACGGACCTTAAGCCTTTTTTCAAATTCTTCCTGTGATTTATGCTGTAATATAAATTCGATTACTTTTTTCGAATAATCTTTAGAAATAGGCATTATCTACCTCCTGAGTTAGGGATAATTATTCTTTCAAGCACCTCTTTTCTTTTTATTTTTCTTGTGGATGTCTTTGGCAGTTCGTCAAAATAAAGTATAAAGTCAGATATTTTCTTGTATTCTGCTAAATTGTCACTAAACTTATTTATTTCTAAAGCTATTTTTGTTTTAATAAAATCTTGGTTCTGTTTTTCTTCAATAGTAAAGGCATCCATATCGGGGACAATAACCGCAAACACTTCTTCCGTACCAGCCTTTAAACCGCTCGTTGCCTTCCTGCCAACAACACACATCTCTTTTACGAATGGACTTTTTGACATAACTTCTTCTATTTCTTCAGGGTGAACTTTTTTACCGCTTCCCAAAACAATCATGTTTTTGATTCTTCCTGTAATATATAAAAATCCATCATCATCAATATAACCGATATCACCGGTATAAAACCATCCATCTTTTAAAACTTCATCTGTTTTTTCTTTGTTTTTATAATACCCACGCATCACATTGGATCCGCAGATAATAATTTCTCCTTCCCGGTCGCTTTCATTAGCTTTAAGAATCTTAATCTCTACTCCTTCCAAAGGAATACCTACTGAGGTATATTTTCTCTCTGAAAAAGTATTTACCGTTACCACTGGGGACGTTTCAGTCAATCCGTAGCCCTGCAAAACATTAAATCCAAGGGCGTGGAAATCTTCTTCCACATGAGGGTCAAGCGGCGCTCCTCCTGAAATAAAACATCGTAAGTGCCCCCCAAACTGTTTGTGTAACTGTCTAAAGAAAAACCTCCCTGCATGAATATTGAAATTAAGCAGAAACTTAGAGAATCCGAATAGACGGTAAAACATCTTCTTCTTGCCTGGTTCTATTTCATCAGCTTTTTTCATAATACTGTTGTGAAACATCTTCAAGATAAGCGGCACACAAATCACGGTCGTGGTCTTGGTTTCTTGCATAAGTTGAATCATATTTGCTGGCTTTAGACTATCACAGTAAGTAACACAAGCTCCTGCGTAAAGAGGTGTGATCAGTCCTCCGGTTAGTTCTAGCATATGATTGAGCGGCAGAATTGAGAGAAAATTGTCTTTAGGGCTAAATTTTATGTACTTATCTAGTGACATAACTTGAAAGAGTAAATTTTTATAAGTTAATTCGACTCCCTTTGCTACTCCTGTTGTTCCTGAAGTATAGACAATTAGGACAGTATCTTCGGGTTGAATATCACGATGGGCAATCTCATTTTCTGGAACCTTAAAATCTTTCAGTAACAGAATACTTTCTTTATCTGTGTCATCAAATGAAATAATGCTTTTAAGGAGCATAAGATTAGGCTTTAATTTTAGAATCGTTTGCAAAAGCTTACCAGAAACAAATATACATTTTGCACCAGAGTCGTTAAGTATAAACTCAATCTCAGCATTACTTAACTTTATATCTATTGGAACTGTAATACCAGCACAAGAAACTATCCCAAAAAAAGCAATAGCCCATTCTGGCCTACTTTCTGAAAGTATCGCAACTCTGTCTCCTTTTTCAACGTCTAATTTCTTCAGATTATACGCCGTATCAGAAGTCCTTCGTCCAAGTTCTTTATAGGAAATAGAACTAAATGCATTACCGCGTTTTATCTGTAGCGCTGGTATATTACCGTATCTCTGATTAAGAGTAACTAAAAGTTCAATTATTGTTATATTTTTAAGGTCGGCCTTATGCATTATTGCTCTTCTTTCCCCCTCTAATTTTCGATTCAAACCAATGTTTAATCAATTTGATCGCCTCTTGAGGATTCTTTCGAAACAAATATTCTGCATGTAAACCACTTTTAATAATCTTAATATCTTTTTTTGACTTTGTTTTCTCATATAGTTTTTGGGAATGTTTATATCCTATAACCCAATCTTTATCTCCATGAATATATAGAATGGGGCATTTAATCTTATCTACCAAATCAATGGGTTTTGGTTTTTTAAGCCAAAATGGCCCGGGATGCACGCCTTTGCCCACTCTACCTTTGCTAAGATTGTAAAAAATATCATTTTTCAAATCAAGATTCCAGAAACGATAATCTATTTTTTCAAACTCGGTAGGAGTACTAATAGCCACAAAACTATCCACTATATCCTTCTTTGCCAATACGCTTATGCTAATCGCTGCTCCTAAAGAAAATCCAACCAAGTCAATTTTACTATATTGTTTCCTAGCATAGTTTAAAATCTCTTCCAAATCTAAGCCCTCTTTCGAACCCCAACTGAATAAACCTGAACTTTTTCCATGTCCACGAAAATCAAACATAATCACATCATAACAATCTATCAGGGCATCTTTAAGTTGCATTAATAAAACTGCGTCTTTGCTATTAAAAAAACCGTGAGCAATGATTATAACGGTACCAAACCCACGCTTATAATGCTTATAGGATATTTTTTGTTTATCGGATGTTAATAAACTGCCAGAAAATATTCTCATCATTGGGCAAAAATCATATACTTTATTTTATTAGGATAAATTAATCACTGAAAACAAAAAAGCCGGAAGTCTATCTTCCGGTTCAATGTTTTAAATAAAATCGTATTTCTTTTCTCTTTTCAAGGCCGTGTTTTCAGTCTCGTTCCATATCAGTGGTTATCTCTTGTAGATTTTGGAGTCCTGTTCCTGTTAGCCAAGGAAACACCTCTCGCTATTTACAGGTATGTATTATAAGGCTGGATATGGCGGTTATCAAGAAAATTCGGGGATTAGAGAGGCTATTTCCTCGCTAAAAAGGCGGATAAACCAATTCTTATTCATATCTTAATGCTTCGATAGGGTCAAGCTGGGAGGCTTTCTGCGCCGGCCAGAGTCCGAAGGCAATACCTACAATTAAAGAGAATGTTGTGGCAAGGATTATCGAGGCTAAAGAAACTTTAACGGACCATCCGGCAAAAAGAGTTATTAGCACAGATATGCCCCCTCCTAACAAAACACCAGCAATACCGCCGATAAACGACATTAATACCGCCTCAATCAAAAACTGAACCATAATGTCTTTGTTGGTTGCTCCGATTGCTTTGCGCAGCCCGATTTCACGCGTGCGCTCACTGACCGAAACCAACATTATGTTCATAATCCCTATACCTCCTACTAAAAGTGATATAGCGGCAATTGAGCCTAATAATAAGGACATGGTCTTAGTGGTGCTCTCCAGGGTATTCTTGATATCAGCCATATTGCGAATCTGAAATGAATCCTCTTCGTCCTTAGTAATAAGATGGTGTTGTTTTATAATGAGTTGGGTTATGGCTTCTTGCGCGGCGGAAATTTTATCGGGGCCTTTCGCTTCGACATAAATAGAATCAATATATTCTTTCCCGAAAACTCGATACATGGCAGTAGTAACCGGAATAAGTACTGTGTCATCCTGGTCGTGAAAACCACTGCCTCCCTTCGAAGGCAAGACTCCGATGACTTTGAAGTTAAGCAGATTTATCTTGACTGTTTCGCCCACCGGATTTGCATCCCCAAAGAGCTGCTGCGCTACCGTCGTACCAAGTAAAACAACTCTCTCTCTCATTTTTACTTCGCCTTCGGAAAAAAACCTTCCCACTGCCGGCTCAGAAGCACGGATTGAAGCATAATCCACTCCCACTCCTTCAATTTGAGTATTCCAGTTTTTATTCGCATAGACTAACTGTGCCCTACCGTTCACAGAAGGGCTTACGCTTTTTACAACATCAATGAGTTTTTCTATTGCCGCCACATCCCCAAATGTAAGACGCGTCACTGCACCAATTTCCATGGACACGCCGTGGACTCTTGAAGAACCAGGCCGCACGACCAGAAGATTAGAACCCAAAGACGCTAACTGTTTTTCAATTGATTCTTTTGCTCCCTGGCCAACCGCAAGCATGGCAATAACAGCAGCCACACCGATTAAGATACCTAAGATAGATAAAAAGGAACGCATCTTATGCGCTACCATTGCCCCCCCTGCCTGACGCAGATAATCCCAGAATTCGGTTTCCCTGGCTTTTCTCTCGGATTTGGATAAAACAACATCGATTATTTTATCTGCCTGGCTCTCTTCAACAGGTTTTGGCAGAGTTCCTGATTTCTCATCAGAAATAATCCGACCGTCGAGCATACGGATAACGCGCCGGGCGCAAGAAGCGATTTCTTTTTCATGGGTAACAATAATAACTGTCTTACCTTTTTGATTTAAATCTTTTAGAATTGAGATTATCTCTTCCTGGCTTTTGGAATCCAAGTTACCGGTCGGCTCATCTGCCAGGATAATCAAAGGGTCATTTACTAATGAGCGGGCAATAGCCACGCGCTGTTGCTGACCTCCGGAAAGCTCATTTGGCCGATGATTTATCCGATCCGCAAGCCCAACTTCCTCAATTTTCTGCTGTGCTTTTTCTTTTAGATGACGCTTCCCTGCGTAAACTAAAGGAAGTTCTGCATTCTCCAGGGCAGTCATCCTGGGCAAGAGATGAAACTGTTGAAACACAAAACCCGCCAGGCGATTTCGTATTGCCGATAATTCTTCCTGCGTAAGTTCGTGAATCTTTCTTTTTCCTAAATAATATTCTCCGGCATCCGGCCTATCGAGTAAACCTAGAATATGCATGAGTGTCGATTTACCTGAACCCGAAGGCCCCATAATCGCCACAAATTCACCCGCTGCAATTTTTAGAGAAACATCCTGCAAGGCTTTTACTTCTACTTTGCCCATCTGATAGGTCTTGTATATATTTTTTAATTCGATCATTATTGTCAGTGACGCGGCATGAAAGGATTGCTACCCGTTGTGCTTTTAGGTAAAACGTATTTTTTTGTCTTTACAATTATAATATCATTCTCCTTAATTCCGGAAATTACCTCTACGTTTTTATCATCAGAAATACCCAGCTTAACTGTAACTCTCAATGGCTCTTTAGCGCTATTCTGTTTTACGTATACAAAGTCTTCATCTTTTTCTTTATACACTGCCTCCTGCGGGATAAGCAGGGCATCAACTTTTCCTTGTTCTATAAAATCCACGGACGCATTCATTCCGGAACGTAAAAACACCGGAACTTCTTCAGGTATCAAATCAACTTCGTAGATGGTGACATTGTTAACGGTCTTTGATTCATAATAAATATGTTCAACTGATGCCTTTATTTTTGTACCAGGATAGGCATCAAGGGTGATAATCGCCTTCATATTAAGCGCGATTTTACCGATATCGGTTTCATCGACCTGCGCCCGGACAATCAGATGGTCTGATAATACCAAGACAGCATCAGCAGTAGTCACCGTCTGCCCGGGTTGGGTAGTAGCCACAATTACCTCCCCATCAATAGGCGCAGGCAACGGTATGGCTTTATAGGCATCCTCCCAGTATTTTAGAGTTTCCTCTCCTTTGCCTCTGGCAGCATCGAGTAAGGCCGCTCTTTCGGTTGAACTCATCCAAGCCAGGATTTGTCCGGTTTTTACCTTTTCACCTTCCTGAACTAAAATCTTTTCAATCCGGCCGTTGACCGGAGGTTTTATTTCCAGGCGGTTTTTAGGAAGGACTGTCCCTGTACAGGAGATAATGGTTCTAATAGAACCGATAAACGGGGTTATCTCTTTGGCAACCTCGCCGTTAGATTTCTCTTGTTTAATCTTGGTTATAGATACGCCGGCAATAACTAAGATGACGGCAGCAATAAAAAATAATTTTAATTTATTTTTGCGCATATTCTAATGTCTCTCCTTTCGCCTGAATCCAGTTTGCTTCGGCAAGCAAAGCATTGGCACGGACATCTAAAAAGGCCTTTTTTGCATTTACCAAATCATTCTGGATGATAATCCAGTTATCAAAAGTAATGAAGCCTGTCGAATACTGCGCCTCGGCTATCTTTGAACGCTCTTCGGCAGCCTCAAGAGTTTTACACTGCACTTGGACTGTTTCAATAGTATCCTGTAAAGACGCCCAAGATTGTTGGAGGCTGACCACAACAGCATCCCTTATACTTCTTTCATCCGCCTCTGCCTGATTATACGCTGCCTTGGCCTTGGAGACTTGGGCAAGTCTTAATCCGCCTTCAAATATCGGCATAGTAACGCTTAATCCCGCATTCCACTGCTCGTTTTCTGGCAACCAGCGGGAATCAACTTTATCAGCACCGGCTTTTGCGGAAAGTTGTGGAGCAAAATCAGAATAAGCAGATTTAATACCAAAGGCAGCTGCGTTTTTCTTAGCAGCGGCCTGCAGCAAAGAAGGAATATTCTTCGCCAATTCTTGGAAATCCGGTTTTTCCAACGCGGAATCTGTAACGTTAAAATCACCGACTACCGACATCGGTTGAAATTCTGGACGTCCCATTTCCTTAGTGAGTTGTCTCTGCGCCAGCTCAATATCTCTCTTTGCCTGCGAAAGCTCGAAATTTGCCTCTGCGGCATTGGCTTCGGCAGTCAATAAGGCACCCTTATGCTCCAAGCCGGATTCATAACGCAGGGTTATCAATATCAGGCTGTCTCTCCTTATCTTTACGATTTCTTCTGTTACTTTCATTAATTCCTGAGCCTTAAGTAAACTGATAAAAGCGCTGCGCAAGCGCAATCTTACTTCACTAGAGGTAAATTTGTAGCCATATTGGCCAGCCTTCACATTCTCCCGAGCAGCCTTTACGCTTTCCACGGTCTTGAGCCCGTCAAACAATAATTGAGTTCCGCTTATACCGTAACTATAAGTATCGGTGGTCTTGCCGGATGCCTTTGTGGTAGATGCATCTACGTTGGCGTCTATCTGAGGAAAAAGCGTGCTGCCGGTAATGTTTTTAGCAGCCTCTAATTGCTTGATACTTTCCTGCGCAGAAATTAAATCCGGATGATTCTTCTGGGCCTCTGCCAGACAATCTCGCCAACTGAGCACTTCTTCGGCTGAAGCCTTATGTAAAAAAAAGCCTAAAAATAATATGATGACAAAGATTTTTATAAATTTATTCATTATTTATTGTTTGTTTTTTTAATCTTTGCCTGCATTCCTGCCATATAGTTCAGGAATTCATTAAATTGGCCTGTCGGGATAAGGCTGATAATCTCCCCTGGCTTAGCAAAGACAATTAGCTTATCGCCGGCCTTGACTCCGAAAGACACCCTCAATTGGGCAGGTATTACAACCTGCCCTCGCTCTCCGACCGTTACCGTGCCATACACCTTAGGTCCATGAAACTTAATCATCTCAACTCTCCTTTTTTAATCTGTATGAAATGTATGAATAATATGATATATCAAATTTATTCTACTGTCAACCAAAAATTACCAACTGGTGTTTGATTTTTGGTTGATGCCGTAAAGACTTTTACGGCGCAATAAAAAAGACTATTGACCGTATTCGATCATAGCCTTTAAACTCATTGTCCCTCGCATAATCGCTTGAAGATTTCTTACGAAATCTTCTTCGCATGCTTCGGGATGAATTTCCAACCCGCAATAGCGGGAAATTCAGGGTCCCTCATCGTTAAGCCGAAGGGAATCCTCTCTTAAATTCCGTCAGGCGTTTCTGATGAAGGTGCGTTTCAGAGAATCTTTGAGCCTGCCTGTTTGTTTTTCCCTGATAATGACGCTTACAAGGATACGGGGAAAGGCAAGAAAGAGAAGTAGTATTTCGCTCACGGTGCAGAACTTTGTTACAAAGATATTCTTCCAGAGGATCTTGACGTACCGGGAAGGGGTATAAAAAGAAAATTTGATTTTCCTGCCGATTTTTTTCAAGGCAGCGTGGCTATAGGCATTGGAATAGAGCTCTCCCTTTGCGGTCACATGGTAGCCCGGCGTTTTCTCAACTAGCGCCCGTAAAGGCGAAAACTTCTCAATCCTCAATTTATTGCAGGCAATGACATCGACACCGATTTCTTTGGCGAACTGCGGAATATACAGCATCTCCTCTTCGGTCTCTCCGATATTCCCGTAGATAAAGTAACCGCTGTAGAAAATCGGGTAATCCTTGAGGACCGCGAAACACTCCCGTATCGTCTGCTGATTAAAGCCTTTATTAAGCTGTGTCAGTATCCAGTCATGGGGAGATTCTATCCCGAGCAAGAGGGCCTTGAACCCCGCTTTAACCATTTTCTCCAAGAGCCTCGGATGCCTCGCAATTTCAATACGTGCCTGGGCGATGAAACGCTTTCTAATTTTGCGTTCAATGATTAAATCGCAGATTTCTTCCCCCCTTTTAGGATCGACAAAGAGATTATCATCGCTAAAAAGTACCACCCCTGCCTTTAATCCCTGGATTTCATTAACCACGGAATCTACGCTGCGTGCAGCATAATTTCTTTTTTGTCCGAGGGGATTTAAACTGAACGTGCAGAATTTACAGTCAAAGGGGCAGCCCCTTGCGCTTAATACTGAATCAAAAATTATATTCGCTACCTTCACGCCGTTTACTAAAAAGAAATATTCGTTACGCCGCAGGGTTCGGTCAGGCACCGCAAGACTGTCTATATCCGGCAGGGGCCGGTTTGGGTTGTGTATTATACTGTCACCTTCCCGGTAAGAGATACCAAGGATATCTTTGAGCGCCACGCCCTTAAATATCTCCCTTATCGTTTCTTCACCTTCGCCCCTGACTATGATATCTATTCTGGGACATGTCTTGAAAAGTTCTTCTACTTTTTCGGTAGCCTTATAACCGCCTACGACCAAAGGTACGTTATCCGGCATGCGGTTAAGCAGTTGGCAGATTTCCTCAAACTGCCGGTCCCAACCGATACCAACACAGATAATATCAATTGAGCTACAGATAAACTCCAGGAGTTTATCTGTATCGGAAAAATCCTTCTCATACCGTAAATCCAAAAGAGTGATTTTATCAACCAGGCCTTTGGCGCTCGTCGCCACATATTCAAGGCCAACGGACGGGAAAAGCATCATCGTATTGGTGGCGTTTCGTTCAATATAAGGATTGAGGAATAAAGCGTGCTTATATTTAATGCGGACCTCGCTTGCCATTGGTTAGAAGAAAGGTTACCCTGGATATCTCTACCAAGAAACTGCTATTTGAATACCGGTAGTGTTAATCGAAGAGAAATTCAGGGTCCCTCTCGTATATGCCGAGGGAAAACCTCACCCTTTCAGGTTATGTCTTATCACCAAGCCCGTTATGAAAATCGTTAATAAAGCGCAATATATTTTTATCTTTAAATCTCCAAATCAATTTAAGGAGGGACCGATGCAGAAATACTGAGAATTCACTCAAAAGAATGTGTTTAGCGAACTTCTATCTTTACTGGGTAGGATGACACAAGAAAATTTAAACCAGCAGATTTGTTTTCCTGACATCCATAAATAAAATAAGGCCCGTCACTGTACTAGAGCCGGGCCTTATCTACATCCAAAATTACGCCTTTCTTACGTTTGTTGCCTGGGGGCCTTTTGGACCCTCTTCAACTTCAAATTCAACTGCTTGTCCCTCGGCTAAAGATTTAAAACCTTCGCCCTGGATCGCATTGTGATGAACAAAACAATCCTTGCTTCCGTCATCAGGCGTTATAAATCCATAGCCTTTCTGATCGCTGAACCATTTAACTTTACCTTTTGCCATTATCCGCTACCTCCTTCCAATAAGATTTTAGCAAATAATGGCAAAAAGAAAAACGCAAGGCGAATTACTTCTTTACCTTGCGGTTGTAAGCTTCTACTCGCCTATTTACTAAGAAATTTAGTATACCCTAATCTTGGCTCTTTGTCAATTAAATTATAAACTTGTGTCAAGCCAAAATAGAAATGTCCTATTGTTACCAAAATAGAAATGTAGGATCAAATTTTGCTTTGCAAAATTTGGGATCCCTCATCGTTAAGCCGAGAGGAAACCTCTCTTAATTTACACAGTCAAGTATAGACGTAATACCTTAATATACCAAAATATACCAAGGATTTTTGGGTTTAGAGAGGTAATTCCTCGCTTAATTTGAGCACACTAAGCTTTTTGAACACCTAAAGCTTTTATCTAGTGAAATCCCGCAAAGCGGGATATCTATCGAAATCCTGAGCAAGCGAACACATTCGACTTCGCTCAGGATAATAGTGAGCAAGGCCCCGCTGTAAGCGGGGCCGCGTCGAACCATGTCCGGTCATTTTTGGCTCTAAATTGCGTAACTATTTGACGGGTAAATAGATGTAAAATGTCCACCTAAGAGAGGTGGACATGAGGTTATTTATGCTTTTTTCGTTCTTATAAACCGGCTATATTTCTTGCACCGGTCGCTTATTTTATCAAAAATTTTATCTTGGCGAGAAAGGCTTGTTCTTTGGGATGGAAATAGTTGAGTATTATTATTTCAAATTCTGTTCCGGTTCAGAAATCTTAACCGTTGGAATTGCCTGCTCAGGAGCCAGGCTCTCCAGGAATTCAAATGACGGCTGGGCGTAAACCTTATCCTTATCCCACCGCACTACCTTATCTCCTAGAAAGAATACTTTGTGAAAAGAGTTTACCAGCGGGTTTAATTTTATTTTGCTTGGTTCATTTACCGAATATTCCCAAGCTTCATATTCTTCACCGGCTATTGTCACTTTGCTTTCCTTTTGCGGTTCGCCGAGGGCCCGAACCACCTCGTCCTTAGACATCCCATAGGCCAAGTTTTTATATTCGCCTTCGTTAAAATTCTGAGAGACGAAAGCGCATCCCGCAATACTTACTTCTTTTCTCTGCAATTAGCTCTCAGTTTTTAATACAAGGTTAACTTTTGAATATAAAACTCTTTTTGTTTCATCACTGCCACACAAAAGACAATTCCTCAATATTACTTCTGATTCGCTATAATATTCTTTTTGCCTTCCGCCTTTTTTGTAACATACCTGTTTTTTATACAACTACGTAATCCTCTTTTTATTTTCTATTAATTTTACAACCGCGTATGAAGCATATATATATATATACGGATCCATAAAAACTATTCGAAATCTATTAGTGCTTATATAAACTACATGCACAATAAGAAATACAACAAAATACAAAATAAAGAACAAAACATAATCCCGTATTTTTTTATCTTTAAAAGCTGACCACAATCCCGCTATGCCCAATAAAAAGATTGTAGTATTTATAAAAAAAGAGCTCACAACTTCTTTCCTTCCATAGCACATGGGGTGCAGATAAGGCCTGATATATTCCCAAGATTTTAAAAATAAAAGTTTAAACCATTGAAATTTATTGTTTTTTATATAACTAAATCCTGCCATATACCACAATCTCTCTTTTGATTTTGGAGTCAACTTAGAATAGTTGTTTTTTTCTTCAAACAAAGCTATTTGTTTTCTAGCTTTATCTACATATAGGCCTTTAAAATTCAGATAATCAAAACGGGACTTATCTTTAGTAGTCAATCTTTCGTAATTTTCCTGTGAATTAGCAATAAAGAAATTATATCCGCCGGCATCATTACAAAAAATAAATTCTTTAAATAAAATATGATTTCTAATAATCCAGGGCGTAAGAATTAAACAACAGGCAAATAACAATATAAAAGACGCTTTTAAAAAAAATCTAAAGCCTGTCTTGATTTTAAAAATCCATAACATAGCTAAAGGGATGAAAATAATAAATACCGGCCTTGTTAATATAGCACAGCCTATAGCGAGTCCGGATAAAAAAAGAATCTTAAACTTATTTTTCAATTCTCTGAATTTTAAAAGAAAATATATTGAAATACATGTTAAGAATAGAAAAAGCGTCTCTGTCTGTAAATCAGTTGTTATTAATAAAAAATAAGGATGTAATGAAAATATGGCGGTGGCAATAAGAGCTGTCCTTACAGGAAAAAAAATAGCTGCTATTTTAAAAAGAACATAGGCTGTAGTCGTAATCAAAAGCACCTGGACTATTTTAACCATTAGATAATTTTGAGGAGAAAAGATATACAAAAAAGAAAGGAAAAATGGATAAAAAGGCGCTCTAAAAAATGACAAGCTCGAACTTATCGGAAACTTATGCTCGTTTAATAAACTCATAGCCGCTGAATCATAATCGGAAGCATCCCCAAAAGTGAGAATTGTATTATTCATATTAAAAACATAAAATAATTTGATAAAAAATCCTGCTATTATTATAAAAAATAAAACTTTACGCCATGATTTGTTTTTCATAAGCATTTATCTAATCTACAAATTTATATTTTATCAGAGCCCATATCGCGCTAATAGCATGATACCATCTTATTTTCTTTCCTTCCGAATAATCCCTGCCATAATATGAAATAGGCAATTCATAAACCCTGATTTTCTTTTTAAATATCTTAGCTGTTAATTCTGCTTCAACTGTAAAATCCTTGGATTTTATATCAATATCTTTAATAACGTCTCTTTTAAAAGCCTTATAGCCTGTTTCCATATCAGTCAATGTAGTGTTATACAATATATTTGTAATAAAAGTAAGTACGTTATTCCCAATTTTATGCCAAAACATATAAACTCTTTGAGGCCTACCTCCTGATAAACGAGAGCCGTAAACTACATCAGCATGTCCCATAATTATAGGCTCTATAAGCCTAGAATATTCTACTGGATCATATTCTAAATCTGCATCCTGTATTATAATTATATCACCCTTTACATATGAAAATCCTGTTTTTAATGCTGCACCTTTTCCTAAATTCTTATCATGAAATAAAATTTTTATTTTATTATCTTTTATGCTTTTTAAAATATCTCTTGTTCTATCAGTAGAAAAATCATCTACTATAATTATTTCTTTATCCACATCAATAGATTGGACTTTCTTAATAATTTCTTCTATAGTCTTCTCTTCATTAAAAACAGGTATTACTACAGATAACATCATAACCTAGCTTCTCCTTTTTATATTAATTTTACTACTTAGCATCTTAATTAGACATGACCTTCAACCCAATAATAAATTATACCTAGATATTCATGCAGGATAGCCCTTACTTGTTCCAATCTTACATCCTCAAAAAAAATTGGTGTCACAAAAAAATTGGTGTCAGAACTCATTATCTCGTTGTCAGTAAACCCCGCTCCCCGTGCTAAAACACGAGGCTTTACGGGGACGGGGTAAATATGTTGTGTATAAATTACAAGCCCGAGTTCAAGCTCGGGCTTTGGTTTCCTATAAATATAAAATGATTTCCAGAAACATATTTCGATTTCTTTTTTTACATTTGGGGTTTTTAGGCCTCTCACTTCGGAGTGAATTTCCAACCCGCAATAGCGGGAAATTCATTGACATAGTATTGTTTCTCATTCTAAACAGCCAAAATTTTCTTCAAAATTGCTACCTAAATTAGCTGAAAGGTAAGCAATTTCTCGAAATTTTTTTGGCTAGAATGAGAAGTGAAATTTTTGTGAAGCAAAAATTTCAGGGTCCCTCTCGTATGAACCGAGGGGAAACCTCTCGCTATTTACAGGTATGTATTATAAGGCTGAATGAAGGGATTATCAAGAAAATTCAGGATTTAGAGAGGTCTATTCCTCGCCAAAAATGTCCGTTTTGTCCGGTATTTTTTGGCTATAAATGACGTAACTATTTGAGAGATTGAGAGATAGAAATGTCCACCTCTCTTGACCCGGACATTTGCTTATACAGCTCTATATTCTTTATTTCTTCCTTTAAAAATCAATTATTGCTTATTAATAATAAAGTACACAAGAATAAAACCGATAAGAATTGACAAAAGCAGAAAAACACCAAAGGTGAAAATTGCAGCTTGAAACGCTTCCTTAAAAAGCCGTTTCCCTGTAAACTTGTGTTTCTCGTATTCATGCCACGTAATAACAAATGCCATCAGGGCGGCAAAGAATCCAAATATAATACCTATGACAATAGAAAATACCAGCATAGCGCTCAAAAACCCTTACTTCTTCAAATCCGATATCGGCATCAAGTCTAACCAGATAAACCTATTCCTCATCTATTCCTTCATTTTTTCCGTGACGCGGTTTTTCTGTAAAACACTCCGCGCTAGATACCCTGAAAAGACAAGCGCCAGGAGCGATCCTATTGGTGCCAGCCATAATAAATTAAAGCTTCCCAATTGTTTCTTCTCCTTTCTTTTTGTTTTCCACAAGCGATTGAATGGTATTTACTAAAATTTCCTCATCTTCGTTTTCACAGAGATAAGGAATCTCTACAAGATACTCCTCTGCCGCCTGGTCTAAAGATATCTTTATTCTTTGTATCAAAGAATCATTTAGATTTTCCTTTATGGCCGAGACGGCCTTGATTTTTCCAAGAGACATGGTAAGTATATCTACGCCGTTAGTGATTCCGGTTTCCAGGCTATCCCGCGCCAAAAGTAACGTCTTATTCGTTAGAAGGAATGTTGCCTTGCTCTGCGGATAATAAAAGAACTTCTTTTTTCTGAAAAATGACCTTTTCTCAAAGGACTTATCCCAAAGGTATTGACAGGAAAAGGCACATAGTAATTTTTCGCCACTACTAATCAATGTTTTCAAAGAATCAGCGTGAATTTTATTTTGTATCTTATGGATAAAACCTGCTGCAGAAAACGATTCCGACTCATACTCATCCGTATTGACAGCATTTTGATACTTTTTATACGAGCGCAGCGCCTTCTCAAAATGATGCCTGCCAATTGAGCTAAACAAAATATCTATTTGTTTCTTCTCCTTTCCTTGAGCATATGTAATAGAAAACCAACCAAGGAGCAGCGCTCTGCCAATATTCAAATATAAAATATCGTCAAAACTAATGAAAAATAGGCTCGGTTCTAAATCTTTAATGTGCCGGTTTTTGGATATAATAAATCTATTATCAGTTACGCACACGCCAGATGACGATTCCTCTACCCTAAGTCCAAAGGGTGTAGAAGTTGAAGAAATCCGAGGAGCATAAATACAGCACTCTATTTTCTCGGATTCTCTTAATTGATTATCAATTAACTTGGCGTGGACTCCTATTAGCTCGCAAGGGTGTCTTACACTAAACACCCAGCTTTCTTTCCCGGATGACTCCCAGCCTTCCCAAGTGTATTTTGATTTGGTTTTGTTTATCATTTGGATATAGTTTCACTTATTCTTCTGTCCAAATTCATAAGCCGCACATCCAGAGAACCATTCCTTTTGTATTTAACATCCCTTGCCAGGAAACAAAGGGCCTTTATTATCTTGGGGTTACCTTTGGAATGGTTAAATATAGCCTGTTTGAATTCGGCTTCCTTGGTTACCTTAATAATACCAAATTCTTTCATAAAATAATCTATGAGATTATTTGAAGCTGTTTTATCAAAATTTTTTATCTCTACCTTCTCAAAGTCATAAAGTGCCATACGTAGACGCCCGATATCTTTTTTATCTAATCCCCTTGAAATAACTAGTAAGGGAATGTTCTTCTCAAGCACATAAGTAAGAAAGGTATAATGTTTTGGTTCTACTCTTCCCATATGATCAAAAACAATATAACCCAGGGCGCTCTCCAGAATTCCGTAGCATTTCTTTTTCAGACCAAGAACATTCAAAGAATCGATGGCTATGTTTTTTTCTTGCGATCTTGCTGCAATAATTCCGGTAAGGGTCAGGCGTAAGGTTCTGTTCTCCCGCACATAAAGATTGTTCTTATTCGATTGCTCTTGAAGTATCCTTTGGACAATTGCGCTTTTACCGACCCCCTCTTCTCCGAAGATAATAATATTGCGTTTATTATTTATTAAGTCATTGATTAATTCCAATTCATTCTTTCGCCCTGCTAAGGTATCATGACTCATTTTACCTATTCCGATTTCCAGATAACCAACGCTCCGATTAAACTCAAAACCCCTGCATACATAAAACCCGCAGCGGGAGAAACAGCGGCCCATAAAAAGCCAACGACTATGCTTGATATAAAATCTCCTATTCCGTTGACTGTCGCAAGAACGCCGAAGCCTGTGCCTTTCATATTCTCAGGTAAAAGTTCTCCGGCGATAGCTCCCTCTAAGACATCCTCCGAAGCGATAAACGTCCCGCTGAGGATAAATAGAATAGAGAGATACCAGAACTTGGGAATGATAAATATAAACCCCGCGCACATAACGGCAGATAACAAATAGCCAAGGGAAAGTATTTTTCTTTTTGCCACTTTATCCCCCAGATACCCGAATGGAAAAGACAGCCCGGCATAGAAGATATTATGGAATACATAAAGTAATATCGCCGAGGTATTGGCTACAACAGAACCGCAGATTGGCTTTAAAACTTGGGCAGCCATCAATATCAAAAGAGTGTGAGAAAAATCTCCAGCTCCAAATATCCCGACACCAACTAAGTATCGTTTAAATTTCCCGGGCAGCCATCTTAAAGTCGGCAAGAGCCTCATATGATGGTTCGGGCCTTCGGCAACTTCGCTGACTAAAAAGAAAAATGCTGCTACCGAAATGAGTCCAGGAAGAAGTGCAAACCAAAAAATCTGTCTATAGCTAAACTTTGACACGAGCAGTAATGCGAAAGCGGGGCCCAAAACAGCGCCAAGAGTATCCATTGTCCTATGGAAACCAAAGGCTTTACCAACATCTTTTCTCTCGACAGACGCAGAGAGCATCGCATCCCGCACCGGGCCGCGTATTCCTTTTCCAAACCATGCTACTATCCTTCCCAATAGAACCTGAAACCCTGACGAAACCACTGCAAAAGAACCCATGCCAATGGCGGTCAGAAAATACCCTAAAACTGCTATGGGTTTTCGAATGCCCTTTTTATCTGAATAAAAACCAGCTCCAAGTTTTGCAAAAGAAGCAACGCCATCCGCAAAACCCTCTATTATCCCCAATATTGCGGCTGATGCTCCTATGCTGGCAAGAAATGCCGGTAAAACAGAAGTGGCCATTTCATGACAGAAGTCGTTGAAGAAACTTGCTGTGCCCATCCCGACTACATTTTTATTCATCCATCTCTTAGACATACCTACCGCCTTAAAAAAATAGCTTCTACCTTAAACCATAAAGTAGAAGCTATCAGCCTAAAAAGGCATATTGGCGAGCCTCATCGCCTTATTTTGGCATTACGAACTGGCATTAATTTTTATAACAGCCTCCTCAACCACTTTCACTAAAAACAGTGGTTCGGGGGCAATAGTATCTCACCGTAACTTGCCTTCAAATATTGCCTTATCCCCTAATTCTTCTTCAATACGAAGCAGCTGATTATATTTGGCCAAACGTTCAGAACGTGCCGGTGCCCCGGTTTTGAGTTGACCAGCATTGGTTGCGACGGTTACATCCGCAAGGAATGAGTCTTCGGTCTCACCTGAACGATGCGAAAAGACACAGGTGTAATTGGATTTCTTCGCTAAGGTTACTGTCTCCAAAGTTTCCGTAAGCGTGCCGATCTGATTCAATTTAATCAAAACTGAATTAGCGATACCCTGCTTTATGCCTTCTGCCACGATTTTCGGGTTAGTGACAAAAATATCATCACCGACAAGCTGAATTTTTCCGCCCAGTTTCTGGGTAAGAATCTTCCAGCCGTTCCAGTCATTTTCGGCAAGTGCATCTTCTATGGAAATAATCGGATATTTTGATACTAGGCTCGCATAGTACTCAACCATTTCCTCTGAGGTAAGGCTCTCATTATCAGCCTTCAATAAATATTTACCATCCTGATAAAATTCGCTGGCCGCCGGGTCCAAAACTATGGCGATATCCTTACCGGGCTTATAACCGGCTTTTTCAATAGCAGAAATAATTACTTCTATTGCTTCTTCATTACGCAAAAGATTCGGCGCAAAACCGCCCTCATCACCCACGGCTGTGTTTAAACCTTTTGATTTCAGAATACCCTTTAAAGTATGATAAACCTCAGCAGCGTATCGCAATGCCTCTTTAAATGAAGGTGCACCGATAGGAGCGATCATAAATTCCTGAATATCCACATTGTTATCCGCGTGCTTCCCGCCGTTAAGGATATTTAAAAAGGGGATAGGTAGTCGTCGTGCGTCTTTACCACCGAGATATTTATAAATCGATAACCCCTTATCCAATGCTGCTGCTTTGACCATAGCAAGCGAAACTCCCAATATGGCATTTGCCCCTAATTTTGCTTTATTTTCTGTGCCGTCAAGCTTTATCATTAAAGAATCGATTTCTTCTTGCTTCTGGGGGAGTTTACCTATAAGTTCAGGGGCAATTATCTTATTTACATTCTCAACTGCTTTCAAGACGCCTTTACCAAGATATCTTTTTTTGTCTCCATCACGTAATTCAACGGCTTCCCTGCTGCCGGTTGATGCTCCGGATGGAACAGCAGCCCTGCCTAAGACTCCGTTATCCAATATCACATCTACTTCTACTGTGG
>Ga0315289_10004067_pt1 | contig 21938 bp, 19 predicted proteins | sample YL17G11_40_MG_FD_203452 | JGI IMG/M metagenome (GOLD analysis project Ga0315289, IMG submission 203452) | Sediment microbial communities from Yellowstone Lake, YNP, Wyoming, USA - YL17G11_40 | ecosystem: Environmental > Aquatic > Freshwater > Lake > Sediment | place: USA: Wyoming | collected... | reverse complement strand
GAACTAATCGCTCGCGGTGCGTTTTTCTTTAACGCGACACAAGTGTCGCTACTCCGAAAAGGGGAGGGAACAGTAAAAGGGAGAAGTTCTTACCGACTTTAGTCGGGTTTCATGAGCACGCCACTAAAGTGGCTTCGAACTAATCGCTCGCGGTGCGTCTTTTTTTAACGCGACACAAGTGTCTCTACTTCGAAAAGGGGAGGGAACAGTAAAAGGGAATGTTCTTACCGACTTTAGTCGGGTTAATGAGCACGCCACTAAAGTGGCTTTGAACTGGCCCACTAAGATTTTAATTGGATACATATAAAGGGGGGATATTACAAGAACGTAGGTCAAGCATGGCGCCAGCCTGCTTGACATATTTATGTAAAAAATTGTCAACCAGCCTACGGCACCTTTGACCTACAAAACTGTTAAAAAAGTGGCTTTTGGAGTGCAAAAGCTTGTTGGAGCAAAGCGGAGATCCCGCCTTGCGGGGCTTTTGCGGTTTTAAAGGTTGCGTCAGGAGCTACTCCTGACGCAAACAAATTAAAAAATAGTTGACAAGATTGTATAAATAGCTATAATAAATAATGCAAACATAGTGAATTTTTCAGAAATTGGGCTTTAAAGGTTGCGTCAGGAGCTTACTCTTCCCCGTATGGGGAATCCTGGTGACTGACGTATTGAACTCAAAATGCGTTAGGACTAGATTTTGACATACTGTAAATAAACTCCCTCAGAAAGAAATTGTGAGACTTGGCTAGAAAATTGAGAAGAAAACTCCGAAGACTGCTGGACCGGATTACTGGTTTTTCCACGCCGTTTTTTGGTTTGTCATGGACTCCCAAAGAAGCGAAAAAAAACCTTAATGATCCAGAATCACGTGCTAAAGCGTTCACACTTGGGACTCTATTGATTACGAATATTAATGCAGTATCTGAACAAGCACGGCAGAATAATAGAATTAAGCAACTCTGGGAGTCTATTCGCAATTTATGTGACAGTCTAAAAATAGAAACACCAGATATTCCGGGAGAAAGAAAGGTGATTAGCGGTGACAAGGCGTTAAGACTAACAATGTCCATTGTTCAGGAACTTCGGCAAGTTATAAATGATGAACACAATAGGGAAATAGCCGAAGCATTTTGGTTCGGGGTAGTAAGTATGCTTGCCGGTCAATTTTGTCAAAATCCTGAGTTAATATCACAGGGACAACCTCTGGTAAATGAAGTAGAAACGTTGGCGAAGCATTTCAATATAAAAGAAGCAGATACTAGACCATACATAAAGTCTTTGAATTCCAAGGATCCACTATTGGTGCAGAGTTCAATCCTGCCTTTTGTTACCAGCGTATCTGAGAAATTGGCACAGTCAAACTAGACTAAGAATTGAGATGCCCAACAAGTTGATCAACCCGGACTCGATATACAATGCCGCTTCGCTCTGCAGTATACCAAGACGGTTATCATTAATGTTTTGCCATATCGTAGGGAATTTAATATTAGATTCTCTACATTTCGGGGTACATTTTCAGCACCTTGTGAATAAATCGGGTGTGACATCTCTCATGATCCACCAGTTAGTAGCTCAGGTGCCCTGTGCACCTGATGAACAAAAGTGTCATGAGCACTGGGCTCCTGACCTACAAGCTGAACTGCAGCGTTAGACAAAACAAATAAAATCAAATAATCGTGGTATAATTAAAATATGAACAAAAAGCTTTTTCAGATTACTTCTGCACGTGATGGAAATGACCGGGACTACTGGAAACAAAAAAGTTATGAAGAAAGGCTCGAGGCTTTGGAGCTATTAAGAAGGATTATTTTTGGTTATGATCCATCTACCGCAAGACTTCAAAGAACTATTACAATTACTCAACTCAAAAAGAATTGAGTATTTAGTAGTTGGTGGCTATGCTGTTGCCCTCTACGGATATCCCAGGGCTACCGGAGGTATCGATATCTGGATTGCTATCTCTAAAGATAATGCCCAAAAAACTGTGGAAGCTCTGAAAGAATTCGGCTTCGACGTCCCTGAATTAAAGGAAGAATTATTTCAAGAGAAAGGGAAAAACATAAGAATGGGAGAGCCCCCCATCCGCATAGAGATCTTAACCTCTATAGATGGTGTTGAGTTTCCTGAATGCTATAAAAATACGTTAACCATCGATGGCATCGAAATAAACTTCATTTCTTTTCAAGACTTGAAGAAAAATAAGAAAGCCAGTGGCAGATTACAGGATTTAGCCGACCTGGAAAATTTAGAAAAATAAAATAATTTCTAACGATTCGTTCCAGTTTGTAGGTCAGAAACCCTGTGCTCCTGACACTTTTAAAGGTTGCGTCAGGAGCTTACTTTTCATAAAAACAAAGACCCCCTCACCTTATTCCTCTCCCCAGTGGGGAGAGGATATTATGCTTTCCCTCTCCCCTTGGGGGAGAGGGCAGGGTGAGGGGGCTTTCTTGTTGCTTCTAGAGTTCACTCGTGATAAAAAAACATATGTGAGGACTAGGTCCTGACACAACTTGAAGGCGGGATGCGTCTGGAAAGGATGGATGATAACATCCACCTTGGAGCGGAATACTCAAACCTCGAGCCTATTTTCTTTTTTTCTCTTCAAGTGTTCTTCGTAATATAGCCAGCACAGCCCTATCTTTCTCTCGCCCAGCTTCTTTTTTTGTTTCGATTAATGTTTCAAGATTAAGAAGACGTACTTTTAAGTTTTCCGATATCTTAAGAGTAACCGTATTTTTAAGTAATTCCTCATAGTCCCGGCCCTTTGCTATCTCACCCAGCAAATCTAAGGGACCACCTTTTGTCATTAATAGTTGATGACCAGGTGATGAAAGATCAGATTCTTTTGGTTTTATGATTCGACCTGCAGGATCGCGATAATATGCCTCAAGCTCTTCTAAGGCTTTCAATAAACGTTTTAAGTTGCTTGGCTCCCTTGAATGAACAAGCTCTATGTCAAAAGTTGATATTGGAGCACCATGCAATACTGCACATACTCCTCCAACAATAATATATTCTACTTCATGCTTTGATAATGTACGAAGGATATAAAGAAAATCAGGTTTCGATTGCTCCATTTCTTAACCTCATAAGAGACCATACGTTGTTTTGTAATGTTATTAACCTCTCTTCTGGTGTTAATGAAAGCATCCAGCGAATTAGTGTAAGATCAACTCCATCTTCGCTGTGCGTCCTTTGTGAGTCTTTTATTCCTTCACCAGATAAACCATACTTATTCTTTCCATTTTCTGACATTTTTGTAATCCTCTATTTGCCCACCTAACGTCTCGGATCACTTGCGGCTATGAAGCGCAGCGGAATTGCGACCATGTTGAAGCTGTTGTTAGGTTTATTCATGATACAGAGGCATTAGAGAGTAGGTCAAGCATGGCGCCAGCCTGCTTGACATATTTATGTAAAAAATTGTCAACCAGCCTACGGCATGGTTGACCTACAAAACTAAATGTTTCGGGGTGAGGGCATCCCGAAACAACACATGGACTCATAGGTTTGCCCCACAACATTTTTTATCTTTCTTTCCACTGCCGCAGGGACAGGGGTCGTTACGTCCGATTTTTTTGCCCACCTTTACCCTGTTTGTGGCAAGATAGGGTTTGACGTTAACTTCCGTGGGCTAATTTTTCTAAGGAAAAGACCGGAACTCTTTCGTATTTTATTGGTTTTTCATGCTTCTCAATTATCCTGTCCATCTCTTTAGCCACTTCGCCGGATAACCAAATTTCACCACATTGGGAGCAAACCTTAGCAGGGACATTTTCGAAACGATATAATTCATCCCCCCAGGGTTGGTCAAAAGTTATTATCTCTTCCTTAAATTCTCCCCCACAAAGAGCACACTTCATAAGAGTTACTCCTTTCTCGTCCATGGGTCAATCCATTTCTCCGGATCATACGAGTGGACAGTGATAATATAAACTGTCTCTCCATCAAAAGCACAGGAAACATATAGAGGTTCTTTCTCTCTTACGAAACCTAAAATCAAACATTTGGGATAAGGTTTAGCTTTGGGAGTCTGTTCAATGATTTCTCCGCTTAAAATGATTTCGATTATTTCCTTGAATTTGATCTTTCTCCTACCCATACGTTCTTTGGCATGTCCAGAGATTTCAATTTTGTTTGCTTGGACTGCTTTCCTTATTTTTTCTACCTCTAAATCATCCATGATACAAAATATATACCATTCCTGTTAGATCAGGGGATCTGACAGGTCACTCTTTGTTCTTACAGGTTAACACCACAACATTTTTTATATTTTTTCCCACTGCCACAGGGGCAGGGGTCGTTACGTCCGATTTTTTCGCCTACCTTAACCGGCTTGGGCTTTCCGGGAGCTACTTCCTCCGCAGGTTGGGTGGAAGCATAACCCATTCCTATGGTGGATTGGTGAACAGCCCTCATCTCCCTTTCGGGCTCCCTTCTTCCGGGTCTTTCCTTTTCGGCTATTTGAAGCTTAAAGATCAGCTCTAAAGCCTCTTCGTCAGTTCCTTGTAGCATTTCGGTGAAGAGTCCAAAAGCCTCTTTTTTATACTCAATTAAAGGGTCTCTCTGTCCATAAGCTCTTAGTCCGATGCCGGTTTTAACCTGATCTATCTCATAAAGATGCTCCTTCCATCTCTCATCTATCACCCTGAGCATGGCATATCTTTCCAGCTGTCGCATCAACTCTTCGCCAAATAGTTTCTCTTTGTGCTCATAGATCTGCACTGCCATTTTGGTCAAATTCTCTTTCAGATCATCCTGCTTCAGTTTCAGCACGTCTTCTTCCTTAAACTTGACATCCACCAAAAAGGTTTTTAATAGATCCTGCTTTAGACCTGTCCAATCCCAATTTTCAGGATAGGTCTTGGCATCGGTGTGCGCCTCCACTTTGGATTCGACCACGGATTTGATTAAATCCAAAACCTCCTCTTTTAAATCCGCACCTTCCAGAACTGCTAATCTGCGGTCGTAGATCACTTCCCTTTGCTGGTTCATCACGTCGTCATATTCCAAAAGATGCTTTCTTATGGAAAAATTCTGCGCCTCCACCCGCTTTTGCGCTCTTTCTATGGCTTTGGTGACCATCCGGTGTTTGATCACCTCACCCTCCTTTATCCCGAGCCGGTCCATCACCGCGGCGATTCTATCGGAGCCGAAAAGCCGCATCAAATCATCCTCCAGGGAGAGATAAAACCGGGATGAGCCCGGATCACCCTGTCTCCCTGCTCTCCCTCTTAATTGTCTATCAATCCTTCGGGCTTCATGTCTTTCCGTCCCTATTATGCGCAATCCACAAGGGACGTTTTCATCACAGTTAAGTTCCTCCAAATAGGGACAGCTATCCTCTCTATCCGGAGTTATTAACCTGCAACGAGGGTCTTTGACCACGCTCGGACCCAGTTTGATGTCGGTTCCTCGTCCCGCCATATTGGTGGCGATGGTGACTGTTCCAGATTGTCCCGCCCTGGCTACAATCTCGGCTTCCTGCTGATGATATTTGGCATTTAAAACCGAATGTCCAATTCCCTTTCTTTTCAGCATTCGAGATAGGGTTTCTGAAGCTTCGACCGAGACAGTTCCCACTAAAACAGGTCTGCCTACCTTGTGACATTCCACGATCTCATCTATTATAGCATTGTATTTTTCCCTTCTGGTTCTGTAAATCATGTCATCGTAGTCTATCCTTCGCACCGACTCGTTAGTAGGGATGACCACCACATCCAACTTATAAATATCCCAGAATTCAGCCGCCTCGGTCTCCGCCGTCCCGGTCATACCAGCCAATTTCTGATAGAGCCTGAAGAAATTCTGCAAGGTGACAGTGGCGAAAGTCTGAGTCTCACCCTCGACCTTCACCTCCTCCTTAGCTTCTATGGCTTGATGCAACCCATCGCTATATCTTCTTCCCGGCATGAGCCTTCCGGTGAATTCATCCACGATCATCACCTTGCCATCCTGCACCACATATTCCACATCTTTTTCGAATAAGGAATAAGCTTTGAGAAGTTGACCGATGGTATGGTTTTTTTCACTGCGCTCGGCATGCAGTTTATAAAGCTCCTCTTTTTTCTCTAATTTTTGTTGAGGGGACAAAGATTCGTCTGAATCGATCTGGTGTATTCCTTCTACAATGTCCGGGATGACAAAGAGTGTCTGATCGGCAGGGGAGAGAAGCGATCTTCCCATCTCATCTAAGTTGATGGTGTTTTCCCTCTCATCTATGGAAAAGTATAAAAGCTCATCCAGCTCGTGAAGCTTTTTGTCCCGCATGAAATCTGTTTCCACCCCGCTGATCAGTTTTTTAACCCCGGTCTCCTTCAAAAGCTTCATCAATCTCTTATTTTTAGGCGCCCCTCTCTGGGCGGTTAAAAGGTTTATCCCAGCCTCATATTCTTTACCCTGCTCTAAAAGCTCTTCACCTTCAGCTAACAACTTATTGACCAAGACCGTTTGTTTTCTGACTAACTGTTCTACCAACGGCTTCATCTCTTTATAGCTTTGGATGACCGGTGAGGTGACTGGTCCAGAGATGATCAAGGGGGTTCGGGCTTCGTCGATCAGAACCGAATCCACCTCGTCAACTATGGCATAGTTATATCCGCGCTGAACTCGGTCTTCAGCCCTTATGGCCATGTTGTCTCTTAGATAATCGAAGCCAAACTCGTTGTTGGTTCCGTAAGTGATATCACAATCGTATTGAACTTTTCTCTGAGCATTGTCCATTTCGTTTTGTATACAGCCCACAGTCAGCCCCAAAAACTTATAAATCTCTCCCATCCACTCGCTATCTCTGCGTGCCAGATAGTCGTTGACCGTGACCAGATGCACGCCTTTGCCGGTCAAAGCATTCAAATAGATAGGCATGGTGGCAACCAGTGTTTTTCCCTCCCCGGTGGCCATCTCGGTGATCTTTCCTTGATGCAGGACCACCGCCCCAATGAGCTGAACATCGTAAGGGACCATATCCCACTCTATCTGGATTCCACATACCTCCCATCTTTTGCCTGAAAGACGTTGGCACACCTCTTTCACGGCTGCAAAAGCCTCCGGCAGAATCTCATCCAAGATCTCCTGCTCCACCCTTTTTATCTCTTTTTCAACTTCTCTTATTTCCTCTGAAAGCCTTTCCTTCTCTGCTCTAACTTCTGCTTTTTCCTCTTCGGATAGTCCATAGGTTTTCAAATTGGCAAATTCTTTCCTTAGCTCATCCAGTCTTAGATAAAGTTCACTAGTTCTCTCTTTAATCTTCTGCTTGAATTCAAAAGTCTTGCCTTTCAACTCTTCATCCGAGAGATTTTTGTATTCTTCATAAATCCGATTGATCTCTTCCACGATGGGCAAAATCTTTTTTATGTCTCTTTCGTGCTTGGAACCGAAGATCTTGGTGAGGAGATTAGTACTCATTCACACCACTCCTTAAATGTAAACTTTCGTCTCTGATCATTTTCTACGTATTCAAATGGTTTAACTTTTAAAAATACGAAACTTATTCTTCTTTTGCAAGAAAAGGTAAGATCAAAAAGATCTTTTAAAAAGTGTTCTCTTGGACTGATCATGCCTGGGGATGGATGCCACCACAGATTATGGAGCCCTCAGGGGGGGGTTCTTAAATCGCGGCTTGGCGAAGAATCATAAAAAACTCATATTTAGGTGTCAGAACAGGGGTTCTGACACCTCGGAATATTTTGAGCCTATTTCTTTCTCAGCTCAATCCAGTTTTTCATCTGCTGAAGCTTTTCGGAAAGCTCCCACCAACCTAATTTGAAGGCGGCATAATCCGGGGCGCCGGTCATGGCTGACGCATACCTGATGGAATTAGGATAAAAAAGCCACTCTTTGGCCCACAAAATCTCAATCTCTTCGTCGAAGGGATTTGCTTTATCCGCCAACTTTTGCTCCCAGGCTTCCAGAAGAAGCTGAGTTGCCGCCAAGATCATCAGATTCGTCTCCTTAACCGTTCCATCGAATTTTTGAAAATGCTTTTCCACCCAATCCGTAGAATGGCATCCCTGGCATAGCTTCTCCATTTTCCTTTGTCTTTCTCCCATTGTAGTTGAATCTATTAAGTAATCGGAAGCGGGTTGATTTAAGAATGTGGTGGGAAGAGGAAGACCTTCAGCATTTTTTATTATAGAAGTATTCCCCTCTTTTGGATGGGGATGAGCATAAGGCAAGCCGAAAATTCTTACCCACATTCTGGAATCGAAATTGTGCGTTCTTTCCGCCAACACATTACCTTCTTCATCCGCAATAAGGGAGGCATGGCAGACAGCACAGGTTGGAGTTTTAAAATCTCTGCCTAAAGTCCAGGGGACATTTTCGAAGTTCCACTCATCTCCTCTGGCATAATAGATGTTGCCGTGCTTGCTTTCTTTGTAAACGTTGTAAGCCGGAACATCGGGATCAAGATGGCACTGAGCGCAGGTATATAGTTTTCTTGCATCCTTCAACGAAAAGGCATGTCGGGGATGGCATGCGGAACAGGCTCCCCGGCTTCCATCCGGATTTATTCTACCCACTCCTTGATTGGGCCAACCGGAAAGGTTAGGAACATCTATTTCACCGGCCTCGGTTTCGATCTTCTTCATGCCGTCAACTTTTATCACCGTCCCATGACACCCGTAACAGGTTTCACGCTTTGTGAGGTCAGAAGCTTCACCACGAACTACTTTGGTGTCTTCAACGGTCTTCAGACCTATGATCGTTTCCACTAATAAAGTGTAAAGCGGATTGTCTGAGAGATTTCCAACTGCATGGGCTTTGGTGCTGGTTGAATACTGCAGGACTTCCACAGGATGACAAGTCATGCAATCGTTGGGGGAGACGATCGCGTTGATCTTGAAACCAAAGTGTGGAAAGTTGTCCTCATGCATTTGCGGATTCAATCCATGGCATTCGTAACAGCCGACGGTGGTATGGCGAAGCCTCTCCGCAACCTCTGGGTTGGAGATCCGTCTTTCAATTTCTGGTTTTTTCAACGCCTCCGCCGGAGTTATCTTTGAGTGCCTGCTTTCAAGCCAATCGTAAACGATCCCGGGGGTATAGCTTATGTGGCAGGATATGCACATCTCCGTTTCTTCGCTTACGCTTTCAGGCACCTCTTGAGCCGAAGTTCCCATCAAAAAGAAAAAGCTTACTATGAGAACATCAATAAAGACTTTCATCATCCCACCCCTCTGTTTCAATGACTTAAAATCATATTTTTCAAACCAGGTCAATTCCCGGTTTTAAAGTTGTTTTTTCTGACTCCCAGCCGGTGAGTGTGGTTCATCCGGTTTTCTAATTATGCTGAAATGCTTTTAGCTGTCTTATCAGTTCATTCACATTTCTTCCCACTGGATCGGGTAAAATTTCGATGGCTTTGATTATGCTATACGGATTTATGATGAATCTTACCCTTCTGGCGACTCCATCCTCTTTATAGTAAGCTCCATAAGATTTGTGGGGCAGCCTTGGGAAAATAGTCCTACAACCTAGACATTCTTTATATCCTTGGCAGACTGCCAGAGCCCATGGATGTTGCAGTAAGCCAGGGCATAAAGCGTGCCCGGCTTGTTGATTTTGAGTGAGACGGTAGCCTCATGGTGCGTGTAGACGGGACCTTTATTCGCCCCCTCCACAGACTCGCCGTGGGCGTTGAACTCGTAGTGCCCGACATCGTAGGTAAACTTTTCTCCTTCGGGAAAAAAGAAAAGCGAGATCCAGCGGATGTGGTGTTCGGTGGTGTTGGGGTGGGGAATCTCCTTCCCCAAGCTAACCTTCACCTCGAACAGCTCCCCTGCTTTCACCCGGTCCGGACACTCGATGACTGGCACATGCTTTTCTGTTTTCCAGTCCGCTTCTTGAATCCGTTCCCCCAGTTTCACTATTATCCCCTCCTTTCCAAAAGTTTCATATCTTCTAATATAGCTTCAAGATTTTCTTCGTGTTCTACCTCATCTTCGAGGATTTCCACCACCATATTTAGGTAATCGGATCTTTATCCTTGATGGTCTAAAGTAAGCGTTGATAGACACCTATTGCACCCTGCTCACCTTTTAAAATTCAGGAAGAAAATCCTTATTGGGGAAAGGACTTTCTTCCTGTTCTATCATTCAAACAATGTGCATTTACTGCCGGAGTGACGGGGAGACCCGTTTGGGAATGTCCCCTAATGGAGGCATTCACCCCGCATCAGAAAAATTTTTACTTCTCTAATAATGTGGAGAAGGTGTCAGCATGTCCCTCTTCGTCGGCTAAGATGTCTTCCAGAAGCTTCCTGGTGGTGTGATCTTCCTCTTTTCCGGCAAGAGCAATTATCCCCTTGTAGAGCTTTATCGCATCCTCTTCAGCCTGAAGATCATCCTGAAGCATTTTCTCTAAGGTTCCGCCTACTTTGATAGGATCGGGCTGGGTGGTAGGGGTGCCACCTAAGTAGTTCAGCCTTTCGGCTAATGCCTCGGCATGTTTCATCTCTGTGATAGCAGTCTTTTCAAAGACCTCTTTCACCGAAGAACTGTTTATCCCCGACGCCATCACATGATGCCACATATACTGAATGGAGACCTGGATCTCTCTGGCGATAGCTTGGTTAAGCTTATCGTTTAATTCTTTACTCACTTTTACCTCCTTTTTGTGTTTGGGGTTTTATTCCATTTACAACCAAAAATTAACTTTTTTTATTCTTCGCTACCAATTTAAAAGAAACTCCATAGGAAAGCAAATATTTTTTTCACATGAAATTTTACTTCTTGACGTTTGCTCAAGAACGTCGATTTAAGCCATTTGCGGGTTGCGCCAGTCACAAGTGTCGAAAACCCTTGAACTCTATTTGACGATCACAATCTGTTGTAGCGATAAAATTAGGGGCTTCTCCAATTTGCTGGATAGAATTCTCAGTAACAAAAAGAAGCTTGAGGAGTTAATGAAAGTGACGCTTTGAGACCTCACCCCCTATCCCCCTCTCCACAAATGAGACTGTGTCATAATTGTGTTTTGAGGTTGTAGCCGTCCATCTGGACGTAAGTCATTGGGATTCAACATCTCGATTTCGCCCCGCTAAGCGGGGCGGCTACAAAAACCGAAATTCTGACACACCCTCAAATATGGAGAGGGGTTCACCCTGCCCTTCGGTCCTGAGACCTCAGGGTCGAAGGAAAGGGATTCACCCTGAAGGGGAACAAGGGGGAGAGGTAGAAAAATGGTGAAACACGGATGTTAAACAACATCCACTTTTTTTCTTGACAAATAGTAGAAGATATTCTTAAATTTATGCTCAATCTTTTGGGTATGTCCGAATTTGGATCGTGTGGACCTGATTTTTGTGTCTTGCGAAAAGGAGTTTTCATGGATCGATTTGATCTTTATGAGAAAGCATTGGACTTGACCTTCCCCCCGCCAAAGGCGGGGGATTTTCAATGGGTAACTTTTCCAAAGTCATCTTTATTACTGTGAGCCGGTTAACCTGTAGGGGCAATTTCTGTTACCTGTGAGGAATTGTAAGACGGATGAGACAATTCAAGCACTGCATATTATTTCTGATCGATGGGGCTCGGCCAGACGTAATGGAAAAGATGATGAAAAGAGGGGACTTACCTAATATCCAGAGATATTTGTTGGAACCCGGAAGCTACACTAAGGCTGTTACAGCTTTTCCCTCCACCACCGGACCAGCATACGCTCCCATTCTAACCGGATGTTATCCAGGAACGGTCGATGTGCCCGGTATTAGATGGTTTGATAAGGAAGAGAGCAGTCGAAAGAAATTAAGTCTTAAAAGACAGAGAAGCTACATGTGGGTAGAGGCTCCCCTTCTCAATTCGGACTTAAAGAAAGACAAATTAACTCTTTTTGAGATCTTCAAAAACTCCATCAACATCTTCAACCCCTTAACCAGAGGGATAAATCCCGCCAATAACCTGACCAGATTCTCCAAGACTTTGTATTATCTTTTCGTCCACCTTACCTCGACATGGCAGATCGTGGACTGGGCCACCCATAGGTATCTGTTTAAGGCTATAAGAAAAAAACCCGAGTTTGTTTTTGCCCTCTTCCCAGCGGTTGATTCTCTCTCTCATCTCAGTCATCCTTTCTCCAAGACGGTTTTGGACGCCTACCTGAAAGTGGACAAATTCATAGGAGAAACTGTCCAGCATTTAAAAATGGAAAAAATCCTTGATCAGACCTTGTTGATCCTTACCAGTGATCATGGATTGACCCAAACTCATACTCATGTGGATCTGGTCGATTTCCTTGACAAAAGAGACTACCGGGCATTGCACTATCCCAGAATCACCCGGAGTCAAGCCAAGGCGGCGGTGATGGTTTCAGGGAATTCCATGGCTCACATTTATCTGAAAAACGGACAAGGTTGGGGAAAGAGAATGTATTTGGATGAGCTGGAAAAAAATCACGCCGGGCTTCTTTCAGATTTGATCCACTTACCTCAAGTGGATCTGGTCGCGTGCCTGGACGAGGATAGAGGAATTTGTGTCTATGGGAGTGGAGGGAAAGCCAGAATCCGGGAGCGGGAGGGAAACATTGATTATTCCGTAGAAGGAGAAGATCCATTCGGCTATAAAGGGCTCCCCCAAACACTTAATCACACCACCAGCTTAGAACACACTTTTGATTCCGATTATCCGGATGCTTTAGTCCAGCTTATTCAAATTTTCAAATCCAGAAGATCCGGTGATATAATTCTTTCTGCTCAAAAGGGATTCGATCTCCGGGCTCGCTTTGAGTGGCCCGAACATAAAGCCTCCCACGGCTCACTTCACAGAGAGCATATGTTGGTTCCCTTATTTATAAATATCAAAATCAAACCAAGAAAAATCAGAACAGCCGACATCTTCCCCTCCATTCTGGAGCTCTTGGGACGGGAAGGCACTAATGAAATAGATGGAAAAAGCTTTGTCTAAAATAAATACGTTCGTATTAAATAATCTGTGTTTGTGAGGACTCTGAAAAATTCTTATGAATACTTCGCACTCTTCGGAGAGGAGAATTTGGAGTGTTCACCTTTAGGTGAACCATATAAAATGCTTTTTTAGGGATCACTTCGTAATCGGATGAGAAAAAGATGACCTCTTCTAAGAAAATAGGTATAATCCTCAAATATATTTTGACCAAATTCAAGAGAAGACCGCTCTTTTTAAACCTTGAAGTAACTAAGCGGTGTAATGCAAGATGTAAGCATTGCGACTACTGGAAGGGTCCCCATGAAGCGGAGCTTGTGGATTATGTTCCCGTGATTCAAAAGATAAATCCCTTAATAGTTTCCTTCACCGGCGGTGAACCTCTGGTGCGCAAAGACATTTTTGATCTAATCCAGAGCATAAAAGAAAATGGGGGACTCTTTTATTTGACCATGGTCACCAATGGAGCTCTTTTAAATTTAGAAAAAGCTGAAAAGCTGAGGAAAGCCGGAATCGATCAACTCTCCATTTCTTTAGACTTCTTGGATGAAAGACATGACCAGACCAGAGGAATTAAGGGTCTTTTTGCCCACCTATCAAATCTCATACCTCTCCTTTCTCACATTGGTTTTGACAACGTTGCTCTCAATACCGTGATAATGGAGAATAACCTAGATCAGATTACCCAGATCGCAGAACAGGCCTGGCATTGGGGTGTGAAAGTGTCCTACAGTTCTTACTGTGAGATGAAAAATAATGATCGTTCCTTGTCTGTTAAGTCTGAAAATTTAGATAAGCTCAAAAAGATAGTTGCCGAACTGATTCAATACAAATCTTCATTGGGGAACATAACCAACTCCACTTATTATCTGGAAAGAATTCCAGCCTATTTCGAAACCGGAAAGATAAATGGGTGTCTGGCGGGTCTACGTTGGCTACAGGTCACTCCGGATGGTCACTTGAAACCCTGCTCGGAGCTTCCCTCCATAGGTTATTTTGAAGATTTCTCTTTACCCAGACAGAAGGTCTCCTGCCAGAGCTGTTGGTACAGCTGTCGCGGCGAAGCTCAAGCCCCCTTATCCTTGAAGAGATTGGCGGAGATAATAGGAAGCGTGCGAAACCATAAAAAGAAAAATTAAGTCCGAAGTAGAAAGTTTCACTTCTGACTTCTAACTTCTGACTTTCATTTATTATGACTTTAGAAAAAAAGCACATCCTCAGGGGTTTGAAACTATTTATCCTTTTGACCTTGAGCAGCCTGGGAATAATATTTATAACCACGGCGAGCCGGGAAAGCCTCAAAGCCATAATCGAGTTCAAAAAGGTATATCTGTTTTTGGCTTTTCTATTATCCGGGATGGATTTTCTTTTAGGTGGTTTGAGGATATATGTCTTCTTTACCAAGAAGATATTAAAAAAAGTGAGCCTATGGAATTGCTGTCGGGCTAATTTAGCCAACATGTTCATGGCGGCAGTTACCCCTACTCAAACCGGGGGAGGACCTGCTCAACTATACATCCTGAATCGCTCCGGTGCCCCCCTTTCTGGAGCGATGTCGGTGGGCATTATAAATTTCTTCTCCTCCCTTTTCTTTTTTTTGATCTCCGTTTTGTTTATTTCAGTTGCTCTTCCCAAGGTGATAATCGATTTGAAGATAGACCATATTATTCGCTACGGGATAGTAATCATCAGCTTGGTTTTGGTCTTCCTGGTCTTTATAATCATCAAACCCGAATCGTTGAATTGGCTTTTACAAAAAATGGCCAAGATCTCAGGATACATATGGAAGAAAAACAAAGGCAAAAATATCTCTCAAAAGATCACCGAACATGTAATTCAGTTTAAGGATTATCTACATTTATTTCTAACCAAGGAAAAGCCAACCTTATTCTTTAGTTTTTTAATAACTATAATTCTGTATTTTAATAAATATCTGATCGCCTACGTTATTGTGAGAGGGTTAAATTTAAGTCCCAGTCTATTGGATGTGTTCTACATTCAGACCTTGCAATCCTTTATTTTATATTTCAGCCCCACGCCGGGCTCTTCGGGAGCAGCCGAGGTTAGCTCCATCTTCCTGATGTCTAAGCTTGTCCCCTTCTATCAACTTCCTCTTTTTGTCATCTTGTGGAGATTTTTCGTTACTTTTATCGGAGTAGCGATGGGAGGATGGATCACCGTCAAAGACTTAAATAAATTTTTCAAAGAAAAGGAGAGGCAAGTCGGAGATCCCGCCAGAGGCGGGGACGGAAAGTTTTCGCAAGAACCACAGTTAGCTCCTCTGGATTAAATTTTTTAGAGCAATTTGACCCATGAATCTGTTGTTTAGCCTGTTTATCGGTTTGGGTTTGGGCACTTCGACGTTGCCCTTCGGCCTGTCTTCGACTCCGAGGTCGCTTGGACTCGAGGAGAGCTTAGGGTCGAAGACTCAATGCTGACCCTGAGTGTAATTGAAGGGGCGGCCAGGTATCGATTTTGGATGTTAGTTTCGTCTTTAGTCTTAACACGATAAACGGCAAGGACTTCACAATAAACGATACGTAACCGTCCAGACGGGCTGGCGTCTGACCGCATCAGTGGAGGTAAATTCGAAAAAAAACTTGACAAACAAAAGCCTTAAGAATAAATTTGACGTTGGATTATCTTAAGAAAATTCTCTGAAAGCCAAAAAGGGCATGTAAATGGAATTTCGCTCTTTCATATCCGTAAGACTTTACTCTCCGTCATCCCATTCGTATAAACCAGCGGGCTGAATTGTATGTAAGCTACCTATCAAAAAGAGGAAGGAGGTGTGATATAATATGAAATCCTTTAAAACATTACTCCTGGCTGGACTAATTTTGATCCTCGCAGGTTCCACGATATATGCCCTAAACTGCAACGTTTCCTTCACCTCGCTTCTCAAGGTGCAAGATAGTGGCTATTGCCAAGTCAGGGATTGGGTAATCACCAATCAGACCGACTTTTGCAACTTCTGGAACCAGGCATATATGCTGATGGATCCCCCTCCCCCATGTCCGTCTATCGACTTTTCCACCTATGGGGTTATCGTGACCGCCATGGGAAGGAAGACTAACAGTTGTTACAATACAGAGATTTATTGCATTGAGGGTAGTCAAGGAAACTACACCGTCTGGGTGAAGGATACTTATCCTAAAAAAGGATGGTTCTGTCCAGAGATGATGGTCTGTCCGGTTCATGCAGTTCAGGCCCCGAAACCCACGGGAACAGTGACGTTCCGCCATACCCGGTAGGTCACGAAGTGCAGGTAAATATTTCAGCCCGCTGGTCTTACTTCGAAGGACCCAACCCCTATGCCGAACTCAGTTCATTAAGTCGGGTTGCAACATCCTGCCAAAGGCGGGGGAGAGCTACCCGACATTTTATATACAAAGATAATCAAAACTCTGTCTTGGCTGCCTGCCTCCGGTCGTTCTGGACGATTATCTTAGATTCAAACCCGGATACAATATCCTGCAAATTACATTTTGTCGGAAAAACTGTTGACCAAGTTGTGATTTTCTGTTAAATTTTAAAAAAGTTTAGTAGGTGGGATTGCGATCCCGCCGAAGGCGGGAAGTTACCAGACATTCTGTCTAAAGGAAACGTAGCATGATGGTTCGACAGTTCGACGGTTCGACAAGCTCACCGTCCCGAGCGAAGTCGAGGGACAAGCTCACTGTCCTAAAGCAAGGTTGAAGGACCAGTTCACCCCAGGAAAGAAGATGAATCTGCCAAATAGGTTGACCATAATCCGAATAGCCTTAGCCCCCCTATTTATGATCTTCTTTTTGATCGACAATGTCTACTCCCGGTATTTTTCAACATTCATCTTTATCGTAGCGGCCTTAACCGACTTATATGATGGATATTTAGCCAGAAAGACCGGGGTTATTACGGGTTTCGGCAAATTCATGGATCCTCTGGCAGATAAAATTCTAACCTCCACCGCCTTCATTTCCTTCGTGGCTTTAGGCTATGTTCGGGCTTGGATGATTTTGATAATCATAGTCAGGGAATTTCTGGTCACGGGACTGCGGAGCATAGCCGCTTACAAAGGTGTGGTGATTCTCCCCTCTGTTTTAGCTCAATGGAAGACGGTCTCTCAGATGACGGTGATAGTGATCATATTGCTCTATATCAATCTTAAAGCCACCCTTTTGCCATTGGGTTACAACTGGAGCATTCTAACCAGCAATTCGAGCTATAAGGTTTTCGATGGCCTGGTCTTTTTCGCCATGCTTTTGACGGTGGGAACCGGGATAGATTATCTGGTCAAAAATGCGTTTTTGCTAAAGGGAGTGCTCAAATAATTCATAATCTCCAGTGATGGGTTTAATTGATTAAGGGACTGTTTCCCAAATCCCTTTCTTAATAGTTTTGTTGAAAAAGGTTTCGGTTGCGGTTACGTATCGTTTATCATGTTGAGACAAAAGACGAAACGCCTTTCGAAACCGATACGTGGCCGAAACCTACACCGATTAGCGAAAAACCGATTCAAGCAACAACCCCTTAAGTCTTCGAAGCTCGTTTAACGGTGATGAGGCTCGTATCGAGGCTGGAAGTTATAGGCTTCAAACTCAGTTAAATAACTTTCGAGCATCAAGCTCGACTAGACGGACGACGATACGGGCTTCGCTACCGATAGACGAATACGGGGTTTTGCTCAATTTGGAAACCTAAAGAGGAATAAAAAAAATATTTTGAAAAACAAAGTTTTAACCAAATTAATTTGCACTCTCCTCTTTGTGGGGTATTTTCCCTTCGCACCCGGAACTTTTGCCAGCCTTATCACATTGTTAATAATTTGGTTTCTTATCCCTTCTTTTTTTTATATATTATTACCTGTCAGCATTAGCCTTTTTTGCATAAGCGTCTGGTCAGCGACTAAGGGAGAAAAGATCTTTGGTAAAGACGGACGTCAAATTGTGATAGACGAGGTCTGTGGCATGGCCTTCTCCCTTCTGTTTGTGCCAAAGGAGATAAAATGGTATGTGCTTGCATTTTTTTTATTCAGGATGTTTGATATTGTCAAGCCTTCTCCAGCCAGAAGTGTGGAAAAACTAAGAGGTGGGTGGGGGGTGACCTTGGATGATGTGGTAGCAGGTATATATGCGAACGTGACCTTGCACATAATTTACTATGTTGGATATTTGATGAAAAGATGAATGGACTCAAAACGTAGGAATTCAAAATGTAAAAAGCAAAATTGCAATTCAAAATTTAAAATTAATTCGTTATCCTACATGTCATATTCATTGTGGAGTCAAATCATTTCACTTTTCTAATTCTGAATTTTCAGTTGTATTTTTCAATTTTGCTCTTTGAATTTTGAATTCAAGCTGGCCTGTGGTGAGAGCTTTATATAAGGAAGGATGACATGAAAGCTGAGATAATCTCCATCGGAGATGAGATACTTTACGGAGAGATCACCGATACCAACTCTGCCTTTATAGCGGAAAAATTGACCGGTGAAGGTATCGAGGTGGTCTTTTCTACCGGCGTGGGGGATGACATAAACAAAATAGCTGAGGCTTTTGATACTGCGGGGTCACGTGCGGACGTGATCATTGCCACAGGTGGATTAGGTCCCACCTCCGACGATCTGACCAAAAAAGCCATAGTGAAAGCCTTCAAAAGAAATTTGGTTTTTCATGAGGAGATTCTGAAAGAGATCGAGAAGTCATTTGAAAAAAGCGGCAAATCAATGCCCAAGATAAATCAAAATCAAGCCTTGATTCCCCAGGGAGCAAAACCTTTAGCTAATCGGTGGGGAGTGGCACCGGGAATCTTTATTGAGGAAGGGAATAAGCTTTTCTTTTTTTTGCCCGGAGTCCCTCTGGAGATGAAATGGATGCTGGAAAATGAGGTCTTGCCGATTTTGAGAACTAAAAAGCCAGAGGGTTTCATCATCCGCAAAATGCTTAAGACCACAGGTATCGCTGAATCAGCCATCTACGAGAAGATCGAGGAATTGATCGATCCCAAAGGCGATGTGAAGATCGCCTTCCTTCCCAACTATCTGGGAGTAGATGTTAGACTTGTAGTGAGCTTGCCGAACCTATTGACTGCAAGCCTCAAGCAAAAAAGCGAAGCGGAGGCGAAAATTGAAGAGCTCGAAAAAAAGATAAGGAAAATTTTAGGGAGTTATATATATGGCACTGATGATGAGACCTTAGAGGAGGTGGTGGGCAAGTTACTTTCAGAGAAAGGTAAAACCATAGCCGTGGCAGAGTCGTGCACCGGTGGTTTGATCGGAGCTAAATTCACCAATATATCGGGAAGCTCCAAATATTTCGAAAGAGGGGTGGTCACTTACAGTAACCAAGCCAAAATTGAGCTTTTAGGAGTCCCCCAGGAGATAATTGACAAATACGGTGCAGTGAGTGAACAAACAGCGATCCTGATGGCTGAAGGGGTGAGAAAATTAGCCAAAACCGATTATGGTCTATCCTCCACTGGAATAGCAGGTCCCACCGGTGGAACACCGGAAAAACCAGTGGGCTTGGTTTATATCGGTTTTGCCTGTGAAAATGACTCATTTGCTCAAAAATTTCAATTTGGAGGAGATAGAATCACCAATCGAGAAAGAGCCGCCCAAGGGGCTTTAAATATGGTGAGATTATTTTTGATAAAATAAGAGTTCGGAGTAGCGAAACTTGTTTCGCGTTTAGAACATATAACCTTGAGAGATTACCATGCGAACCTTCATTGCAGTAGAATTACCGGAGAACATAAAGAAAAAGATCGAAGAATTGCAAGCTCCCCTCAAAAGAACTAACGCTTTCGTTTCCTGGGTTAAACCTGAGAATATTCATATCACCTTAAAATTCTTAGGCGAAGTTCCGGAAGAAAAGATAAACGAAGTCTTCTCTGCCACTGAAGCGGCTTTGAAAGAGACAAAAAAATTCAAGATGAACCTGAAAGGAACGGGAGCATTTCCCGATTTCAGAAGACCCAGGGTGATATGGATTGGAACGGGAAAAGGTGGGGAGGAGCTTTCAAATATGTCCACCAAAATCGAAGAGGAGATGGAAAAGATAGGTTTTCCGAAGGAGAATAGAAAATTCTCACCCCACTTTACCATAGGGAGGGTCAAATCTCCAAAGGGTATTGAAAAGTTAATGGAATTGGTGAAGTCCACAGATTTCGAGACAGAAGATATTGAGGTAAATGAAGTGACGGTGATGAAAAGCCAGCTCCACCCCGCCGGTGCGATTTATACGCCACTTAAGAAGATACCACTTTTGGATTAATTGTAAAACTTTCAACTTTCGTTCTAGTTAAAAGCGATTGTTGGAGTAGCGAGACTTGTCTCGCATTTGAAAAATAGTTAAATTTTTTATGAGAGCTCTGAAAAAGTCATTTTTGCGGGGCTGGGAGCCCCGCCTACGCGGGACTAAGTTATTGTGGTTCAATACCCGACCGCGTAGGGCGGGCTCTTAGCCCGCCTAATTCTGGCACTTTTTCAGAGATCTCTTTATAAATCTTTGACAGAAATCTTTATATAACGAAAGCGAGGTGAGATAAGATGGCAGAGGGAAAAGTTGAACGAAGTGAAACCCAAAGAGAGGAAAAGAGGAAAGCCTTAGATCAGGCGCTTCTCCAGATAGAACGACAGTTTGGTAAAGGTTCCATCATGAAATTAGGAACCGAATCGTTGGGAGTGAGAATTCCGATTATTTCTACAGGTTCTTTGGGATTGGATGTGGCTTTGGGTGTGGGCGGCGTGCCCCGAGGAAGAATAATTGAGATCTTCGGTCCAGAAGCCTCAGGCAAAACCACCCTCGCCCTGCATGTGATGGCAGAGGCACAAAAGAAAGGAGGCGTAGCCGCTTTCATAGATGCTGAGCATGCCTTTGACGCAAACTATGCTAAGAACTTGGGTGTGGATATTGATAACCTTTTGGTTTCCCAACCCGACACCGGGGAGCAGGCTTTGGAGATTGCTGAAACTTTGGTAAGAAGTGGGGCGGTGGACATAATTGCCATAGATTCAGTGGCGGCTTTAGTTCCCAAGGCAGAAATAGAAGGGGAGATGGGCGATCAGCATATGGGACTTCAAGCCAGGTTGATGTCCCAAGCTATGCGCAAGCTGGCAGGAACCATCAGCAAGTCCAAAACCTGTGTAGTCTTTATCAATCAGATAAGGATGAGGATCGGTGTGATGTTCGGCAATCCGGAGACCACTACCGGTGGAACCGCACTTAAATTTTACTCCTCGGTGAGGCTGGACATTCGCAGAATTGCCTCCATAAAGGAAGGAGATCGGGTGACTGGATCCAGAACCAGAGTAAGGGTGGTGAAAAATAAGGTGGCTCCACCTTTCAAAGATGCGGAGTTCGACATAATCTACGGACAGGGCATATCCAAAAATAGCGAATTGATCGATCTGGGAGTCGAGCACAAGATAATCGAAAAAAGTGGCACCTGGTTCTCATACGAGGGTGAAAGATTAGGACAGGGTCGGGAGAACGCAAAAGCTTTCTTAGACCAAAACCCAGACATCGCTAAGCAAATTGAACAAAAGTTGAAAGAGAAATTGGGCTTTGCAGAGGAATCAAAGGAAGAAAAAGAACCAGCCAAGACAAAGGGAAAGTAGGCAATACTTTAGTTAGTTCGGACAGGGGTTGCACCCCTGTCCGTGATAAGGGTGGGGGTGCAACCCCCACCCTAACGTGGTGAGGGGGAATCCAGGAGTTGTAGTTGTAGTGGCAAAGTTTACTTTGCTTAAAAGGTCGAGCAAGTCCGCAGGATCTTGAGACTCGACCACTACAAACTGTTCCCTTATGAGAGAAAAGATCATCACCAAAATAGAAACTCAAAAGAGAAATCCCAAGAGGAGATCGGTCTTCATCGATGGAAAATTCACTCTGGGAGTGGACGAGGAGGTTTTGTATAAATTGGGAGTAAAAAAGGGGGACAGCTTAACCGAACAACAGATTAAAAAGATCACAAAAGAAGAAAGAAAAAAAGAGGCAAAGGATGTCGCTTTAAGAATTTTGTCCTTCAGGAGACGAACAGAAAAACAAGTCAAGGATAAGC
>Ga0315289_10004066_pt1 | contig 21939 bp, 20 predicted proteins | sample YL17G11_40_MG_FD_203452 | JGI IMG/M metagenome (GOLD analysis project Ga0315289, IMG submission 203452) | Sediment microbial communities from Yellowstone Lake, YNP, Wyoming, USA - YL17G11_40 | ecosystem: Environmental > Aquatic > Freshwater > Lake > Sediment | place: USA: Wyoming | collected... | reverse complement strand
TATCCACCGGGATCCCTCTTCCATTATCCTCAACTGCTACGCTGTTATCTTCATTAATACAGACCTTAATGGTATTGCAAAAACCAGCCATGGCTTCATCAATACTATTGTCCACCACCTCATAGACCAGATGATGCAATCCCCTGGTGCTGGTATCGCCGATATACATAGCCGGCCTTCTTCTAACCGCTTCCAGCCCTTTTAATACCGTAATGGTGGTAGCGTCGTAATGATGCCCTAACTTAATTTTTTCCACTGATTCTAATTCGGACTCTTCTCTGGTTTTGCTCATATCCTTCTTCCCCTAATCTTTCTACTCCTCATTTATGTTTTTCGTAGTGCGACCCTTTTAGGGTCGCTACTTCAAAACGAACAAAAATTAAATCAATTGAGGAAGATTATATCCTTTACAATCTCTTTTTTTACTGAATGATTTAATTTTTCAATGATATCTTTTTTAAGATAAAAAAGCTCATTTCTCCAGCAGGAGCTTTCTACCCTGACAAAAAGTTTATTCCCTTCTATCTTATACGCCTTAGCTTTATCTGCTATTTTCTCACCCACGATTTTATCCCAGTTTAAAACCAGCTCCTGTTCCTTAATCCTTTTTTCTAATCCCAAGTTCCTTAAGAGGTTCTGAAGAACTCCTCCCAGGCTTTCTGGTCCTGTTCTTTCCCTTATCTGCATAGCATTCAATATAATATCTACGATTCTAATAAGCAACTATTTTTCTTAGAGTTAGGGAATTTTTTTAAGGAAAATAGAGCTTAGGCAATCAATGGTAGTTGCTCGATTCGTCGAGCTTTGCTGACCTGTTTCCCGGACTAAAAAAGCCCAATAAATTGGGCAACTACAATCTTCTACAAAGAAAACAGTCGGGCAAGTCAAACCGACGCTACCAGAAACAGTAGTGATGCCACTCCTGTGGTCTTGTTTGTAAAGGCAATTGCAGTTAAGTGAACCCAACCGACGAGTGTCCCCGACCTAATGCCTCACCACATGGAAATTATTCATCCTTAATAATTTCACAATAGGTCAGCCTTCAAGATATGGTTAGTTAGATAACTGCCAGTTGAAGTATTGAATCCCTTTTCCTCATTTTTGTTTTCTATTGGAAATCTGGACATACTTCACAGTGAGCAACTTAACATCTGAATAAGGGGAGTCCATCTCCCCAACACCTCCAGTGAGATATGCGTTCCCGTGGGCATCTACAACCATATCAAGCCCTTCCCAGGGGTCTGTAGCCAGCTTGTGTCCCTCAGAATCGTATATTCCCGTACCTGCACTTCCAGTGATATACACTTCACCAGAAGTGCCAAGAGCTATACCGCCATGTGGATACCCCTCGCCCTTATTATTATACTTTTTTCTCCAGAGTTCTTTCCCATTTGGGTCATACTTTATGATAAGATAGTCGCAACCATCACTACATTGCCCAGTGACGTAGACATTGCCTAAACTGTCTACTGCCAGGTACCAACCAGCGCCAATAAATTCTCCTTTATATATTGCTTGCCACAGCTCATTTCCATCTCGGTCATACTTTATGGTGACGTAATTGTGGCCCATCCGGTCATCACCTATTCGAGGCCTCTCCGCAGCCCCAGTCACATATACATTGCCAAGAACATCCACGACTATAGACCGAGGATAATCATATCCGTCACCTGGAGCATCGTATTCTCTTATCCAGACTTGTTCCCCAGCCGTATTATATTTGATCGTGACCCACCGACCATTATCTTCCCTCTCACTATTGCTAACGTATATAGTAACGTAAAGATTCCCAGATCTGTCTAGTACCATATCTCCAGTACCAAATCCCCCAAATCCCTTTCCCTTGTATATCCTGACCCAAAGCTCTTTTCCGTTTTTATCATACTTTATAATAGTATAAGAAACGAAATCAATAGGATAATATTTTGATTGTGTCTCTGCGTTAGTGCCCCCAGCCACAAAGACATTACCAGAATTGTCCACTGCTATGGCTTTGGCTACATCAAGACCGTTTTCTGGACTGTTGTATCTTCTTACCCACAGCTCCCTTCCATTTGGGTCATACTTTATTGTAGTAAAGTCGCGTCCACTATTAACACCCCAACTTTCTCCCGTCACATAAATATTAGCGTGAGCATCTGTGCTTATATCCCAAGGAATGTCTACAGAGTCTCCCGGTCCATTGTATTGTTTAACCCACAGCTCTTTTCCCATTGGGTCGTACTTTATGATGACAAAGTCGCCATTAGTAACCATTCCTTTTCGGACACCAATGAGTCCAGCCACACAGACATTGCCTGAATTATCCACTGCTATGGACTGACCTGCTGATACGTTGAACTTTTTCGGGGGGGGGTATGTTCTAACCCAAGCGGTGTCAACCTCCGCCAAAGCGGGTAGGACAAATGAGAAAAATACAAATAGAAAGACTGAAATAACCTTACTCATGGTTTCTCCTGAGCTTAGGAAATTATTTGTTTGTTAAAAATTATTGAACCTTTTCAGGGCATTTGAGATAAATTTTTTCAAACAGGCTTAGTGTCCGGGATCTCTCGCAAAGCTCATTTAATCTCAATTGTCCAGATAGATCTATTCCGGAATTAATAAATTTTCTGTATTCTCTGTCTTTTTCTTGCTTTCTTCTCTTTGGTTTAGAATTCTTGATCCTTCCCGCTATATCTTAAAATCCAAAAACTCCTATTCCACCAACCTCAATGGCATTATAAGACAGAGATAATCTTCATCTTCTTTTTTCTGGGTCGAATAGACCACACCGGCTGAGACCGGGCTGGAGAACTCAAAAACCACCTCATCTCCATCGGTCTGTTTTAATACATCCTGAATGTAAAGGGCATTATAACCGATATCCATCTCATCATTTTTATATTCGCAGGGGATTTTCTCCTTGGCCTCTCCACCCAGGTCGAAGTTGGCAGAAGAAAGCTCTAAACTATCCTTTTTTATTGAGAATTTCACCTGATGGGTAAGCATATTTGAAAGTATGGAGACCCTTCTCACGGTTGAAGCTAAAAGCTCCTTATCCACGATTAATTTTTTATCGTTATCCTTAGGTATAACCTGTTCGAAGTTCGGGTAAGGTCCCTCTATTAACCGGGTGGATAAAATCGTATCCCCTAAATCGAAGATTAGATTTTTTTCCTCGAAAATCACCCCGATCTCTTTATCCCGATCTCCGATTAACCTGAGTAAAAGATTTAAGATCTTCGGTGGTACAATCACATCTTCGTGTAACCCTTTTAAATTTTTATTTACTCTGGAAAATTTTGTTAAGCGGTGACCATCTGTGGCTACCATCTGCATATTTTCACCTTTGGTGTGCCACAGAACACCATTTAGAGCAGGTCTGGTTTCATCCATAGAAATAGCAAAGATGGTTTTTTTTATCATCCGGCATAAATCTGTGCCAGATATTTTTATCTCCTTGGATAGATTTACCGTTGGTAATTTAGGGAACTCATCTACGGGCAAACCTGGCAATTTATAAATACCCTGATCGATCTTTAGCTCCATCCGGTTTTCAGTGGTATTGATCTCTATCTGGGTCTCAGGTGATTCCCTGATTATATCAGTTAAAGTTTTCGCAGGGATGGTTATTCCACCTTTTTTTACCACATTTGCTGGTATGGTAGTTACAATTGATATATCTAAGTCTGTAGCGGCTAATTTTAATTTGGAATCATCCGTTTCTAAGAGTAGGTGAGATAAAACCGGTAAAGTAGTTTTACTGGGAACTACATTGACAATATCCTGAAGAGCAGAAAGGAGCTTACTTTTTAAAATTATGAACTTCATTTTCTTCCTCCTTAATTATTTTAATAAATATATATAATTAATAATACTGTGGATTTATGGATAACTTTATTTTATTTTTCATTAACTCTTTATAGTGCATATATTTTAATATATATTATATAAATCTCTTTGGTTGATAAGATATTAATAAATTAGAGACATTTCAACAATAAAATTTAAAAAAACTTTTCCTCGCATCTAATCCACAGTTTATCCACAGGATCCCTCAAGGTCAAATTCGACAAATTAGGATGAATACAAAAAATTGATAATCCCATCTACCTTTAATTTAAAATCCAGATCTTTTTTTATATAATCCACAATCAGATTATAGGCATGAATTACCGTAGAATGGTCTCTTCCCCCAAATTCCAAGCCGATGGTTTTAAGAGAGGCTTTGGTCAGGCTCCGGGCTAAATACATTGCTACCTGTCGGGCTATGGCTATCTCCTGTGTTTTTTTCTTGGAACAAAGGTTTTCCTCTGAAAGGTTGAAACTTTCTGCCACCTTTTTTCGAATATCGCTTATGGTTATCTCCTTAGAACCGTTTTTAATAACATCTTTTAAAACCTCTTTGGATAAATCCACGCTCAGTTCCTTGCCATTTAAGGAGGAATAAGCTAAAAGACGGATTAGTGCACCTTCCAATTCCCGGATATTAGAAGTTACATTGTCTGCTATAAATACTGCTATTTCCTGGGGAATGGTTATACCGTCCGATTCGCTCTTTTTCTGAAGGATGGCGATCCTGGTTTCCAAATCCGGTGGCTGGATATCTGTAACCAGACCCCATTGCATCCGGGACAAAAGCCTTTCCTCTAATCCTTTGATCTCCTTAGGCGGACGGTCTGAAGTTAAAACTATCTGCTTGCCGCTCTGGTAAAGGGCATTAAAGGTATGGAAGAATTGAACCTGCGTGCTCTCCTTGCCAGCTAAAAACTGAATATCGTCTAAAAGGAGAAGGTCGACATTTCGATAAAAGTTCACGAACTCCTGAGAGGTATTATTGGTTATTGAATTTATGAAGTCGTTGGTAAACTTCTCGCTGGTGGCATAGAGTACATTTAACTCCATATATTCTTCGTTCACATAATGCCCGATAGCTTGAGCCAAATGGGTTTTCCCCAATCCTACCCCCCCGTAAATAAAGAAAGGGTTGAATTTGGTTTTGCCCGGTGCTTCCGCTACAGCCAAGGCAGCCGCATGGGCAAACTGATTACTCTCTCCAACCACGAAGGTCTCAAAGGTATATCTGGGATTGAACTGGCAATTTTTTTTCTGATTTAGTTTTGATTTTTTTGAGAGGAAAGAAGAATCTTTATCCTCAAAGTTTATTCTGGTTAAGGTCTCGCCCATCTCAGTTGAGATCAAAAAGGAAAGAGGCAGACTCTCCCGGGTAACTTTATCTATGGCCTCATGAATTTGTTCCAGGTAATGCTCTTCCAGCCACTCTGCCACAAATTTGTTAGGTACTGCCACCTTCAACGTCTTCTCCTCACAGGAGATCCCCTTGGTAGGCCTGAGCCAGGTATGAAAACTTTGTTTTTTTATTTTCTGGCTTAGAATGTCAAGACATTCTTCCCAGACCTTTTCGTTGTTTAAAGGCATAAAAACATTTCTCGATTTTGAGTCTCAATAAATAAACAGTTCTATTTCCTTAGATGTGGAAGGTTATCCACAGATGTGTATAAAAAAATATCCTTTGTTGTGCTTAGAGTTATGAGGTTATATCTATAGAATAGCCCTTATTTATCCACAAAAAAATTCAAATTCTATGAATATATCTTTTGGATAAAATCTCCTCTTTCAACTTAAAATCTATACTCTTAAATTTCCTCCATCAGCTTCTGTCTTGATAATAGGACTCTTTTTTTACTTGTCAAGAGATTTTAGAAAAAAACTTTTGAAAAAATTTAATTCGTTTATGAAGTATAGATTAAAAAGATTTTATTCAAAGAATTTTTAGCAAATTTTGAAAATCGATTTTAATTTTATTGTGTTTCAAAATTAAACAGGCGGATATCTTCATTCAGATAAAGACGATAAGAAAAAAACATGTCCACAGGAGACAAATTCGGATAAATCTATCTTTCTTTTCGCTTGACTCCGCCCAAGGCGGATTATATAATACTAAAAAAGTAGATGAATTCACAGGAGATGTGAGAGATGAAAAGAACTTATCAGCCTTCAAGGATAAAAAAGCTAAGGGGTCATGGCTTCAGGAAAAGGATTAAGACCAAAGGCGGCATAAAGGTTTTAAAGCGGAGAAGGATGAAAAAAAGAAAAAGACTGACAGTTAAGGTCAAAGGCAAATAATGAAAAAGGAGGGGTTTCCTAAATCTCTTCGAATTAAAAAGAAAAAAGAATGGGAAGAGGTAATGAGAAAAGGGGTTAGGACCTTTGGTCAGGATCTAATTCTTTTGCGCTTGGAAAGTAAAGAAGAAAATATAAAATTCGGGATCGGAGTTGGTTCCAGATTAAAGGGGGCAGTCAAGAGGAACAGAGTAAAAAGGATCTTGAGAGAGGTAATCAGAAAAAACAAGGAGAAATTTTTTCCGGGCGAGAAAGTTATTCTGATCTACAGGTCAAAGGAAAAAGATATAAGGTATAATGAAATTTTAACTGAATTTCTGGACCTGGTTAAACTCAAACAAAAATCGGATGAATAAACTTTTTATTTTTTTAATAAGAATCTATCAAAACACCCTGGGAATCATATTCCCTCCGAGCTGTAGATATTACCCCTCCTGCTCCGAATTTTCTATCCAGGCTTTGCAATCTTTTGGGATTTTAAAAGGTAGCTGGCTTTCTTTTAAGAGGATTTTGAAATGTAACCCTTTTTCTGCTGGAGGATATGACCCGGTCTCAAATCATAATCTAAAAAAGGTAGGTTTGCCTAAGGAGAAAAGAATTGGATAAAAGGACTGTAATCGGATTACTGTTCGTAGGCCTTATCATAGTCTTATACCCTTATTATGTTCAGTTGATCACCGGGGGTAAAGGGATTACTCCTTCAAATAAACAGGAGGTAGTTGCTCCAGATAGTTTAGCTCTTCAAGAGAAAGAGGAAAAGCTTCCCCAGGAGCCTTTAGTTGAAATCTCGCCTGCTTCTCAAGTTATGCCTGAGAAAAAAGTCTTTGTAGAAAATTCTCTTTATAAAGGAGTGTTCAGCACAAAAGGAGCAATTCTGAATAGTTTTATATTTAAAAAATACAGGTATTCCCAGGATGGACCTATTGAGATTATCCCTTCAGATACAGTTTACCCTTTAAATATAATTTTTCCAGATATTTCCCTGAATTTAAGCCAGCTTGATTTCAGCGTGGATAAAGACACTCTTTTTCTCTCTAAGGCTCATCCGGTTGATACTTTAACTTTTACTTTTTCAGACGAAAAGGGATTAAATATTATAAAAAGATTTCTTTTCTTTGAAAACAGGTACGATTTTCAGCTCCAATTAGGAATTTCTTCCAAAGATAAAACTTTGGGCAGAAGTTATGTTTTCTCCTGGGGAGGCGGGATCAAACCTACGGAGACTAATCAACAAGAAGACTTAAGTTATTATGAAGCTTCCTCCCTGATGGGGACCGAGGTAATTAAAATCAAGAATTTCCAGCAACCCAAGGGTTCGGATATCAGCAGGATGGAGGAATCCCGGTCAGGCGAAACAAAATGGGTAGCTACCCGGAGTAAATATTTTCTCGCTTCTTTAGTCCCGCTTTCAAAGGTCGGTTCAGGTTTTAAGGCAGAAGGTATCCGGGAAGTTAAATATATAGATAATAAAAAGTTAGAGAAGAAAAAGATAAGTGTTTCTTTAGAGATGCCTGCTTCTGGTGATTCTTTTCAGGATAGTTTTATGGTTTATATTGGACCGATCGATTACCATATTTTGAAGGGTTATAAAATAGGCTTAGAAAATTTAGTTGATCTGGGTTGGAAGATTATTAAGCCATTTTCATTAGCGGTCTTATGGATATTCGTTAATCTGCATAAGGTTATCCCCAATTATGGGCTGGTGATTATCGTTTTTACGATTTTAATTAAAATTCTTTTTCATCCTCTGACACATAAGAGTGTTACCTCTGCTACCAAAATGCAAGATTTACAGCCCAAAATGGCAGCTTTAAAAGAAAAATATAAAAAAGACCCGCAGAGAATGAATCAGGAGATAATGAAGTTATATAAAGACGAAAAAGTTAATCCTTTTGGAGGTTGTCTTCCGCTTTTACTACAGATGCCTTTATTTTATGGTCTATTTGTCGTTTTCAGAAGCACAATAGAATTAAGAGGTGCTAAATTCATCTTCTGGCTAAGTGATTTATCCCAAATGGATAAATATTACATTTTGCCTGTCATTATGGCAGTTACTATGTTCTGGCAGCAAAAGATGACCATAAAAGACCCAAAGCAGATGGCTATGGTTTATATGATGCCTATTTTATTTTTCTTCCTGTTTAAGAGTTTTCCCGCAGGGCTAACTTTATACTGGACCTTCTTTAATATCCTCTCTTTAATCGAACAATACTATATTAAGTCCAAGACCAAGCCCAAAGTGGCGACTGTTTAGATAAGAGTTCAAAAATATGGAGAAATCTTTTGGGTTGAGATTTTTTGTAGGGACAGGGCTTGTTGAACGGAGTGAAATCCCGACAGAGGCGGTGGTCCCTGTCCTGACCTAATGCGGACAGCCACAAGGGCTGTCCCTACATTCTTTATCAGAATCCGGAATATGAAAGATTCAATCGGGTATCTCTCTGACACAGAAGATACCATAGCAGCTATTTCTACTCCCTTTGGAGAAAGCGGAATCGGAATAGTAAGAATCAGCGGGAAAAAAGCTATTTCCATTGCGGATAAAATCTTCAAAGGGGAAATAGTTCTCAGCAAAGCAGAGAGTCATAAGGCGAATTACGGGAAGATTATTTCTCCAGATTCTAAACAGGTGATAGACGAAGTGTATCTTACAATCTTCAAGGCACCTAAAAGCTATACCAAAGAAGACCTGGTTGAGATTAGCTGTCATGGAAGTCCTTATATTCTTTACCGGGTGCTTGAGGAAATAATAAGTTGCGGGGCAAGGCTTGCCAATCCTGGTGAATTTACCCTGAGGGCTTTTTTAAACGGAAGGATCGATTTAGCCCAGGCTGAAGCAGTTGCTGAGATCATAAAGGCGAAGACTGATTTGAGCCTGAAACATAGCTTGAAACATCTTCAGGGTGAATTGTCAGAGAGGTTAAATCTTATTCGGGAAGAGTTGATTTCTATTTTAGCTGAATTGGAAGCGAGGATAGATTTTCCAGATGAAGAGATTGAGGATCTGGATAGGTCTTTTGTTTTAGAAAAGATAGAGAAGATTGAGTCTGAGATAAAAAGTTTAATTGACACCTATGAAGAGGGGAAGATATTAAGAGAAGGTCTAAGAGTAGTGATAGTGGGAAAAACAAATGTTGGTAAATCTTCCCTTTTGAATGCATTTTTGAAAGAAGAAAGGGCTATTGTTACCCCAATTCCAGGGACTACCAGGGATGTGATCAGCGAATATACTAATTTCAAAGGCTTGCCGGTAAGGTTGACTGATACTGCCGGATTCCGGGTCTCTAAAGACAAGATCGAAATCGAAGGGATTAAAAAGACAAAAATTGAGATAAATAAAGCTGATTTCATACTTTTTGTTTTAGATGCAGAAACTGGTATAACAAAAGAGGATAAAGACTTAGAAAAAGAATTAGCTGATTTTAGTTATCTCATTGCGATAAATAAGGTGGATTTGGTCCCAGTTGAAAAAGTAAAAGAAATAGAAAAAAAGCTCTCCGAAGGATTAGAGCAAAAAGAAATATCTAAAAAAATTCATAATATCTCAGCTTTGAAAAGCTGGGGTATAGAAGAGCTAAAAGATAAAATTGCCTCTGATGTATTTTTCTCAAAAAAAGGTCTTGACCAGTCCGCCTTAGGCGGATTAATTAGTAGTTTAAGACATAAAGAAGCATTGACAAAAGCAGTTCAATCTTTATCTTTAGCAAAGGAAAGCTTATTGAAAAATATGAGCTTTGAATTTGTATGCCCGGACTTGAGAGTTGCCTTAGATGCAATCGGGGAGATTGTGGGCAAGGTGGTAACTGAAGATATCCTGAATAAGATTTTTTCGGGGTTTTGTGTAGGGAAATAAAATGAATCCGTTGACTCTAAACCTTCATTTTATTATCATAGTGCTATGCTCGATAAGAGAAAAATAGTTGAGAAATTTGCACTATCAGAGCAGATTGTTGTCTATCTTGGTGATTGCTTAGAATTACTGAAGACCATCCCGGATGAGTCATTGCAGCTATTCATCACAATCGCCGTGGGGCAGGTGCGATGATAAACTGAAATTAAGTTATAACAATCCTATGGCAAACCCATTTAAGAAAGCTTTTCTAGAACAATTAAGAAGTAAATATGGTAAGCCAAAACGATTACCGAACAGTCTCTCCTTATTTGAGATAGGCGATGGCTTAGCACGAATATATATAAGATATTCAAAAGTTCACAATAGAGACAAAACATTTTTTGGATTAAGACGAGATGATATAAAACAATTAGAAGGAGTTAATTCTGTTATTTGCTTTTTATGGGATACTCAGACAGAACCTGTATTTGTACCTTTTATAGATTTTGAAGAAATATTTAACTCTCTGACTCCAGCTTCTGATGGTCAATACAAGGTTCAGATTTATCCTGGTGAGGAAACCGAACTTTATATTGCTAATGCTGGTCGCTTCAATATAGAGGGTTTTTATGGATGGCATATTTTAGATAATCTGATTGATAAGAATAAAATTGTGGTTATGCCTGATTTCAGTCATTCTCAAATTCAAACTTTGATCGGCTCAATAGGGACAATAAAAGGGCATGAGATCTGGATACCATTAAATGATAGAAATAAATTGGATTGGAGTTTGGCAGAAAGATATGCTTGTAGAAGTGATTTGCCGGTGCGATATGAAAAAGTTGACAATATTATCAGAGAAGTTGATGTGGTATGGATTCAGAGAGGTTCTAGTGAGCTAACCGCCATTTTTGAAGTTGAGCATTCAACGCCGATATATTCTGGGCTACTTAGATTTAATGATATGTATCTGGTTGAACCTAATCTGAAACTAAAATTTAGCATTGTATCAAATGATACGAGGCGGTCTATATTCCTGAGGCAGATCGGTCGCCCCACTTTTAGGATGAGTGGATTGACCGATATTTGCAACTTTATGGAATATAGAGATGTGTATAGCTGGTTTAAGAGAATGAAAGGAGTGTGAGAATGAAAAAAATATGGATTTTAACCTTAGTCAAAAGAGGTTTTATTCAGGAGCCTGAAGTATTTTTTACTCGACATTTAGCAGATAATAGGAAAAAAACATTAATGAGGGACTTTAATCCTGATTATGATGAAATTGAAATTTATGAAAAATACATTCCCATCTAAATGGTCTCGAATTTCTTCTTGTTCACAAGCGTGATCTATGGCGAGAAGTATTATCTGTCATTAAGAATGTGGATGCAGAAAAGTTTAAGACCAAAGTTTCCAAAGAGAAGACGATGAAGGGTGAAATTCTTTATAGTCCTGTCGGTATGAATGCTGACTTTAGAAGGTTATTGCGTGACAAGAGCTGGGAAGAAAGCCGGGTCAGTTATTGGGTAACTAAGAGTGAAAAGCTGATTCGAAAGACACTTACTATGACCCCGGAGGCACAAAAGAAAGAAATTGAAGCAGCAGGTGAAGTGCCTATTTTTAGCTACAACCAGACCGATTTTGTCAAAGACCGAGTAGCCGTTGAAGTACAGTTCGGTAAATATTCATTCGTAGCATATGACCTATTCGTGAAACATCTTGCCTTCTACGTCGGCGACTATATTGACGTCGGTGTTGAAATCCTACCAATGAAATCTCTCCAATCACATATGAGTTCCGGCGTACCCTATTATGAGGGTGAAATCTACAATGTCGTCAGGCAGGGTCGCGGCGTTCCCGCAGTTCCTTTGATTATCATTGGAATTGCAGCATAAATGTAAGAATGGCGAACAAATCATTTCAGCGGATGGCAAAAACACCACCGGTGAATTTTACTGTTTGAACTTATAGGTTTTATGAATAAAGAAAAACTACCGATTTCATCACATAACAGCGTATGAACGGCTCGGCTCTTGTAGATTGTAGGAAGTTTGTGACTGAAGATATCCTGGATAAGATTTTTTCGGAGTTTTGTATAGGGAAATTAAAGATACAAGTAAAGGAGGTTTATATGGTCAAGAAAAACAGTGATAGTAATTTAAATAGTATAGATAAACCTTGTTAGGCTATAAATAAACTTAGGAGTGATACATGTATAAAGATGAAATACAGAATTTGATTGAGCAGTCTCCTTTAGAAATTGATCCGAATATAGAAATAACTGGCCGACCTCCAACAATGGCTAATTCTGAGTTTCTTACCAACAAGGAACAAGGTGATTGGGCAGAGCAAATCGTTTTTAAGGCAATTAATGAATTCTCTATTGACTATTTCGCCGTTGAATATGGTCGTTCTGAATCAATTGCAGCAGGTGATGAAGGTTTTTCCGATTTTTACATCGAATATCAGAATGAGCTAAACGCTATAGGAAAAAGACCAGACCTGCTCATATTTAAGGTTAGTGACTTCCCTGACAAAAATTTTGATATAGAAAACGATGAGCATATTAGAAAAGCAATTGCTGCCATAGAAGTTAGGTCAAGTTCATTCTTATCTGAAAAATATTCGGCATTTATGAATGCAAGACAAGAAAAAGCTATTAATAAATGCACAGAAATACGTGATGCGATTATAAACAGCAATCTTAGCGATCTACTTGAGCGAAAAAATAAGACGATTCACGACCTAATTTCACAAGCCGCAGATGTGACATTTAGGGAATTAGACTTCAGATGCCCATCATGGTCATTAACGCAAGATTTGAGAAAATTGACAGAGCTATTAAAAGAATTGAAAGAAAACATAAAAATGTTGCACAAACGTGACTATCTAAGCATCACACCGAAAATTGAAGACATTGCTTTAGTAAATAGGTGGATACAAAAATACAATGTTAAGCACTACTATTTGCAGGTATTCTTTGATAAAGCATATGTAATCTCATTTAAAGACATTCTCGAATTGGTCTCTAGTGATGATAATGAAGGGGCAAACTTTTCGATAGAACGAGATGTAAAGAACCAAGGGAAAACCACAATAAAAATAAATATTCAAGTGGGTAAAGAGATTCTTGGTAGAATTGATATGCCAGAGCATAAATCAGCCATGAAGGAATTAGACAGGGGTCGTTTACTCTTTTATGTCACATTTCAAGGTGGCAAAGGGTATCTCGATAATGAGATATTCATGAGAGACATTATAAATGCGTGAATCTAAATACATCTCAGAAACTCCGCTCAGTTATAGAAAAGATTATGGTCAATTTTTTACGCCACCTCTAATTGCGCATCTTATGGCTTTGTGGGTTATGAAAGATAATCCCGAGAACATATTAGATCCAGCTTTTGGTCTGGGTGTATTTTACGATGAGATAAAGAAGATTAATTTAAATCATAAAATACGGTTTACGGGATATGAAATTGATAAACGTATTCTTGCATACCTTAACCATGATGGAAATAATTCGAATCTATCTATTATTAATGATGACTATCTTGAAGCTGACATAGGCGTATTTGACGGGATTATCTGTAATCCCCCATATATGAGATTTCAAAAATTTCTTAAAAGGCATAACGTACTGCCGAAAATAGAAGGGAAAATAGGCAAAAAGCTTGTTGGATACTCTAATATAGCTTCAGTTTTTCTTGTCAAGGCTTTGAAAGAACTGAACTTTAATGGTAGGTTAGCATTTATTATGCCGTTTGAGTTTTTTAATACAGGATATGGAAAGGAAATTAAGAAGTGTTTGCTTGCGGAGAATTTGTTAAAACAAATAGTAATCTTTACTAATGAAAAAGAAGTTTTTGCGGATGCAACTACAACTGTTTGCATTCTTCTTTGTAAAAAAGATGGTAAAGATGATTCGATAAAAATCACATTAGTAGAAAACGAAAATGATATAAGCAAACTATCTGATATTAGTGATTTTTATCAACATGAAGTCATTCGCTATGATCTCCCACACAATAAGAAATGGACGCCTATTATATCTTCTTTATTCTCAAAGCAAAAGATACCGGATGGCTTCTGTAAATTGTCTCTATATGGTGCATTCAAGCGGGGTATAGCTACCGGAGCAAATGAATTCTTTGCTTTAACGAAATCAAAGATGGAAGAGTTGAAAATGGACGAGGATAATGTATGTAAATGTATTACAAAAAGTCCACAAATAAAAAAGGCAGTATTTACTGAGGATGATTTCAATGCGCTTTACAATGATGATAAACCAGTTCATTGTTTAGATGTAAAAGACCATAATGCACCATCAGTTGTCAACTATATAAAAAATGGAGAACAATTAGGGCTGCACAAAAGATACCTAACAAAAAAAAGAGAGCCGTGGTATAAGATTGAGCACAGGCAACCGGCTCCTATTTTGTTTGGTGTGTTTAATAGAGGTCGTCTTAAAGTTATAAGGAATTATTCAACGACGATTAATTTTACATGCTTCCATTCTTTTTATCCAAATGTTTTTGGAGGTGGGAGTGTAAATAAGCTATTTATATACTTATTTAGCGACAGAGGACAGTCAATAATAAAAATGAACAAGAGAAGTTATGGAAATAATTTAGATAAACTAGAACCTGGTGACTTAAATGATTGTCTATGTCCTAACCAAGAACAACTATTGCTGATAGAAGATAGTGAGGCTGAAAGGGTTATTGAAGTTGCTAAAATAAATGAAAAATTGGCAATCCATATAAGTAATGACCTAGTTGATAGAATTATAAACACCCAACAATCTGTTCGAAGCCACACCGGAAAATCCACCGCACCTCAGTAGTGACGTTGGCCACACAGGAACAAAATCATGCCAGACTGGTTTGAGACGATGGAAGAGCACCTCTGGCTCCTTCCGGATGAAAAGGGAGAAGAAGAGGCTCGATTTATCAAGAAGGCTCTGCGATTGCGCAAGGGGCAGGCAGTGCTGGATGCACCGTGCGGTGCTGGCCGCATTGCCTTTCACTTAGCTTGCCAGGGTTGCGCTGTCACAGGCGTGGACCTGCGTCCTCAGTTTGTGAATCGTGCGCGGCGCAGATTTCGCACGGAGGGGTTAGATGGCAGATTTATGGTCATGGACTTGCGCAGAATGGAGTTCGAGCAGGAGTTTGACGGGGTGTTCAACTGGGAAGGTAGTTTCGGCTACTTTTCGGAGATGGAGAACCTGCAGGTCATCAAGCGATACGCGCGTGCGCTTAAGGCGGGTGGCAGATTGCTGATTGATCAAGTCTACCGCGAATATATCCTACGGAACTTCGCCCCTGAGAAACGGCGAGGCGAAGTAATTGTACTGAATTACTGGGACAAAGATACAAAGCGGATTATCTCCCGCAGGATTGTGGACGGGCGTAATGATCCCAAAAATATGTCTTCAATGCGGCTCTATACCTTCAAGGAAACAAAGAAGATGTTTGAGAAGGTCGGTTTGAGAGTGGAAGCGTTCTATGGTTCTTTCAAAGGGGAAGAGTTTCGCAGGTCAAGTCCGCACCTGATTGCCGTAGGTAGAAAACCGTGAAAAGAAAGTAGCCAACAATGGCGTTAGACAGCGAAATGCAAGAAGGTTTTCAAATCAACTTTCATAATGGGGAGTAATAGCTATGGCACTATTAGTGCTTGCGTATCCAGCAATAGAAAATGCCGATTATGAGCGGATACAGGAATTCAGAAAACGTAATGACGAGTTATATTACCATGTGGTCGAGCCACATTTTGCGCTTGTATTTCCTATACATGAAGACTGGGAAGCCAAGTCTTTTATCTCGGGAATCGTGAAGCAAGTACAGGGTGTTCAACCATTTGAGTTCTGCCTCCGTTGTGCTACTCTCAACAAAGATGCCTTCAACGATTACTATCACACTTTTCTAGTACCAGATGAAGGGTATAGCAAAATCGTAAAGCTTCACGACAAACTATACGCTAACAAGCTATTTCCACATCGTGTGCTCTCTGTCGACTTTATTCCGCATATCGGAATAGGGAACTCAAAAAACCCTCTAAAGTGCATCGAAATGGCTGAAAGTTGGAACAAGGGGGAGTTTGCGATATCGGGACGCATTGCGATACTCGACGTGATGAATTACGAAAATGATACAGTGCAAACAATACAGCACATCTCGTTAGGTACATAACTTGGTAGCAGTATAAACGGATAGTAAATTATATAAAAAAGGAGTCAGGCTGATGAAATACCGGGTGCACCGATTCAATCTCAAGATGACAAAAGATCAGAGCAAATTAGAGCAGTTCCTGAACGGCCTGGAGGGTGAAGTCATCGCAATATTCCCGAACGTTACGCTCGGGTTTCTCTGGGCTCATCGGGTGGACTTTCTTCTTATTGTGGAGAAGTTAGGCTGATTGGATTCTCAGACGAATTAGGATAGATGTGATGTCTTGCTGCTGCCCAACAAGTGGTTGCATCCGACCACCCTACGGGCAAGTGAAGCGTATCCTTTGGGCGCTAAACACTTGTATTATTGAATGAATGGAGATATCAGAGAATGCTAGATTATGTAATATCGAAGATAGGGGAACTATTACAGATGGCTCGTGATAATTATGGGGTCAATCCAGTTGTATTCCTGATTATTTACCTAGTTTGTGTGCCAGTATTCTACTATTCATTATTTCGCATCTTTCAATCCATCACCAAAAAGCTCGGGAAGGAAGTCATGCTCTGGGCCGCAATCTTTCTATGCGCTAACGTAGCGCCCTTTATCTATGTGATCTTCTTTGGGCGGAACATCCCCTGGTGGGTTTATGGCATCATCGCTCTACTAATAGGACTGGGTATTTTATCCCTTATCATGAAGCTGAGGAAGATTCCTGCAGTTGGAACGAAGGATAGGTAAAAAAGTAAGATGAGAATAAATCGTAAAGAGTTATTGAAGTTGCCCAAAGTATACTAAAATATAGTTTGATAATATTCTGAAAGTAAGGGAGACGGAAGTGATATAGGAAATAACGAACACGAGAAATATTTAGCGTCCGCTAAATAAACATGTCAATAGAGTACTATATAGATGGTTGCAAAGCACCCAACCAGCGCATCAACCGGACGCTAACAAGGGGATAAACCTGATTGTCAATTGCCACCTCATTTGCCAGCAGGGTATCGCTGGCGTTAGACAACAGGTAGGAGTAATGATATGAGCCAAAAACTGTACCTGATCATCTCCGGTGCCATCTTCTTTCTGGTCGGGATCTTTCATCTCCTCAGGCTTGTATACGGTTGGCCTATCGTGGTCGGGACGAGGATGGTGCCGTATTCGCTGTCCTATGTTGGTTTCCCCGTTTCAATCGGGTATTCTGTCTGGGCCTGTTGGCTCCTCTTTCGAAAGGCATCGCACAAGCGTTGAGTGGCTTGGCCACCTCGCGAAGCTCAGACTGATTTCAGAGCTTATAGGTTTTATGAATAAAGAAAAACTTCAGATTTCATCGGACATACTCGAATATCAAGAAGAATTTGAAGTTATAGTTGTGGGTTACGGGCATGCGGGGTTTAAGGCGGTTTTAGCTTCTGCCCGGATAAGGTGCAAGCCTTCTATTTTCTACTTTACCCAACAAATATGATTATTCAATTGGTTGTTAGGTAATTATTTCTCTTGACAATAAGTTTCACGTGAAACATTTTATTTAACTATGATTGAATACCAGGAAAGATTTGAAGTTATAGTAATAGGGGCAGGACATGCAGGGTGTGAGGCGGCTCTGGCATCTGCCCGGATGGGATGTAAGACTCTGCTTTTGACTATGAATAAGGAGACTATTGCCCAGATGTCCTGTAATCCTGCTATTGGTGGACAAGCTAAGGGGCATTTAGTACGGGAAATTGATGCTCTTGGCGGTGAGATGGGGTATGTTACGGATAAAACCTATATTCAGTTTAAAACTCTGAATAAGAAAAAAGGTCCTGCGGTCTGGTCCTCAAGGGCTCAATGTGATAGGGTGGCTTATAAGATGGCTATGAGGAACTCCTTAGAAAATCAAAAGAATCTGGTTTTAAAACAGGGGAATATTGAGGAGATTATTATAGAGAATAATAAAGTTAGGGGTGTTTTAACATCAGTTGGGACTATTTATTTTGGAGATGCGGTCATATTAACTGCAGGGACTTTTCTAAATGGTCTGATTCATATAGGCTTAGTTAATTTTCCAGCAGGAAGGGCTGGTGAATTCCCTTCTTTAAAGCTTTCTGATAAGTTAAAAAGTATCGGATTTGAGATCGGAAGACTTAAAACCGGAACTCCTCCAAGAGTAGATGGTAAAACTGTGGATTTTTCTAAAACTATCCCTCAATTGGGGGATGAAGATATCAAACCTTTCTCCATAAGAACAAAAAAGTTAGAGCATAAAGACTATCTCTGTTATCTGACTTATACTAATGATTTTACGCACAAATTCATTTTAGAGAACTTGGACCGCTCACCCCTTTACAGTGGTGTAATCAAAGGGGTTGGTCCCAGGTATTGTCCATCAATTGAGGATAAAGTGGTGAAATTCAGGGAAAAGATCAGGCATCAGCTTTTCTTAGAGCCAGAAGGGGATAATACCACAGAATATTATGTTAATGGGTTTGCTACATCTTTGCCTGAAGATGTCCAGCTAATAGCTTTAAGAACAGTCCCTGGATTAGAAAATGTTGAGATGACCCGTCCTGGATATGCGATTGAGTATGATTTCTTCCCTCCAACTCAACTTAAACCAAATTTAGAGACGAAATTGGTTGAGAACCTTTTCTTTGCCGGGCAGATAAATGGCACCTCTGGTTATGAAGAAGCAGGTGCCCAGGGGATTATGGCAGGCATTAATGCGGTTTTGAAATTAAGAAAAGAAGAGCCATTTATATTAGATAGAAGTCAGGCATATATTGGTGTGCTTATAGATGACCTGGTAACAAAGGGTACTCAGGAGCCTTACCGGATGTTTACTTCCAGGGCTGAGCATAGGTTAGTATTAAGGGAAGATAATACAGATGAACGGCTTATAAGGTATGGGCATAAATATGGATTGATTTCAGATGAGCTTTACCAGGAATTCAGGGAGAAGAAGAAAAAAATTGAAGAGGAGAAGTTGAGACTGAAAAAGGTTTTTGTCCCTTTAAGTTCATTTGATAAGTTTTTAGAGGAGGAGAAAGATGGAAAAAGGGTCTCCTTAGCCTACGCTTTGAAAATGCCTGAGATAACTTATGAGGATTTAGTTAAAATAGATCAGGTTCCTCAAGAACTTTCTGAAATAATAAGAGAAAAAGTAGAGATAGAAATAAAATATGAAGGGTATATACAAAGGGAGCTAAAGGAGATAGAGAAATTCAAAAAATTAGAGAATATGGTCATACCTGAAGAATTTGATTATACCGAGCTTAAGGGTTTTAAAAGGGAGGCAAAAGAAAAATTGATGAGAATAAAGCCTAGGTCAATTGGACAGGCCTCCAGAATCTCCGGAGTATCTCCAGGAGATATTGCTGTTCTTATGGTCTATCTGAAGCAATTTTTAGAAAGGGGTAATATATCCTCCGAAGAAACAAAGACTTAGGTAGAGTGTTTCACGTGAAAACCTGAAAGGATTCGCAGGACAGGGAAAGTGACCTCAGTAGAAAACTTTAAAAATCTGCTTAAAACCTACCTCGATATAGAGTTTTCTTTAGAATCTCAAGAAAGATTCATCCAGTATCTGAATGAGCTTTCCTCCTGGAATAAAAAAATTAACCTGATCTCAAGAAAAAAAGATAAGCCAGAGGATATCTACAGACATTTTTTAGATTCACTTTTGGTCTTCAAAGCTCTCCAGATTCCGCAAAGCTCAAAAATCATGGATTTAGGCTCAGGCGCAGGGTTTCCCGCTATCCCGATGAAAATTATCAGAGATGATTTAAAAATAATAATGGTTGAGTCTATCCGTAAAAAGACTTTATTTTTGAAAAAGATGATCGAGGTATTAGAGTTGAAGGGTATAACTGTTTTCCAAGAACGAATTGAGAATCTGCGAACTGTACCAGAATTAATAGAGGATTTTGATTTTGTTACCACAAAGGCTTTCGGAAAACTGAGAGAGACGGTCCAAATTTCCTATCCATTTTTAAAAGAAAATGGAGTATTAATAGCCTACAAGGGTGGCTCATATAAATCTGAAATCATAGAGCTTCTGGAAGGATTTGAAAACCTGAAATTGCAGATTAAGGATATAAAATTTTTTGAAATACCGGAGATTGACTTAAAAAGATTTTTTGTCCTCATTGAAAAAATCTCTTGATTTTTTCCTCTTTCTCTCTTATAAATACAAAAATCATAAGGAGTTGATTTTATGAAAAAAGGATTTAGGTGATGGGAAAGGTAATTTCAATTGCCAATCAAAAAGGTGGAGTGGGTAAAACCACAACTGCAGTAAATCTTTCTGCCTGCCTAGCTATGGCTGAGAAAAAAGTTCTGTTGATTGATTTAGACCCTCAGGCAAATACAACTTCCGGGATGGGGATTGATAAAAATAAATTAGAGAAAACAATTTACGAGGTCTTGATTGATGGAGTCCCGATTAAAGAGGTAATCCTTCCGACTACAATCCCTTTTTTAGAGATTGCTCCATCCTCTTTGAGATTAGTTGGGTCTGAAGTCGAGCTGGTGAATTTAGAAAACAGAGAAAAAAAATTGACTTCAGCTTTAACACCTATAAGAAATGAATATAATTTTATCCTGATAGATACCCCCCCCTCCCTGGGGCTTTTGACTATCAATACTTTAACTGCTTCAGACTCTGTTCTTATTCCGATTCAGTGTGAATATTACGGCTTAGAGGGTTTGGGTCAGCTTTTAAATACTATAAATTTAGTGCAGAAAAGTCTGAATCCAAACTTAGAGATCGAAGGGGTTCTTTTAACTATGTATGATGCAAGGTTAAATCTGTCCAAACAGGTGGCTGATGAGGCAAAAAAGTTTTTCGGTCCAAAAGTTTACAATACGGTAATTCACAGGAATGTCAGGATTTCTGAATCGCCGAGCTTTGGAAAGCCGATTATACTTTATGATATCACCTCCACCGGGGCAGAGAACTATATAAACTTAGCTAAGGAGATCTTAGACCATGACCAGAGTAGCCTTAGGTAAAGGGATAAAAGCCTTGATTCCTGATCTACCTCAGGAAGTCAAGTCTGAAGAAAAATTTTTAGGAAAAGAAAAAAGAGGGGTTTTAGAATTGGAAGTTGAAGAGATTAAACCTAACCCCTATCAACCAAGAGGTGGTTTTGATCCTGAAAAGTTAAATGAGTTAGCAAATTCTATAAAAGAGAAGGGGGTTATTCAGCCGATAATAGTAAGAAAGATAGAAGACGGATATGAATTAGTTGCAGGAGAAAGAAGACTTGTTGCAGTTAAAAAGCTTGGCTTGTCATTGATTCCAGCCATTTTGACAGAAAATCTGTCAAAAGAGGGTTTATTAGAACTATCAATTATTGAAAATATTCAGAGAGAAGACTTAAATCCGATTGATCAGGGTAGAGGTTATAAAAAATTAATTGAAGAATTCGGTCTTTCCCAGGAGGATATTTCAAAAAAAGTTGGGAAGGATCGGACTACTATTTCTAATATTTTGAGACTATTAAATCTGCCGGTTGAGATTCAGGGACATATAGTCTCAGGCAGACTTTCAGAGGGTCATGCCAGAGCTCTTCTAAGTTTAGATTCTGAAAGTCAAAGGATAGAATTTTCAAAAGAGATTATAGCGAAGGGGTTATCAGTTAGAGAAGTTGAGGAAAGGGTTTATGGTACAAGGAGAATCAAAGCAAGAAGATTGAAAAGAGTTTATCCTCAGCTACAATTAATCGAAGATAAACTTAAACAATATTTTGGGACCTCAGTTAAAATAGTAAAAGGTAGAAAAAGAGGAAAAATTTTAATTGAATTTTATTCGGATGAGGATTTGAACAGAAT
>Ga0315289_10004064_pt1 | contig 21940 bp, 34 predicted proteins | sample YL17G11_40_MG_FD_203452 | JGI IMG/M metagenome (GOLD analysis project Ga0315289, IMG submission 203452) | Sediment microbial communities from Yellowstone Lake, YNP, Wyoming, USA - YL17G11_40 | ecosystem: Environmental > Aquatic > Freshwater > Lake > Sediment | place: USA: Wyoming | collected... | reverse complement strand
ATGCCTCCTCCACCGCCTCCCACGCCTTTCTCACCTCTTCAAATTTCGTCATTTTTTTTCCTCCTCCTCCCACGCCGCAGCCCATGCAGCCTCATACTCCCGCGCGGCCTCCCGCGCGGCCTCCCTCGCCTCCTCCCGCACCTCCTCATATGCCTTCTCCACCGCCTCCCACGCCTTTCTCACCTCTTCAAATTTCGTCATTTTTTTCCTCCTCCTCCCACGCCGCCTCATACGCCTCCTTCGCCGCCTTCCAGGCCACCTTGCGCGCCTCCTCCGCCGCCTTCCACGCCACCTTGCGCGCCTCCTCCGCCGCCTTCCAGGCCACCTTGCGCGCCTCCTCCGCCGCCTCCGTTTTTCTATCCACCACCTCCCACGCCGCCTCCCATGCAGCCTCATACTCCCGCGCGGCCTCCCTCGCCTCCTTCGCCTCCGTTTTTCTATCCGCTTCCTCCCACGCCGCAGCCCATGCAGCCTCATACTCCCGCGCGGCCTCCACCGCCCCCTTTACCGCCTCCCACACCGCCTCATACTCCCGCGCGGCCTCCCGCGCGGCCTCCCTCGCCTCCTCCCGCACCCCCGCATATGCCTCCTCCACCGCCTCCCACGCCTTTCTCACCTCTTCAAATTTCGTCATTTTTTTTCCTCCTCCTCCCACGCCGCCTCATACGCCTCCTTCGCCGCCTTCCAGGCCACCTTGCGCGCCTCCTCCGCCGCCTCCCACGCCTCCCACGCCACCTCCTTCGCCTCCGTTTTTCTATCCGCTTCCTCCCACGCCGCCTCCCATGCAGCCTCATACTCCCGCGCGGCCTCCCTCGCCACCTCCCACGCCGCCTCCCATGCAGCCTCATACTCCCGCGCGGCCTCCCGCGCGGCCTCCCACGCCGCAGCCGTGTTCCGCGCCACCTCCCGCACCGCCTCATATGCAGCCGCTACTTCCTCCAACGCCTTCGCCGCCTCCTCAAATTTTGTCATTTTTTTTCTTCCTCTGCCGCCCATGCTGCCGCCCACGCCTCCTCCCACACCTCCCGCGCGGCCTCCCGCGCCATCTCCCACGCCGCCTCCCATGCAGCCTCATACTCCCGCGCGGCCGCCCGCTCCACCTCCCGCGCCACCTCCCGCACCGCCTCATATGCCGCCACTACTTCCTCCAACGCCTTCGCCGCCTCCTCAAATTTTGTCATTTTTTTCCTCCTCTGCCGCCCATGCCGCCTCCCACGCCTCCTCCCACGCCTCCTCCACCGCCTCCGCTGCACGTGCGTCCACCGCCCCCTTTACCGCCTCCCACACCGCCTCCTCCCACACCGCCTCACACAACTCCTCAGCCTCCCACACTCGTTCGTAGATTTCTTGATACGCCTCCGCCCGCTCCTCCTCCCGCGCCTCCTCCCGCGCCTCCTCCCGCGCCGCTGCCAACGCCGCCAACGCCTCCTTTGTTGCCTCCGTCCACGCCGTTTTTTTCGCCTCCGTCCACGCTGGCTTTTTCGCTTCTGTTTCTGTCCAAACTTCCCAGGTCTTTTCCGCCGCCCGCGCCGCCTTCCAGGCCACCTTGCGCGCCTCCGCCGCCTCCCACGCCTTCGCCGCCTCCTCCCTCTCCGTAATCTTTGCCTCCGCTATCGCCCTCCTCGCCGCCTCCCATGCCGCCTTGCGCACCTCCTCCTCATACACCGCCGCCGCATACACCGCCGCCGCCTCCTCCCGCGCTTCAGTCTTTTTCTCTCGCATTTTTTTCTTCCTCTGCCGCCAAGGCCACCGCCCGCGCGGCCTCCGCCTTCCGAGCCTCCGCCTCTCTCACCGCCGCCGCCCATAGCTCCACCTCAGCCGCCGCCTTCCGCGCCGCCAACCACGCCGCCAACCACGCCGCCTTACAGGCCGTCCGTTCCACCGCCTCTCTCTCCGCCGCCGCTACCGCCTTTCTCGCGGCCTCTGCCTTCCTCGCCTCCGCCTCCCGCACCGCCGCCGCCCATAGCTCCACCTCAGCCGCCGAAGCACGCGCCGCCGCTTCCGCCGCCAACCACGCCGTCTTACAGGCCGTCCGTTCCACCGCCTCTCTCTCCGCCGCCGTAACTGTCGCTTCCGCCGCCTTTCGCTCTAGCTCTGCCTTTCGCGCTGTCTCCATAATCACCTCCCACGCCTCCAACGCCTCTTTAGATTTTTCCATTTTTCCCCTCCTCCGGCGGCTCCACCGTCTCCAGCGGCAGTGTTCCAATAATCACTGACAAAGTTTCAAAAATCGCGGTCAATGGTTTTTCGATATCTCCACTTGTTTGCTTTTGGTCCAGCTCTTTTAGCACTCGAAGGATTTTGACGGCGGCCTCCAATTTCTCGCGCAGCAAATCGCGATACCGCTCCAATCTCAACCAGGCAAACACCTCCTGTCTGTTTGTGTTCTCGTACAATTCGCCTTTATGTTTGGCCGCGTAAACCCGGATTTCGGCTGGACCGAGATCGGTTTCAATCGTCCGCGTTTGGCGTTGCACCGTCGCGTGGTACTTCCTCTCACTTTCGTTTTTGGGGGTCATTTTTTCTCTCCTTGTTTTGGGGGGTGTAATAGTATCACCGGCCTACTGTAGGGACGTAAGAGCAGCGGCAGATCCAGATACTCCACCAGACGGTTGACCGCCTCGACCCAGCCCGTGCAGATTTCCGCTCTGTATCCCTCAGCGTTGAGGCGATCGATCCATTGGTGTTGTGCCGCCGTGACGTGAGATTTTTCCGGCCGCTTCAATTCGATCCAGAACCCGTGGTAAGGATTACGTGCGACCGGGAGACAGATATCGGGGACGCCTCTCTCTACTCCGGCGGCTTTGAGTTTCCGCGCGACCACTGCGTTTCGAAGCCCGCCATTTGGGATCGCAAAAAGCAATTGTAGCGCTGGGTATTGCGGCGCGTGTAGCCGCGCCCAGCGAAACAGCTCGACTTGATGGTCAAGTTCATTCACAATTTTTTCTCTCGTTTCTTTCCAATTGTTTCACCGCGCGTTGTAGCCCGCCAATACGGCCGTGGGCCTTGCGCAGTTCGTGCCGGAGCCGCTCGACCTCCACGGCGATCAGCGTTAAATCCACCCGGATCGGCTTTCCGTCGACGCTATAGGTACGCCCTCCCTCTGTGAGATCCGCTAAATTGGGGGCGAGGGTGAACCAAGTCGCCTCGGCGCTTCCACCAACGACAAAACGATCTGTTATGGTTTTAGTTGTCGATTCCATTTTTTCTCTTTCCTCTTCTCCCTTAAATCAAAGTGTCTTCGCCCGGAGCCGAGCGTTCTTCGGCGAGTTCGATAACCTCGTTAAGCTGGGAGAGTGACAAATCAGAGGAGGAAAAGAGACCGAAGCGCTCGCCTAATAATTGCTTGATTTTTTCGTTTGTCCATTGTGCTTTGTAGCAAATTGCGAACATCCGCTTAAGTTGTTTCTGGGTCGGAGTTTCGTGTGCACCCCGCCCAAGTACGTCAACCGGGGCCTGATTCTCCCCACGGCCCATCGCTCCGTCAAAACTCGCAGCCTTGGGTGCGGGCGTGACCTTGGACTCGGCGCTGGGCGCGGCGCTGGGCGTGACCTTGGACTCGGCGCTGGGCGCGGCGCTGGGCGTGACCTCGTAATTTTGTTCATCTGCGTCGTCGAGTTCGCCAGGCTCTACCGGGATCGATAGTGCCTGACACACTGCATATTTATACGCAATGCTTAATGCTTTATTGGTGGCTTTATCGCCACTATCCCACCCCGTTCCTATTGCCTCTGTCCACACCTGGGACCCATCCCCAGCCACAAAATGATATCGAAGATGCAGGCGCGCGGAGAACAGCTCTCCTCCCGCTCGTGACTTATGCTGCTCATACTCAGCAGAGAGGATCTCGGCGCGCAGGAAAACCCCGTGTGCGGCAAAAATCGGTCCGACCTTGTTGACGACCGCGTCGATCCCCCTGAAATTATACAATGCCCCACCTGTAGTTCTCCGATTTTTGCCGATCGCTCCGATGGCCGCCGCGATCTTGGGCAACACGGCGAAGATGTGGTCAGTCATACTGTGCCTCCAGTTCATCCGTCGAGGCGGACATCTCGTACTCGTCAAGCCACTCCCACCACCACCGGACTGAGCGTCCTAGTGGATCGTTTGCGGCCTTGATTCGCGCCATCTCTAGGCGCCGGTCGTTGAGCCGTTTTGTTTTCTCATCCATTTTTCCCCTCTTTTTTTTCGAGCATCTCTCGAATAATCAGCAATTCACCGGGTTGCCAGCCCCGCGCCCTTCCGAGCAAACGCCGCGAGACTGTCATCCGGGAGAGATTGAGCGCCTCCGCAACCTCTCCCTGCGTTATCCCCGCGAGTCGGAGTCTCTCTCGTAATGATTTTTTTCTCATTTCTTTTTCCCCTCCTCAGCTTCCTCCTCTTCCTCCTCCCGAGGAGGAAGAGTCGATCCAATCAACCGCATCCTGAATCAGATCTATCAACTCTTGCAATTCCTGATGCTGCGGCCATTCGTGCTCAAGTTTGTTCAAAATCCCCTCAAGCGTATATTTAATCTCATCCATTTTCTTCTTCCTCCTCCTCCTCCTCCTCGTAAGGGGGAGGTTCGGGGGCTTCGAGTAACAAGGTGTATTGGCGTTTTCGCGCCGCGTAACCAGGACGCGCGCCGAAGGCTCGATTGATCTCGAGCCAGATTTTGAGCTGTTTTTTTGCGACTTTTGGGGTCATCTTTTTTTTCATCTCCTCCCGCCGCCGCTTTTTTTGTTACCTCCATCTCCATCTCCATCTCCTTGCGCCTCGGCCTTTTTCGCCACCTCCCACGCCTCCTCATCCGCGCCCTTTATTCTCTCCGTCCGTGTCCACCGAGAACACGGGACCAACTCCGGCGGACGGCGGTGGGGATCCCACCCCCCACAGACCTCTCTCCTTGTCGTGTTCCAGAAAAACTCATAGCCTGTAACTCTGTTCACAAAATTTGTTCGCATTTTGTCCTCTTTTCGCGCCGCGAGCAGCGCTAGCGCCGCTGCCCGTGGCAGGTTATTTCCCTTCTCTCCAAAGGTACTTGTCCCTCAGCCTCACACTGCTGATGTACCCTATCTCTCCGGCGCCGCAATCGCGGCAGCTCCGGTTGATCACAAGCCCGGCTTTATGGCCGGCTGGTGTGACTTCCAGCCAGGACTGATTTCCGTAAAACCCCCCCTCGGGATTAGCGGAGGCCCACTCCGCCCACCCTTGGGCTATGATGATTTTTTTCATTTCCTTGTAATCCATCTGATTTTTCCTTTATATTCGCGCCGCGAGCAGCGCTAGTGCCGCTGCCCGTGGCAGTTTACGCCGCGCGCAGGCGCGGACGTGCTTCTCGATACTTTTCGCCTCGACCCCGTGGTCGAGATACTCGGCAACCGCACGGGAGAAAGCCGCTATCGACCGATTACCACGGCTGCTATTACACCTCTTGCATGCGGTTACCAAGTTGTTGGGGGTGTTGAGTCCCCCCCGGCTCCGGGGACGCAGGTGGTCGAGGGTTAATAACGTTCCCCCCTGGTCCTCGACGGCAGCGCCGCAGTAGGCGCACGCCATCCCGTCCCGCAGATATATCGCGAGCCGGGTGGAGGGGCGGCACCACTTTGATCCGCTCCATTTTTTCTCGGTTGCCATACCCTGAGTTAGTGCAACTCGTGTGCCACATATTGTTACTCCCTCCCCTTACCTGCTCTCCCCCTCCCCACCACGAAATCATTGGTTTTTTCACCCCCTCTTATTTACATCGTACATCAAAATGTTACCTTTTTGCATTGCAATAATTACCACATTTGGTTACTTACTGAATCTCTAATAGTATCAATACGATACATTGTAACAATTAGTTGTAATTATTGCGAAGGTTGTGCAAGCTTTGCATGGGGAGAGCAGGCAATCGGGTACGCTACTTATCACACTCGCACACTGCCGCCTACTGGCGCGGATAGAGGGAGGGATAGGGTGACTTACCTCCTAGACTCTGCCTCGATTGTGGGGCATCCTGGAGAGCTGATAGGACGTAATGCGATAAGTAATATGATTTAGGTCATAAACAGGTTGACAACATGGGTTACAGGTGATACAAAGTAAGTGGAGGTAAGAAAATGTGGACAAACACGGCGGAATCCTGGTGCGAGAGGATATCACACGTTCCGAGGGAATTGCCCTCGCAGGAGCGCGTACGGCTACACGCAGAGATCGAGGCGCGACAAAATCAAATCGAGCTGCTCTGCCGCGAACGCGTACGGCTACACGCAGAGATCGAGGCCCTCAAAAATCGTCTCGAGGAACTCGTCGCTAGGAGCTGGCCGACACCTTTATAGGTGTCGAGGGATCACCGCCCGCTGAATCGTACTCCGCCGCCCGTCGGGACGTAATCCTGACCTCGCCTCGTTGATCCAAATTTGATACCCGGTATCCCACGCTCGCTGAGAGCACGCCCGCTGATAGGCGCGTTCCCCCTCAGAGGTGATCGATACCTGGCCGTAGCGCACAGAGATCCACGGCTCTGTCGAGGCGCTCAGGCGAGGCAGCCACGCGCGTAGATCCAGCCAGCTCACACGCGCGAGTGCTGATAGTTGGGATTCGGACTGTACGCCAAATCGCAACAACGCAGCGAGCAGCCTGTAGGGTTGGGAGTTTTCAACCATGAGCGGCCGCCCAGGTGGTGAGTGCCCCCGCCGCCGCTGTAGCGAACAGGATGAACGCCTGAATTAGGCGTTTCTGTAACGCGTTAGAGCACACCGGTAATTTGTGTTCGCGCCGACAATCGCTGAGCGATCGCAGCAGCTCCTCGCGTGTGGCCAGATAGCCGACACGCTCCACGATTGTCGCCAGGGCTTCGGCGAGTCGATCCAGTTTTTGTTCAATTGCAACTGTCATTTTTTTTCTCCTCGAAGAGAGTGACGATAGCGACGTGTTCACCGGCCGGTCCTACGGTCGCCGTGATCGTGGCGCAATCCAGCGCCGCTGAGATCGTAAACCCTGTAGCGGGCGCGCCATTGGGTGTTAAGGTGCAAATCGATGTCATTGCCGATGTGATCATTTTTTTTTTCCTCTCCCTCTCCTCTCAACTTGGCCCAGAGGTTCAGACGATAAGACACCAAAACAAATAGACGCGGTTTTGATTTTTTACTCCAATCGCAGGTATAGCCCGTAGCGTACCGTGCGATCCCCCCGCCTACCTCTCCGCCGCATTTATCTATCGAGGCCCGTAGCCAGCGTGCGCCCGCGCGTACCTGCCCGTGCACGGTCGTTAGATCTTCCCCTCGCGCCGCTTCGCCGTGGACTTGGAGCAGCCCAATTTCTCCGAGCCGTCCCTGTGCACCAGGCCAGAGTCCTGATTCGCAATATGCAATCGATAAAATCAGCAACGGATCTAGACTCGTCTCCTCACCCGCTTCCTCTAAGGCTGTCGCCAATTCGTGCCGATATTCGTCATGCCGCGCCGGATGGCGAAATGTGAATCTGACCAGCCAGGAGATCGCGGAGTCAAGCGCAGGGGATACCACCGGCGCCTCGGCACGTGGCTGGGCAATCAGCGCCACCGCGAAAAGCGCGCAGAGATAGAGCGATAAGCCGAGACGGGTCAATCGGCCCTCAATACAGCGCTCGGCCCCTCACAGAGCGCCACGGTATGCACCAGAATCTGCTTGTCCTCACCGGCAACGGTGCAACTGATTGTGATTTCCTCTTCCGCTCCGGCGCGACAATAAAGTCCGTCTTGATTAGTGATCCCATGTGCATCGTTGTGATCCCATGTGATCAACGTCGGTGCCGCAATTGTCTGCGCAAAAGTAAATATCCACGCATCGCCTGCAATAGAGGAGGTGTAAGTGATCGTTGCCCCTGCCGAGCCACCTTGCACAATCACGCCAGGATAACAGATCTGATCGTAAGGAGCCGCCGCCAATTCACGGAGACGAACACGGAATGTCCAATCACCAAAAATATTCAGTTCGCTGCCAGATAACCAGAGACCACGCGGATGGCCCCACTGAAACAGCACACGTCTTGTCGTCGCCTCAACATTATCGGTCCAGGAGGCGATGATTTTCGGCGCCGCAACGAGGTGTTGCAAACCTCCGAGGCTACCAATGCGGTCGCAATCTGTATCAGCGGGATCGTATCCACGGATCACTCTGGCAGGTTCCATGTCATCCAGGATCACCTGGAGCTGTTCCCGGTCCAGATCTCCTACCGAGTCCGGGATCTGGAAAATCGATAATGCGGCGGGCAGCAGTTGGCGGCAACGCAGGCGGCCGCAAACCATAGCCCCTTCCGTGTCCAATGGCGAGAAAACGAAATCCTCCGAACCTAGTACGATCTCTATACCGTGTGATAAATCACCGTAGGTATCCGCAGGCATCGAAAAGGAAGCTTCATCGTATAGAGTCCGCTCGTCTCCAGCGTCGGAATAATCAGGTCGCCAGGTGATCATCTGGGCATCTCCCCCCGTATCGTGTCGCCAGGTAACGAGTAGCGCTCCGAGCCGCTTCCAGATTACTCCGCCGGGCCGAGCAGGTGAATGAAAAATTACATAGAAGCAGCAATCCACCTCGCCCTCTACATTTCCCTCTCCGTTGATATCCCGCTCCGGCGGGCCGGTGAACGTAAACTGATTTCCGTTTTGCGCCCATTGGGTGAGATATTGCACCGCTCCCTGTAACGGCGCTCCGGTCTTGGCGCTGCGCGGTAATTTAGCCGTCTGCCCGCGTCTCCAATCCAGCCAGGGTAAGGTTTTTTTATGCGGGGTTTTCAAGTGAAATTGCCCTTACCAAATAGCGGCCAGCTCATGATCCAGCGCGCTTCGTATCCTAAATTATTGATCGTGTGACAAGTCCCCTCAACCAGGAGGTGTGAACTCTGCGGGCGCTGAGAACCATACAAAAGCTTGCTCGCTGTCGTGCGACAGATCTTTTCCGCGTATAGCGCCCCGGCCGGTAAAGGATCGTCATACTCCAGATCACAACACGTTGCGATCTGGAGGCCATCAAATTCAATATCCCCCGCGCCGTCTTTCCAGATCTCGACACAACCCAGCACGTAATGGGGATAGTCGCGAGCATCGGCTGCGAGCGATGGGCCGTCACTTGCGAGAAACGGTTGTCCCCAGATCTTATCGATTCTTTTCGCTGTCTGCCATTCGTGATTCACGTTTAATAAATCCGCGATCACTACCGATTTCTCGGCGAAGATATTTTGATCGCCGAGCAGATACCAATTTTGGTGAAACTCAGGATTGACGCCGCTGAGATAGATCTGTCGATTCAGTTCGAGCCGCATTTTTTCACGCGCGCTCCCTAACCCGCTCTGCCAATGAATCGGCTGAAACGGCAACGGAAAAACGAAATACAGATACTCGCAGTTATTCTCTCCGATGGAAACCAGACCGTAGCCGAAATCAATAGGAGCGCAGGTGCCATTTGGTCGAATCATCTCAGTTTAATTCCATTTCATGCCGTCGATCTGCGCCGCCGCAGAATCAGTCAGCTCTCCCAGCTCGTTCGCGCTGAACACGAAATAACGCTGGCAGGGTTGCAAAGCCGCGTCATCCCACGCCCCAAATACTACAATATAGGTTTTAGATTCGTCCCAAAGCACGGCGTCCGCGCCGTGTAACGTGCATGTTCCGGAGTTCGCGCCCGCCGCGAAATCGAAGCTGTCAATCTCGAATTCAAGCCGCTGTATATCCGTGCAATCCGATCCCTCCTCATAGGCGATCACCTTGTAGCGATCACAACTACAACCGCGCGCAACGTAAGTATACGCCGCGTGTACTGAGGGGTTGTGAACCACGCAATCGAAATAGCTCAGATCGGAGCGTCCCCAGGACACATCACTGAAAGCGTTTTTGTCAACCGCCGTGCAAGCCACTGTATCCGCCCCGGCGGTGCTTGCGGTCACACGGATCGCGGGCGCCCAGCCGAGCGCGTTATGTGCGGCAAGTCGCACCGTCAACTCACACGCCCCGGTGCGTAGGTCGTCTTTTTTTGCCAGCACCAAACCAACCATATTGGTGATCCCCTGTTGCCCGGTATACGGATTCTTGATCGTACTATCTGTGATCAAAATCTCTCTTCCTAATCCGATCGACAACATTCTGGCACAACTGGTTTTGATTGATACCTCTGCCTGCGGCCAAATCAAAGGCTGCAACAGCTCCGCAAAATACTCAGCCGCCTTCTGCTGCACATCTGGATTATCCGCTAGCCCGGCAATTTGTGTTAATCGTGCGCGGAGTTTCAAGGTCTTTTCCTTCCCGGCCTTGAGTGCATATCCAGCCGGAGAAGTGATTAGAAATTTTCCGAGATATTTTTTTTGAGCCGCATCATAGTTGCACTCGATTTCGATCCGATTGTATAGCCAGGTGCCGGTGTGAACCTCTCGCGGCAATACTCCCGTTTGAAGTTCATCGGGTCCGAGTGTGCGTCCCTCCAGCCAGGCTTGTGTTGCGCTGATTGCCCCGATCTCTCTCACACCGATCACCCACTGTCGAACATCGGCCCTGTATTCCCACGTCGGCATGAGGCCGTGGAGCACCATTTCGTCGGTGAAGATGTCCAGAAAATTTCCTCCCTCTTTGGGATTCAACTTATACGCTACCGATAGCTCCGCCCCGCCCATGGCCTCGCGCGTGAGCGTGCGGATCTGTTCCCAGTCGATAGTCGCTTCGAAATCCGAGCGCGTCACACTCGGATCAGAATCGTAAGCATCCGGAACATGTGACATCTGATATCGGTCCGATAACTGTATTCCCGTCCCACCGCCCAGTAATGCCATAAAAACATCCACGATATCCCGGCTGGCGATATCGGTGTATACTCTCACCGGCCACGGATCTACAGGTGTATCCTCGATCACATGGATCGCCGGAATATAGCACAGCAGATAGCCAGGTTGCAGGGGCTGGATGTCGCGGGCATCAACGGTCCTGAGCGCGGCGAGATGTTCGCCGAAATTCCGAGTCTCCGCATCGAACCCGCTACCTGTTGAGGATTCGAGCGTTAAGGCTGTTCCTGATTTTGTGGCGTAACCTTTGAGTAGCGTAGTCCGTTTCCAACTGCTATCTTTGCCGTCCGGGATCTCGATCCCGTAATCCTCGCGCCCCACGGTGATAAATCCAGCTACTGGAAAATCATCAATAGAGCCATCATTCGGTAGTTGCAGATCCGAGGTGCCTGTATCAGGATTTGGTGGGACAGGAAATGTTTTAATGCTCGGCCCCAAGTAATTCCAATCGTTCCCGGCTGTATAATAATACTGCACCAGATAGAGAGCACGATAAGTATCTGGCAATATCCCCACGAGAGTTTTACCCGTCGTCGCATCGGTCAACAACTCTCCGTCTGCGGAGAGAGTTGTCATCATGACATCGATCCCTGATTGTGTATAGCCGGAGGGGTTGGATGCAAATCGCATATCGCAATTTTTCACCTGCTCGATGAACTGAGCCTTGTCCGTTTTTTTGATCGCACCCAGATTACAGAGCAAAGTCACCGGCCCCCAAATCGTATCGCACCCCGGCTGCCCATTTTCATCCGTGTTTCGCAATTTATCGCTGCTGTCGAGTTTATACAGCACGTCGAACCCAGAAGAGCCGTTAGCCGTGATAAATCCACTACCCGCGTTACGACAGGCGACGAACTCTGCATTGATCGCCTTTCTCAGCGAGGGCCAATCCGGGAAGTAAACAACAGCATCGACAGGACACAGCCATACTCCCTCTCCCTCAATTATTATATGCCCCTCCAGCCGTTGTTCTGTCGCTGGCGGGTGCATAAGGGTATACCCTTTGAGTGTGGATTCAAGCGGGTCTAGGTTGAACGCCGTTTTGAGTGATTCCTGCCAAGGCAGACAATCGATTGCAGTCAGCCCGCCCTGGCTCTTGATCGCTTGTGATACCGCCCCATGGCGGATCAACACAGGATCTCCTACCAGCGTCGAGCCATCCATCGCCTGTGCCCAGAGATAGGAGCCTCGTTCGGCAATCCCTCCAAGAGGTGCATCTGCGACAGGCAGCGCTGAAACGAAATGATTTTCGAGGTAATAACTCTGATCGCGAGATCGAAGAACCCCGCGTTTAACCGTGATTTCATATTCCGCCCCTCCCATGCCGGCTGGAGCTATATCAGTAGCAGCGACACATTCTTTGCCGATCCACAGTAGTTGATATTCATCCAGCCCAAGCGCAGCGATCCGAGCATATAGCCGCCCTCCAGTGTCAGGATCGGCGAGAACGAAAAGAGAAGTATCGCCCTTTAAAAAGTTTCGGCTGACATAGGTCTGGCAGATCGTATTGTCGACCCGCACATCGGGCAGAACTTGGATGCCTTCGGCCCCCCAAATCGTACCAATACGGTGTGTCCATGTCATACCCAGATCCTCGCGCGCCAGCTCGACGCTCCAGTTTCCCCCGGAAAGCATCCCGGTGGCATCATGGATGCGAAACGATTGCGACCCCGGCGTTTGTAGACCGATGCAAAACTTCACCGTGGTAGCGAGTTTGAGCAATCCGACTTGACTCGCTCCGAACAGCTCCACTACCCGCGTTATATCACCGATCTTCTCAGTATTAATGGCATCAATCAACACCTGCGAGGTGGCAAAGGCATAGGGCATCCCGCCTACGTGCCAGAGGTATTCAATGTGCCCCCCATCTCGCGTGAGGATATCGAATAACTCCACGATTACACCTGCCAGGTAGGAGCGGTTGCAGTATGGATGTGCGCATCGATACTATATCGAGTGCGCGTCACAGACAGGGACAACTTCGGTAGGTCGGCGCCCTGTGGCGCAAAATGACAAAACGTAAATTTTGGTTCCGCGCCATAGGCGGTATCTACCGTGATCCCGCCGCTGCCGGATACTTTCGAGATTGCCGGATAGATGGCCGGATCTCCGCAATAGAAAAAGAGGTCTTCGCGCTCGCCAAAAAAATAAAATCCCTTGCATTGCGAATCACTGGCACCCACTACCTGCGCGGTTCGCGCCTGTTGTACGAAATACTCCCAGCTCCGGGCGCGTTGCCCGGTCCACACATCGGCGGCCTCGATAAACACGTTGGCCGCCGGTTCGTGCATCCACCGCAAATCCCTATATTGTAGATCCGGGCCGGTGGAGATCCCGGCCAGCCGTCCGGATTGCGTTATCACCCCGGCGAACGTCTCGCCCTGATCGATTGCAAAACGTCCGCGCTCGCACGTGGGATAGGTGGGGAACCAGCAATAGGAGGGGCGATAGGTAGAGGTATAGTTGGTTTGACCGTTGAGATTGCCGGTAAATCCCAGCAGATCGCGTAGCATCGTATCAGACCAGACGATCGCAAAATTATCATTGTGATCAATCTTCACGCGGTAATCAGCGGTAAAATAGACGTCGAAATTGGCTCCTAGTTGAGCGTCAAAATCATAGAGTAAATTGAGGATACACCCATGCGTTCCATGCGTTAGCGATTTTGCGCCGCCATCCAGCGCAAAATCACTGTTACCCGCATGTATATTTATTGGCCTGAGCAGGACTGCAAGATCGCTGGTCATTCTTCACCCGGTCAGCGCGAAAGTTCGCTGTCCGTTTTGGGACCGTTTTTCCTGCGCGCGTTTGACGGCATCGTATACCGGCTCATCACCAATGTTTATGTTTATAACCACCTGGCGCTCCTGTGTGACCGGCTGTGGAGTCGGATTGATCGCATGTTCACTCTCCCCTGCGCCCGTGATAGACGCGACCCGCCCGCCGCCCTCAAACGACTGCGATCCAATCTGCTGCATAGCCGCCGCACCAGCGGCCGTCACGGCGAGGGCGGCAAGCGCACCTAAAGCCGGGCCGAAGTACGGAATCCCCGCTAGAGCCTGATATGCCTTGATGGCACCCAACGCTGTGTTTACCGCCGCCTCCGCCAACGCCGCTTTCTTTCCGACTTCGAACATCGCCCTGCTCTTGGTGTTTTGCAGGAGCGATACGCGATTGAAAAAGAAGGCCGTCATTTCCAATTTTGATGTTTCGTTTTCTTGCCATTGCGCTCGTGATCGCGCCATATAATCTTGCTCGGCCTCGTAATAATGATCTAAATACTCTTGTTGCGCCTGCCAATATTTAGCCGATTCTTCCTGCTTGGTTTTCAACTCCGTCGCGCGTTTCTCTTCGTATTCCGTGTACGTTTCATCCAACCCCGCCATCGCCTCAATCCGCGCCTCAATCTCCGCATTGCTCAAGGTCGAGACATCGACCAGCGACTGTCCGCCCGTGATTCCTTCCACCTCCGTCTGCCGTTCTGCCGCCATCCCTTCCTCGGTGAAAACCATCTCATCTTTCCCTTGTCGTCTCCCTCCCCCTCCTCCTTTGCGCGCCGCAGGAGCGGTGATTTCTTCTGCTCCAATCGGTGGTAGTTCAGGTGGGGCTTGCGACGGCGTGGACGGAAACACCCCCCCCGGTAGGTTGGCCCACGTAAAACCAGGATGCCGCGCCGCAAACGTGTTGAGATCTAACTGAGATTCGATTTGCTCGACGAAGGAGGGCCCTACGCCGCCCTGAGTCAAAACCTCCCACAATCCACGCGCCGCTTCTGCCCACTCGGCCCAGGAGGTGGGAATAGATCGCGAGGTTTCGGCGATTTCAGCTAGTTGAGTTTTCAATTCCGACATCACAGGATTGAGTTCCCCTCCTAATCCCATAATCGCTTTTTCCGCGCCGAAAACATCCCAAAGGCTTTTGCCCGACTCGAACAGTTGGTTTGCCAAAGATTGGTATGCCTCGCCCGCGTTATCGATCTCGACGGTCAACCCCCTTGCCTGCTCCTGAATCTGGCGCATAATTTCGGTTTGGCGCTCTCCTTGATCGCTCACATCTTTTACCTCGATCCCAAATTGCCTAAAGGAGCGCGTCGTGCCTTTGGCGAGTTCGCTTGTAATCTCGTCAAAAACCTCTTTCAGATCTTTCCCCGTTTTTTTCGAGAAATCGGCAGCAAACACGGCAAGATCACGAAACTCTACTGCGGTCGCGTGCACCCCTCCAGCCGCCATCTTATTGGCCCCCGTCACCAGCGTTAAACGATCTAGCAAGGATTTAGTCGCTCGATCCGCCAGCGAGACATCTGTGGTCAGCCGGGCTTCTGCCTCACTGAGTTTCTCGAATGCGCCGATCACCTCAAAAATTTGGGCCTTGAATCGTAACGCCAAATTATAGGCACCTTCTAACGAGGCAAATCCACCGGGACCAAGCGCCGAGCCGATCTCAAATATGATAGGAATTCTCATCGGGTTAGATCTCCACCTTTTGCGCAACCCCCATATAGGGAGCTAACCAGCATTTCGCACCCGGATAAAACTCACGATAGTGATGAGCGGCGGAAGCTAAACAGTTAATAGCCGTTGTTATCTGTGCAACAGCGGCGATCCGCGCGAGGATATCGCTCACGTCGGCTTGGGGCAGTGTCGTGAGATCGATACGCCTCGCGCAGTCGCCGTCCACCGGCGGGCCGACATCGCCCGGAGGAAGAGCGACCTCGAGGTCCACCGGTATATCGATAATCAGCGCCACCGGGACAGTCACGGTGATCGCTATTTTTTGTGGCTCTGTTTCTGACATGTTTTTATTTTCTCTGTCGTTGCCGTGTTCCAGCCCGAATCAAACGCCTCGATCGCATGGAGAAGAATCAGCGGTGGAGCCGGATAGCGGCTCGACATCGCCCCGTCCTTGCGCCAGCTCCAGGCGGCGATTGTCTCCCGGACCGCCGGAGAGCGGTAGGTCAAAAAAAACGGACACGAGCGCAGAAACGGCGCCGGGCTATCCTCCGAGAGAGTCTGCAAATCGTATAGCCGGATCAACGTATCCGGCTTAAAACCCAGCTCGAACGGGCGCGACCTGCAATCTAATTCGTAGGGGCAGTCGTGCTCGGAGTGAGTGCACGGAGCGCCCGCCCCGCTGCCCAGATCCCGCCCCAGGAGGTAACCGGCGACGAAAAAGGGAGCGTCTTACCGTCCCGCGTCGCCAGTTCGATCACGAAGTGCGCGATCTCCTGCACCACCTCGCGCGGGATCACCTCGCGCATCGAATCGTTCATCCTCAGTTTGTCGCGTTCCTTGAGCATCTGGCAATCCACCCCGGTGATCGCCGTGCAATAGGTTGAAAAAATCCGCCAGAGCACGAGGCTGTTATCACTCAGCCCGCCATCGATCCAATGCTCATGTTCCGTGAGCAGCGGAGATACTAGGAAAATTGAAGGCTGCTCAGCCAGTGTAGGCAAATCTCCGAGATCGGACAGATCACGGCTCAGTGAATATTTATGTACCGCATCATAGGATAGCAATTGCAGGGCCGGGTCGAGCAGCGAAACCACCTGACGCGGCGCCGATAATCGAGTAGCAAGCATAATTCCTCCTTGTTTCTATCAGGTTTCCTCGCCCGAAAAACCCAGAATCCACGGGCTTGTCTCGGGATCATCCTCGTTGATTTCGGTGACACTGAAGCCAGGGGACATTGCGCCGTAGACGAGTTTGGCCTTTAGGTAATCGCCCTTCAGCGGTTCAACTTCCGGCTCTTTCAGTAGGTAGCAGTTCGGCAAATAGAGCGCCCACGCCGGGATATCGAGGTTTGTGGTCGGCTGCACGAACCCCAGAAACTTCTGGGTCTGCGCGGGGCTGGCCTGAAAATCAGTCCAACGCGCGATATCGAACAGCACCTCGATCGTCACAGCGGCCTGCTTGCAGACGGACATATAACCGGCGCAACCGTTGATACAGGTGGATGATCCGTCTCCGAGCATCGGGACGGTTGTGAGGCTGAGATCGATTTCGGCGCTAATCAACGCAGCGGTTGTATGCGCGATCCCTCCTGCCGAGTTTGCATCGGCAAACAGAAACTCGAAATTACCCGCGTGATTGTTGGCGTATTGGTGAGTCAGGTTCTCGACGAACGTTTCAGCCGCCATCGTGTGCGCCGCGATCTCGATATCGGCGACGTGATACGAAAACTGAAACTTGCAGGGTTCGGCCGGGGCTATCTTGAACGGCTCGATCTTGCCGACCGCGCCGCCGCCAAACACCCACGCCAAATCGGGCGCCGTGGTGTGCTTGCCCGGTGTAGTCAAACGCCAGTTGAGTGTCTTGGTCGTCGGCACCTGGCGATTGCGCGGCCGCACATTGTAGACCTGCTGGATGATTTTTCCCGCGCTCGTCACACTCGGCAGATCCACCGCCGCCTGACAGGTTTTACTCGCTGCGACATAGGAGCTGAGTAGCACCGGGTAGTAGATACCGGAGTCGAGCTGTACGAGGAGTATATGTCCGCCTGTGTTGACACCCGCCGCGCTATCTACAACATCGGCTGTGAGCGTCCAGGTATTGAGATCCACATAGGTGGCGACCGTGGTCTTGTCGCTGAGCTGATCCACCGCGCATCCCGCGCTCTCGAAATCTCCGACTATCGGTGGTGCGGTATCCTTGGCGGTAGCACGACGGATATGGGTTGAAAGGCTCAACGCATTTTCCTTGTATTTTTGAAACAGCAACGGCTGATCGGCGGCGTTGAAGGGATTGAGGTGTCCGAGATTTGGTTGCAACTCGACCTCCCGTGTGAGCAGCGGGAATTTAGCGTCCGGGTCGAGCCGCATGAAGGCGTAAGCACCGGGGGTATTAAGCGCCGACTCAGTGGCCCGCTCCAGTGTGCCGCCTCCGATATCGATAGTGGGAAGCATCGTCATGGTTTACTCCTAGGGCGTGATCAGGATCCACGCCATTATTTCGACCCGGTGGACTACCCACGGATCTTTGGTGTTTTTTTCTCGCTGCAAGGCGGTCAGCTTATTCAGGCCCCGCCACTCCACACCGGCTATTGTCGCCGGGTTATCTCGTAGATCCTCACCGACGCGATCCAGATCGTCCACCGCTGCGATCAGCCACGCCTCGCTGTAGGGATACTGGATCACCAGCGGGATCTTTAGCTCGACGCCGCGATAGGCACTGCCTACCCAGAGCGGCTTGATCTCGCTGGCTTCTCCTAGTTCGAACAACCGCGCGCGGCCTGTGCAATCCTCGATCCGGCGGGTATCCGTCGCCTCGCGTTTCGCGAACCGTTTATCTGCGTAATCGGTCGGCACGAGCGCACAAAGCCGCGCCTCGATCTCGGAGCGCAGCAAGCCCAGCGTCACCGATAGCGCGGCCACTCCTCTACCACCGCCGCTCGAGCATGAACGGCTCCCACGTGTCAATTTCGTCGTCGCTCTCAGTGGTGTCGATCCCTCCGTGCGCCGCATCCTGATCCGTGTCCATCCAGATCGGCAGCACCTGGAGCAGATTTAGTTCGTCGGTGAATCGCGCCGACGCGTGTTCATACTCTGTGCGCCACTCATCGCCGCCGCCCGCTGTTGCCAGCACGGCCAAGAGTTCGATCAACGCGGGCTGGATCAACTCCTGATCCCGAAGGTCATCCAGATCCCGGTCGAGGCGTTTTAGGCGCAACCGTAGACGCCGTAGACCCTCGTCTAGGATGTCCGTCCACCTCAGTGCGATCACCTGATAGAGCGCCGGATAGAGCGCCCGAAAGCGCTCCTGGATCTTTTCGCTCGCGAAACCGTAGGTGACAATCCGAGCCAGCTCGGTATGCACAGGTTCGTCGAGATCCGGAGACCAAAGCAGCGTCACCTCGATACCGTTGATCCACGTTGTCGTCGTCGCAGTGTTGAGCGCGTAGGTGCACCACAGTGCCTTGACCGCCGTCCCGGTGGAATGCGAGTATTCGAGCGCCGTCTTCAAGGCCACCGTTTTGGTGGCACTCACGTAGGAGGCCACCTCTACCCTCTCGTCCCTCCCTGCCGCACTCGACGCGATGTAAAGCCGGTCCCCGGCCACCGGGGCCAGCCCTGTACCCGTGGTAAGCACCAGCGAGGTCGCACCCGACACGATAGCGCCATTGAGCGTATCTGAGGCGGGGATCGTCGTCGCTGCCGCAGCGAGCAGATCCGTCCCCCCTGCGTTTTTGACCGCCAACGTGATCGCACTCGGTATCCCGGACCAGGGAAAATCGAGCCTTACGATCTGCGAGGCATCGTTGTACTTGAGCTGGCGCATCAAGCTCAGACAAACCTGGCGAGCAGGAGATCAATCTTGGTGATCTCAACCTGCAACGCCTCGATATTTTGCATGCACTCCACGCGCCGCGCGAGCAAATCAACCTGCCGATAATGTCCGGTGACGATCTGCACCTCGCGCACGATCAGTTGTCCTCCATCGCGCGTGAACTCGACATCACCGACTGCCTCGGTTTTCCCGACCACTTCAAATATTTTTGGCATTTCCTCTCCTTAAATCCCTCCAATGTTTTGGAGCACATCGAGGTTTATCCCGCAAAATGCGGTTAACGATGAGATCAACACGCCATCTATCGACGCCAGTAACGGCATTTCGTAGCATCCCATGTCCACCCCGAGCCCCTTGACCCGGCCCGCACCAAGCAGATCCTCGGTGATACCCGCTGGGATCAACGCCTTCGATCCCGCGTTCCGCGCCGGGGAGAGTGCCTGCAACGTGTGATCTGAAGCACTTACGAATAGCGGATCGGTGGTGATTGCATGGGCGATAAACGAATTGCCAGCTCCGCCAATACCTCCAACGGAATAATCACAGTAATCAACGTTCACGGTATCGGAAGCGTGGTCGTTGTAGATATCGACAAACACCGCCGCGCCGCTTACATTGCCCCAGAAAATCGAGTTGTATACAAACAGGGACGGAACGCTGGCATTGCGCGCGAAATAAATTCCCCCGCCGCCGCGTGTAGCATAGATATTAGTGTTGGAAACCAGCGTACAATTGATAACGTAGTTATAATAGCCGGCCCCTGCTGTGGTATTCAAATAGATCGCCCCACCACAGGTTGTCGCGGCAACGTTCGCCGCGTTGTTGTAAAACCTACTATTGGTTTCGCGATAGTCGAGCGCAAGCGCGCCGTTCCAACCTACCGTCCTTTTCCCAATTTCCTGCGCCCCACCATAGGCATTGGCGATATTGCTATCGAAGTTGTTTCGATCCCCTCGATAGACTCCGGTGGAGAAATACAAAGCGCCACCATACAGAGCGGTGTTGGTTTTGAAATAGCAATCGGTCACATTTAATGCGGCCAATTTAATCGCTGAAACCGCACCACCCCAATACGTTTTGGAAACGTGACCGTTGCCGTAGAAATTGCAGCGCAATAAATTGAGTGTGCCGGTATCCGCGCCATCAATTGATATAGCTCCACCAAGAGTATTAGCCACCGCCGCATTTTGCTTGTTGCCCCACGCACTCACTGGATGTCCAAAATCACAATCAGTTATATTGGAGATCGGCACCTCACTAGCTGAAATACTAATTGCACCCCCATTGGACGGGCACAAATTGTTGTAAAAAGTCGTAGCGGAAATATCAATCAAGGCAAGATAAGCAAAAGCCGCTGCACCACCCACGCCGGTGGCATAGGTCGATGTGTTGCCGTCGAAATTGGAATCCAGAATAGTGACTGTCCCTTGATGCGGGTGTGCGGAGTCGCAATATATTGCGCCGCCATACCCGTTAGCGTCATTGCCCAAGAATTTGCAGGTATCAATCCTGACATTGCAGCCGGAAGCAATCCCTTTGAAAAGTATTGCCGCGCCGTCGTCGTTGCGAGTGTAATTCTGAATCGTAATATCAAGTATCTCAAACCCTGCAAGATTTGCAGACGTGCTTCCCAGCCACCCGGCTGCCGAGCCGCCATCGAAAATCACGGCTACACTATTGGGCGTAAACGCCTCAAGCGCGAGTTGCATCCCAGCAACCGTAGGCGCGAGTGTAATGCCGCTATTATTCGCCCCCGAATAAGTGCCATCCTTGAAACGCAGCGTCCAGTCGTTGTCAGCGCTGGCGTTCAACGCGGCAAAAGCGGCGGCCTGATCGGCGTAATCATCGGGTATGATCGCAATGATGCTCACTGCTATTTTCTCTCCAGCTTAGTCACGTTGTTTTCTCCCTCGTCTCTTTCCTCGTCTCTTTCCTCGTCTTTTCCTATCAGCCGCACCAGTGTGCCGACATCTGCCGCGCGGAAGATTTCGGGCAGGAGATCCCAATCGATCCTATACACCAGCACCTCGATCTCTTTTTCGAGCTGCTCGTTGACACACCCCTGCTCCAGCCGTAGTTGCGCCAGTAGCGGCACATACTGTGCCTCTATCTCCAATTGCGTCTTGCGGCGCTCCGTGCGATCTGTGATCAAGGCACATTCCCGCTGCCGCGCCTGGTACTCCTGTAATTCCAGCTCGCGCCCACTGGCAACATGCAGGGATTTTCGTAAAACACGACTCTGGCGCTGCAATAGAGTTTGATTGCGCAGGATCGCCCAATTCAGATCGCGACACGCCTCCAGTTCGCTGAGACGATGCAATTGTTGTTCCATCACCAGCAGCTCATTGCCCGTCATTGTGATCTTGTATTCTTGTTCCATTTTTCCTCCTGTTTCTATTTTTTTGTGTTACGCAAGCACGCTTGTATTGAGCTGTGGATCAAAATAAATCACGTCCGCCGTGACAGCGTAGCCAACGATCTGGATACGATTTCCAGATACGGCCGGGGCAGTCTGAGTCAATAACCCGCTGGTCGCGCTCAGATAGATGCGCCCCGCCTCACCGGGGCCGACGATCCAGTCCCACGAATCGTCGCGAATAAAGCCACGCTTTAACATCCGTTTCGATCCAGTGCCGGATTCAAGTGATAAATATACCGCCGGGCAGGTAGTTCCATCCGTGGCCGAGGCGCTGTTTAGATGGCCGTTTATCAACAAAAACATCGGCACACCAAACCCACCGCCGCTATCCTGGGTGAGGTCGGTTGTCTCGCCGCAATAGGTGTGGTCTACCGATAGGCCAGGCACCAGCCTAATATCGGCACCCTCGTATCCCGTGTATTGCCCGACCCCCTTGCCGGTGGTGTGGATCGACTTACTCGCGTCGTGG
>Ga0315289_10004063_pt1 | contig 21940 bp, 15 predicted proteins | sample YL17G11_40_MG_FD_203452 | JGI IMG/M metagenome (GOLD analysis project Ga0315289, IMG submission 203452) | Sediment microbial communities from Yellowstone Lake, YNP, Wyoming, USA - YL17G11_40 | ecosystem: Environmental > Aquatic > Freshwater > Lake > Sediment | place: USA: Wyoming | collected... | reverse complement strand
GCCCTGGTCGTCGGCCGCGGCGGCGGCGGCGCCGGCGGCGGCGACCGCGACGGCGTTGGCGGCCTCGGAGGCGGCCAGGGCCTCCTCGGCTTTCGCGGTGGCGACGTCGAGGAAGTGCTTGACGACCTCCTCGAGGGAGCCGACGTTGACCTGGAAGAGAGAGAGAAAGAGAAAGGAAAAGGAGAGACGCAAATGAGTGTCTCCGGGTCGAGAGGGCTCTTTCTTCCGTCGATCGTCGTCGAGCCGCCGCCGAGCCATCCGAGAGGGAAAAAGCCGCCGCGGGGCCTCTCCATCTTTCAACGCGCCCCTGAAGGGGTTTCCCTTCAAGGGCGCGTTTTTTCGTCTCTTTTCTCTCGCGATTCTGATCAGAACACAGTGTTACTATCGCAGTCCCGGCGTAAAGAAAACGGAGACGCGGTTGGCTACAGAGAAAGACATGTCTTTCTCTACTTTCTCGTGGCGATCGCATCGATGGGGCTCTCTCGTCGTCGTCGGCGGCGTTTTTTGCAACGTCGACGACACCCTTCCAATCGATCGCCGCTCGATTCCCTCCCTCTCTCTCTCTCTCAACTCCCGTCGCACGCCTTCTTCTCCTCTCTTACCTGCTGGCACACGTTGCGGTAATGGATCAGCCCGTCCTTGGCGTAACGGCCTTTGCGCAGGTCCACGCAGAGCTCGACGTAGCGGAGCCCGACCGACTCGAGGACTTTCGTCCAGGCGGCCCGGTGCCTCTTCGACGAGAGAACGTCGTGGAGCGCGCGCAGCGCCGCGCCCTTCTGGCCCACGGCGATGAGCTCATCGGCGCGCTTGAGGGCGTTCTCGGGCTTGGCGAAGCCCGGCCCTCCGCGGAAGAAGCGGGACATGGCGGCCGGATTCGGTGAAGAAAAGGAAAAGAGAGAGGAGCGTCGGGCGGATCGGACGAGAACAGCGACGGCTGCGAGAAACGAGAAGCGAGGCTCGCGCTTGTTCTCTCTCTCAGGCGCTCTGTCTCTCTCTCTCTCTCACACGCGAGGGCGGCGGCCGAGAGAGCGTGCACAGACAAGGGCCTCGTCCGGGTGAGGGACAGAGAAGAGAGGTTGTTTTGTTTTTCTCGTTCTCCACGAAGCCTCGGAGAAGGAAAGAGTGAAGGGCGAGAGAAGAGCATGGACGTTCCGCTTTTTTTTTTCTTCCTTTCCTCTCTCTCAGAAGAAGCAACGAGAATTACGAATTCCGATGCTTGGCTTCGCGGCCAAGCTCTTGCGCCCTCGAGCGTCGGTCTCCGAGGGTGCCTCGGCTCAGCCTCTGCGCTCCCGTCGAAGAATGAGACGACGAGCGAACTTCAGGCCGCCGCACGCGAGGGCCCCGGATGCGATGTCGACGTCCGCTGAGGCATCGCCGAGCTCCTCGCCGCCTCCTCTCCGACCCCCTCCTCCTCCTCCGCTGCTCGACCAGGCCTCGACCCCTCTCCTCGATGCCGTGCTCCTCCGCGGCTCGCGCACCCCTGCCGAGGCGCCCTTCCACGTCCCCGGGCACAAGCGAGGGGCCGGGATCGCCAAGATCGGGGAGCAGCGGCGGGGTCGGCTTCGGCACCCTCTGGCGAGGCTCCTGGGAGGCGACGGGGGGCGCGAAAACCCCGTCTTTGCCCTCCGCCACGACCTCACCGAGCTCCCGGGGCTCGACCTCCTCTCGCAGCCCGAGGGCCCGATTCTCGAGGCGCAGAGGCTCGCCGCGGAGGCCTGGGGCGTCTCCCAGACCCGGTTCCTGGTCAACGGCTCGACGGGGGGGGTCGCGGCGGCGGTGCTGGCGTGCTGCCGGCTGTGGGCGCGCCGGCCGCGGCGCGAGCGGCAGGTCGACTCAACCGCCGGAGGAGGAGGCGGGGGCAGCGGCGACGAGGAGGGGAGCGAAGACGACGACGGCGAACTCCGTCTCGCTCGTCCTCTCGTGCTCATCTCTCGGGGGGCGCACCGCTCCGCCGCGGCGGCGGCGGAGCTCGCCGGCGCGGACGTCGTCTGGATCGAAGAGGAAGGAGGGGGCCCGAGCGACGGCGTCGGCGACGCCCCTCCTTTCTCCGGTTCCGAGTCGCGGTGGGGCAGCGAGGGGCCGGGGCGCGTCGCGACTGCCGCAGGTATCCGGCGAGCTCTAGAGCTTGCGCAAGAGCTCGATGTCACCGGCGCCTCTGGCGAGGGAGAGAGGAGGCGGGAAGAGGAAGAAGATGAGGAAGAAGGGAAGCGAAGAAGGTGGAAGAAGAAGAGAGCGGCGCGCGTGCCGGCCGCGGTGCTCGTCGTCTCGCCGTCCTACTTCGGGGCCTGCGCTGACGCCTTTTCCCTCGCCGCCGCGTGCTGTTTGGGAGGAAAGAAGATCCCCCTGATCGTAGACCAGGCCCACGGGGCGCACTTCGGCCTCGACGGGCGCTTCCCGCCATGCGCTGCCGCTGCTGCCGCCTCCGCCGCGGGCGAGGGAGAGGCTCCGGGACTGCAGCCACCTCCTCCTCCGGTCGTCCTCGCCGTCGCGTCTGCCCACAAGACCCTCGACGCCCTGGGCCAGGCCGCCCTGCTCCACTCCGGCTGGGGCGTGTCCGAGGAGCTCCAGCGGGAGGTGGACCGGGCTCTGGCGATGCTGCAGACGTCGTCGCCGAGCTACCTCCTGCTCGCGTCGCTCGACGCGGCGCGCGCCGCCGGGGTCGGCAAGGTCGGGGTCGGCGCCGCTGGCGGCGCGGAAGACTCGCCGTTCGGCCCCTGGGACGAGCCCCTCCGGGCCGCCGCCGCGGTCGCAGAGGCCGTGCGGTCCGTGGCCGGGGCGCACCTCCTGAGCGACGAGATTGAGGAGGAGACGGGAGAAGGAAAAAGAGAAAGAAGAGAGTGGGACCCCCTGAGGCTGACGGTGCGGCTCGACGGCGTCGGCGGCCGCGCGCTCGCGGTGGCGCTCGAAGAGGGAGGAGAAGGAGAAGAGGGTCCTTCCGGAGAGGCTTCGACCGCCGCGGTGGAGATGGCGACTTCTCGAGCCGTGGTGCTCGCCCTCGGGGCGGGGAGCACCGTGGAGCACGCCGAGGCGTTCGGGAGGGCGCTGCGGAGGGTGGCGGCGAGGAGCAGGGGGGGCAGAGGCGGCGGCGGAGGGGGAGGGAGCGCCGCGGGCTCTGCTCCGGCCGTTTCCGCCGCCGCCGCCGCCTCGCCCCCTCCGCCGCCCTCTGGGTCCCCTCCTCGAGCGACCGAGCTGATCCCTCTCAACGCCTCCCTGGGCCGCCGCCTCGCCGCGAGCCTCCTCGCGCCGTACCCCCCCGGCGTGCCCCTCGTCCTCGAGGGCGGGGCGCTGACCGCGGCGGCGATCGCGGCGGCGGCAGAGGCCTGGGCGGGAGGGTCAGCGGTCTTGGGCCTCTCCGACGGGAAGCGAGGGGGGAGCAGAGGAGAGGAGAGAGGCTGCCGCGGCGAGCCCTTCGTCTGCGTCTTTTTGCGCTGAATCAAAAGGGGGAAGAAGAGAGGGAGAAGAAGAGGAGAGCTGCTGCGTTCGGTGTACTTTTTCACTTGTAAAACAGGAAAAAAACGAAACAAAAAAAAGCGAAAGCAACAACAACGGCAAAAAAAAACCAACCTCTACTGCTCTCCCTTCTTGGGACGCTTGGTCGCGGGCCGCTTCCTCGGCTCCCCGCGCCCCCTCCCGCCGCCGCGTCCCCTCCCGCGCCCGCGTCCCCTCCCTCGCCCTCGCCCGCGCCCTCCCCCGCCGAGCTCGTCGTCGTCGTCGTCCTCGTCCCCGAAGGAGACGAAGTCTGTCCCCTGCAGCGCAGACTTGCGCACGCGCTTGCCGAGGCCCGAGTAGTCCTCCGGTCCGATGCCTCCTCCTCCTCCGCCGCCTCCCGGGGAGGGGCCCCCGGGGAGGGCGCTCATGTCCACGGGGTAGGCTGCGGCAAAGGCCGCGGCGCGGCCAGCCGCAGCGGAAGAAGACGGGGGGGGGCCCGAGGTGAAGGTGCCTCCCCCGGCCCTCGCTGCCGCGCCGGCGCGCTGCCCCTTGGCGTCCGACCGCCGCAGGCCCCGCTCGACGACCGACGCTCGGTCGGAGAGCACCGCGACAGAGTAGCACAGCGCCGTCGCCGAGGGGCCGCAGCGCGCCAGGTCGCGCAGCCAGGCGGCGCGCTCCCTCCCCGACCGCCACAGCGCGAAGCGGGCCTTTGAGCCCAGCCCGGAGTCGTCGTCGGTGTTGTCGATCTCGTCGAAGGCGCGCAGGCGGGCCGCCGTGAGGGCCGCGTCGCCGTCGCCGCCGCCTCCTCCGCGGGCGCTGCCGCCGTTGTAGTAAGACGAGGGCCTGTCTCCTCCTACTCCTCCCCCGTTGGCGCTTCCTCGCCGGTCGTCCTCGTCCTCGTCGTCATCCTCCTCCTCGTTCGCCATCATCATGCCGATCTCCCTCGCCGACGGCGCCATCGCCGAGGGCAGCAGGCCCAGAGGGGCCAGCCGCTCGACGTCCGAGGCGAGGACGAGCGGGTTGGGAGGGCCATCGAGGCCGAAGGGGAGGGCCGCGGCGGAGCGCGGGTGGGGCACCGCCGCAGCCGCGGGGGCAGCCGCGGGGACAGCAGCAGGAGCAGCAGCAGCGGCGGCGACATCCGCCGTCGTCGCCGCCGCTGCGTCCGCCGGCACCGCAGCAGCAGCGGCTTGAGCCTGGGCAGCCGCCGCCGCCGCCTCAGCCGCCTGCGCTTGCACGACTCCCTGCAGCTGCAGCTGCTGCTGCGCCTCGAAGTAGGCCCTGTCCCCTCCGGGCCTGGGGGGCCCGGCGTTCGGCGGCAGGGGGCCGAGGAACGGCAGCCTCGGCTCCAGCTCCCCCTCGACCGCCTCCGCGCCCGCCGTTGGCGTCGGCGACGCCTCGCGCCCGGTGTCCTCTCCTTCTCCTCCCTCTCCGTTCTTCAAGTCCTCGTCGCGCCGCAGTGCCAGCCACGGCTCGACGTATCTGTCCCGCGCGCCGCGGGGCAGGCCGGAACCCAGCCTCGCGAGCGCGGCCTCCAGCATCGCCGCGGAGGCCGCCAGCGCGACGACAGAGAGCCTTCCGCCGCCGTCTCCCTCGGAGCACCCGGGCGCGGCAAAGAGCGCCTCCTCGGGCTGCACGTGCTGCCTCCCGGCGAAGCGCCGCGCAAGGTCCTGGAGCATCGCCCTGGCCGAGCGGAGCACCTCGGCGTCTTCGCGCTGCTTGTTGTTCTCCGCCGACGACGGGGACGCCAGGGCGGCGCCGAGGCGCGGGCTGCCCCGCATCCGTCGGACCTGCTCGGCCGCCGCCAGCACGTCGGCCGCAAACGGCGCGCCGGGCGGCATCGCGGCGGGGCCCTCGAGCCCTTCCCCGACGGCGATCTCGGCGTCGATGCCGGCTTCCTGCCCGTCATCGCTGGGCCTGCGCGCCTCGTGCAGCGAGCTCAGCAGCGCCCTCTCGCAGGGCACCCTCGGCGTCAGCCCCGCGGCCAGGGCGTCGAGCTGGGCCCGGGTCGACAGCTTCCTCCACGCGGACGCCGGCGCAAACGGCTCGCGGGCCTCCTCCAGGGAGCAGCCCACCTCCTCGAACACGACGTTTCGCGCCGCCGCGGGGCCCCTCCACGAGGACCCGTTCCTGTCCGTGCCGAGAAGCTCCCCGCGGAGCGTGCGGTCGTCGGGCTCTCCTCGGGAGGGCGCCGCGACGCGGCCGCAGATGACGTCGACCCTCTGCCCGAGCACCGCCCGCGCGGCGGCGCCGTCCAAGACGTCGTCGCAGAGCAGCGCCAGAGCGCGAAAGTGCAGGGGAGTCGGCACCGCGTGCCAGGGGACGGCGGCGTCGAGGGCCGCGGCGAGGAGGGCCGCGGCCTCGTCGTCGGAGAGGAGGGCGACGTCTTTGGCGGAGAGTGGTCCGGAAGAAGAAGGAGACTGATTGTCGCCACCGCCGCCGCCGCAGGGCTCCGTCTCGCTCTTTCCCTCTTCCGCTCCCCATCCCCCGGCGTCCTCCTTCCCAAACAGCTTCTCCCTGACCTCCTTCGGGCTCGGGCTCCCGCAGGCGGCAGCGGCACCGGGGAAAAGCGCCACCGCCGACCCGGCCCTCGAGGCTGCGAGGTAGCGACGGAGCACCTCCGGCCAGCACGCGCCGCCGTCGGCGGCGTCCAGGGCCCGCGCCCACCTCCGGGCCCGCGCCCTCGTCGCCGCCCCGGACTCGTGGGGGACCGACAGCAGGTCGAGGACGACGTTGCCCAGCAGCGCGAGGTAAGCATCGGCGAGCACTCCCAGTCCCGACTGGGTGTGCGGGCAGGGGGGCAGAGGGAGGGAGGCGGCGGCAGCAGCAGAGGCAGCCGGCGGCGCGTCGGCGACCGCGGGCGCCCTGAAGAGTTTGTTCCCGGCGCCGTCGTCGCCGAGCGGCTCGAGGTAGTGCGTCTGCGGCATGGCCCTGTCGAGCGGCGCGCCCACCGCGGCGACGAGCGCGGCCGTGTCAACGGGAGGGAGGCCCAGCGAGGGGCCCATCACGGTCAAGAACTCGGAGACCGCGAGCGCGTCGGCGAGGGCGCGCGACTTCGCGGGCGAGAGCGGCGGCGCGACCACGGGCGCCGGAGGGGGGCCCGCGGCCCTCGCCCTCGCGAGGGCGAGCTCCCGCTCCGCCCGCTCGGCGCGCTCGCGGAGGCGCTGCAGCGGGATACGCTGGTCCGCCAGGGCGACGGGGAGGGGCGGGGCGGGGGGCAGGGGGGGCCTGCTCTGCTGCCGCTGCTGCTGCTCGTCGCCTCCCTCGCTCTTGACGTGTTCCTCTCCGACCTTCGCCGCCGCCGCCGTCGCCGATGCAGCGGGGTAAAACACAAAGCCGGCCCCTGCCTCGAGGTTGGCGAGCTCCTGCGCCGTCGGCAAAAGAGAAATGTCTGCCCCGTCCCCAGCGCGCTCCAGAGCGGCGTCGAGCGAGGCGGCGACAAAGCGCGCCAGCGCGGCCTCCCTCTCGGCGGCGTGGGCGGCGGCCTCGTCGTCCTCCGCGGCCGCTGCGGCCGCCGCCGCCGCAGCGGCCCTGGCGACGGCGGCGGCGCGCGCTGCGGCGGCCTCCCTCGTCGCCTCGCGCTGGAGCGCCCGCTGGTCCTCCCGCGCCCTCTCCCTCTCGGCCCTGTCTGCGGCCCGCTGCTCCTCGCGCGCGGCCCGCTCGGCGGCGCGGGCCTCCTCGGCGGCGAGGGCCGCGGTCGCGGCGGCGTCGCGGGCCGCCGCGGCGTCGAGTGCGCGCCGCGCAGCCGAGACCAGCCTGCCGCCGGCGCCGGCCATGCGGTCGGCGCAGCGGCCGCAGGACCAGGCCCTGGGGCAGGCCGCCTCGACGTCCGCGGACGGAGAGGGCGGCCAGGGCTGCGCGGCGCCGTGGGCCCCGAAGCTGACAGGGGAGACGACCGCCGGCGGCGGAGGGGGCGGGGGGGCGGAGGCCTCTCCTCCCTCTCCCGCCACCCTTGTCGCGATCTCCGCGGAGTACGCGGCGGCTGCGGCCGCGGCCGAGGCCGCCTCGACCCCGGCGGTGGCGAGACAGGGGCCGTGGAATCCCTTGCCGCACCCGCCGCACTGCGCGAGCGGCCCTCCTGGGACCAACGCGGCGGTCGGTGCTGCCCCCGCGTCTGCCGCTGCGGCTGCCGCGGCTGCCTCGGGGCAGGCGGAGTAGGGAGCGTGCGCCCCGTGGCCGCACACGTGGCATTTCGTGGGCGGGGGCGCCGAGCCGACGGCGGCGCCGCCGGGGGGTCCCCGCCTCCTGCCCGAGGCCGAGACCCTCGGCTCGACGGAGCCCGAGTCCCGCAGCAGCGCCCTCGCCGCGGTCGCTCCCGCGGCCTCGGCGGCGAGCGCCTGGCGCACGAAGGCCGAGGCCGCCGCAGCAGCGCGCGCCGAGGTCGGGAGCAGCGCCGCGAGCGCGAAGCGTCCCGCGCCGACGCGGGCAAAGGCAGGGTCGTGGGCGAGCGTGCTCGCCAGGCTGGCCTTGGCGGCGCGCTCGGCGGCCTCGGTGGAGTTGGCGAGGCCTGGGGTTCAGACGGGAAGGGTTGAGAAGAGGGAAAGAAATAGTGAGTTTTTTTCGATTCGAGGTCTTTTTCGACCTCGAGACCCCCCCCCACCCCAAAAAAAAGTAAAAGAAAACGTAAAAAACTTCTCACCCTGCGCGACGGTCGGCGGCCGGGGCACGCTGACCCCGGTCGCCAGTGCGTAGCTCAGGATCGAATCGGCGTCCAGGCCCGTCTCGCCGACGCCCGGGGCCGCGAGCGCGTCGAAGGCGGCCCGCTTGATCGATCCCGGCGGCAGGCGAGCCGCCGTCGCCTCCGGGCGCTCCGCCGGCGGCACGAGCAGCTCGGCCATGGGGATGCGCGGCGGGGCTTCAGGGTCGGCGAGCTGACGCAGGAGGGCCGCGACGGGGGGTGGTAGGCGCGGCTGCTGGGCCTGGGCCGTTGAGGGCGCGGCGGAAGAGGCCTCCGCGCCGGCTCCGGCTCCCCCGCCTCCGCTGCCGCCGCCGCCGCCGCCGGCGGCCTCGAGCGCCGCCTCGGCGACCGGCTGGCCTCCCGCCGCCGCAACAAACATCCTGATCGCCTCGACAATGGCCGGGGGAAGATCGCGGGACCCGACGGGGGAGGCGGCGGCCATGGTGGCGACCGCGTCCGCCGCGGCGGGGGGCGCGGGCAGCCCCGCGGCCGAGGCGACGGCGACGGCGGCGACCGCGGCGGCGTTGTTTGAGAAGCTCGCCGCGCGCTCCGCGGGGCTGCGGACCAGCGCCCCGATGGCGGCGAGGAGGCGGGCGGGCGGGTAGGTCGCGGGCGTGTCGTCGGAGTTGGCGAGGGAGTTGCTCGGGGAAGGGCCCCCAGCCGTCGAGGGCGCGGGCGACGAGGCGACGGCGAGGTTGCCCCCGCTCGCCGACGATGCCCTCCTCTTCAGGTTCGCCGCTGACGCCGGCCGCGAGCGCGGGGCGCGCGGGGCGCCGGGCTTCTTCGCAGCAGCAGCAGCAGCAGCAGGCGTAGCAGCAGCTCCTCCTCCCGTGGCTCCAGCGGCGGCGACGGCAGCGGAGCAGAGGGCGTCGTAGGCGAGGACGGCAGCAGCGCCGCTGCCGCCCCTCGCAGCGACGAGCGCCGCCCGCGCGTCCGCCGCTGAGGTCCCGCCTCCGCCGCCGCCGCTGCCTCCCGGCAGCAGCTCCTGCTTCGTGACGAGCCAGAGGCGAGGGGACGCCCCGGGCACGGCGTAGTCTGCAGGAACGACGTGCAGCGCCGCGTTGGCCCTGAGCCATTCGACGGCGGAGGCGGGGGTGACGGAAAGAGTAGAAGGGGAAGAGGGAGAAGGCAAGAGCTGGATCGAGCCTCGGGGCAGGCTCACGAGCTGGCCGTGGCTTCCTCCCCCGGCCCCCTCCCCTCCCACGAGCAGGTCGTAGACGCTGTCGTTGCCATTGAGAGCTCTGGGACCGCCGAGCACGGTCGCCGGCACGAATCCTCCTCCTCCGCCGCTCGCCTGCTGCAGGAGCAGCGGCGGCGGCAGCAGCGCCGCCGTCGCCGCAGCCTCGACCGCGGCGGCGGGAACGGAGACGCCCTCTCCCGCAGCCAGGAGCTGGCGGTTTGCCCCTTCGCCGCCGAAGCGCGCCACGAGCTCGTCCACCAGCTCCTGGGCCGTGCAGGTGGCTCCGTGGACGTGGGCCGCGAGGGCGGCGGAGAGCTGGTTGTTGTTGGTGTTGTTGAGAGGTTCTTTCGAGTGAGAGAGGAGGGACGCCCTTCTCTTTTGCCGATCTTTTTTTTGTGGGCTCCTAGATTCGCACCGCGTTCCGGGGGCGCACGCAGGGCTCGCCTGTCCTCCAAACCATCTAACTCAGCAGCCTATCCTTGCATGATCACTCACCGTGCCGGAGAAAGGGGCCGCAGGAGGCAGCTGGAGCGACGGAGGGAGGTCGAATGCTCCTCCAGCCGAAGCCGTCGTCGTCGGCGCTGCCGTTGCCCCTCCTGCCGCCGCCGTGGCCGCCGCCGCCGCTGCGCTCTGATCGGCCACCAGGTCGCCCCCGAGCGGGTCGAACCCGAAGCCGTCCATCTCTCCCTCGACGGGGGGAGCGCCGGGAGAGAGAAGGAGACCTGCGGTTACACAGAGAGAGCGAGGAAGAGAAAGAAAGAGGGAAGAAAGAATAGGGAAATCTAAAAGTGACCGATGCTGGGGGGAAAGGAAAAAAAATCGCGGAGGAAAAAAAGGAGAGAGAAGAGAGAGGAAGGACGACGACGAAGCTCGACCAGAGGCCTCTCTCTTTTTCGACCTCGACCTCTTCTTCTTTCTCCAAACTCCACACCCTCTTTCTCTCTCGAATCCGAAAGGAGAGACCACCTTTTGTTTTCGAAACACATTTTGTTTTCTTTTGCACGGTTTTGGTTTTTTTGAAACGAAAGAGGACAAAAAAGGTTGGGAGGAAGGCGTTTCTCTGTCGCCAGTTCTTTTCCAGAATTTTTCCCCTTCTCTCTCTCTCTCTCTTTCAAGGGGTGGAGGGTCGCTCGTTTTGTTCTTTGAATTTCCCACCTCTCGATTCTCTCTCGCACGATCTCAAAACCTGAAGTGGAAAAAGAAGAAGAAGAAGAAGAAGAAGAAGAAGTGAAAGAACAAAAAAAATGCAAGGCAGGATGGAAGGGGGAAAAAAGTACTGAGAGATCAGAGCTGTTGTTGATGGCGGTGGTTGTCGATTGACGAGCGACGACGACGAAAGCCGAAGAACGAATAAAGAAAAAAGTACAAAGAGAGAAGAGGGAGGGGGGGGGGGGGGGGGCGCGTCGCGCGTCGCGCGAGACGGACGAGAGGAGATTTTTTCTCCAAAACTCTCCCCCCCTTTTCTCTTCTCATCTCACAGCCAGTGCCTCTTGATGGCCAGGTTGATCCAGAAGTAGGTCGCGATCCTGATCGCGATCGCGATGCAGACCAGCCACCCAAAGTCCTGGCCCATCGTCAGGCCGTTGCTGACGTTCTTGGGGACCAGCTCGAGCCCGTCGACCGTCGGCAGGTCCGGGTACGGCGACCCCGGAGGCAGCCTCGCCGCGGCGGCGGCCGCGGCAGCCGCCGCCCCCGGGGCAGGGGCCTCGAGCCCCGAAAACTCGTTCCTGACGATGGCCGCGTAGGCGAAAGCCACGAAGCTCGACTCCTTCAGCCACTCGAAGTAGGGGGGGGTCTTGGTCTGGATGAACCCCGTGAACATCAGCAGCAGGAGACAGACCATGCCGTTCAGAATCTGCCCGACGATGATCTCGCGGTGCAGCGCCGCCGCCAGCTGTCCCACGGCGTCCGAGGTGATGCCCACAAGCGCCAGCACGCCGTAGAAGCACGCAAACTGCGCGGCACCGGCCTGGAAGCCTATCATTGCGTAGACGAGACCCGAGAAAGCCAGGATGAACGCGAGCTGGATCGGGAGCGCCGTGATGGTTTTCGCCAAGAAGTAGGCCCCGAAAGAGTAGAGCCTGTGCCCTACCTCGCGGCGCAGCAGCGCCCGTTCTCGCGAGAAGACCGCGACGGCGTTCTGCGCCGGCTGCAGCACGAGCGTGGCGACGACGAACCACAGGGAGGCGACGCGGTCGAACGTCCCTCCCGAGGCCAGGTCGGGAACGCGCCAGTAGGTCAGACCCAGGAGAACGCCGAAGAAGAGGAACTGGACGAGCTGGACCGCGACATTGAGCGGGGCGCGGGCCATGTGCCTGCAGAAGCGGATCTGTTTTTGATTTTATGGGTTTTGGGGGGAGGAGATTTTTGAAGGGGGAGAGAGAGAGAGAAGGGTGAGCCAAAAAAAATTGGAAATTGAAAAAAAAACTCGGAATCTCAAGAAAAAAAAGAGACTCACCGACAGCACTTTGACCTGATGCGGCAGGCTCGTCGCCACCTCCGACGCCTGATCCCCGCTCAGCCCGTTGGCCGCGGCCATGGTCGTGACGGTGTGGCGCAGGGACCAGCGGGATAGCGAGCGGTCGAAGTTGGCCGGCGTCTTGGGCGTCGCGGCCTCCGACGGCGGCGCCGACGATGACGGGGAGGCGCCGTCGCGGTCCCTCTTCCCCCCTCCCTCCTCCTCGTCCTCCCACCCGAGTGCGTTCTCCAGCGAGAACCCTGCCGCGTGCGCCTGCGCCGCCGCGGCCGCGAGCCTCGGGTCCTTCGACAGCGCCATGATGTGCTCCGCCAGGTTGCGGTGAGACGGCCGCGGCCTGCCCAGCGCGTCGAAGTAGGCCTCCGCGTCGCCCCAGGGCCCGCAGTAGAGGACGCGCCCGCCCGCCACCAGCAGGAAGTCGTCGTAGCGCTGGCAGATGTCCGCCGAGGGCTGGTGGATCGTGGTGAGCACGGTGCGCCCGGCCGCGGCGAGGCGCTTGAGCAGCCTGACCGTCGACAGCGCGCCGTCCGAGTCGAGGCCCGTCGTTGGCTCGTCGAGGAAGACAGCGCGAGGGTCCGTGACGAGCGCGATGCCGATCGACACGCGGCGGCGCTCGCCGCCGGAGACGGAGGCGACGGTGCCGTCGAGGTCCTCGCCGATCATCATGTCGGCCCGGTGGGACAGGCCCTGTATTGTTTTTTTTTTGTGTGTGAGCGTGAAAAAGAGGAAAAGAAAAAAGTGAGCGCAGGTCGCGAGACAAAAACAAAAGATGCCAGTCTCCTTTCTTCTTCTTTCTCTTCTCTTGTCTCTCCCCCCCACCCCCACCCCTCTTTCCAGCCCAAAAAAATCATCTCACCAGCTCCTGGACGATCTGGTCCACGCGCCGCCGCTTCTCCTCCCAGGCCATCCGCTGCGGCAGCTTCAGCTCGGCCGACGTCATGATCGCCTCGCGCACCGTCGCCGTCGGCAGCAGGATGTCGCGCTGCCAGACGACGGCCGAGGCGGCGCGGAACTCGCGCGCGACAATGGGGCTCCCGTTGACGTAGATGGAGCCGTGGACTTCTCCTCCCGAGACGTTGCAGGCGAGGATCTTGAGGAGCGTGGACTGTGATGTTTTGGAGTGTGAGTTGAGAGGGAAAAACGAGAAGAAAAACAAGAGGTCGAGGTTGAAAAAAAGGTGAGTGAACCTCGAGAGTCGCGAGATCTCGCCGCGTCGGCCGAGAGAGAGGCAACGATGTCGAATCGGCGAGGCGCCCTCTGCAGCCTGCCCGGCCTTTTCTCGATTCTCAAGCGCAGCGCGACGAGAGCTGAAGCTTTGTTGAATCTCCACCGCCCTTGAAATAAAGAGAAAAAAGCAAGGCTCGCGAGAGAGGACCGCGCGAGCCCGGCCAATTGGGGGAGAGCGAAAAAGAAGCCTTCGAGGACTTTTGTTCGGGTCCCATCGTGCTCTCGCGCGCCCGTCGCCAAAAAAACTAGCCATTCGCCCTCCCGCATCGCCCCGCCCGTCTCTCCCTCCCTCACCCCAGTCCTCTCTTACCTTGCCCGCCCCAGAGGGACCCTGCACCGCCGTCAGCCTCCCGGCCAGGGCGTACCCGCTCGCCTCCCTCAGGATGTCCTTCCCGCGCGTCCCTTTCCCCCCGGCCCTGAAGCTCAGGTTGTGGAAGGCGAGGTCGAGCCCCGACTGGTGCAGCGGCGCCTGGTGGGCCGCGTTGCCCCCGGTGGCGTTGGTCCAACCCTGGGACCTTCCGCCGACGGAGGCGGTGAGGGCGATCGCGTTGGCATTGGAGGGCTTGAACGCGTCGTGGACGCCGCCCCTGCGCGTCGCCGCCGTCGCTCCTGCCGCTCCTCCTGCCGTCGTCGCTGTCGTCGTCGCAGTCGAAGTTGCAAAATCGAAATCCTCGTCGTCGGAGAGCTCCGAGCTGCGGCGCTGGGGCGCAACCGCCGACGCCCTGGGCGTGAAGGCTTGCGACAGAGAGCGCGCCAGCCAGTTGGGCAGGCGCTCCCCGGGGTGCGACAGGCTCTCTTGGTCCGGCATCGCGAGGCGAGGCGTTTTGCTTCTCTTTCTCGGAATTTGAGACGGGGCGTTCGCCTCGAGGGACTAGTCGTCGAGAGTCGAGCGGAAGATTTCGGGATGCCGCGCGTCGCGAGCTCTCCGGCTCTTTCTTCACTAGGCAAAGAACCGAAGTGCAAACGTCTGCTGCAAGGAATTGAGGAAAAAGGGCCCGATAAAACGGGGAACTATGAAGCAGAAGAAGCGGGAAAGCCTCGAATGCTTCTCAAGCTCGAACAGGGGGAAAAAAAGTGTGAGCGAAAACGTCGAGCGGCGAGGCTCTCGTCTTCAGAGCTCTCTCAACTCCCTATTTGATGCCCAACGCGGGCAGAATCTTCCCGCCCCCCCCCCCGGCCGTTTGGACACCATGTTTGAGATCTCATCCATTACACTCCACTCATTTGAAAAAAATGCAAAAATAAAAGAAGATTGTTATGGGTCGAGGTTAAAAAATCACAAAAGTCTATTTTGTTTCATCCCTTTTTCTCTCTCCCTCTCGTCCCGCTCCCGTTCTCTCCCTCTCTTTCTCTCTCTCTTGTATCAATCATTCTCTTCGCATAAAAAGCCATTTGTAGGTAAAAAGAGGCGAAAAATAAAAGGTTGCGCTCTTTTGATTTGATTTTTACCACCCTCTCCCTTCTCTCTCTCTCGTTTGCGCATGCAAAAAAAGGGGAACTAACAAAGCTCTCTCTCTCTCCCCTCATGACGCGTCGTAGAACCTCCCCGTCGCCGGCTCGAACATAATCGGGGCCACCGCCGCCGCGGAACCGGGGGCGTCTGCGTGCCTCCGCTCGAGCTCGACGAGGGCCGCCGAGACGGCCTCCCGCGTGTAGGCCCTCGCCGCCGACGCCGGAGCCGACGAGGTCGACGCCGAGAGCCGGGATAGCAGGTCGTCGACAGAGTGGGAGGTGGAGCCGCGCTGTTTATTTTTGGAGGGGGGAAAGAAGAAGAAGAAGAAGAAGGGAGTGAGCGAAAAAAGTTTCTGGGAAGAAGAAAGAAAGGAGAGAAAAATAAGAGACTAAAGAAAAAACTCGCACTCACCTGCTCGAGCAGCAGCTCCCTGACTGCGACAGCGACCGCCGTGATCTGCGCCTCCGTCAGCTGCTGCTGCGAGGCAGCGTCCACGTCCATCTCCTCCCCTTCTCGGGCGAGGCGCTTGGCGCCGCGCGTTGGGCGGCCGGTCGCTGTCGCGGCGGCAGCGGCGGGCGTCGCCGCGGCGGCGCGGGTGCGGGCGGAGGCGGCTCGGGCCTTGGAGGGCCTGCGGCCGCCGGTAGCAGGAGCGGCGGCAGCGGCGGGCTGCTCGTCGTCGTCGTCGGAGGAGGAAGAGGACGAGGACGAAGAAGAGCGGCGGCCGCCGCGGCGGCCCCCGCGGCGGCCCTTGGGGGGCGACTCGTCGTCGCCGCCATTCTCCCTCCTGGCCCCGGCCTCCGCCGCGGCCACCACCTCCTCCGCGGCCGCCTCGGCCGCGTCGCCGTCGAGCATGCGCGTCATCAGCGACTTGGCGACCTCGACGTCCTGGACGGTCACGCCGTCGGCCGAGAGGCGCGCCTTGGCCGCGGCCGTCGAGAGGCGAATGCAGGTCTCCAGGGTGCGGACGGTGACCGGCAGCGCGTTGGCGACGGCGCCGCCGCCGCCGCCCCTGCCGCCTCCGGCCTCGCCGCCTCGCACGTCCGCGGCCGACGACCGCAGCTCCGCGTAGAAGTCCCCGATCGCCTCCATCGCGTCCGGGGTCAGCGGCATCGACGCGCACCGCCTCTTGACGACCGCGATGTACTTCTTGAGGAAGCTCGTCGACAGCGGCAGGGGGGTCCCGGCGACGCGCGGGCCGTAGAGCCGCTCGTCGTACTGCACGCGCATGCCGCGGTCGGGGCGCGCGGCAGCGGCCTCGGCGGCGGACTCGTCGGCGAGGCGCATGCCCTCGCCGTCTCCGCCGCGGCCGGCGCCGCCTGTTGAGAGAGAGAGAAGAGAGCGAGAGCGAGAGCGAGCGAGCGAGTTGGAGTTGGGGAGGGGGTAGATTTTTGGAAGAAAAGGACGAAAGAGAGAAAAGAGTGAGTTTTTTTCTTTCTTTTTGCTCTCTTTCGCGACCTCTCTCGACCTCGAAAAAAGAAAAAACTCACCGCCGTTGCCGTTGCCCCCCAGCCCGTCGTCCCCGGGAGGGCGGTACCTGTGCTGCCCCAGCACGTGCTCCGCGATCGCCGCGTCCCTCGCCGCCGTCGCGTTGTCGAGCAGGATGAACAAGAGATCAAAACGCGAAAGGAGCGAGTCGGGCAGGTTGACATTGCGCGCCACGGAGAGCCCGTGGTCGTACGAGCCGTAGAGGGGGTTGGCGGCCGCGAGCACCGAGCAGCGCGCATTGAGAGAGGTCTGGATGCCGGCCTTGGCGATGGTGACCGTCTGCTGCTCCATGACCTGGTGGTAGTCGAAGAGGGGTGGTAGTTGAAGAGGGGAGGGAGGGAGGGAGAGAGAGAGAGAGAGAAAAGAGAGAAGGGGAAAAAAGTGAGCTTCTCTTCTTCGAGGCGCGCGAAAAAAAACAAAAGAAACCCAAAAACAAGAAAATGAAACAAAAAAATCCTCTCTCACTTCGTGGATCGCGACGCGGTCCCCGTCGGCCATCTTGTCGAACTCGTCGATGCAAACCACCCCGCGGTCCGCCAGCACCATCGCCCCGGCCTCGAGCCGCTTCTCGCCCGTGTCCTTGTCGGCCGTGACGGCCGCGGTCAGACCGACGCCGGACGAGCCGCGTCCCGTGGTCGAGACGGCGAGCGGCGCGACGTTCATCACGGCGCGGAGCAGCTGGGACTTGGCGACTCCGGGGTCCCCGACCATGAGGACGTTGACGTCGCTGTTTGTGTGCAGGTTGAGGGGAGCGGGATGCATTATTCGAGAGAGGAAGGAGCGTGAGTTTTATCCGGACGACTAAAAAAAGAGAGCGACGGGAGGGGAAAAAAAAACAAGAAAAAAAAAACCAAAAAGAACCGCCGCGCACCCTCGGAGGCGCGTCCCGGACTCGGCCAGCTCCCGCTCCCTGCCCCCCAGCAGCTGCAGCACGAGCCCCAGCTTGACCAGATCGTGCCCGTAGATCGAGGGGGCGAGCGACGCGGCCAGCTGCCTCAGAACGTCCGGCGAGGCGGCGAGGCTCTCGATGTTCTCGATGTCGTCGGCGGTGACGGCGCCGTCGCCCCCGGCCCCCGCGCCGCCCCCGGGCCCGCCGGTCAGCTTCCGCACCGACGCGCCCAGCAGCACCGCGTAGAACACGCCGGACATCACGCCCGAGGCCCTCGGAGGCGCCGCGCGGTAGACCCCGGAGACGGAGACGCGGTCCCCGGGCTTGCAGGCGTCGACGAGGTCGTGCTCCAGCACGACGTCGACCGAGCGCGGCAGCTGGCCCGCCGGCGCCGACTCGGGCAGCTCCTGCACCGTCACCGTCTGGCAGTCGGTGTAGGTGCAGAGGCCGAACTCGGTCGATAGGAGGTTCCCGGCGTCGTCGGTGACCGGGTAGGCCGCACCCGTGGCGCCGAGGGCGCCCGAGGCGGCGCCGCCTGGAGGGTGGTTGGTGGCGGCGGTGTTTTTGAGAAAAAAAGCAGAGTGAGTTTTTCCGTTCGTTTCGTTCTTCTTCAGACTCTCTCTCTCTTCTCTCTCTCTCTCTATCCCTCACCTCCGAGCGACGCCGCGTCGCGGTACTCGCGCGAGATCGTCTCCCCGGTCGCCTCGCAGTAGTGCACCGAGCGCGCGAGCTTGGGCCTGACCAGCGACGCCTTGGTCACGATGCCCTCGACGGCGACGAGCCTCCCCAGGAGGCCCGAGGTCAGGTCTCGCGGGCTGACGCGCGCCGAGCCGAAGTGGCCGGCGAAGCCCAGGCGGAGGCGGGCCCCGGGGTGGGCCGAGAGAGCCTTGGGGTGGTGGGAGCGGGCGATCTCGTCGAGGGCCTGAGAGAGAGGGAGGGAGAGAGCGGGGGGTGTCGAGGAAGAGAAGAGGAGGAGGAGGGAGGTGAGGGGAAAAAAAAAGAGGCGGCAAAAAAAAGGGGAGCCGAGCTTCGTTCTTTCTCTCGGCGACGCGCGTCCTATCGGCGATTCCGCGGACCGTCAATCCGCATCGCCCGCGCTGCCCCTCTCCCTCTTTATCTTTCAATCCCTCCCGGACAGCCAGCGAGCTCACTTCCTCGAATGCAGGGATGCAGTCGGCCGGGTCCTCCATCAGCCTGGCGTGCAGGTCGGGCGCGGCGCCGGCCAAGTCCTGGAGGTCGACGTCGAGCCTGGCGCCGCGGGCCGGGACGCCGCCGGGCACGCTGAGCAGGGCGCCGATCTTGGCGGCGTAGATGCCTCCCGCCGCGGCGGCGGAGGCGCCGTCTCCGCCGGCGCCCTCGGCGTCGAGGAACGACGCGAAATCGCGCTTGATGGCGAGGCGCTGCTCGCTGTCTCTGTCCATGGGGCTGCTGGGGCGATTCGACGTCAACAAATCAAGATGAGAAAAACGGCGACGAAATGAAAGTTTGAGGTTCCGTCGAGGAAGAGAGATTGATTCCTCTCTTTCCTGCTTGAGAGGGGGACGGGGTTGACTGTCGCTCCCTGTCGGGGGTGTTTCGGAGGTCAGAGAGAGGTGAGGAGGCGGCGAGAGAGAGGGCACGGAGAGGACGAGTGCGTCGACGTCTCAAACGGCCGTTTGAAATTGGCGAAAAAAGGAGGGGTGGGGCGAGAGCAAGAGGGGGGTTCTGATCTCGCTTTCGAGGATCGCATAAAGCTGGGCGGTGCTCTTCTCTCTACGATTTCGATGCTAGCGATGCGAGAATCGGCGCTGAGAGAGGCCAGTACAGGAGGAGAGAGAGCGAGAGAGAGAAGAGAGAGAGCGAGAGAGAGAGCAGAGAGAGCGAGACGACGTCGGACCTTTTTTCGAAGCTGGGTTGTGAGCAGGGACGAAGAGAAAAGAGGAAGGGAGGGAGCGTTTTTTCGTTCCATTGAAGTCTTCGTTTCTCACCTCCCCTCTCATAGTCTAGTGGACTTTTCGGCCGACATGTCGACCTCGCCCTCGCGCTTCCTGCTGACGCCGCCGCGCCTGACCCCATCTCCGCGCAGGTCTCTCTTCGAGACACCAGCTAAGCCTCATCGCGCCTCCCTGGGAGGCAAATCGACGACGACGAAAGCTCTCCTGCTGTTGGTAGCTGTGGCTTCAGCGAGCTTCCTCGCCGGCACCTCTTTGCGGCATCATTATGTGGCGCCGCTTAAAACCCTCCCATCAGCGACCTCTCTGCTCCCAATTCCGATCCCTGGATGGGGAGATGAAGCAGGGGGCGACGGCAGCGAGGTTTTCTTCCACATCGGTAAGAGAGACAGAGGATGAACGAAGAAAAGAACGAGCATCGGCTAGAGCCATTTTTCTCTCGCTCGATTCTTACCTCGGCTCTCTCTCAACCTCTTGCCCCCCCCCTATCTTCACACACACAAAAAAAAAAAACACAAAAGAGCCCTTCGAAAGCGGCCTCAACAACGAGCGCATCAGCCTGCTCAAGGCCGCCGAGGTCGCCAGCCGCAGGAACTGGACCCTCGTGCTCCCCTCATACAAGGACTTCCACGCAGTGATTGCCGGCGACGACTCGATCTCGACCTCCTCAGGCTTCTCTCCCGCAGTCGTGCTCCCGTTCTCCCACTTTTACGACGAGCGCGCCTTCGCCGCCCACGCGCAATCAAAGGGGTTCAGGGTCGTCCGCAGCCTTCCCCCCAACAGATTCCACGCCTGCTCCAAGATGATGTCGCTGGCCGCCCACTGGCCCCAAGCTCTGACCTCCTCTCTGCTCTCTGGATTCTCGAAAGAATACGGGGTTGTCTGCTTGTCCGCGCACGCGGTGTGGCACGCGATTCAGGGGTACGACCTGCCCGACCTGGACTGGAGCGCCAACTCCGTGCACGCAGCGGGGCTGAGGCCCAGCGAGCTGTATGAAAGGGAGCTGGAGAGGATGGTCGCCGCTGCGGCCGAGAAGTTTGGCTCGGGGTCTTCTCTTTCTTCTTCTTCTTCTTCTTCTTTGTCATTGTCAACGGCGTCGGCGTCGGCGTTGAATTCTTCGCTTATCCCTGACTTCATCGCAGTCCACGTCCGCATCGAGGAGGACTGGAAGCGCGTGTGCGCGATGGGGTCCGACAGGAGACAGAGCCACTGGCTCGCGGGGGACAACAAGGAGTGCTTGGTGGGCGAGGCCGAGATCGCGGAGAGCGTCGTCGCGCGGGAGAAGGAGCGACGGGGAGGGGGCGACGAAGCGACTCTGGCCTCCTCTTCGTCTCTGTCTTCGCCTTCGTCGCTGAAGCCAGGCTCCCTCGGCGACTCGCGGCCCCTCGCCTTCGTCATGTCCGCGGCTCCGACCTCGACGATGCCGCGGCTCTGCGATCCCCTGTCGGGAGCCCTGCGCTGCTTCACCCCGGACGACGTGTGGCTCGGCCCCGACCCCGCGCTCCTCCCCTTCGGGAGGACCAAGCTCGTGAGGAGCTACGTCAGCTTCCTCTTTGCGAAGGAGAAGGCCGCGGCGCTCTTCGGGAACGTGCACTCGACGTTCAGCAGGGAGCTGGGCGACGAGATGGGGGCGCGAGGGAAGGGCGTGTTCTACTACAACCCCGATTGTGCGGACCCGGGGAACTGTCCGTGAAGTGAGAGAGAGGGAGAGAGGGGGGAGGCTCGCCGTGAGTGTATTTGTATTAAAAAAAAGAAAAGCGAAAAAGAAGAACAGTTTCGATGTTCTTTCTTGTTCTCTCTTCGTTGTTTTGAATAAAAATTCACCTGTCGGAAACGCTTTTTCGTCGCCTTCGCTCTCTCTCCCCCAAGTCCTGGCGCGCCCCTGGGCGCTCGCGATCTTGCCTTCTCTCCACCTAATCGTGCTCTCAAGGATCCCTCGCGCGCCTACGCGTGCTAAGTCAGAGATCGCGAGCGAGAAAGCGAACGAGAACGAGAGAACTGAGAAGAGAGAAGAAGAAATCTCTCGTCTCGATGGCGACGCCGACTTTGCCGACGACGCAGCTGACGCAGCTGATGCTCACCGCCACGCAGCATCAGCTCCCGTCGCTCTTCGATGATTCCGATGACGAGGAGCTTATGGGCATCAGGGAGCGCCGCGTCGGTCAGTTTTCATAGAAGAGAGAGAGAAGAGAGAGAGAGAGAGAGAGAGAGTTTGTTTCGTTTCCCTTTGAAACGATGGGACGACCTTGACTTGCTCACTTCACCTCTTGCTTCTTCTTTCTCTCTTTCTCCCCTCTCCACGACCACCACAGCCACCACCACAACAGCAGCGACGACGGCAGCCTCGATGCTCGTCAGCGTCCAACTCGAGCAGGAGGATCTCCTTGCAGCAGCGCGACGGGAGCGAGGGCGACAGGAGCAGCAGCAACAGCAAGGACAGCAGCGGCAAATCCAGCAGCTCCTGCTGCCCCAGCCGCCGCCGCAGTGGCAGCAGGGACAGCAGCTGCAGCAGCAGCAGCAGATCGTCCAGCTCAACCTCGACCCCGCCTTCCTCGCCAAGTGTAGAAGCTCGAGGGGACCCCTGCTGCGCGCGATGATCCAGGAGCACACGCGGCGCGGGCTGACGTGAGTGTCGGCCGTTGTTTTGGAGCTTTGAAAAAGAAAAAAGGTTTGGAGAGTTTTTTTTCCTCGTCTTCCTCTCCCCTCGCTCACGCCCTCTCGCTCTCTCCCCCCTCCCCCCCTCTCCCACCTCCCCGCCCTCTCTCCCCCTGTTTGCAGCGAGTCCTACTCCATCGAGCACTACCACCGCCTCGTCGCCCACGAGGCCTCCTCCTCCAGCATGCTGCTCGGCAGCCACGGCCACGGCCTCGGCCGCTCGAAAGTCTATTGCAAGCAGCTGCACCGGCAGCCGTGCGCCGAGTGCGTCACGTGTCACTTCTGCCGCCAGAAGACCGTCGACGCCAAGTCGTGGTGCCCGTGCGGCTCGTCGAGGAGGCAGCCCCGGCCCGCGGGCAGGGCGCGCGGGAGGTGGTGCGGGCAGTGCCTCGCGAACCGGATGGGACAGAGCCTCGCGGAGGCGCTCGCGGCGGCGCGCGCCGACGGCCTCGGCTGGCGCTGCCCCTGCTGCCTGGGCCTGTGCAACTGCTCGGCGGTCTCCTGCCAGCGCAAGCTGTGCGGGCTGCGGGACACGGGCCA
>Ga0315289_10004062_pt1 | contig 21941 bp, 22 predicted proteins | sample YL17G11_40_MG_FD_203452 | JGI IMG/M metagenome (GOLD analysis project Ga0315289, IMG submission 203452) | Sediment microbial communities from Yellowstone Lake, YNP, Wyoming, USA - YL17G11_40 | ecosystem: Environmental > Aquatic > Freshwater > Lake > Sediment | place: USA: Wyoming | collected... | reverse complement strand
CCGGCGCCCCGCGCTAGCAGCGCCAGGGCGCGGAGGCGCTCCCTCGCAGACCAAGAAGAAGATGAGGAGCGAGGGTGCACGGAGACCGCCGCGGCGGCGAGCACTGCCGCGGGGTCAGCGCCGTCTCCTTCCTCTCCTTGCTCGCCCCTGCTGCTGCGGCGCGAGGGAGGGCGCAAAGGGAGGGCGTCGTCGGGGTCGACCTCTCCCTCTGCTCCTTCTCCCTCCCCTCCGCCTCCGACGCGGCGCTTCTTCGCCGCCGGGGACGCCGCCGCGGCCGCCCGCCCGGCCGCCTCGATCACCGCCGAGTCGAGCGCCCCGGGAGGGAGGCGCCGCGCCACCTCTCGCACGCATGCGGCCGCGGCGTCCGCGCTCGAGGTGTCGGAGATCGAGGCCGGGCACGCGGCTAGGGCGAGCTCCAGGAAGCTCGGGCGAGGCCGGGAGCGGGACGAGGATGAGAAGGAGGAGGAAGCGGAGGAAGAAGCAGCGGCAGCGGGGCTCCTCGTCGTCGCCAGCGGCAGCAGCGATCGGAGCGCCGCAGCGCTCGGCGGGCTCAGGCGCGAAGCGAGGGCCAGGGCAGACAGGAAGACTGCCCTCGTTCCCCCGTCGTCGTCGCCGTCGTGATCCCTGGAAGAAGAGGATCGCACGGCCAGCTCTGGGAACGAGCGCGAGATCCTCGAGGCGAGGTCTCGCGCAAAGGCCATCCGAGCCGGGTCGGCGTTTTCATCCTCGTCGCCGCGTTCGCCGCCTTCGTCATCGTCTGACGGCGAAAGTGGCATCATCGCCCCCTGGAGCAGCAGCGCCGCGAGCGCCGCGCCTCCCCTCGAGACGTCGGGCGCGGAGGCGCAGCAGAATTTTGCGGCCTCCAGGGCCGCGTCCGCGAGAGCCTGGAAGTCGAGCTCGGAAAAGGAGGGAGAGGACGAGGAGGAAGCAGAGGGGCCCGAGGCGACGACGAGGGCGTGGCACGCAGCGAGCGCAGAGCGCGCCGCCGCAGCGGCCGGGTCTCCGAACCCGTCGCCGCCGCCGCCGTCGAGCTCCTCCTCCCCCCCCTCGTCCTCGCGGCCCCCTTCGGCCTCCGCCTCCGCCGCCTTCGAAGCCTCCCTGGGAGCTCCCTTGGCCCTCGCCAGGGACCCCGCCCTCGACGCCCTGCTCGCGCACGTCAGGAGCGCGGCCAGTGCGGCGCTGGCACCCCTCGCGCGCCTGTCGAGCGCCGCGAGCGCGGCGGCGGGCGCCAGCGAGAGCTGCGAGGCGAGGGCGTCGGAGGCCGCGGCGGCCAGGGCCGCCCCCGCCCTCCAGTCGCGGACGCGGAACTGCGCTGGCAGCACCGGGGCCTCGGAGGGAGCCTCGGAGGGGGGAGGCGGAGGAGGCGGCGGTCGCTGGCGCTGCTCTTGGCCCGGTTGCGCAAACAGGACGACGGCGGAAGCATCGACGTCGTCATCTCTATCGTCGTCGTCGTCGTCGCCATCGCCGCCTCTGCTTGCCGTCGCAGCCGCCTTCCGAGCGGCAGCCCTCCCTCCGGCCTCCGCGGCCTCGGCCAGGCCTGTGACGAGAGCACTGTACCCCTTCGAGTCCCCCCTGGCGCGCATCAGGGCCGCGAGCTCGAAGAGGGCCTCGAGGTATCCAGTGCGAGGATGGGTGGAAGAAGACGGCGAGGAAGCGTCCCCGCCGCGGCTGCCGCTGCGGCGAGAGGCCGCCGCCGCCGCGAGCGAGAGGAGGCGCCCGGCGACGCCCAGGCCCGCGGAGGTCGCTATCGACGAAGAGGCAGCAGAAGAAGAGGAGGAGGAGCTTCGAGCGGCGGAGCAGCAGAACGCGTGCGGGTACATGGGCAGGACGACCTTGAAGATCTTGACGGCGGTGTCGAGCTCGCGGGTGCCGACTGTTTGATGTGTGGAGGTGTTTTTTTTTGGGGGGGCCGAGGTCGAGAAAGTGAGCGTCGTCGTTGGCGTCGTCGATTGGTCTTGAGCGTCTTTATTCGTATTGCTTTCTCTCTCTTTCTCTTTCTCTCTCTCTCTCTCTCTCTCTTTCTCTCTTTTGCTTTGTTATCTCCCTCGTACTTCCAGCCGCGTCGGACACGCAGACATCCAGGATCCCGGGGAGCGCCCTGCGGAGCCTGCGGGCGACGTTGGCGGCGTGCACAGGGGAATCCGCAGCTGAAGCATTGGCCCTGTCTCCTCCTCCTGTAGCGTCGGCCTCGATGATGGCAGCGAGCTCCCGCGCGTAGGCCTCCACTTGGTCGCTGGAGTGCTGCTGCTGCTGCTGCGGGGCGTGAGATAATGGTGCACCTGCAGGCAGCGCTGGCGCTACAGGAGCAGCGGCTGTCGCCATGGTTTCTCTCGGAACACGAAGGGGCGAGAGAGCGAAAGCGAGTTCGCTCGCCGCGACCTGCGCAGCGTCGTCAAAAAAGGCGAAAAATGAGGTCGACTCCTCAAACTCATTTTTTTCCCTTCCCTGTAGCTGAAGCCATCAATTCACCGCCCCCGCGTTCGCTCCCTTGTTTTCCCTTGGATCCCCTTCCGTCAACTGCAGCTGTATAGGCACACTCTAGCTATCTCTCCACCGAGGCACATCGACAGCATCATGGCTGACAGCAGCGGCGAGCCAGCAGCGGCAGCGGCTGCACCCCCCGCCGCCGCCGACGCATCGAAGTCGTCGGCCGATCAAGCCGTCTCAGCTTCGTCCATCGAGCTGACGATCGAGCGCATGCGCGAGCTGCTCGTGGCCGAGCGAGAGTGAGTCTTTGTCACGGTAGCCGATTGGGTGGAAATAGCGTGACGACGGAGAAGCGAAGCAGAAAGAAAAAGCCGAATGCTTTCTCGATCGGGGCAGCGGCTTGCCCCGTCGCTCGTCGAAACTCCCCGGCGGCTCTCTCTCTTCTCTGTTCAACCCCGACCTCGAAAGCAAGAGAAAGAGGGCTCGCGCGTTCCTGCTGCCCTCCCCTTCAGTAGCAAGCCGGGAGTGGCGCGCTCGCGTGACATTTAGAGAGCGGGAGAAAGAGAAAGAGAAAGAAAGAAAGAGAGAGAGAAAGAGAGAGAGTCTCACCCTCCGCCCTCCTCACCACAAACCCAAAACATCAAACCTCCTCGTCACCCCAGGCTCACCCTCGACGAGCGCTTCGACCTCGCCCGCTCCGTCGGCGAGGAGTGCATCCAGGACGACGAGCTCCGCCTGCTCCTCGAAAAAAAACCAAACCCGGTCGCCTACGACGGCTTCGAGCCCTCGGGTCGGATGCACATCGCGCAGGGCGTGATGAAGGCTCTGAACGTCAACAAGCTCACCAAATCGGGAGTGACTTTCAAGTTCTGGGTCGCGGACTGGTTCGCGCAGCTGAACAACAAGATGGGAGGGGACCTGGCCAAGATCAAGGTGGTCGGGGACTACATGGTGAGCAGTTTTTTTCTTTTTTTTGTTCTCTTTTTCTCCGAGTTTGAGAATTTCTAGCAGAAAGAAAGAAAGAAAGAAAGAAAGAAAGAAAAAGAGAAAAGCTCATCTGTATCCCTTTTTCTCCTTCCCCAAAACTCTCCTTCAAAAACCACCGTTAGGTGGAGGTATGGAAGGCTGCCGGGATGGAGTCGATCGGGGACAAGGTCCAGTTCCTCTACGCCTCCGATGAGATCAACAAGAAACCGGGGTGAGTAGTGTTCTCCTTTTTTCTTTTTTCGGTGCGCGACTGTTTGAAGATGACACTGAAAACTCACTTCTCGATCTCCTTCCCTCGTCCCCTCCCCCCCCCAAAAAAACAATCAGCGAGTACTGGACGCTGGTGATGGACGTAGCCCGCAGGAACAACCTCAAGAGGATCCTGCGCTGCTCGCAGATCATGGGTAAAGAGAAGTTTTGAGGTTTTGAGTTTTCAATGTTTATTTGAGAAACGGTACCGCGTGGCCAAGTCAAAAAACAAAACTCACCGTTTCCCCCTCTCTCTCCCCTTCCCACCACTGTCACCACCAACACCACCAAAAAAATAAAAAAAAGGCCGGGCCGAGTCCGACGACCTCAGCGCTGCTCAGATCTTCTACCCCTGCATGCAGTGCGCCGACATCTTCTTTTTGAAGGCGGACATTTGTCAATTAGGCATGGACCAGCGGAAAGTAAACGTCCTCGCTCGAGAGTACTGCGACTCGATCAAAAAGAAACTGAAGCCGATCATCCTGTCGCACGCGATGCTTCCGGGCTTGCTGGAGGGCCAGGAGAAGATGAGCAAGTCGGACCCGAACTCTGCGATCTTTATGGAGGACTCGAGGGCCGAGGTCGAGACCAAGATAAAAAAGGCCTTCTGTCCTCCCGGGGTCGTCGAGGGAAACCCCTGCCTGGCCTACTGCAGATTCATCGTGTTTCCCTGGTTTGGCGAGATGGACGTCGAGAAGGGCGCCAAGTCCGGCGGGGGCACGGTCTCGTTCGAGAGGTTCGAAGACCTCGCCGCGGCGTTTGCCTCGGGCGAGCTCCACCCGGGAGACCTGAAGCCGGCGCTCGCCAAGGCAATCAACGCGATCCTGCAGCCGGTGAGGGACCATTTCGAGAAAGATGAGAGGGCCGCGGGGCTGCTCAAGAAGGTGAAGGGGTACAAGGTGACGAAGTGAGAAGGAGAGGAAGAGAGATGAGAAGAGAAAGAGAAGAGACTTATTTTTCTTTATCTGTTATAAAATGTTCCGTTTTGCAAAAACTGAGAAAACTCGCCACTTCTTTCTTCACCCCACGGGCCTCCCCTTGAGCCCGCCGTCGGTCGCGGGCCTCGCCCCACCGTCGCGCACCCTGCGCTCACGCGGGTCCTTGCTGCCGCCCCTCCTCTCGTTCCCTCCCCGGTTGCCGCTGCCGTTGCGACCACCTCGGCCTCGATCGCCGCCTCGTTCGCCTCCGCCTCTGCCTCTTCCACCTCCGCCGCCTCTTCCGCCCCTGTCCGCGCTCGAGTGCGGCGACTGAACCGTCGCGATAGGCAGATGATAGTCCACGCCCATGACCAGCCCGGCCGCCTGCAGCTCCGCCGAGGACAGCGAGCGTGGGTCGTGAATTTTTTGCCCCATCGCTGGGGGTGAGATCTTTCGAAGACCTTGCAGCTCGGGCAGATGGTGCATTACGTAATCACCTTGGGGATCGTAGTCCATGCTCTGTTTGGCGATGTTGAAGACGTTGATGCGGTTACCGGAGAAGCCGGCGGCCATCATCCAGTTGCCCCCTGTTTTTTTGAGGGTTTTGAGGGAAAAAGAAAAAAAGAGTGGTCAGAGAAAAAAAACGTCCGAGCGCGGCGCAGAAAGTGAAAAGAAACAGAAAAGGGCAAGAAAAGGACCAAAACTCCTCTCTCACAGTTGCTGGCCGTGTCCGAGTCGTTCAGGAGGTTCTCAAAATGTTCTGCGCCGCGGCGCCAGTCCAGTCCAAGCGAGTGACAGAGGAAGGAAGCCACTGTTTGTTTGGTTTTAGCAAGAGAAGGAAAATAAAATCGAGAGTGAGAGTATTTCTTTTTTCGAGGCTCCGTTCTCCACTTCCAAAGAGGAAAAAAAGCTCCTCGTACCATTCTGCCTCCCGCGGTTGCTCATGAAGCCGGTCTTCGCCAACTCCCGCATGTTCGCGTCGACCAGGGGCCTCCCCGTCTTCCCCTCCGTCCACGCGTGGAACGCAGCGTCGGCCGCCGGGCCCTTCCTCCAGGCCACCCCCTCCTTCCTCGAGACGCCGCTCGCGGCAAAGACGCGGCTGCCGTGCTTCCGGGCGTAGAAGTGGAAAAAGTCCCTCCAGAGCAGCTCGAACACGATCCAGTAGGTCGACTTGTTCGCGCCCTCGAGCCCCTCGTACTTCTTGAGCTGGTCGGCGATAATGCGCGGGGAGAGGCAGCCAGCGGCGAGCCAAGGGGAGAACTTTGTCGAGTAGTCGGCGCCGAGCATTCCTGTACTAGATTTGGTTTTTTTAAAGGTTTTTTTAGCTTTCTCGCGTCTTCCTCCTTCTCGTTCTCTCGTTCTCTCTCTCTCTCTCTTTGCTCCCTCGCTTCCTCTCCCTCTCTGCATCGTATCGTACCGTTCCTCGTCTCGAAATAGGTGCTCGCGGCCTTCGACCCAAAGAGATAATGGTTGAGCCTCGCGTACGCCGCCGTCTCGCCTCCCTCAAAGTCCAAAACCGCCAGCTTCCGGACGCCCTCCTCCGCGGGCGTCGCCAGCTCGTAGGGGGCCACGCCCTGGGACTCGCACGCGCGCCTGATCAGCGGGCCGAGGTCCTCAACGCGCGTCAGGGGGAGCACGGCCGCCGTCATCTCGGCGGCCAGCCCGGCGTCCCCGCGCGGCAGCGGCAGCGACCCCCTGGCCGGCGCCGCGACGGGGGGGCGGACGGCCCAGTCCCTCTCGACCGCGGTCCGGAACGCGGTGAACAGGTCGGGGAGCCTCTCCATGCCGCTCCCGAAGTCGAGGTCGTCCGGGTGGAGCAGCGTGCTGGCCCCGCCGCGGGGCTCCACGACGCGGAGGACGGGCTGCGGGGACAGGAGCGAGAGCGCCTCCCTCACGGCCTCGACGGCCTCCCTCTCCTCCGGGAAGGGCTCGTCGGAGACGAACACGATCCCGCCGCCCGCCTCCGCGCCTCCCCCCCCCCCGGAGCCGGCCCCGGCGCCCCCGCTCGAGGAGAGCGGCAGCAGCAGCTCCGCGACGATCTCCTCGGGCGGCTGCGGCCGCACCACGAGCCCCGACCCCAGCGCGGCCAGCCTGCGCCGCAGGTCCGCCGCGGCCTCGAGCCTGAACTTGGCGCGGAACGCGCCCGTCTTGGGGAAGCCGCACAGCGGGGAGCGCCCGTGGTTCCTCGGGTCGAACGGCACGAAGGGCACGACCGAGGACGCCTCGCCTCGCGCGACGGCGGCGGCGGCGGCGGCGAGGGCCGGGTTGTCGTGGGTGCGGAGGTCGTTGCGGAGCCAGACCAGGGCGCGCGGGGCGGCCGAGGCGGCCGAGGCGGCGGCGGCGGGGCGGGAGCTCGCTGCTGCTACTGCACCAGGTTTTGCTCCCGCTCCTGCTGCTCCGGAGGCCGCTGCGGAAGTCATTGTGCGGCTGCTCGCGAGTAAGCGGCAGTGGTGGTGCTGGTGGAGGGGCTGTTTGAGAGAGTTTGGTGTTACCTTTTCGAGGTCTGGTGAGGCGCGGGGCGCGCCACGGCGTCGAAAGCGACAAGGGCGATCGTTCGCTTCATCTTTCTCTTCCTCTCCCGCTGGCGACAAGAACTTGTCTCGCTTTGATGCCTGCTGCTAACTATCGAGCGCTGCGAAAGCAAACTCACAGAGAAAAGGAAAAAGCCAGAGCGCAAGCAAGGCGAAGAGGCCAATCGCATTCGATCGCGCCGAGCAGACTGAAAGAAACAAAAAAGTGAGACAAAAAACTCGGAGGGGTGGAAAAATCACACTTGCTCCTCTTTCTTCCTCTTTCTCTCTCTCCTCGCGTCGGAATTCTCGCGTCTTGAATAAAGTAAATAAAGAAACTCTGCCGGCGAGTTCCACCTCGTCCTCTCTCTTCACCCCCTTTTTTCCCCTGCCTCTCTCGCCGCATTATGAAAATCTCGGTCTCTCCACGTCAGATCAGCGAGGGCACCATGTGCTCCGGCGTCGCGAAGCCGAGCAGATTGATGTACGTCGCGGTCACGTTCGCGAGGCCGGCCTCGGGAAGGTCGCCGCGGAACTTGACGTCGGCGGGGAGGCCCGCGCCGCCGACGGCTATCGGCACGGGCGCGAGCGTGTGCGAGGTCAGAGGGAGGGGCTTGCCGTTCTCGTCGGTCATGGGCTCGCCGGCTGGAGGATAAGGTGGGGGGAGGGCGGGAGGATTCGTGGCGGGGGGGAGGGAGAAAATCGTGAGTGAAAACAAAAAGAGGCGTTGTTGTTGTCGAGGTCGAGAGAAAAAGAAAAAGGGAAGAAAAGAAAAAACATCTCTCTCCTGTTTCCAACGCCCTCTCTCTTCTCTCCAGCACCTCTTCTTCTCTCTCTTACTCTTCTTATGCCTCTGGACCATGTCGTCGGCGTTGCCGTGGTCGGCGGTCACCAGCCACCTCCCCCCCAGCGACTCGCAGACCTCGAGGAGCTCTCCCAGACACTTGTCGACGAGGGCGCAGGCGCCGGTCGTCGCGGCGAGGTCACCCGTGTGCCCGACCTGATTTTGGAGGTGTTTTTTTCGTTTGGAACCGAGTGAGTTTCCAGAGCTCCTTCGAGCTTTTTTCTCTCTCCTTTTTGCCGCAACCTCGCTCAGCAGCTCTCTCGCAGTAGGAGTAGCTCGGAAGGAACGGGGAAAGAAAGGAAAGAGGAAAAGAAAGGTTAGAGAAAAAAGAACAACTCACCATGTCCGGGTTGGCGTAGTTGATCCTAATCATCTTGAACTTTTTAGAAAGTATAGCTTCCTTCCCTGCCTCGGTGATCTCGCGAGCCTTCATGTCAGGCGCCTCGTTGAACGGCACGGCGTCGCTCGGGATCTCGACGTAAGTCTCCAGCGATTCGTTGAAGTACCCCGACCTGTTGCCGTTCCAGAAGAAGGTGACGTGGCCAAACTTTTGCGTCTCGGAGCAGGCGAACGTCGAGACACCGGACGCGGCCAGCAGCTCTCCGGAAACGCGCGTGATAGCCGGCGGGGGGACAAGGTACCTGGCGGGCAGCTTCAGGTCGCCGTCGTACTGCATCATCCCGACGAAGCGCGTCTTGGGCCAGCGCACGCGGTCAAAGGCGGTGAAGTCTGCGTACTCGAACGCCTTGGAGATCTCGATCACGCGGTCGGCCCTGAAGTTTGTGAGAACGACCGCGTCGCCGTCCTCGACGGTGCCCACGGGCTTGCCGGCGTCGTCGACGATCACAAAGGGGTCGAGCCACTGGTCCGACACGGCGGCCTCGCCGGACCCGCGGAGCGTCGCGACGGCGGTCTTGGCGTCGGCGAACTTGTGCGGCGCCTCGCCCAGCACGTGCGCCTGCCAGCCGCGCTCGACGATCTTCCAGTCCGCCTCGTAGCGGTCCATGGTCACGCGCATGCGCCCCCCGCCCGAGGCGATCTTGCCGTCGACGCCCTCGGGAAGCGATTTGAGGACGGCCTCGAGCTCGTCCACAAAGCGGACCGAGCTGCCATCGGGGACGTCGCGGCCGTCGGTCAGAACGTGGACCCGGATCTTTTTCGCGCCGCGCTCGGCCGCGCCCCGAATAAAGAGGAACAGCTGGTCGGTGCGCGAGTGCACCCCTCCGTCGGAGAGCAGGCCGATGAAGTGCAGGGTGTGGTCCGCGAAGGACTCGGAGATGTACTTGAAGCCGTCGTCGGAGAAAACCGACCCGTCCTCGAGCGCGATGTCGACGAGCCTCGCGCCCTGGTCGATGACCTGGCCCGAGCCTTTTTTTTTTTTTTTTTTCCTTCCGGGTTGAATTTCTTGTGAGCGGAGAGGGGGCACGAGCGCCGGGAAAGGGGGAGGGGGAGAGCGAAGCGCGCAGAGAGAGCGGGTGCTGTTCTCTGGCCAGGGAGCCGGGAGGAAGGAGAGAGAAACGGCGAGGTCGAGGGTCCCATGCTCTCTTCTCCCTCTCTTTTTTTCTCCCTCTTTTCACTCCAACGCACCGAGAGCGTTGTGTCCGACTTCGGAGTTGCCCATGTCGTCGTCGGAAGGGAGGCCGACGGCCTTGCCGTGCGCCTGAAGAGGTGTTGTTTTGAGTGTGAGGGTTTTCGGTGCTGAGCGTGTCCATCGTTCGGCCGTCACCGTCGTCGTCGTCACCGTCGATGCAAAATTGAAGGCCTTTCCGCGAGCTCTCGTTGGGTATTCTGCCTCTCTCGTCCCTCTTTTTTTACTCCAGGCTCATCAGAAATAAAGCAAAGAGCCATCGGGGCTAGAATACGGGCCGCTCAAAGCCTCAAACACCCTGATCTCGCTCGATGTTTTTCCAGCGATGCGGCCCTTTTTCTTCTTCGAGAGGCCATGCCATGCCCTCGTCTCAACTCCCTCACCTTGATCGTGCGGTACCTGCCGGACACGCCGCTCAGCTTGTCCACCACCGGCGTGTCCGCGGACGCCACCGCGTTGTACTTGTCGGCGTGCGCGCCGGCGCCCCAGCCGTCGAGGATGCAAACGAGCACGGGCGCTCCCTCAGGTAGCGGCGCGATCGAGGCGTGCGGCTTGAGCGAGGGGGAGGCCGTCATGGTTTTTTTGACGAATTACTAATTCAAGGGCTTTGTCTGGGCAACTACCGCGGCTTGATCTCTACGCGCGAGAGAAAATAAGGAGAAGGAAGAAGAGCAGATGGGCGGAAAGGAAAGGGGAGAAAGAGGGGAAAAAACTAAGTCGACTGTGAATTTTCTTTTTTCTTTTCTCTTTCCTCTCTCGCGCTCCTTCCACTTCAAACCCGACCAAAAAAAGATTCTCTGTTTTTTTGTTTTAGTATATTTGCACTCGCGTAGTCATTCGCGCTCTCGCCTCGGTGTGCGCAAGAAACGGGGCAGATCCCGGGATGAAAAAAAGGCAGGGTAAAGTGTTGTCGGGAGAAAGTAGACCGAAAAACTCATAAAAAAAACCCTTTCACCACTCTCGACCGCCACAGCCTAGCCTCAAAAACGTCATCAACCATCTCTCCTCTCTCTCCTCTCCCTCCCTCTCCTTCTCTCCGTCTACTTGATAAACCTGCTCAGCACCACCTCGTGCAGCTCGGCCCTGCCCGACTGCAGCCCAGCCTCCACAGGGTCAGGGCTGGCGAGCGCGACCTTCTCCAGCTCCTCGAACGTCGCCTTGCCCTCGGTGATCCTCTTTCCGAGGGCGGTCTCCGAGTACGACGCGTACCGCTTCTTGACCATCTCGTCCGCCTCGCCGTCGGCGATCATCTCGGCTGCGTTGCGGAGCCCGCGGGCCAGAGCGTCCATGCCCGAGATGTGAGCGTAAAACAGGTCCAGGAGGTCGGTAGACTCCCTGCGCAGCTTGGCGTCAAAGTTGATGCCTCCCGGAGCGAGGCCGCCCTGCTTCAGGATCACCTTGGCCAAAAGCAGCGACTCCTTGGGGTCCGTGAGGAACTGGTCCGTGTCCCAGCCCGTCTGCGCGTCGCCCGTGTTGGCGTCCACGTTTCCCAGGGCTCCTCGCAGGCTCGAGAACATCAGCTCGTGCTCGCAGCTGTGTCCCGACAGAGTCGCGTGGTTGCACTCGATGTTGAGCTTGAAGTCGCTCGCGAGGCCGTAGTGGTCGAGGAAGCCGAGCGTCGTCGCTGCGTCCCAGTCGTACTGGTGCTTGGTCGGCTCCTGAGGCTTGGGCTCGAGGAGTAGGTTTCCCTTGAACCCGAGCTTCTTCTTGTATTTGACGGCCATCTTCATGAACCGGGCGAGGTTGTCGAGCTCGAGCCCGAGGTCGGTGTTGAGGAGGGTGTGGTAGCCCTCGCGCCCTCCCCAGAAGACGTAGTTTTCCTGTTTTTTTTTTTTCCAGAGAGGGGACGCGAGTCCGCCGGGGTCGAGAGAAAAAGTGTGCGTCAGAGAGAGAACGAGAGCGTTGTGCCCATCCCTCAGATCCCCCCCCCCAAACTCGAACAAAAAATTCGAAAACTCAAAGAAAACACAACTCAAAAACGTTTCCTCACCCCGCCCAGCTCGACCGTCGCGTCCATCGCCGCCTTCACCTGCGCCGCAGCGTACGCGAATACCGTCGCGTTCGGGCTCGTGGCCGCGCCGTGCGCGTAGCGCGCGTGCTTGAACAGCTGCGCGGTGCCCCACAGCACTTTCTTCCCCGACTGCTGCTGCAGATGCTTGGCGAGCTTGACGACGGAAGCCAGGTTGGCGTTGGACTCCTCCAGGGTCCTGCCCTCGGGGGCGATGTCCCGGTCGTGGAAGGCCCAGTAGTCCACGCCCAGCTTGTCGAGGAACTCGAACATCGCCCGCATGCGCCTGTGCGCGACCTCGAGCTCCGGGAGCGAGGCGTCCTCCCAGGGCCAGACCCGGGTCGGCCCGCCAAAGGGGTCGCCGCCGTCGCCGCGCAGCGTGTGCCAGAAGGCCACCGAGAAGCGGAGCCACTCGCGCATGGGCCTGCCCGCGACGACCTCGTCCGCGTTGTAGTAGCGGAAGGCCAGGGGGTTCTTGGAGTCGGGGCCCTCGTACCTGATCTTCGTGACTCCGGGGAAGAACTCGGCCTTTTTTGGGAGGTGGCCCCTCGTGGTGGGGCACTGTTGCTGCTGCTGCTCAGAAGGTGAGGCCTTGGTGGCGGCGAGGGCGGCCAGAGGGGAGACGGAGAGGGCCTGGAGAGAGAAGACAGAGAGCAAGAGAGAGAGAGAGAGGGAGAAGGGATCGGAAGAAGAAGACGTGAGTGCTGGTGGAGGTCGAGGTCGGGAGAGGAGAAGAGAGAACGAGGGAGCAATTGGCGGAAACGCCACGATGCTCGATTGAAAAACAAACCGCTTTCTCGTCGCTGGCCCGAGCAACGCCTCTGATTCATCTCTCTGCTCCCCCCTCCCATCATCTCGAGACCCTCGAATAAAGATGGCTGGTAGCAAAAAGAGAAAGTGAAAATGACTCACCAGCACGGCCACCGCGGCAGCGGAGAGCGCGAATTTCATCGCGGCGCGTCTTTGAGCTGAGTCGATCGACTGCGAATAGAAAGGAGAGGGCGACAGGTCACTTTTGAAAGAGGCCCTGTTGCTGTCGCGGTTACGCTCGGAGAGCTAGCTTCGAACCGGGAAGGACAGAGAGCTCGCTGAAAAAGAAAGGAACGCAGCGGGTAAAAGCAGAAGCGCGCGCTCTGCTGCTGACGATGAAGACGAGGAAAAAACTCAACAGAAAAAAGATTGTTTGGCCACAGTCGAGATTTTTTTCCCCACTCTCTCTTTCGCTCTTCACTTTCTCTCTCCCCGACCTCTCCAGCTCTCCGACAAGCTCCCCGATTTCGATGCACATTTTTTTTTTCAAGTACACAAAGGAGAGTTCAGAAGGAAAACAGAGACAAAATCGTCTACAGCAGCCCCTCAAGCGCATCCCAGACCACCTCGGCCGCGGCCTCCGCGTTTGCTGCCGCCCGCAGCGCCGCGGCCGCCAGCGGCCTGCAGCTGTTGCTCCCGCTGCCGGCGGCCGCGAGCGCCAACGCCGCGACGACGGCGCCGCCGCTGCCGAGCCTGTCCAGCACCTCCCTCCTGCGCGGGATGGGGAGCTCGAAGAACGCCGCGAGGACGTCCCCATCGAGGAACTGGGGCGGGGAAGAAGAAAGCGGAGGAGGGAGAGAAGAAGAGGAGGGAGCTTGGGAGGAAGGAGAAGAAGAAGAGGAAGAGCGAAGCGCTCGCTCTGCGAGCGGGTGCGACCCGTCTGCGATCGCCGCCAGCGTTGCCCTCTTCGCTCCCTCAAAGGCCCGCATGGCCACGCGCATGGCGGCCTCGTCGCGCGCCCGGCGTCCATGATCGTCCATCTCCTCCGGGGCGGGGAGGGAGAGCGGGGGGAAGGGCGCGGGGGCCTCGGCGGAGGAGGCAGGCGCCGGAGCGAGAGTGGCGAGGCTGTTGGCGCTGTTGTTGTTTCCGGTCCCGCTGCTGCCGTTCCCTCTGTTCGCTCCGTTCCCGCCGGCCACCGCCGCCAAGGCCGCGGCCAGCGCCGTCGAGACGCCCCTAGGGGACAGCGGAGGCATCGAAGCCGCGGCCACGGCGGCCTCCGCCGCAGCCGCGAGCGACTCCTCTCCACCTCCTACCCTGGCCTCCCCAGCCTCCGTCTCCGTCTCCGTTGAGTCAGCGTGAGCGGCGAGCACCGCCGCGGCGGCCTCCCTCCCCGCGGCATCGGCGACAACAGAGGCCCAGGGAGGGTAGAAGGGGCGCCAGGGAATTTCGTTCCCCGTTTGCGGCGGAGGAGAGATCGAGGGCCTCTTCAGCGAGGGAGGGACCGCGAGCGGCGGCGGCGCCGCGGCGCCCTCTCTGCTGCCCCTACCGGTCGACTCGAGCGCCGCTTGGATCAGCAGCAGCGCCGCGCCGAGCTCCCGCGGGACCTGGCGCACGGCCAGCAGCGCCCCGGCGTCGTTCCCGAACAGCCAGGTCGGGTGGCGGCGGCTGCACTGCTGCTGCTGCTGCCGCTGCTGGTGCTGGAGCTGGCGTTGGTTTTGCTCCAAAGAAGAAGAAGAAGAGGGAAGGAAGAGGCCCTCTCTGCACTTCCGCTTTTTCGACGAGAGAGGGTCGTCGCCGCTTCTCTCGGGGCTTTTTCTCCTTCTTCTTCTCTCGCCGTCGCCGTCGCCGTCGCCATCGTCACAGCTCAGCACAACGGCGCACGTCACCCTCGACCCGCCTCCCATGCGCCCCACGGCCGCGTCGGAGAGGCACCGCTCCGGGTTGACCGCCGCCGCCGCCGCCAGCATGCTGCCGTCGCGGAAGAGCGGCGGCGGCGGCGCCAGGGCGAAGAGCCTCCCGCCGAGGGCGTCGCCGCCGACGGCGCCAAAGTCCTGTCGGAAGCAGCCGGAGCCCGAGATGTGGGGCCAGGCGACAGGAACCACCGCCGCGGCGGCCCAGGGCGTCGAGCAGGCCGCGATCGGGCGCAGGAGGCCGCGGCCGCCGCGGCGCGGCGGAGCGTCGTCGTCTTCGGTGTCGTCGCCGGCGCCGGCGCTCGAGGTCCGAGGCCGGGGCGGGGGACCAGCCGTCACCGCGAAAAGCGACACCCCGACGCCGCCGCCGCCAAGGCCGCAGCCGCTGCGTCCTCCGCGCTGCGGGCCGTTCCCGCCGTCGGCGACGGCTATCACGGAGGTGACCGCCCCGGAGGAGGAAGAGACCGGCTCCGTCGAGGTCGGGGCAGGGAGCACCCGCAGGGACAGCGCCGCCGAGTCCCCACCGGCTCGGAGTCGGCACACGGCGCGCGCCCTGAGGCTGCCCCGAAGCCTCGGAGGAGGGCGAAGAGGGGGGATCCGCAGCCGCCGGTCTCCTGCCGCCGCGGAGGAGAGCGGGTGCGACGTGGGCGCCCGAGCGGCCCCCGCCGCCGCCTCCATCGCCGCCGTCACCGCGCGCTCCACGGCCGCCATCGCCGCGCGCCCGTCGGGGCCCCGGTGGCGCGAGCGCAGCCTTGCGGTTATGCGGGCCATCGCCGCCCTCGTCGCCTCGGCCTCGGCCGCCGCCGCCGGCGTCGGAGGGGCCGCGACGTCGAGCAGGGCGAGCCTCCGCTCGATCGCCGCGGCGAGCCCTCCGTCAGGCAGCGCGGCGAGGGCGTGGACTCGCTCACGCGGGCAGCGGACGTGAGCGACGACGGTGGCGCGCCAGGGGTGGAAAGGGCGCGGCGCGAGAGGGGGAGGAAAAGGGGAGGAGGGGTGTGGTTTCTTCCCGTCGTCGCCGTCGTCGTCGGCGGCGACATTTTCGGCGTCCGACACCATCTCGAAAGCCAGCACGCGGATGCGGCCCATGCCGCCCTGCGTTTCGTCGTTGCTGGCAAAAGCCAGCCAGGAGACAGGGGTTCCCTTGCTCTTGCTGCAGCTTTTCGGAGGAGGAGGCGGGGGAGGGCGAGGGGAGGAGGAAGGCTGGAGCGACGACGCCGGAAGGAGCTCCTCCCCGTCGTCGCCTAGGGCTCCCTCTTCCCCTTCTCTTCCCTCCCCTTCTCCGAGCATCTCTGCCTCGAAGGCGTCGAGCATCTCCGCCTCCTCGGTCGCCCCGGTTCCTGGAGCCGTCGCCGTGGCGGCTGTTGCTGCAGCTGCGGCTGCAGCGGCCTCCGCCGCGCGCCTTCTCGTCACAGGCCCCCCGCCGGCGGCGCCGGCAGCAGCGGGGCCCGCCCCCGCCGCCGCCGCTTCCTCCTCCTCCTCCTCCTCTTCGCTGGTGCTCTCCAGGGCCGCGGCGAGGCCCTGCCGCTGCTGATGCTGCCGCATCGTCCTTCCGCGCGGAGGCAGGCGCGCTTCCTCGTCGTCTTCATCGCTTTCGTCGCCCTCGTCATCAGCGAGAGCAGCAGTCTCAGCCGTCGCCGAAGCCAGGCAGGCCCGCAGCCTCGCCTCCGCCGCGGTGCCCGCGAGGAGCTCGCCGCCGCCCCACGCGGCCAGGCCGGCGATCGTCTCGCTGCGGCCGACGGGGTGGCGGAGAATGACCTCCCCCGAGGAGGCGTCGGCGAAGACGATGGCGTCCTCGCACGCGGCCGCGACAACGGCAGGGGGAGGAGAGGAATGAGAGGGAGAGCGCGAGCCTCCCTCTTCTTCTCCTCCGCCGTTGGAGAAGGAAAGCGCGGCGACGTGACTGAAGCGCGAGGGGCGCAGCGCTTCCCCTCGCATTCTGGGGAGGAGCTGCAGCGGCGAGAGGTCGGGCGCGATGGCGATGAGCGACAGCGACGCGTCGGCACCGGCGACCAACAGGCACGGAAACGGCGGCGGCGGCGGCGAAGGCGAACGAGGGCGAGCGCAGAGGCCCTTCCGCGCCTTCGGCTCCCTTCCCTCTTTTTGCTCCTCCTCCTCCTCCTCCTCCTCCTCCTCCTCGCCGCCTCCTGCTGCCCCGCTCCACAGGGCGACCACGTGAAGAGCTGTCGCTCCTGCACCTGCTGTCCCGCGGAGGTTGAGCCTCGACACGCGGGCCGGCAGGGGAAGAGACGCGGGGCCGCTGCCGCCCCCGTCGAGCGAGACGACCGCGGCGTGCTCCCCGACGGCGACCGCGACGGCGACGGCCTTCGGTTCCCTCCTCCTCCCTGCTCCTCCCGTCGCTCCTCCAATGGCGCCCTGCGACGGCGGCGGGGGGAGCAGCCCCGGGGGCGCCGGCCTCAGGGAAACCGGCAGGGATCCGAGCCTGACGTGGCTCAGCGGCTCAGTCAGGCGCCACGGGGACGGAGGAGAAGGGGGAGCAGGAGGAGGAGGCTCCGGCGCTCGCACGGCCGCGGCGTGCGAGAGCGCGCCGCAGCGCCAGCCGACGAGCGCATGCGCCGCGGCCTCCTCCCCCGGGTCCGAGGGAACGAGGACGAGCATCACGGACTCGGGGACGTTTGGGGCCGCGGGCTCCGGCAGCGCCAGCGCCGCTGCGCGAGCTGCTCCCGGGGAGGAGAGAGGCAAGAGGGGCGGCGGAGGAGGAGCCGCGGCCTCTTCTCTGGGGCTGCTCTCTCGTCGCTGCTTTCTCGCTGCCGCTGCCGCCGTCGCCGCTGTTGCTGCTGCCGCCGTCGCATCAAAACCGAGCAGCGGGCCCAGATCCCTGGCCGGCGGCGGCGGCGACAGATCCGCCAGCGGGACCACCTGCGCCTTCGCGACCATGGCGCCCCCACCTCCGGGGCCGGCCCCGCGCGTGACGCTGACCCCGAGGAGCGAGACGCCGGGGCGGTAGGTCCCGACGAGCGCGAGCATCTCGAAGGTCGAGGTCGAGGTCGAGGTCGAGCCGCCGCGGCGGCGGTCCGCCCCGCCGCCGCCGCGTTGCTGCAGCGAGAGGCACGACGCTTCGTGCGGGAGCGCGAGCTCGGCGGCGACCTCGAGCCCGAATGGGAGGAGCGGCTCCTCCCCCTCCCCCGACCCCTCCGGGCGCGGGGGAGGGGGCGCGCGGGCGCGGGCGGGGGCCCTCGCGAGGAGCGCCAGCAGCGTGACCCCGCGCGTCCCGGTCGCGGCCAGGAGCACCAGGCCCCCCGCGGCGCCCGAGGTCGCGGCCGCGGAGATGGAGCTCCCCGGCGGGGGTAGGAAGTCCCGGGCGAGGATCGGGGGAGGCGGCGGCGGCGGAGAGGGGGCGGCGGCGGCGACCCTGGCAGCGCGCGCGGCGTCGCAGAGGCGGACCCTCGCCGTCGTCGCGTGCGCGGCGACGACGACGGCGGCGGCGGCGCCACCGGCTTCTCCTCCCTCCTCGCAGAAGACCTCGCCAAACGCCAGCGTGCTCTCGTCGGCTGCGGCGCCGAGGGCGGCAGTCGCGTCGACGAGCGAAGAGGGCGAGGAAGAAGGGGCCGAAGAGGCCGGGATAGAACGCGCTCCCCCTCCGGCGAGCGCGCGCGAGGCCGAGGCGAACGACACCATCACGACGCCGCCGCCGCCGCTTCCGCTCCCGCTCCCGCCTCTTCCGCTTCCGCTTCTGCTCCTCGGCACCGCCACGGACCACAGACCGCCGACCCCGGGGGCAGACCCGACGCCAGAGGTGGAGAAGAGCGTGGTAGCGGCTGCTCCGGGCGTGACCGAAGCCGCGGAGGAGGAGCAAAAGGCAAGGCGACCGGCGCCGGCGCCGCTCTCGAGGCGCGTGACGAGGAGGGCCCCCGGGGGGGCCGACCCCGCGGTCCCCTCTGCCGCCCCCTTCGCCGCGGTGGAATCCATGTCCACGACGGGGCCCAGGACGCGGCGGAAGGGCAGCGCGGCGAGAGGGGGCCCCGCGGGGGAGGGGCCGGCGGCGGGGGCCCCCTCTGGCGCGGCGGAGACGACCTCCGCCCGCCCCTCACGCGGCCAGACCAGTGCGCTTCGGTCACCGGAGCAGCCGCCCCCGCAGCGTGGGAGGGGGACGAGCGCGACGGGCGGGGCGGCTCCCACTCCCGCTCCCGTCCGGGTGTGGCGGGCCGGCGCGAGCTCCCGGAGGGCGAGCGAAGGGACCGAGAACGCCGCTCCGTCGCCGGCGGCCTCGGAGGAGGGGGCGCGGCAGCGACGCGCGACGACGTTGACGCCGACGCGCCGGATGGCGCCGCGCTCCGTCGCGAGCCAAAGGACGAACGAGCCCGGGGACTCGGTCTCCGAGAGACGCGCCGCGGTGACTCGGCCTCCCCCGATCGCCAGCGACGGCGCTCGGAGCTCGTCGTCGCGGTGCCCCGGCGCGTCGGCGGCCTCATCCTCGGCGTCAGCGGCGGCGGCGAAGGCCTCGGGCTCGGAGACGGAGACGGAAACGGTGCCCTCGCGGTCGACGAGCAGCGACGGAAGACCCGCCGCCCAAGGGGGTCGGGAGGCAGACCCGACGCCGCCGCCGCTGCCTCCGCCTCCGGGGGGGGGAGAAGCCACCGCGATGACGTGATCGATCGGGGGGCGCTGCCCCGCTGCTGCCGCTGCCGCCCCCCGCGGCAGCCTCGGCGGGAGCAGCCTGTGGAGGATAGCCCTGACGCGGCCGGGCTCCGGGGCGGGCGAGGTCGGATCCGGGTCGACGCTGTCGACGTTCAGACACCACGGCCCTCGGAACGCGCCGTTCCTGCCTTCTTCGCCGCAGAGGCTGCCGGGATCGGTGGCAGCAGCGCTGATGGCGACCGAGAGGCGCAGCTTGCGAGGGAAGCGAGGGGGGCGCTGCTGCTGCCGCTGCTGCTTCTTCTGCTTGTGCTTCTTCTGCTGCATATCGGGCGCCGCGTCCTCCTCCTCCTCCCTTCGCGGCCGGAAAATCAGACCCGTGGGAGCAAAGAGAGGATTGAATGGTGCCTTGTGCTGGAGCTCCAAGGGCTCGGAGAGGCGGACAGAGAAGACGCCGCCGCCTTTTCCGCTTCCGCCGCCGCCGCCGCCGTCCTCCTCGTCCTCCTCCTCGTCGACCTCGACGGCCGTCACCGTCATCCTCCCATCGCCACAGAGAGCCGCGAAAACCGTCCCGTCGTAATGCGCGGCAAGCAGCGCGGGCGCCCCGGGGTACCTGTCGCTGCCTGGCTCGGCGACTTTGACGGACGCGAGCTCGACAAACCTGGATTTCATTTTTTGGGTATTTTTCGGAGGTGGGGGGCATGAGTCCGGTCGCTGATTTCTCTTTCTGCCGAGCTGCCTCTCTCTTTCTCTCTCTTTCTCTCTCTCTCTCTCGTCGGCCAACAACCACGCCCTCTCACCCTTGCGTCTCCGAGACCGTCAGTACAGTGACTCTCCCGGAGTCCGTGAGCAGCAGGAGGAGGTCGCGCGTGGAGCCCTGTTGTTGTTTTGTATTGTTTTTTTTTTGGGGGGGGGGGGAGGTTGAGAAAGTGCCGACGAGGAAGAATTTCTATGCACCTGGGACAGCGGCGCAACGGAATGGACACAACAAACTTCCGTGCCGTGTCGAGATCTCTCTCGAACATCCCAGCTCGCTTTCTGCCCCATAAAACAAACCTTCACGGGAAGCTTGGCCACCGCGCGGACGAGGCCGTGGACCCTGCGGCGGAAGAGCAAGGCCGGAGCGGAAGCGCATGCCGACGGCGTCGTCGCGTTGCCATCACTGTCGTCGTCTCCTCCTCGCGCTGCGCTGCTGCGGGGTCTCAGGAGCTCGAGGGCGTCCGAGAGGGCTAGCACAGTGCAGGGGCACGACGACCCGTCGTCTATCAAGAAGAAACCGGACGCGGACCCGATACACCTGGAGCTCGGGACGACCGTGCGCGAGATGAACGAACAAGCCATTCTTTTCTTCGGCAAAGACGCTCGAGCGTCAGGAAAAAAAATGTTTTTTCATTTTCACTTCGCTCTTTTTCATCCAATCTCAAGGCTTTTTTTGCTCTCTTTCGTCGCAGCAGAGAATCGAGGGGCCATGTCGGCCTTTCCAAACCCTCGCGCCACGGCAGCAGCTCGAGGACAGAGACGACTCTCTGTCCGGGCTCGCGCAGCAGCAGCAGCAGAACACGGAGAGAGAGCGCGCAGCAGCGAGAAGCCCGCGATCATCGTCGGATGCCAAACCCCTCCCCGGCCTCTGCCGACTCCCCCGCCGCTCGACCTCCTCTTCCGCCGCCTCGCCGCTCCGGCCATGGCCGCGGCCGTCGTCGCCGTCGCGTCACTGGCGCCTTTGGATGCGTCCGCTGCTCCTCCCCCCGAGATGATCTCGGCCTCGGCTTCTTCGAGCTCTTCCTCTTCTTCTTCTTCCTCTCCTTCCTCCTCTTCATCGTCGACCCCGGCGCCCATGCCGCCGCCGCTGCCGACGAAGTTCCCCCCTCTGCGCTCCTTCTCGCTTCCAAGGGTCGAGCGGGCCGTCCTCTCCAACGGTCTCCGGGTCTTTTACGTCTCCGACGCTCCGGCAGCAGGGATTGGAGGCGGGAGCCGCGGAAGCGGCGGGATCGGGACGCCGACGGCGAGGGGCGCGCTGCTGATGCGCGGGGGGCAGCGCGCGGCCTCTCCCGCGGGCGTCGCCACCCTGGCGACGACGGTGCAGCGCGCCGGCGGGTCCCTGCAGCACCCGGCGCCGGCCCTCGACGAGCGCCTCGACGACCTCGCCGCGGCGGTCGAGGCCGGGGCGGCCCCGGACGCGTCGGTCGTCTCGTTCGAATGCCTGTCGGAGGACGCGGCCGAGGTGCTGGCCGTGGTCGGCGAGCTCGTTCGGTCGCCGGCGCTGCCGGCCGACCGGCTCTCGCTCGCCAAGGCGCAGGTGGTCTCCGCGCTGCGGCACCGGGACGACTCGCCCGGGGCGGCCCCGGCGCGCGAGGCCGCGAGGATGATCTACGGGAGGGGGAGCGTGTTCTCGCGCAACCCCACCGTCGAGCAGGTCACCGCGATCCGCAGGGAGGACCTCGAGAGTTACCTGAGGACGTGGCAGAGGCCCGACGCGGCGGTGCTGACGCTGGTCGGGGACTTTGGGAGCCCCCCCAGCGGGGGAGGAGCCGCTGCCGCGGCGGGAAGGATCAGCGGCGGAGGGGCGGTGGCGACAGCCTCGACGCCCTCTCCCTCGCCTCCGCCGTCGTTCTCGGCCCCCGCCTCCTCCTCCGCGGCCGCCAGGGCCGCGTTCGCGGCCGCGGAGCGAGCCCTGGGGGGGTGGCGCGTCGCGGACGGCCAGCCCGCCGACCCTCCGCCGATACCGACCTCCCCGCTCGCCGACGAGTCCACCTGGAAGGGGAAGACCTTCCTGATCGACAGGCCGGGGCTGCCGCAGGCGTCGGTGGCGATGGCGCTGCCGGGCGTGCGGCTCGACGACGAGGACGCGCCGGCGCTCGACCTGCTGGGCGGGAGCTTGAACTCCTTCGGGGGGAGGCTGTTCGACGGGCTGAGGACCGAGAGGGGGCTGGCGTACACGGTCGCGGCGAGGTTTGATACGGGTGCGTGCCCCCTGGCCTCGAGGAGAGGAGGACGAGGAGGACGATGAGAAGAAGTTTTTTTTCGAGTTTTGAGTTTTTTTCAGCGCGGGGGGTGGGGGGTGGGGGTGAGGTCGAGAATGTTCGACAGGGGGGGGGGGGGGGGAAACACCACACCGCCCTCTTTCACATCCAATTCACCTGCTTAAAAAAAACAAAAAC
>Ga0315289_10004060_pt1 | contig 21953 bp, 16 predicted proteins | sample YL17G11_40_MG_FD_203452 | JGI IMG/M metagenome (GOLD analysis project Ga0315289, IMG submission 203452) | Sediment microbial communities from Yellowstone Lake, YNP, Wyoming, USA - YL17G11_40 | ecosystem: Environmental > Aquatic > Freshwater > Lake > Sediment | place: USA: Wyoming | collected... | reverse complement strand
AACAAATGAAGAATCTGAACTTCCGCTGGGCGGCTACCGCAGGATCGAGGTTAGCTTCAGTTGAAGGGTCGGTAAAAGAAGGGAAACCGGTTAAACTTACTTATGACAAATCTCGGTTTGACGAAGATGGCAAACTCTCTGCCCATATTGTAAGAGAGCCACGCACCCAGACCTGCCTCAATTGCCATGCCAAGCCTGGGTGGAAAAAGAGAGGTGCTAATTTCCGGGCGCGCACAGACGTTCACCTTGCCGCAGGACTTATGTGTGTAGATTGCCATCCTGCAGGCAAATATGCGGATGATGAACGCATCAAAGGAAAAGATGTGCATCAAGTTGGCAAGGGTGATGACCCCGGTGGGCATGTGCGGGATGATCTGGACAACACGTGTAGGGATTGCGTCCAGTGCCACGAGAAAGGGTATCTGAATGCTCCTATTGCCAAACATAGTTGGCTACCCCCACTCCATCTTGACAAGATCGCTTGCCAAACCTGCCATATTCCACAAAGATCGGTGAAGGCGGCGTTGTTTCAAGCTTCGGATGTCTTTAATCCGGGAACAAAAATTCCAGAGAAAGGGAAATATCTTTGGATTTTCTATGGTCCGGATATGAAATATTGGAACCACTACGGTGAGTTAGAGATGATGGGGTTTGACGACAAACCGACTGACCCATATCGTCCTGTATTGGCACGTTACAAAGAGAAAATCTATCCGGTGAACCAACTTCATAGTGCCTGGCCCGGAATAGAAATTGAAGGAAAAAAAGGATTAGCTCAGCCATTGATGTCTGATGTCTATAAGATGTGGACTTCCTTCAAGAAGGATACAACTACTTATCCAGATTTGGCGCTGATTACAGATGACAATGATGACGGAGTAATAGAAATCAATCGACCAGAGGAAATCGATGCGTTGATTTCTGCAGTGACGTCTTACTTGAGGAAAACTGGTTATCCGTTGGAGGGGAAGCGTGTGGTATGGGTGTCAAATGACCGAATATACAGAAGCGGAAAAGAGTTTGAGCAAGTCCCAATGGAGCCTTGGGAAGCTTCACCCTACGGGAATGTGCATAAATATACCCATGATGTTTATCCCGCAAAGGCGGCTTTGGGAGTGAAAGGTTGCGGGGATTGTCACAGCCGCAACTCCGATTTCTTCTATGCTTCCGTGGTTAAACGACCCTTCGATGAAAGGGGTAATCCAGTGTATGAGCCACAGTTCAAACTTTTAGGGCTTGCACCATGGACCGTCAGCTTGGGGATGTTCAGAGAATCGGACCTGAAACCCACACTTTATGTCCTGTTCGTTGTCCTGATATCTCTTTTTGTGATTTGGGCGGTTGATCGTGCCCTTGAGATATTAGGTCCGCCATCCATTGGTTTACACCATCGTCTTTTCTCCTGGGTCATAGGAGTGGCTGTATTTCTAATATTTGTCTATTTAATGTGGCACCGAGAGCTTTTGGAATTTATGCTTCCCAGCAGGTTCTGGCTTGATTCACACCATTTTGGCGTTGGCGCCGGGGTGATGATAGTGGGAACGATCTCCCTTTTGATCCGCCTTAAACAGTTATATCCTGGCGGACGTCTTCGGAAAAGGGTAATCTCTTGTTACCGGTGTACTTTAATCGTCATAGGACTGGCTTTGGCGGCGATTTTCGGAATCATCATGTTGATACACCCGGAAGCGTTAGGCGTAATCGCCCGTCTCTCCTATTTAATATTCGACCTCAGCTTAGTTCTGATTATGGTGGGAATCATCCTGGTAGTTTTTCGTGAGATCGTCAATGCGAAGGCACCTATCTTCAAAGGTCAAAAGGCGTGAGGAGGCTTGAAATGCCGTGGTTAGCTGGTTATCCCAGGGAAAAAGTTGAATGGTATCCCACCATAGATCTCAAGAAGTGCTTGAATTGTGGAATCTGCATGAATTGTGGTAGAAAAGTCTTTGACTGGACAGATGAAGGACCCGTGGTGGCAAGACCTTACGATTGCATAGTAGGCTGTAACACCTGTGCAAATCTCTGCATGGGAAATGCGATAACTTTTCAGAATATCGAAAGCATAAGAGCGCTTTACAAAAAAGAAAAAATCTGGAGTAAGATTAAGAAGGTTCTAAAAGAAGAAGGTAAACTTGCTACAACAAGCTAATTTTCGAAGGAAGAGTCAACTATGAAAGTGAATAAAATTGTCGTTTTGGGATGGATGATGATGTTTGTCGGTTTTTTGGTCGACCCTTTCGCTCAGGTTTGCGGCGAACCAACAGCGAAAGGTCAGCAGAAGAAAGGGGTTACGGTTACTGATTCTCTAACACTTTCCTCAGAAAGGAGTAACGATGTAAAAACATTGGCCACTTTTGATTCCCTTATAATAATTCATTTCCATCCTACGGTTCAATGTTCCTGCTGTATAAATGTTGGCAACTTTGCAAAGAAGGGTTTGGAAAAATACTACGCCAAACCATACAAAGAGGGACGCATTATTTTCAAGGAGTGTAATTCTGAAGAGGACTCCTTAACCGCGAAGAAATACAAGATATTCCAGTCTGCTTTAGGTTTTAGGAAGATATTCAAAGGGAAAGAGGAGTTCAAAGAGATCGAGTCCGTATGGGAATTTTGCGAAGATGAGGCGAAATTTCTTCCTAATTTTAAAAAGGAGCTGGATGACTTTATCGGCGCATTGAAGAAGGAGAAACGCCAGCCAAAAACGCAAAATGAGAAAACATCACGTTGAAGTTTTATGTCATGGTTGTGTGGAGAAATGGGGATAGGAATATAGATAGAAGGGGTTGAAAAAAGAGATGCTCAAAATCGAGGTATTGGGTCCCGGTTGCTCTAAGTGTGATGATACCTTTGAGAAAGTCAAGCAGGTCCTGGATGAGCTGAAGTCCGCAGGATCCATAGGACTTGAGGCTGAGCTTGCAAAAATCACGGATGTCTTCGAGATCATCGACAAAGGTGTGAGCTTCACCCCGGCATTGGTTATAGATGGGAAAATAAAATTGCAGGGCCGGGTTCCATCCACAGGAGAGATAAAAAAATTTTTGTTAGAAGAGAAGACTTGAAACCTGAGTCATAGAGAGAAACAAGCGCAGATGGAATCAAAGCTGATCTTGATAGATGGTAAATTGATAGGCGTAATCGGGGTAGATGAGATTTTCACCGGGCTTTTCCAGGCAGGTGAAAAACCAAGCCAGGAGTTGGAAAACCGATTGTTGGAGAAATTCAAAGAGCATAATTATATCCCCAAGGTTAAAGAGGAAAGCTATGCCCAGGCTTTGTTAGAGGAATATGAAGAATTCTGTAACCGGAAAAGCCGAGGGGTTGAAGAAAAGACTAAGAGTTGGGGAACTTGGCAGGGTGTGCCCAGAGAGGAGGTGCCCTGGTTCCCTACTATTATGGAAGAATTATGTGATGGTTGCAAGTTTTGTTTAAACTTCTGCTCTTTTGGAGTATATGGATATGAAGAGAAGAGCAATAAAGTGAAAGTCGCTAATCCTTTCAACTGTCAGGTGGGATGTAGCATCTGCGCACTAAAATGCAAACCCAAAGCTATTTCATTTCCACCTTTAGCGATTCTGGAATCATTCAGAAAGAGGGAAAACAAACGATGTTGTTAAAATCTGAGGATGAAGACTACTGGAGGGGAAAATTGCACAAAAAACGGGATGTCTTTTTCATAAGCATCTTGATTGTATTAGGAGTTACTCTTCTTCTGCTCGCCAACTGTGGTGACCAGACTGAGAAAAGATCAAATTCTGAAACCACTTCTGAACAATCTCCGATGGATGAGAAGAACCAGCAGGTTGCGAAGTTGCCCATGCTGGTCGATTTAGGAAAAGGGACTTGTGTCCCGTGCAAAAAGATGAAGCCGATTTTGGATGAGCTAAAAGCCGAATACCAGGGAAAAGCAATCGTCAGAGTAATTGACCTCAGAGATGAACCCAAGGAAGCTAGCAGATACGGAATCCGGTTGATCCCCACCCAGATATTCTTTGACAGAGAAGGGAAAGAGGTTTTTCGCCACGAGGGATTCATGGACAAACAATCCATAAAAGCAAAATTTGCCGAGATGGGGGTATACTGAAAATCAGTGTTGAGTTTTGAGTCAAGAGCAAAACTTATATGGAATCGATTTTATCAAATATCTCGAACGTCATTAACAATTCTCCTGGGCTGGCTTACCTTTTCGTCTTCTTGGGTGGACTGATCTCTGCTTCCAGTCCCTGTGTTTTGGCGATAATCCCCTTGGTGATCGGATTTGTGGGGGGCTACTCTGAAGGGAATAAAAAGAAAGCAGTGGTTTATGCTTTGGTGTTTGCTTTAGGGCTTTCCATAACCTTTACCATATTGGGGGCAATCGCCTCTTTGGTGGGAGGTCTTTTCGGAGACGTGGGCAAATTCTGGTATTACTTTGCATCCGCTGTGGCGATAATCATGGGGCTTTATCTTATCGGAGTGCTTAAGTTCAAACTGCCTCAACCGGTCACCCTCAAATCGAAACATAAAGGAATTCTGGGAGCATTTTTGTTGGGACTTTTGTTTGGAGCAGTTTCCTCTCCCTGTGCCACACCGGTTCTGGCTGTCATTCTGGCTTTTGTTGCTTCTAAGGCTCGTATAATCTATGGCACATCTTTGCTCTTTGTCTATGCTATCGGGCACTGCGCTTTGATAGTGTTGGCAGGCGTGTTTACCGGCTTTGTGGAGAACTACGCCAAGTCTAAGGGTGTAAGCAATTTCTCGACCATTACCAAGAAGATCAGCGGAGCTCTGATTGTTTTAGCAGGTCTGTATGTTCTGTTTATTAATCTCTGAACCCTTGAAAAGAAAAGGGATTTGAAAACAGAAAGCAAGAGACGATCAAATAGAAAATAAATTTTTGCGTCTTATTTGTCGATAAGGAATTGGATGGCGTAAAAAAAAATGAACTGTTGGGCAAGAAAATTGTAAAAAACCGTTGACAAGAAGGAAAAATCAGTTATTTTATTTTTATGTTTGTTAGTTAAAAACGGATTAATCTTTATTTTGCCAATGGCGGCATCATAGTAAACGGAGGACAAAATGAAGAGAGTGGTTTTATTTTGCGGGGTGTTGGTAGTTGTAATCGTTGGGTTGGTCTTTTTGTATGAGGCTCAAGCTGGTCAACCCAAAGTGCTGATTCCGGAGACTACCTGGGATTATGGATATGTCCCCGGAGGTACCGTGATCAGCCATTATTATCTGGTCAGGAATTTGGGGACCGATTCGCTGAAGATCAAAAGTGTGAACCCCGGCTGAGGGTGCACCAAAGCTCCCTTGACTAAAACGGAGCTGGCTGTCGGTGACAGCACTTGGGTCGAGCTGATATACACCATGGGGCAACACTCCATGGAGATCAGTAAAAGCGCCAGGGTAGTAACCAATGATACTATCACCGGGGATATCAACATCTCTTTCAAGGGAAAGGGGTGGTCACCTTCTGATAGCAGTATTAAGTTAAGTGTTGATCCTCAAGTTTTGGACTTCGGTCCCGTAGGGCAGAAACGAAGAAACGAAATAGAAACCAAGATCAAAAACCTCACTCCAGAGAAAATGGAGTTAGCCGTAGTCGGCTACCCACCCGAATTCTTCAAAGAGGTGGAATTATCCAAAGATAACATTAAGCCTAACCAAACGGCAAAATTGAAGATTAGATTGAAAAAGGAGATGGAAGACCAGCGTTTCCAGAAATGTATCACCCTATCAGCTAAAGGCAAAGATACCACCTACCGATTTACCTTGCCGGTACAAAAGGGTTTTGAGAGCGCGGTGGCGGAAAAGAAACCTGCCGAGCCCGAGAAAAAGAAATGAGGTAAAGAAAACAGAATTTTTTCAAAATTATAGGGCAGGTTTTTTTACCTGCCCGATTTTTTTAACAAAAAGATTTTTGGATCGAGCATAAAGATTCTCTTTTTTCTGGTCGAATTCTGAAAGGGAAAATTGAAAGAATGGGGAACTGCAAAGTTGTTGAATTTTCGTGTTCAAAGAAAGGAGTATCTGGTTGGGCAAAAGAGGTATAGTATGGTGGGGTATGGTTGTGCTATTAGTAGTAGGTTTGGGGGTAATTTACTTCACTAAAGATAATAAAGAAACTTTAAAGACCAATCCGCTCCCCCAAAAGAGACCTCAGGAGTCACCCCAGGAAGGATTTTTAGCGCCTCAATTTGCTCTATCTGACCTAAGTGGGACGATGGTCAGTTTAAGGGATTTAAGAGGAAAGGTGATTCTTTTGAACTTTTGGGCCAGTTGGTGCGGTCCCTGCAGAGCAGAAATTCCAGCTTTGGAGAGGTTATATCAGAAAAGAAAAGATAGGGGATTTGAGATCATGGCGGTGAACGCAGAGAGAAGTTCTGCTTCCCAGATAACCTCCTTTGCTCAAAAGTTCGGAATGAGTTTTCCCATTTTATTGAATCCTCAAGGAGACGTGGGGAACAACTATTGGGTTCGAGCCATTCCTACCTCTTTTCTTGTAGATAAAAAAGGCGTGATAAGATGGAAGATAGTAGGAGGGAGGGAGTGGGATAATCCTAATGTGCTAAATACGATCGACCAGTTACTCGGTGAATAAAAAATTACAACAAAAAGGAATTTTATTACGTTTTACCTATGAAAAGATAAGAAGAAATTTTAATCCTTCGTCCCATCTTACTCTATTCTGAGTTCCTGCCCCCCTCTCAGATAGATAAATGGGGCGGAGGATTTTTTAAATTCAAAAATAAAAAAGCAAAATTTAAAATTGCCATCAAAATCGGAAACTGCTGTTTTAAGCTGTTTTGTGGTGGGGAAGTGGTGAAGAGGGTATTTTAGGTCTTAAGATTTTGCTTGAGGTGAAGGTTGGCATCGTCTAGGAATAGCTTTTTGGGTTCTTGGCTGTAATTTTTGATTTTCCACTTGAGTTTTCACCTTTGTTTTATCCGGAGAACGTTGAAGGATGAAAAGGAAAGCGATTGGGCTTCTATCCGGAGGGCTGGACAGCACCCTGGCGGTGAAGATGATTCTGGATATGGGGTTTGAGGTAATAGCCTTAAACTTTAAAACCCCTTTCTGTTGCTGTGACTCAGAGGACAAATGTTATTCTGAGTCGGTGGCCCAAAAGTTCAACATTCCATTGAAAAGGATCTATGGGGGGGAAGATTATCTGGAGGTGGTGAAAAATCCGAAGCACGGATACGGAAGAAACATGAACCCTTGTCTGGATTGTAGAATATTCCTTTTCAAAAAAGCAAAGCAATTGATGGAAGAAGTGGGCGCTGATTTTATCTTCACCGGGGAGGTTTTAGGGGAAAGACCCATGTCGCAGAGGCTTTCTGCCATGAAGCTGATTGAGAAAGAATCTGACTTAAAAGGAAAAGTTCTGCGTCCCCTTTCCGCCAAGCTTTTAGAGCCCACCCTGGTTGAAAAAGATGGCACGGTAGAGAAAGAGAAGCTTCTTCCCATCCAGGGAAGGTCGCGAAAGACACAGATAGCTTTAGCCAAAAGCTACCAAATTGAAGATTATCCCTGCCCTGCCGGAGGTTGCCTTCTGGCTGACAAGAATTTCGCCCAGAGGTTAGCCGAGTCCTTCAAACACGGTGAAGATTCTTTGAGAAATATCTTTCTTTTGAAGATCGGCAGGCACTTCAGGCTTTCCACCAAAGCTAAAGTAATAGCCGGAAGAAATCAAAAGGAAAATGAAGTCCTTTTATCTCTTTCACTCCCGGTGGAGCTAAAATTCACCGTGGAGGGATATAAAAGCACCTATGTCCTCCTTTTGGGGGACCCTACCTTTGAAAACCAGACCCAGGCGGCAAGAATCTGTGCCAGATATTGCGATGAAAAGGGACGGGAAGCTCTAACTGTGAAAATATGGTCAAATTCACCTGAGGAATGCCAAAAGATAGAGGCTTTTCCTATGGAGGAAGATCTCCTCTCCTCTATTCGGATTTAATCAAATCCTAATAGATATAGACTTCAAATTAGATTCTTTCTTTGAAGCCTTATTAAGGAAGGTATTTCAGACTCATCTTTTTGCCTTGCCAATTAAGTTAATGATCTATAATGAATTAAATCCATTCCTCAAATCCATGAAGCCCTGTGCACTTTTTTTGAAGAGATTTGCATAGCTTTAGAGCAAAAAGAAAAATATACTTCAACAAAACTGAAAGCTGTTTGGGTGAGATTCATTTCCCAAAGAATTTTCCTTACCGCTAAGCCCAAGTAGAGCCTTAACTTATAAAAGAAGGCTTGGTAGTTGCGAAGAAAATTCGGCTTCTGGGAAAAGGTTTTGTTTTTTTCACGCTCTAATACGATAAACGGCATGTTATTTGCGTGGATTGCTTCTTCTGAAAAGCAAATGTTTTAGATTCAGAGGATGGTATAAAGAGCAAGTGTTCAAAAAATTCACAAAAATTTTTAAAAATCTTTATTTTTTTTCTTGACAAAATTGAAATAGGGTGTATATTACCTATTGAAAGTTAAGATATCAACGCTCTCAGTCACCATGTTATGAATTTAATGATAAGATCAAAGATTTCACAGAAAAGAGATTTCTAAGAGGGAGTTGTTTAGCAAATAGACTAAAAAAAAGATATCTTAATTAAGGTCTGCGGGAAGGAAGTTTTTGGGGCTGGCGAAGATTACCGAAAATTAAATCTTATCAACAGAGGAAAGGTAAGTTTCTCTGTCTCGGAGGAAAATAGGTTAATCGAAAGGAGGTAGGGCTAAAGAGGCGGTAGATAAAGGTGAACAGTGGTGTCAAAAAACCTTAAAAAACGGAGGGGAATGATGAACAAAACCCAACTTATCAGGGTGATCGGTTTTTGTCTCGCCTTTATCTTCCTTAGTGCTTTAGGTTGTGAGGTCTGGGCAACCCAAATGCCGGCTGGCGACACAGTGGATCTGGCGATCGAGTATACCACGGCTTACCCGGGTCGTTTTGTAGTGATCAGTGTGCTGATGAAAAATCCGGTGCCGATCTGTGCTTTCGACGTTCAGTTTACTTTAGGTGGCTGGGATCTGGCTGACTTCAAAATTAGCTCTATTTATGCGGACAGCGAGTTGGTTCCAATAGATACTTGTCCACGTCCAGACACCGTGTGCACGGTAGATACTTGCTCCTGCGGTGAAGGGGAACCCGATACTTGTGCTTGTATGACGTGGACCCATTTTACAGTGCGAGAGTGTTATCTCGACACTGCACGTTCTCTGATAGGTAATTGGGAAAAGGTAAGCTCTCATTGTTGCACGGATACCAGTCAACCTTGTCATTGCGTAACGGTGGTAGGGATGGCGGGCCTTTTAAGCTGTGATCATTCCATACCGCCCCGGGCAAATTATGATACCCTTTTCAGATTAGGGGTAGATCTTTCCTGTGTGTGCGATGCCGACACGGGAAGAAGAGTATACTTTTTGGTAAGTCCGGGATTCACTTTTTTTAGTGATAACTTGGGTCATAAGGTTCCCCTTAAATATCACATGGGTGAGCTGGATGCGTGGTGGTCTGTGCCCGGGGATGCAAGTGGCGACAGTGTGGTAGATGCTTCGGATCTCATTTTTTTGCTCAACTATCTCTTTGTCCATGGACCAGCGCCCTGTATCACGGAAGCGGCCGATCCAGATTCAAGCGGTGAGGTGGACGCGGGAGATCTTATTTATGTGCTAAACTACTTGTTTGTGCACGGACCCGTGCCTCACCAGGGACTTGCTTGTCACCAATCGCATGCAGTAAGAAGAGAAGAATAGATGAGGACTTTGAGCTTTTTGAAGACCTAAACCTCAAACCTTTTGCTTGAAAGGAGGTGAAGAAAGGAAGGGGTAAAACCAATTACTTTTATCAACTTTAGTCTTAAAACAGCTTAGGTAAGGAGGTGAGAAAGCAAAACCAAAAAGGCTACTAACTGATCTTGTAACCTTTTGAAGAAGGAGGGGGAAAGAAGATAGGTTTTTTGGAATTACTCTTTTAGAGTTTGATTTTAAGTGATTCCAAAAGACTAAATTGATAATTTAAAATTAACTTGTAAGGAGCAATAAAAATGAAACGAAACTTGTTACTTCTCGCAGTAATGATTATGGCGACACTGTTTTTCACAAGCCAGAGCTGGGCTCAGCAATGCGACGCCACACACCCGGGTACCGACCTGGGTATCTGCGACACCATTTATGTCGAAACGTTTAATTGTGACCATACCTACGAGGCCACAGGTGCTTACGATTCGGTGCGGCTTGCCATTTATGTGACCCACGATTCGAACACATTTGACGCCTGGCCCGGAACACCCGAAGAGAAATGGGTGCAAGACTCCATTGCATCTTTCGTGGTTCCGCTTAGCTTCACCCTGGTAGGTTGCGCGGATTCCTTGATTTTCCCCACTACGCCACCGTATCCCACTTCAGGGCCTTTCGCATACTGGAATAACAAAAGCATGGATCCAGCCGCCGCCAACAGATTTCCCCGGAGCGTATTCCGTCACCTGGTCAATACACATGTCGACCCCCCGGAGACCAGTTTCAACCGGTTAGCGGACATGCATGCGGCTGGCTTCCCTGACTGGACAGCCAACTTTGATGTGGTTAACAAGGCCCCTGGCCATTTCTTCATGAACGTCACCCCCATGGCGTCGGACTGTGAGAGATGGTGGGAGGGAAGCAGAGTGCTGCTTGGCACCATGACCTTCTTGCTTTACGGGCTGCACCCTGATCCAGGTTGTGATAGTTCAGCCATCTGTGTGGACAGCACACTCTGGGGTACATCGAGCCATCTGATGTTCGTCAGATACGATTCGAAAGGCTACTGCCCGAGGCACTTCCTGCCGGTTTGCGACACCGAATACATCGTGCCTTGCTTACCGCCAAATATCTCCTGGATAGGTGGTGGTGAGAGCAAGACCAAAAACGGGACTTACACTACTACGGGCACGTTTCTTGCAACCGCGGGTGGAAGTCCGGGCATCTTGCTAACCTCGGTTACAGCCGCTACAGTGGCACCGGGACTTACAACTCCGACAGTGACTTATACTTCGCCCCTACCACCGCAAGCCACACTTACCGGAACGGTTACCTATACCGTGGATAACCATTGCTTAGCTGGTGGTGCCATAACCCTGACTGCCACAAATAACTGCGTACCGGCACTATCGGCTCTAACCTCATTCAACGTAGGTCTATCCAACGTTCCGCCGGTTATAACAATGCCAGCGAATGCCAGCGTTACGTATGCAGCCGGATATAGTGGCACGGCTACCGCTACCGATGCGAATGACGATGTACTGGCCTTCTCCTTAGTAAGTGGTCCTGCTGGTGTGCAAGTTTTGGCAAACGGAAACATCACTTGGAACACCGATTGTCCTGATGTGGGTGGACCTTACACCGTTACCGTCGCGGTTACTGAGACTGTTTCTACTTGTGGATTAGCTAATACTGGCAGTTTCACCATAACCGTGACCAACGGAGATCCGGAGATTACCCACTGTCCGATTAATATGGAGAAATACTGGGCACTCGGAGATCTAGCACTGCAGAGTGAAAACTTCACCGTAACCGATCCAGAGGGTCAAATCAAGAGTGTAACCGTGACTGCTGCTACGACTAATCCACCCACCATAGTGGGAAGCCATGTCGAGTGGATGCCTACGGTTGCCGAGCTCGACATACCCTTCACCATGACCCTAACCGTAACAGATTCGTGCGGTTTAACAGACGAGTGCACCTTCACCATGAAGGCAAAGAAGGTTACCGGATGGCAGAATGCGGTCATCATCCCGAACGTTGTTTATGAGCGTTTTGGCTATAAGCACTGGGTCTATCCCGACACCGGTATTTATATGGATGACGCCTGCGAGCCCTATAATGGTGTCAATCCGGGTGACTTCTTCGAGATCCCGATATACATTCAGAACACGCCCGATTCTATCGCTTTCGGTGGATTTGAGTTAGAGGTCGAATATGACTACATTGATCTGACCTTCTACGGTGCGGAGCCAGGTCGTCTACTGAGCCAGCGCTGGTATACCGAAAGTGAGACTCCTAATCCCGCGGATAGCATCTTCTGGAGCTGGGAGTACTTCTCTTACCGGGTTCTGCCTTGCCCGCTTTGCGCCTGCTGCAAGTATAAGATTCTGCTCTATGGTCAGGCGGAGATGCCGGATGGTCTATTCCGCTTAGGGTATTGCCTGCAGAATAAGAGCCCTCAGCCTAAGGGAACCTATTGGGGTGAGGATTTTGCCATGTATTATCATAAACCGAATCCTCCTCAACATCCCCAGGCATGGTGGGAGAGGGTGAAAGTTGGAGCCACCTTGGTCTGGTTGAAGTTCCAGGTAGCCAACAACGAGTTGTTGAGAGACCTGAAACTGCCGGTCGTGTTTGAGTGGGAGCACAAACTTTCATCTGCTTATCCTTACCACATCATCCAAGACTGGGATTGCGGAGAGAACACTTTCTCCAACTGCAGTGGAACGAAGCTATACGTGAGCAACAGTCTCATGCAGTATGACCCGACCATATGTCCCGATCTGCCGGTTGATCAGCGCATCTTTAACTTCATCGATGGTGGAGTTCACATCTGCTCGCCTTGCACGGCGTTCACCTGCGTGCGGGGAGACATCAACATGGATGGAAACGCCTACTCAACTGCGGATGCGGTCATGTTTGCTCGGGCTTTGATCTACGGAGCCGAGAACGTATTCACCATTAATCTGGCTAAGCAGAAGTGTGCCACGGATGCGAATGCGGATGGCAGGACCATGATGCTGTCTGACCTGATTTACCTGATCAGGGTGATTCAGCATGACGCTACTGAATTCCCGAAGCTTGGTCCCTCCTCGGATATTGCTAACGTGGTGGTTTCGGATGGTAGGATTGCGGTGGAGTGTGCTTCTCCGATTGGTGGACTTCTGTTTGAGTTTGACGGTGCGGTAACTCCGACCCTGCTTAACACTAATATGGAGCTTTTGTCCAAGGATGGTAAGGTATTGGTGTGGAGCAGTGATGGCAACAGCATCAATGCTGGTTCTTCGGAGATTCTGTCTGCCAACGGTGCCAAGCTGGTATCGGTTATCGCTGTGGATCGTGAGGGTCGTGATCTGGCGACCACCATCACCACCAAAGTGGCGCCCTCTGCCTTTGCTTTGCATCCTGCTTATCCCAACCCGTTCAATCCATACACCAACCTAAGTTTCTCCTTGCCGAATGCTGTTCCTTACAGCATGAATATTTACAACGTAGCTGGACAGCTGGTGAGAAGTTATGAGGGTATGGGGAACGTTGGTTTGAACGTGATTACCTGGGATGGTAAGGACAATTTGGGCAACGCGGTTTCCAGCGGTGTCTACTTCTACAAGCTCTCTGCTGGTAGCTTTACTGCGACCAACAAGATGGTTATGATGAAGTAAGTAACCTTTGTCATAAGCTTCTTTCAAGCGAAGGAGTCCCCCCCATTGCGGGACTCCTTCGCTTTTAAAATTAACTGCTGTTACGCCCAAATGGGCGGCTACAAAATCCTAAAAGATATTACGCCCAAGTGGGCGGCTTTAGAAGAAGGAGGTAAGAGAAAAGAAGATTGCTAACGGGAAGAATTTAACCCTCAAATGGGTTTTGGTTAGCAATGAGATTAACAAATTTAATCCCGACAGAAATTACAACAGGTTTTGACATTTTGAATGATCTATGCAAAAGCCGAGAAATATTCTTTTCGGCTTATTTTTTTTACCTCACCCCCTATATCCCTCTCTCCATGAAATGGAGAGGGATTCACCCTGAAAGGTTCACCCTGAAGGGGACTAAGGAGGAGAGGTTTGTTTTTTCCCCTCTTCGGAGTCTGTCTCAAAACCCCGGCTTTGTCATTGCGGGCGACCGTAGGGAGCGTGGTCCCGTCGTTGGCGGAACTTCGTCTCTCCTTTAGTATGAATGCATGAAAGGAGCACAAGTGAAATACAAGAAAGTCATATCCTGCCATTTTTCCGGATCCACCGGTGGCGGAAAAGCTAAAAGAAGATCATAAGCCTGGCCAGGTTTTTGAAAAAAATCAAGCTGTAGATTTTGCAAAGGGATGCATCCAAAGTTAGGGGTATTGATAGGGGATGAAGATGGATGGCTGATGATCCAGAGTCGCGTAGCCGAGGCTTCACGCCTCGGTAGCAAGCCTTGAAGGCTTGCCTACGCGGAACTTAAGGAAAAAGAGCTTGCTTGTAACAGGGAATAGCTTAATTATACCGCATCAGTGGACGCAAACCTTGCAACTCATTGTATTGACAAATTTTGATTTTTGCGTATTTTATTATATATAGAGTCTACTGGCGAATGCTACGAAAAAACCTGAAACGATAAGGAAGTGGTATGCCTGGGGTAGAATAGGTTTGCCCCCCACAATTTTGATCAGGTTTTGAACAAAATCAAAGCACAGGCATAGATTTTGCAAGGTTTTGTGGTATAAAAGTGGGATTTTGTTTTATATTAAAGATGGTGTGAAGGAGAATTTTGGAAAAGCCACAGGGAACTCGTTTTTGAGTGTCTGGAGAGTTTGAGCCGGTGGTGGGAAAAAAGGATTAATACCAAAGTAGCATAGCAAAAGTCAGTTTTTCAAAAGACTTATGAAAAAGAGATTCGGACATTTTATAGTTGTGTTATGGATGGGGCTTTGGTTTATCCAGAGCGCCGGGTTATCTTATTCCCAAAACCTTCCTCCCACCTTTGACCCCATCGGAGCTTGCTATGTAAAGGAAGGAGATACTTTGAATATAAATCTTCATGCGACAGATCCTGAAGGTGAGGATGTGAAGATTGGGGTTCTCAGTTCACCTCCCAATGCTCTATTTTCTGAGGATGGAATGGGAAGGGCAAATTTTCGCTGGGTGCCAGACTTCATCGGTCCTCAGTCTTCTTCCCAGAGCCCCTTTGAGTTCTTCTTTGTAGCTTCGGATGGGAGCCTTAATTCCCAGATAGCGGTGAAAGTCAACGTGGTCAATGTGAATAGAGCCCCACAATTGATCTTGCCCGATTCTTTTAGCATTGGTCCAAATATGGAATTGGTCTTCCAGGTGAGGGCGGAAGATCCAGACAAGGAGGCGGTAAAGATAAGTGCGATTGATCTTCCCAGAGGAGCGAGTCTGAGTAAAGAAGGGATATTTAGCTGGATTCCTGATGTGGCTGATACCGGTGAACATACGGTCATCTTCGAAGCAACTGATTTGTATGGAGCCAACGATCTGAAAGAGGCACATATAAAGGTGACTTATCTGTCTCCCTATGCCTTGAGTATTGGAACCCAAGAGGCTCCGGTGGGTGGAGTGGCGAAAATCCCTATAAATTTGACTAATCCGGATCCGGTAAGTGGATTTGAGCTTTTAATTCAATACGATCCTTCGACCTATACTTTTTTAGGTTTGTCCAAAGATAGTACCAGAGTTTCTAATTGGGAGTATTATGTTCATCGGGAAAGAACCTGGGGGTTGTTTCAACTTATCAAAATAGTGGGGATTTGCGATTTTCCGGGTGGACCCTCCACTCCTCCACTTTCTCCCGGCAATGGTCCCCTAGCCTATCTTAATTTTAAAATGACCTCCAATACATTGTTTGCCGGACTTTTGATTCCTCTTGAATTTTACAATTTTGATTTGACCGATAATACTCTTTCTAACTCTTTGGGTGGATTTATCTTAAGAGATAAGATTAACTTTAATAACGGGGGCGTTTTACTTGAATCGGGAAACACCCTTTCGGGGGATATTAACTTGAATGGGATACCGTTTGAGGTGGGAGATGCGGTCAGGCTGGCGCGCTATTTGGTATATGGCGCACCTCTTAATGAACAGCAGTTGCTGAACTCGGATGTCAATCAGGACGGATATTGGGCCACCTTAGCGGATTTAATGTATCTGATCACCTACATACAGGAAAAGGGGCCGGCACCTTACGTTGAGCCTGGACCGCAAAGGGAAGTGGTGGAGGTTATGATTTCCGACGAATCCACAGTGTCTTTTTCTATTAATTCTCAGACAGAGGTGGGGGGAGCATTGTTTTTGTTTAAAGGAACGAATTTAGATAGTGAAAACGTTAAATTGTCTTCAGAAATTCAAGACATGGATCTTTATACTCACAAAGATGGCGACCAGCTCAGAGTGATGATAATAAGCACTGGGGGGAAGTATATCTCGCCAGGTGATATACCTTTATTCAGATTAGAAGGTGAAAAGGATTTTGATTCTATGGAAATATCCGTCTGTGACACGGAAGGGAATTTAATGGGGATTAGAAAGATTTACAAAGAGCGCTCAAACCTTCCCTCAGGATATACCTTATCCCAAAACTATCCCAACCCGTTTAATCCCCTTACCAGTATTCAGTATGCAGTAGGCAGTAGCCAGACAAAAGCGGCGGACGGCGGAGAGTGGTCGGCGGACAATTCCACCCAACACGTAACTCTGAAAGTTTATAATATACTGGGGCAGTTGGTGAGAATCCTGGTGGATGAGGGGAAGCTTCCCGGAAGTTACCAGGTGGTTTGGGATGGAAAAGATCAGAATGGAGAAGAGGTTTCAAGCGGAATATATTTTTATAAACTTAAGGCAAAAGATTATGTGGAAACAAAAAAGATGGTCCTTCTAAAATGACAAAAAAGGTTTTTCGGAAAATTCGCATGACTGCTTCGCACGGTGTTGCTCATTCAAAATTGACTTTTATGCAGGACCTCTTAAGAAAAAGCAGTTCTCAAGAGAAATTTGCACTTCGGTGCATACACCATGAAACGATTTGCTAAAAAATGAAATGAAGAGAGCACTCTTGAAAGGTAGTTGGCTTTAATGCTATGGATTTGAAGGTTAATTGGCAAATGTGGCTTTGGCATAGGGTTTGCTGTTTTAGATAGAAAACAAAGGTTCTGTTTTCGGAGGCATGGAGCTATTTGCGAAAATAACTCTTAAGTGGAAGGTAAAAGAATGAAGACCAAATCATGGTTCGACAAGCTCACCATAAAAAGGAAAATTCCCGGTATCATGTTTACCAGTTTTCTGGTGTTGTTATTTTTCGTTTGGCTGGGACCATTATTAAATTTCAAATGCAATTTCGAAAATTTAATTCCTGCGGTTAACACACAAAAAGCCATTGCTTCAGAGAATGATATAGAAAAACCGCAGGGCCCACCTATATACCTCGATAATGACACGATGTATGTGGTGAGTGACTCAGCTTCCCCCGACTCCATCGTATGGATAAATATTGGTTTAATAAATAATTATAGGACGGCTGGTTTCGAGTTCAAGCTTCGTTACGATACTTCATTGCTTGCGCCAGAATATGTGGTGGTAATAGAAACTACTGAAGTGTGTGACACTTGCCCGCCGAAAGTGGACACTAATTTTTCGATTATTGCCGATAAAACCACCAGGACCGCACCTTTGACATGGAACATGTTTGAGGGGGGTATTCGGAACAGACACCTGGACACCACAAATTTCATTGCGGCAATATTACCAACATCACACCTTCCAATTCTTGCCAAGGGAAGAGACCCCATAGTCAAAATTAAATTTAGAGTAAAAGATTCTGCCACCCCCGGCGCAAGCGACACCATTAGCTTTGTGGCAGGGGTTGCGGGAGGAACGAATATACCAAATGTTTATTATGATTCCCTGTTTGTGACCACCTATGTTCCCAAGACCAGATATGGGACTTTCACCGTAAAAGGAGGGGGTGGTCCGCCTGGCAACCACTGTCCAGCCTTCGCTTACATGTCCTCAGAGCGTCAGGTGAACGAGGGAGACACTTTAAGATTCGATGTGACCGCCACGGATGTCGATGGAGATACTATAACCCTTTCTATGACTTCCCTGGACACGGCTTATCATTATAGTTTCCCCACTATAAAAGGCAAGAGTTCGGTTACTCAGACCTTCAGTTTCAGTCCTACTTTCTTTCAGGGACCGGACACAATCTATGCAGTCTTCAAAGCTCAGGATAAACAGGGATGCCTGATTACCACGACGGTGAGCATAAAGATCATCGACGTTGCGCAAGATCTTATTATTGTCTCCGGTAACCAGGGAGGGGTTCCGGGAAGCTCCGGGAGGCAGGTTCCCCTCATACTCACTAATACCATTCCCATTTATGGATTTCAATTCACCTTAAAATGGGATCACACCAAGGTAGATATAGATTCCTTTGTGCGAACACCTGCCATCTCAGGGTTTACCATGTATACCAATTTAGACAGCTTGGCACATAGGCTGGGCGAAGTCACGGTTTTGGTGTTCGGATTGTCAAGCCAGACCATACCCGCGGGGATAGAAACAGTTCTTTATGCGGCTTTTTCGGTAGATGCGAATGCGCCTCCCGGGGAGGTTCCCCTTCAACTGGAAAACGCCAGAGAGGCTACAGACCCAGGCGATCCTTCTAAATTCCTGGTCATGCTGAATGGGAAATTTACCATCGACCGGTTCGGAGACGCAAACATGGATAAATTAGTGGATATAGCGGATGTGGTGGGCGTGATAGCATATATATTAAACAAGATTTCCTTTACTACACGACAATTTATGGCCGCGGATGTGGTCCCCAATGACACCGTAAATGTGGCTGACCTGGTGGGGATAATAAATATTATCTTGGGAAGATGGTCTGGCCCGTCTCCCTCACCTTATTTGGGACCTATGGCCACAGTTAGACTGGATTACGAAGATCTGAAGCCCGGGACCGCTGGAGAAGTCAATGTTTTGGCTAATTTGCAGGTTCCGGTGGCGGGGGCACAGATAAAAATTGGTTACGATCCGAAACAGCTATCATTTGAAGTACCCCGGCTTTCGGAGTGGTCCGATAAGTTCATTGCAGAATATAAAGACGATAAACAAGGGAAGCTGACCGTTCTTTTATATAACTTATCCAACGATCCAATTTCTCGTGGGGAGGGAAAGCTTTTCTCGCTTCCGGTCACGGTCAGTCCCGATGCAATAAACAATATCAAGCTGGGGATAGATCAAATAGTTCTGGCTGACCAGAAGGCGGTGGAGATACCGGTGGAAGGTGGAAAAGCTTCGGTGCCAAAAGCGTTTGAGCTGAGCCAGAACTATCCTAATCCTTTCAATCCCACCACCACCATAAAGTATGCTCTCCCATCAGCCGGAGACGGAGAAGGGACTTTGCCCACCACTTTGAAGATATATAATATCCTGGGAGAGGTGGTCAGAACTCTGGTGAATGAGCCAAAGTCCCCTGGGGTATATTATGAGGTTTGGGATGGCAAGGACAATCAAGGGAATCAGGTAGCGGCGGGCGTATATTTCTATCAATTAAGAGCCGCTAAATTTAGTGAGACCAAGAAAATGGTCCTTTTGAAATAGGACAACGGATTAAGCGCCCAGACGAGCGGACGGGCAGACGCCCCCCCGTCTGGACGAATTAAACGGATTTGATTTTTATGTTAGGTGGCTTTATATTTGGTGATTTAACTCAACCAAGCTATTGAGAACTAAACTGGGCAGTGGTTTTGTAACCCACCCGCAAAATTGGGATGTTTTTTTCAAGAAGCTCAATTTTTTAAGGAGAGGCAAGAATCTGTCGATTTAGTTTTTGGGCTTTGAAAAGCTGAATACAGGCGTATATTAAAAATATAAGTTTAAACAAGCGAAAAATGAAAATCACTAAAATGGGAAGAGAAATATGAAAAGTAGATATTTCATTCTGGCATTTGTTTTGGCGGGTCTTCTATTTATACAGGTTTGCCCAGCTTTGGGGAATTGGCAATATGGGGAGAGTGAAGCGGAGACCACTACCACCAGCACCTCTTGGGTAACCAAGGTGAGCTTGATTTCTAATTCGGCTGGCTACCACTTGTTTTTGGCTGGTTGGGAGACGGGCAATTCAGGCGATGCCTCTTATGCTTTGACCAGGGTCTTATGGAATGCGTCCGTAGTCGATGACTTTTCGATGGAGACTTTCGATGGCACAAACCGATACAGAACCTTCGCCGTCCATTCAATCCTTAATTTGGCGGCAGGAGATAGCATCAAAATTCAATATAGCACCAACGATTTAAGCTTTGCCACCAGAATAAAAAGAGCCCGCATTCTTTTGATTCCTCTCTCTGGAATTGAATATAATACAGGAACTAGTTTGGGCGTAATCAATCTGGGGACCAGTTGGTCTAGTGTGGCTACGGTCAACATAACACCGGCCACGGCTGGGGATTATCTGATTATCGGCTCTTTAGGATTGAAGCCAAATTCCACCACTACCAGTGGAGAAACAAGAATTGAGTTAGACGGAGCAAGCACCTGGGATCTGGTTACAATGGAGGGGAAAGACATCTCCGATAAAATAGGATATCTATCTACCAGAGTGGTAAATCTAAATGCCACCAGCCATACCATAAGGCTTCAGGCTCGTTCGGATGAAGACGCCGCTACAGATATCACCAAGCCTCGAATTTCGGTGATCAGACTGACCAAGACGTTTAATGATTTCAGCCAAACAGAACAGACTGACGAGGATACCACCACCAATGGAACTGACAACTGGGTAAATCGGGTGACGCATCTTCATAACCCCAAGAATGCTGGATCCTATTTGGTATTGTCCCATTCCCTTTTAAGATCGATACCGGATACAGCGGTTATTCCCGAGCATAGATGGACTGAGAATGGGGTGGAGCAGAACAAATTCTTCGACGTGGTGAACGACAGCACGGATTATCTTTCTCACACCGGCTTTAGAGTTTTCAATTGGGATGCTACGCAAAAGACTTTGGGAATAGATTTCACCAAAAGCACCAATGGCTCAGAACCTGTCTACATAAAAGACGCCAGACTTATTGCCATTTCTGAAGAATCATACACTGGTCGTCCAGTTTTGGATTCGATAGGTCCTAAAAACGTGAATGAGGGACAGACTTTGCAGTTCCGGGTGCATGCGACTGATCCGGATTTGGATTCTATTATTTTGAGTGCACAGAATATGCCTCTTAATGCCACTTTTTACGATTCAGGCAATGGTGCTGGGTCGTTTACCTTCACTCCGGATTTCACCCAATCCGGGATACATAATGTTACCTTCAAAGCTTCTGATACTTTAGGAGGGGTGGACAGTGAGGTGGTTCAGATCACGGTCAACAACGTTAATCACTCGCCGGTCCTGGATTCCATTGGACCCAAGAGCGTGGATGAGGGTTCTAATTTAACCTTCCGGATCCATGCCACGGATGCGGATTTAGATTCGATCATCTTAGATACGCTTAGTGTTCCTTCCAATGCCACCTTTATAGATTCAGGTAATGGAGCCGGATCGTTTACCTTCACTCCGGATTTCACCCAATCCGGGATACATAATGTCACCTTCAAAGCGGCTGATACTTTGGGCGGGGTGGACAGCGAGGTGGTTCAGATCACGGTCAACAACGTTAATCACTCGCCGGTCCTGGATTCTATTGGACCCAAGAGCGTGAATGAGGGAGATACTTTAAGCTTTAGGGTATATGCCACGGATGCGGATGTAGATTCGATCATCCTGGACACTTTGAACGTCCCCTTAAACGCCATTTTTATAGATTCAGGCAACGGAGCAGGGTCGTTTACCTTCACTCCGGATTTCACCCAATCCGGGATACATAATGTCACCTTCAAAGCGGCTGATACTTTGGGCGGGGTGGACAGTGAGGTGGTTCAGATCACGGTCAACAACGTTAACCATGCGCCGGTCCTGGATTCCATTGGACCCAAGAGCGTGGATGAGGGTTCTAATTTAACCTTCCGGATCCATGCCACGGATGCAGATTTAGACTCTTTGATTTTGGTTGCTTTGAATGGGCCCAGTCATTCCTCCTTTGTCGACAGTGGCAATGGTGCTGGGTCATTTACCTTCACTCCGGATTTCACCCAATCCGGGATACATAATGTTACCTTCAAAGCGGCTGATACTTTGGGCGGGGTGGACAGTGAGGTGGTTCAGATCACGGTCAACAACGTTAATCACTCGCCGGT
>Ga0315289_10004059_pt1 | contig 21953 bp, 11 predicted proteins | sample YL17G11_40_MG_FD_203452 | JGI IMG/M metagenome (GOLD analysis project Ga0315289, IMG submission 203452) | Sediment microbial communities from Yellowstone Lake, YNP, Wyoming, USA - YL17G11_40 | ecosystem: Environmental > Aquatic > Freshwater > Lake > Sediment | place: USA: Wyoming | collected... | reverse complement strand
GGGCGAGAGAGAATGAGAATGAGAGGGAGAGAATAAAAGAGAGAGAGAGAGATGAAAAATTCAACGCGCTCACGTCCGCCACAAACTCCCATTGAAAAAAAAACAAAAACTCTAACCAACCGCAGACGATCTGGTTCGTCGACGACACCAACGTCTACCGCGTCACCATCCACAAGACCTTCGAAGGCAACCTGACCACCAAGCCCATCAACGGCGCCATCTTCATCTTCAACCCGCGCACGGGACAGCTCTTCCTCAAGGTCATCCACACGTCGGTCTGGGCGGGCCAGAAGCGCCTCTCGCAGCTCGCCAAATGGAAGACCGCTGAGGAGGTCGCCGCGCTCGTGCGGTCGCTGCCCGTCGAGGAGCAGCCCAAGCGCGTGATCGTCTCGAGGCGGGGCATGCTCGACCCGCTCGAGGTGCACCTGCTCGACTTCCCCAACATCGTCATCACGGGCTCGGAGCTGCAGCTGCCGTTCCAGGCCGCGCTCAAGGTCGAGAAGTTTGGCGACCTCATCCTCAAGGCCACGGAGCCGCAGATGGTGCTGTTCAACATCTACGACGACTGGCTCAAGACAATCTCGTCCTACACGGCGTTCTCCCGTCTGATCCTTGTGCTGCGCGCCCTGCACGTCAACGCCGACAAGGCGCGCATGCTGCTGCGGCCCGACCCCTCGGTCGTGACGCTGCCGCACCACGTCTGGCCGTCGCTGACCGACGAGCAGTGGATCCGCGTCGAGGTCGCGCTCAAGGACCTGATCCTGGCGGACTACGCCAAGAAGAACAACGTGGCCGTCGGCGCGCTGACGCAGAGCGAGGTGCGGGACATCATCCTGGGCGCGGAGATCGCGCCGCCGTCGGCGCAGCGGCAGGCCGTCGCCGACATCGAGAAGGCCGCCGCGGCCGGCGGCGGCGCGACGGCGGTGACGACGCGGACGGGCACCGCCGCGGGCGACGAGGCGATCGTGACGACGACCAACCCCTACGAGCAGGCCTCGTTCGGGTCGAAGACCGACTGGCGCGTGCGGGCCGTCTCGGCGGCCAACCTGCACCTGCGCGTCGCGCACGTGTATGTCAACAGCGACGACCTCCGCGGCGGCGGCGGAGGACTTGGCGGCGAGGGAGGCGGCGGCGGCGGCTTCACCTACGTCATGCCCAAAAACCTGCTCCGCCGCTTCATCTGCGTCGCCGACCTCCGTACGCAGGTCGCCGGGTTCATGTACGGCTGCTCCCCGCCGGACAACCCGCTGGTCAAGGAGATCCGCGCCATCGTGCTCCCGCCGCAGTGGGGCACGCACGCGCGGGTCCACCTCCCGGCGACGTTGCCCGGCGGCGAGGGCGGCGGCGGCGGCGGCGAGGTCATCTCCTCGGGCGACCACCTGGCCGACCTCGAGCCGCTCGGCTGGCTCCACACCCAGCCCTCCGAGTCGCCCTCGATGTCGCCGACCGACGTCGCGGCCCACGCGCGCCTTCTGGAGCAGCACCCGTCGTGGGACGGCGAGCGCTGCGTGGCGCTGACGGTGGCCTTCACCCCGGGCTCGGCGTCGCTGACGGCGTGGAGGCTGACCCCCTCGGGCTACGAGTGGGGCCGCGCCGCCCCGCTCGAGGACGACGTCGGGGGAGGCACCAACCCGGCGGGCTTCGGGCCGCAGCACTACGAGAAGGCGCAGCTGCTCCTGTCGGACCGCTTCGCCGGGTTCTTCCTGGTCCCCGCGGGGCTCCCCTGGAACTTCAACTTCATGGGAGTGAGGCACTCGCCCGGGATGAGCTACTCGGTGAAGCTGGGCGTGCCCAAGCCCTTCTACGACGAGTCGCACAGGCCGGCGCATTTCCTGGACTTTGCGGCGATGGAGGACGCGGAGCCCGAGGCGGACAGGGAGGATCCGTTTGCGTAGAGGGAGGTTTGGCGTGTTGGGGAGAGAGCGCGGGGGGAGAAAGAGAAAGAGAGTTCAGAGGGAGAAATTGCATTTTTTTTCGCAGCTTTGTTTTTTTTGGTTTTTCTTGAGTTCTTCCTCTTCTTCTTCTTCTGTATCCTGAAATCGCGCAAAAATCGCATCGATTTATCAAAAGAGAGAGATGAGAAAGACGAGAAAGAGATTAACTGTCGGTAAAGCGGATACTTCTTTTGTTTCGGGGGGGCATTAACAACAACGGCGTGCATTTTTTTTTGTGAGAGAGAACCAACAAAAAAACACTTTCATTTTTTCCATTTTTTTTCTCAGCCCACCTCCGCCGCCGCAGCCGCGTCGCTCCTTCTGCTCCTCAGCACGGGAGGCGGAGGCCTAAACCTCCTCAGCGCCAGCGAGGAGCACACCACGCTCACGCTCGAGAACGCCATCGCCGCCCCGGCCGCGGCGGGAGGGACCTGCACCTTGAAGCTCGGGTAGAGCGCGCCGGCGGCCGCCGGGAGCATCACGACGTTGTACGCCAGCGCCCAGAAGTAGTTGAGGCGCACCCGCCTGAGCGTGGCCCTCGCGAGAGAGAAGGCCAAGGGAACGCCCTCCAGGTCGGCGCGGATCAGAACGTAGTCGGCGGCCTCGACCGCGACGTCCGTGCCCGCTGCGAGCGCGACGCCGACGTCGGCCGCCGCGAGCGCCGGCGCGTCGTTGATGCCGTCGCCGACCATGGCGACCCCTCCTCCTCCGCCTCCGTTTCCTCCTCGAGAGTTCGATGACGCCGCTGACGCTTCCGAGAGCCAGGGCTCGACGAAGACGGCGCGGCCCGCCGCCAGAGCGCGGGAGAGCATCCCCCTTAGCTTCGAAGGAGAGGAACAAGGGGCGACCGAAGAGGAGGAGGTCGAAGAGCTCAGCATCGCAGCGCGCAGCTCGCGCACGCACTCGACCTTGGCCGCGGGCAGGCACCCGGCCGCGATGTTCTCCTGGTCGATCCCGAGCGAGGCCCCCACGGCGGCGGCCGCGGCCGCCGAGTCCCCCGTCACCATCGCGACGACGAACCCCCGGGCCTTGAGGGAAGCGACGACGCCGGCGGCCTCGGGCCTGGGAGGGTCCGCGACGGCGAGCGCCCCCGCCAGCGCGCCCTCGACCGCCACGTAGACGACGCTGCGCGCCCTCCTCGCCGAGAGGGAGGCCCAGTCGACAGCCGCGGCGGGCAGAGAGACCCCCTCCTCGGCCATGAGCCTCTCGGAGCCCACGGCGACGCGGAGGTAGGGGGGGGAGGGGGGGGAGGGGGGGGGAGGGGGCGTCGTCGCGATGAGAAGAGAAGAGGAAGGTGCCGGGGTCGAAGCGGCCGAGGGCCAAGGGAGCAGCGCCGAGGCCTCGACGCCGCCGCGGACTCCGAGGCCGGGGACGACCTCGACGTCGTCGGCTGTCAGGGGCAGCCACGAGACGTCTCGAGTCCCCGACATGCCGCTTCCGTTGCTGGCGAAGGTCGAGAAAGAGGCAGAGGAAGAAGAGGGAGGCTCGTCGGCGGGCGCTCCTCCTCTGGCTCTCGCGCGGCGGGCGACGGCGCCGGAGCTGCTGCTGCTCCGCCTCGCTCCCTTCCTCGCCGCTGCTCTCCGCTCCCGCGCCGCGCCCCCTCCCCCTCCTCCCCCGGAGAGCTCCCTCTCCGCCGCGGAGGTGATCGCAGAGGCCAGAGGGTGCGTCGAGTGCGCCTCGAGGGCCGCGGCGGCGGCCAAGAGCGCGCGGCGCGGGAAGCGAGCCGCCGGCGACGCCGAGGTCGCGCCTTCTCCGCCGGCGCTCCCACTGCCGCCGCGCCCCTCCCCGAGAAAGACGTCGACGACGCTGGGCACGCCCAACGTCAGCGTCCCCGTCTTGTCGAAGATGACCGCGGACAGCCTGGCCCCTCTCTCGAGCGCGTCACCGCCCTTGACCAGGACACCGTGCGAGGCCGCGACGCCGGTGCCGACCATGACCGCCGTCGGCGTCGCGAGCCCCAGGGCGCAGGGGCAGGCAACCACCAGCACCGCGATTGAGAAGCGCAGCGCGAAGAGGAACGGCGTGTGGCCGCGGGGGAGCCACTCGGCCGGGTAGAGCCTGAGGACGCCCGCCGCGTACCAGACCGCGAACGTGGACGCCGCGGCGAGCACGACGGCGGGGACGAACGCGCCGGCGAGCCTGTCGGCCGCGGCCTGGATTGGCGCCTTCGACAGCTGCGCCTCGTCGACGAGCCGCGCGATCTGCGCGATCGCGGCCCGCCCCCCCACGGCCGTGGCCTTCACGAGCAGAGTGCCCCCGCCGCGGTTGACGGTGCCGCCGAAGACGGACGAGCCCGGCCTCTTTGACACGGGGGCGGGCTCGCCCGTGAGCATCGACTCGTCGACGTACGAGCTGCCCGCGACGACGACGCCGTCGGCGGGCAGGCGCGCTCCCGGGACCGTCTTCAGGATGTCGCCTCTGTGGACGAGCTCGGCCGGGAGCTCCGTCTCGCTGGCGATGCCGCCGCTGAGCAGGTCCCCGTCGGCTCCTTTTTCGCCGTCGGGCCCCGCCTCGAGGGTCACGAGCAGGGCCCTGCGCGGCGCGAGCGACAGCAGCGCGGCGACCGCCGCGCCCGTCCTGCCCTTGGCGCCGGCCTCGAGCCACTTCCCCAAAAGGATGAACGACAGCAGCATCGCCGCGGTCTCGAAGAAGTCGGTCGGGACGTAGAGCATCGAGTGCCCCTTGCCCGGGACGTCGGGAGGCATGACGTGGTGCCTTGCAAAGTGGTGGTGGAGCACCGAGACCGCCGAATAGAGGTACGCCGCGCTCGTCCCGAGCGACACCAGGACGTCCATGTTGGCCCTGCCGGCCCTCAGCGCCCTCACGGCGCCGGCGTGGAACCTGCGGCCCCCGGCGCCAAACTGCACGGGCGTCGTCAGCCCCCACTTGAGCAGCTCGTCGAGCGGGAACCCAAACACCATCGTCGTCATCAGAGCACGATAAAGCTTGGGCGTCGCCATCGGCACGACCATGGCCAGGAGGTAGACAGGGAGCGTGAGCAGGGCCGCGCTCGCAAACTCGTCGCGCCAGCGCCGCACGTCGGCGGCCACGGCCGCGGCGGATCCGGCCCGGTCGGCGCCCACGGGAGCGACGTCACAGGGTACGCGCGCAACTTCTAGCGCGGCGCGGACGAGGTCGCGGGGTCCCGCGGCGTCCGGGTCGAACGCGACCGAGGCGGACGCGGTCGCGGCGTCGACGTCGACGGTCGCGACGCCCGGCACAGCGAGCAGGGCGCGCTCGAGGGCCGAGGCCTCCGCGGCGGTCAGCTGGTACAGGGGCGTGGGCAGGGAGGGAGGAGGAGCGGCGTCGCCGGTGTCGCTCGACGTCGAGGCCGTCGTCGCGCCCCAGGCTGCCCGCGCCCGCAGCAGCACCCTGTCCGGCGCTCTCCCAGGGGGGCCCCTCGAGAGGAGCCTGGCCTCGAAGCCGGCCGCTTCGACCGCCGTGATGAGCTCGGCTGGGGAAGGCAGTGGAGGAGGAGGCGCCGCCCCAGGAAGAGGGGGAGTAGCCGCGGCAGAGGAAGAGGAAGAAGTCGAGGCGGCGGCAGCAGCGGCAGCGGCTTCGGCGGCGGCAAGGGGCCTCGCCGCCGCCGCCACCACCGCCGAAGAAGAAGAAAGGCTCACGTCGGCCCTCCCCAACTGCGCGGAAACCGTCGCCGACGCCACGCCGGGCACCTTCAACAAAGCTCGCTCGACAGCGCCGGAGCACGACGCGCAGCTCATTCCTCGCACCTCGAGGCGGACGATCTCGGTGATGGCCTGCGCACGGGCGACGCCGGCGACGGCAGCGCGGAAGCCGACGCCGTCGACCGCGGCGATGAGGTCCGAGGGCTTCAGCACCGAGGCGTCGAAAATGACCTCTGCGGCCTCCTGCAGGAGGGCGACGGACGCGGAGTGGACGCCGGGGAGTGCGCTGTTAGATGAATGGATCGACGGGAAAGGTGGGAAGGAGAGAAAGAGCGAGAGAGAGCGAAAGGGGGAGAGAAAGATGAGGTTGAGTTTTCGGGTTTCGTTCAAGCGTCGCCCGAAAATGAAGGTTTCGTTCAAGCATGAGAATGAGCCCCAAACTCACCTGAGAGCCCCCTCCACCGCCGAGGAGCACGAAGAGCAGTGCATTCCTTGGATCGAGAGCTATGAGGGATTGGTTTGTTGGAGTCGAGCAGGAGGAAGGAAAGAGCAAGGTTAGGAGCAGGTCGAGTTTTTCTTTTCTTTTCGTGTCTCGACGCCAATCTCAGTTATCTCCCTTTACCTTTGCCTTCGCGGCCCCACTGTGAGGTGCTTCCTTCCCGGTCGAGAGCAAGCCACGCAGCTCCGCGGACACATCCTCATCGTCGGAATTGTCCTGCGCCGTCAGGCGGGACCAGCGCCAGGCCATTTCGTCTTTTGGGGGGCGTCGACTGTTTTGATGTCGACTCCTTTCGGGATTTCGTTCTCAACGCTTCTCTCTCGTGCGCAAGCAGCTAGCAGAGCTGAAGATGCGCCATGGCAGTTGACACGCACAAGATTAACACGCCGGCAGGTACTGAGAGAGACGAAGAGGGGTTCTGCCCGTCCTTGGCGCCTCGAGAAGAAGGCGAAGAGTGAGCACGTTTTTCTTTTCTTTTTTCGATCGCTCGTTCTCTCTCGCTTGTTCACTTTTTTCTCTTTTCTCGGCGCCGACGCTCTCTGGCCATTGACCCCCCTCTCTCTCCGACAAGAGAAACCGCGCGTCTCTACTTTCCCTCAGCCGCCTCTCTCGACCCCTGCAGACTATCGGCGTGCTCCCTGATTTCAAGCCAGCGATACCAGCTTCGCGCACCTTTTTCCCCGACAAGGAAAGCGCTCACGAAACAAGAGACATTGCCTTTTTTATTAGCCCGAGAGGCACGCAGCACTCGCTGTCTTCTTCATTCCCTGCAAATGTCCGCCGCTGACTTCGCTAACGCCAAGGGCGAGCGTTTCGCCGTGGCGCTGCTTGGCGAGGACGGCGCCCCGACGCAGAACGTGGTGGTTCAGGTACGAGAGAAGCCAACAGAGAGGCGCGAAAGGAAGAGCGAAAGCAGAGCTGAGACGAGAGAAACGGCGGACATCGAGATGAGCGGGCGGAAGAAGAAGAAAAAAAACTCATGAACCTCCCGCTTATCTCTTTTCTCTTTCCGAACTTCCTTCTCCCTCTCAGGTCGGCATGGACGGCCTCTTTCTCATGAGCCCGGACGCCTCACGCACCCTCCGAAAGTTCCCCCTCTCGCACATCGCCCGCTGGGCAACGCCGCCCTCCGCGGGGGGGGCAGCCCTCGTCCTCTACACCCGCACGCCTGTCGACGTCGAGGAGGTCACGCTGACGCTCTCGGGCCCGCCGCCGACGGTGCGGGCGGTGCTCGACACGCTGACGTGCTGCTGCATGCAGATGGTCGAGCTGCTCGAGAGCGAGAGGGAGGCGGGCGAGAGCGCCGCGAGCGCCGCAAACGGCGGCGGCGGCAGCCCCTCGCCGTCCTCCTCCCGGCACCGGCGGCACTCGTCGGGGGGCTTCCGACGCCGCAGGGCGGCCCCGGCCCTGCCCGCCGCGGAGGACGTTGAGTTCTGGCACTCGCCCGACAAGGAAGGCTGGCTCCAGTCCCAGGGGGACCACATCAAGACGTGGCGCAGGCGGTGGCACGTGCTGAAGCAGGGATACCTCTTCCGGTTTGCGTCCGAGCGCGACGCCGGCGCGGGGCCGGCCTCGAGGCCGCGCGGCGTCGTCGACCTGTCAAAGATCACCGACGTCTCGGGAGGCGGCGGCGCGGGAGGGGCCGCGACGATCAGGCTCTCGACGCCGCAGGGTGCCTCGATCTCGTACCTCGCCGACTCGGAGACCGAGGCCGTCGAGTGGGTCAGCGCTCTGGAGAGCTCGGTCGCGCGGATCGTGCGCGCCGTCGCCGGCTTTGACGACCAGGATGACGACGAGGGCGACGACGTCGGGCGCCGCTCTTCCTCGTCGCGCAGCGCTCGCGGCGGTAACAACGGCGGAAGCGGCCGCCCCTCGAGGCCCACGGCGCAGCAGCAGCAGCAGAACTCCTTTGACGCCGCCAACAGCGCCGCGGCAAGCCTGGCCGCGGCCGGCGGCAACCCCTTTGTCTCCGTCGTCGGCTACGACGGGGTCCTCGGAAACGCCGCCGCCGCGGCGCCTTCTTCTTCTCCGCACCATCACCAGCAGCACCAGCACTACTATGCGCCCACGGCTCCCGCCTACGGAGACGGAGGAGGAGAGAGCGCTGGATACGACCGCGGCGGCGGCGGGGAGATGGCCGGAGGGGCGGTCTTTGGCGGCGGCCCGACATTTGGCGGCGTCGCTGGCGTCGCCGGCGTCGCTTCTGTCGCGCCTGCTGCGGCCCCTTCTCCTTACGCCGGTGGCGGAGGGTACCATGCCGTCTCTGACCAACAGGCCGCAGCTGCTGCCGCTGCTGCTGCGCCGCAGCCCTACGCTCCCTACCAGCAGCCCGTTCAGCAGCATCAGCAGCCTCAGGAGCTGCAGCCTCGGCCTCCTCAGCCTGCCGCCGCTCCCCCCGCTGCTGCTGCTGCCCCTCCGGCCCTGCCCGAGCCCTGGCAGGTCCTCTACACCTCGGACGGCCGTGCCTACTTTTACAACTCGGCCACGAACGCGACGCAGTGGGAGCCGCCGCAGGCTGCGAGCCTTGTTTGAGTGTGCTTTCTTTTTAATAGAAGAGAAAAGGGAGAGGAAGAGAGCTGTTTTTTTCACTGTCTTTGCGTCTTCTGTATCCCGTCTAGATTGATCCATTGTTCCAACCCTTCTCTCTTTTTTGCTTTCTTTCTCTCCCCCCTCGGGCACGCCTGTTGCGCAGTCACTGCATGCGCTGCTGCGCGCCCCGCTCGACTGTGAACCCGACGAGAAGAGCAGGGAGCAGCATCGGCAGCAGCGCAGCGACGACGGCAAGAGCATCGACAGAGACGACGGAGACGGCATCAGCAGCTGCAGCGCGGCTCGCGCGGCAGCCACTGTCCCAGGTCTTCTGTGCCTCCAAACGCCGCATTTTTTCGAGGAGAGGTGCGATCCGATGCTCAAGTAGACGTCTAGAGGAGGCGACAAAGGCTTCAGAAGGCGAGAAGTTCACGGAGAGAGCACTCTGAACCAAAAATCTCCTCCATCAAACAGTGTTTTCTTCTTCGTGGACCTCTTCTTCTTCCTCTTCGCCTCCTCTCCCTCCTTCGTCCGAAGACCTCGACGCCATGTTCCAGGCCGAAGTGACCCCTCTGCCTCAGCGCGAACGCGACGAGGAGCACGCCAGGTCTTTCGAGCTGGCCACGGAGGTCATCAAGCGGTAAGACAACAGCAGAGGCTTATTTCCTTCGACCTCTGCTTCGACCCCCACCTCTTCTAAAAAATCTCACCTTTCGCCGTCGCTCTTCCAAGTCCCTTCTCCTTTTCCTTCTCCAAAACCCCAATCAACCGACGGCAGGCTCAACGACGCCGGCCACGTCGCCCTCGTCGCTGGCGGGTGGGTCCGCGACGAGCTCCTGGGGAGGGCAAGCCTCGACGTCGACATCGCCACGAGCGCGAGCCGCGCGGACGTCGAGGGGGCGGGGTTCGACAAGGTCGTGCCGATGCCGAACGACACGCTAATCGTCGTCCACGGGGGCGTTCCCTTCGAGGTGACGCCGTTCAGGGGAGGGGACGGAAGCGGAGTCGGAGGCGAAGCAGCAGCAGCAGCAGCAGCAGCAGCAGCAGAAGCAGAAGCGTCGACAACGGCAGCGAGAGCGGCGGCAGCGGCACCAGCTGCGCCACAGGAGCGAGAACGCCAGCAAGCCCTTCCTCGTCACCCTCCTCCTCCTTCCTCGCCTCGCCCCCCTCGCCCGGCCCTCCTCCGGGGCTACGCCGCCGCGGCCCTCGACGCCCGCCTCCGCGACTTCACCGTCAACGCGCTGATGTGCGACCCGGCCTCCGGGACCGTGCTCGACTGGGTCGGAGGCAGGAGCGACCTCTCACGCGGGTTCCTGCGCTGCTGCCGCTCGGCGCCCGGGGGCGGCGGCGACAGCGGCGGCGGCAGCGGTGGCGGCGGCGACGGGTCCGAGCGGCTCAGGGAGGACCCGCTCCGGTGCCTGCGCGCCGTGCGGTTCGCGGCGGGGCTCGGGCTCGCCGTCGCATCAGAGACTGCGGAAGCCGTCAAGGAACTGGCCCCGCTCTGCTGCCCTGAGAAGGGCGTCGCCGCGGAGCGCATCTGGAAAGAGCTGGTGAAGCTGTCTAACTACGAGCCCGAGAGGCCCGGGGCGTTTGCGGAGGGCATGCGGCTGGCGCGGGAGCTGGAGGTGCTGCAGGTGATCCTGCCGGAAGCGCTGCACGAGGAGGAAGAAGGAGGAGGAGGAGGAGGAGGAGGAGCGAGGATGGCGGCGACAGACGCTGCCCTCCGCCGCCTGCCCTCGGACTCCCCGGCGGTGCTCCGCGTTGCGACGGCTCTGCCTGACTCGCTCGTCTTCTCCGACGGGGCCTCATCTGCTCTCACGCTGCGGTTCAAGCTGTCGAAGAAGGAGACCAGGCTGCTGGAGACGCTTTCTCTCTTGAAGGCCCTCGACGAGTTGACGACGGCGGCCGGCGACGACGACGACGACGACGGCAGCGGCGACGGGGGCGGCGGCGGCGACGGCGACGGCGACGGAGAAAAACAAAGAGAAGAACAATACTCCGCGCAGGACAGCAACAAGAGACAGAAGACAGCAGCAGCGTCCAAGAAGCGGGACACGATGGCGTGGGTCCGCTTCTACGCAGGCGAGGGCAGTGGCAGCTGCGTCGCTGCGATGGCAGTCCGGGTCTCTGGCGAAGCCGAGCGGCGCCGCTACGCTTCGGCGCACTCGAGGAGGCTCGAGCGGCTTTCTAAAGGAGTCGAGCGCGCCAGGAACAGAGCGCCCGTCGTCACGGCCAAGTACGTGCAGGCCGAGCACGGCCTGAAGCCGGGCAAGGCGATGGGAAAGGTGTTGGCTCTGGCTGAGGAGTTTGCCGTCGAGCAGGGCAGGGAGGGCGCGGCCGAGGTGGTTGCGCTGATGAAAGAGAAGGGCCTGTGGCCTTAGAAGATAATCTTGTTTTATCCTTCTTGTTCTTGACTTGTGAATGTTTGTTTGAGCACTGAAAGGAGGATTGGGGCGCAGGGACTGGGAGAAGGGGAGAAAAAGGGGGGGAGGCGGGGGAGATGAAAGGAGGAGGAGGGGGTCGAGAGAAAGATTCTTCAGAGAATTTGGAGCGTAGCTCGCCTTCACAACAATTTCCTTTTTTCCCCTTTCGAAAAGGTACAAACGCACACTGAAATACACTCTCATCTTCGCTATGCGTTTCTGTTGATCGCTACTACCCTAGCGTCGACGGAAACAAGGGGCAGAGCGCGCTTGTGGCGCTTTGGCGAAAACTGAAAGCCACAGGGCACATTTGAACGTGTGTCGCTCGCCTTATCTGAGAGCGCGTTCCCCGCGTTTCTGAAGGCGATGGCCCCCCGGTTTCTTGATCGACTCCGAAAGGGGGACGCCGGGGACGCCCAAGATCAGCGGGAGTCCGCGGCAGCCGCTGGCACCCCCGCGCGCTTGCTGCCACCAGTGCACCCGAAGGTGCACTGGTGGCAGCACGCACGTGTCAAGAAAAAGGCGCCAGCAGCTGAGCAGCATCAAGGAGACCAACAGCCAGACGACTGCTTCGCCGCCCCGGGCGGCGCTGGAGCTCCGGGCCACAGCGGCTCTTCATCTCGCGATGACGAGCAGGATCCGGTGAACGCGCAGCAGCCGACGGCGGTAGCGAGGTCCGGAAGCCGTGCGGCCATTGACGACAACGTCGCCACGGCTGCGACAGCGACGACAAACCTCGGCCTTGGAAATTTGGTGCTCCCTCCCCCGGGGCCCTCGCCGCCACTCACCAGCTCGCAGCAGCGCCGCTCCTCTGCCGACGACCGCTCGCGTTCCGGAGGGGGCTCCAGCGGATCCAGAGACGCCAAGCCGTCCCTCGACTCGGTCCTGCCGAGCAACAGCGGCGGCGGGGGAGGAGCCGAGGGGGGGGGAGGCAGCGGCGGCTCTTCGACGCCGCCCGCGTCCGGCCGCTCCTCCGCCGCCGCCCGCGCTCCTCCTGCTCGTCCGCAGCAGCAGCAGAAGCAGAAGCAGACGCAGACGCCTCCAGCCCCGCTTTCGAAGCCCCCGCTCCCGCCGACAGCAGCGGAGCAAATCATAGCCTCGTCCTCCAAGCAGCCGGGGGCCCTTCCTTCTTCTTCTTCGCAGCAGCAGCAGCAGTGGCGCTCCTCTTGTTCTTCCTCTTCCTCGGCCGCCGCCGCCCCTGTTCCCCTCGCCGCCACCCTCAAAGAGGTCGCGCCCGCTGCGCCGCTCCCGCAGAAGCCGAAGCTGACGGGAATGGCCGCCTTTGACGTCGCAGAGAGGTACTCATTCGACGTCGCCGGCTCTGCGGCGCTCGGGAGCCCCGCGCGGCCCGAGAGGGCGGGCGGAGGAATCGACGAAGGCGGCACTGCTGCCGCCGCCGCCGCGTCTGCTCCCACCACCACCCCTCGCCCCGCTCCGCCTCCCCAGGCCCCGCTCCGTAGCTCTCTCGACGCGCCCGTCTCCCAGAGGCAGTCGATGGAGTCCACCGGCTCGATGGGGAGACCCGGAGGAGGGAACGCCGCGGGGGGGTACACTTCGGGCGGCGGCGCGAGTGCCGCGTCGTCGACGGCGCGCTCGGCGAGGTCGAGCTTCGCGCTCGAGGCGGCAGACAGACCTGCCGCGGCGACGGTGTCGCGCGGAGCCTCCCCTCCCCCTCCTTCTCTGCACCCCTCCTCCACCGCGACGGTGACGGTGGGCTCCGGGGGGCCACCGCGACGAAGCAGCGAGGAGCTCTGCCCGCTCGCGGGCTCCTTCGGCGGAGGAGGCGCCTCTTCTTCTTTTTCCTCCCCGGCCGCCGCGGCCGTGGCGGTGGAGTGGCTCCCGCCGCTCGAGGCCTCGGCCGCCTTCCTCCCTTCGCTGCCATCCTGCCTGATCTCGAGGGCCTCTTCTCTGGCCCTGGTCCCGCAGGACACGCCCCTGCCCGCGTCGCTGCTTTGGAGGCTCTGGGGCCTGCAGAAGGGGAGCGAAGAGGAAAAAGGCGAAGAATCCCTCCTCGCCGCGGCTGCGACGGCGATCGCGGACGAGCTCGCCGCGCCCGGGGCCGGCGCCGTCATGAAGGTCGCGCGCCTCGCCGACGGCAGCGCGTGGGCGCTCACGAGCCCGGCAGCGCACGCGGCGCTGGTCCAGGCGAGGCTGGGAGGCCCCGCGGGAGAGCACAGGGAGCTGCTGAGCGCGTACTGCCTCCGGGGAGGAGCGCTAGAGGGAGCAGACCGGAAAACCCCAGGCTCCCTCTCCGGCTCGCTCCTGCCGACCTCCGACCCCGCCTCGGCATCCGAAGCGGCGGCCCTGCTCGCCACGTGCCCCGACGACGGCTACCTGATGCACAACGTCGGCCACCACCTCGCCGCGGCCGGTGCCCTCCCGGCGATGGCCGCCCTCCTGGGAGACGCGAGCTGGCTCGACGCCAAGCTGCGGAGCTACGGCGCCGCGGCGGTGACGGCGGACTTCCGCCGCGCGCTGGCGCTGGCGCAGCAGGCGGAGCAGCGGGCCAAGGACGAGGAGGAGGCGCAGCGGAGGGCGGGGGGAGGAGGCGGGGAGGAGGCTGCCGCCGTTCCTTCCTCTCCTCGTCCGCCCCCTGTCTCGACCGCCGAGAGGATCCGGCTGCTGCTCGCCGCTTTCCAGATGTCAGCCCCCGCCGCCGTCGCCTGCCCTGCCGCTCGGGGCGTGCTCGGCGCGCAGATGGCGTCGAGGCTGCTCGCCGCCGAAAGAGCGCTCCTCAGCCCTCGAGCGTCTCCTGCTGCTGCTGGTGCGCCCGCCGTTGCTCCGAAGCTGCTGCAGCTGCCCTTGCCGGCGGCGGCCGCGAGGGACAAGGCGGCCGACGAGGAGGAGGAAGCGGAGCGGCTCCCGCCGGCTGCCAGGGGCCTCCGCACTGCGACCCCCTCCCTCCAGCAGGCCGGCGGGGCGGCCAGGCTCGTGCTGCGCGGGCACACCAGCCCGGTCCTGCGCGTGCTGATCGCGCCAAACGGCGTCGACGTCGTCGCCGTCGCGGCCGACGGCGCCGTGCGCGTGTTCGACCTGGAGGTGGGAGACTGCGTGCTTCACGTCCCGGCGATCAGCCTGGCGCCGCCCTCGCCCTCCTCTGCCCCCTCCTCCTCCTCGCCGGCGAGGCTTCTCGGCGGCAGTGGAAAGACTGCCGCCGCGACGGCGTCGTATTCCAGCCTGTCGGCGTTCCCGCTGCCATCGGCGGCGGCCGCGGCAAAGGCCGCGTCGCCGGCGGCGTTCGCCGTCTCGCCGGCCGCCGCCGCCGCGACCAACCCCAGGCTCAGAGACGGCAACGCCGTCGAGGACGCGGCGCTCGACGGGTCCGGCAGGCTGCTGCTGACCGCCTGCGCCGACGGCGTCGCTCGCGTCTGGGACCTGGCCGCGGCGACACCGGCGGGCGGAGCGGACTCTCCCTCGTCCTCGTCGGCGTGCCTCGTCCGCGAGCTCGACGGCGGGCCGCGCGCCGCGCCGCTGCACGCCGCGGCGCTCTGCGCCTCGGGTAGGACCGCGGCCACAGCGGGGTCCGATGGGCTGCTGCGCCTGTGGGACGTCGAGGCCGGCGCGTGCGTCGCGGCCCTGTCGGCGCACTCGGGCGCGGGGGTCAGGGCGCTGGCGCTCTCGCCCGACGGCGGCGTCGCGCTGACCGGGGGGGAGGACTTCGGGGCGGTCGCGTGGGACGTGCGCCGGCTGCGGCCGCAGGCGGTCTTTGAGGGGCACTCGGGCTGGGTCGTCTCCGTCGCGCTCGTCCCTCCCCCCGCGTCCGCCCCCGGGTCCGTCCGGCGGGCCCTCACCGCGTCGCACGACGGCACGGCGCGCGTCTGGGAGCTGCGCTCGGGCGCCTGCGCGCACGTGCTCGAGGGCCACGGCGGCCGGCTCTCGGCGGTGCGCGCCTCGCTCGATGGCCTGACGGCGCTGACTGCCTCGGACGACGGCACGGCGAGGATCTGGGACCTCGATTCGGGGGCCTGCCTGCGCGTCATGGACCCGGGCGGGGGGGGGAGTGCTTTCGGGGGCTCGATCCCGACGGCGCCGGACGGAGCGGGGTGGATCGCGGACGCGGTCCTCGGAGGAGGCAGCGGCGGCGACGCCGCGCCGCCCGCTCCTGCCCCCTCTGACGCCGAGGGAGCGAGGAGGCCGCACCCTCCTTCCCCTCGCCTCCCTCCCTCGGTCGTCGCCGCAGCCTGCGGCGACGGCCGCGTCGCCGCCTTCGACGCCTCGAGCGGGAAGCTGCTCGCGCTGCTGCCCGGGCACGCCGGGCCGGCCCTCTGCGTCGCCGCGACGCGGCGCGGGCGCTTCGTCGTGACGGGCGGCGCCGACGGCACCGCGCGTGTCTGGGATCTGGCGGCGCCCTCCTCCCCGGGGCTGCTCGCGAGGAAGCACGCGGGCAGGGTCTGCTGCATCGCGGTCTCGGAGGCTGCGGCGGGAGCGGGGCCGGGCTCTCCGCTCCCCGTCGTGGTGACGGTCGGCGACGACGGCGCCCTTGCCTGGTCTCCCTCGGGAGCCCCCCTCCCTCCCCTGCGCGGGGGCGACACGCCCACGCGCTGGGCGCGAGCTTCCCCGGACGGCAGAGCCGTCGCGGTCGCCTCCCCCGACGGGGGGCTCCGCGCGTGGCGCGCGGCCGTCGCCGCCGCCGACCCGAGTGATCGGCCGGGCTCGGGCGCCAACCTCCCGGCGCTCGAGCCCGGGGTCGCCGGCGGCCCGGGCTCCCGGGTCAGGGCCTTCGACGCCGCGCCGACCGCCCGCGTGGCCCTGCTCGCGACCTACGACTCGGCCGTCAGGGTCGTGCGATACGGCGAGGGGGGAGGCAGCGGCGGCGGACCAGCCTCTCCGCCGCCGCCGGCCTTCTTGCTCCAGTCGCGCGGCGGCGGCCCCGGCACAGGCCCTCGCAGCGCCCCCGGCGAGCGGGGGCACCCGGGCGTGGGGCACGCCCGCCTCTCCGCGGACGGCCTCGTCGCGGCCACGGCCTCGGTCGACGGCAGCGCGAGGCTGTGGTGCGCCCGGACGGGGCGGTGCCTGGCGAAGCTGGTGCCGGCGGCTGGTGCGCCCGACCCGAAGAGCGGCAGCTCTTCGGGCCCTCCTTCGCCGCCGGCGCCGGTCGTCGCGACGAGCCTGTCGCTCGACGGCCGCACGCTGCTCGTCGTCGGCGCCGACGGGGCCGCCAACGCCTGGGACCTTTCCTCCGCGGTCGAGAGCGCGAAGAGAGGGGACGAGGATTCCTCCTCCCATCCCGCGCCGACCTTCGTCCCGCGGTCGCTGGCGGCGGCCGGGTCGGGCACCGTCGGCGGGCGCCTCTCGCCCGACGGCGCGCGCGCGCTGCTCTGGTGCGGCAACGGCGGCGGCGGCACCACCAACCCGGCTACCGTCTGGCTCCTGAGAGACGACAGCTCCGGCTCCTCTTCCCTCAGGTCGATGCCTTCCACCCCGATGCTCGCGCACCTCGAGTCGCCGACAGGCGGCGTCTCGGCGACGGCGTGGTCCCGCGACGGGAAATCCGCCGCGCTGGGCAGCGCCGACGGGACGCTTCGAGTCGTCTGCACCGAGGCCGGGAGGACGACAGGGTTCTTCATGGCAGACGCGGGCGTGACGGCGGTGGCGTTCTGCGAGAGGGCCGCGGTGGTCGGGTGCGACGACGGGAGCGTGCACTTCGTTGCGCTTGAGTGAATGAAGAGGCGAGGGGGCTCAGAGAGAGAGCGCGAGAGGAAGAGACTGAGTAGAGAAAGAGAGAGGCGGGGCGCGTTTTTTGCTCTGAGGCAACAACAAACCTTTCTTCCTCTCTGCCGTTTTCTGACAAAAACACGACAGCAACAATGAAACAAACCAACAAACAAACAACATACTGACCGCTTGTAATACTAGCCCCCTTTTGAGATTGGTAAGGAGAAACGAAAAACAAACGACCTGGAGTTTTGGCCGTGGAGGCCGAGGTCGAGGCTGCGAGACCCTAGGGCACTCTGGGCCGTCCGACGAAAAGCGAAGAGAGAGCATCACTATTTTCCCATTCGCCGCGACTTTCTCCATCGCGACCTTTGACCCCGCTTCATCCCAACCATGGCCCCTCTGTCGTTTCACAAGCCCCTCCGGACCGGCAGGGTGTCCCTCCGTCGCTCTCCTGTGGCGGTGTTGACCCCTGCGAGGCCCGCCGCGGCCGTCGGGAAGGGAGCGTCCCCGGTCGTCCCGCCGCCCTCCGAGCTCCCGAAAGACGCTGCATCTCTCAAGGGGGAGCTCTCGCGCGCCCTGGAGTCCGATGTGGGCGCCGTCCCTGGACAGCCGCTCTCCGCAAAGGCCACGTACCGCGCGGCCGCGCACAGCGTGCGCAAGAGGCTGATCGACGCTCGCAACCACACGCAGGCGCACTGGGAGTGAGTCAAAAAAAGGTCTTATTTCTCGTTCATTGCGCCTCACCATCGTTCACTCCACTTGGCATCGCGCGCAAAGACGGGGGGGGTGGGGGTGGGTGGGGGCAATTTTCTCTCTTATCTCCCGCCGCGGAGGCTGATGCACGGTCGCAGCTTAGCTGTGGAAAGGAAATGGAGGGGAAAGAGCACGCGAAGGGCGCGGGAACGAAGGGAGAAGGGCGCCGTTTTCTCCCAGCGCCGCCGCGATCGTCCTTTTTTTTTTCCTTTCGAGTTTGCCGCCCTTGCTTTATTTTTTTCTTGCCGTTGACCGAAACCAAAAAACAAAAAACAGCAAAACCAACGCCAAGCACGTCTTTTACCTCTCGGCCGAGTTCCTCATGGGCCGCTCGCTGACCAACGCCGTCGGGAACCTCAAGCTCGAGGATGCCTACGGAGAGGCGGTCAAGGTAAGGATGAGTTTGGTTTTCTTTGCAGTGGGAAAAAACTCCTCACACGCTCTCTCTCGCGCGACGAAAACGGCAACCTCTTTTCCCTCTCACCTTTCCCGCTCCCACTTGCACACACAAACAAAAAACAACAGTCATTTGGCTATGACTTCGAGGCCGTCGTTGACGCCGAGCAGAACGCCGCCCTGGGCAATGGAGGTGGGGAGTTTTGCCTTTTTAAGTTTTCTTCTTCTTCTTCTAGGCCGAGAGAGAAAGAAAGAAAACAAACTCACCTCATTCTCTTCCTCTCTTTTCACCCCCCACCCCCCCCCCCACACACACACCAACACCACCACCCCACCACCCCACCACACACACACCTCCAGGCCTGGGCCGCCTCGCGGCCTGCTTCCTCGACTCCATGGCCACGCTCGACCTCCCCGGCTGGGGCTACGGCATCCGCTACAAGTACGGCATGTTCAAGCAGGCGCTCGACTCGCAGGGGCGGCAGCAGGAGCTGCCTGACATCTGGCTGACCGACGGTAACCCGTGGGAGGTCCGCCGCGACGGCGTCGTCTCCGAGGTCGGCTATTACGGGGCCGTCGACCCCAAGACCGGGAAGTGGAACCCGGGGGAGGTCGTGCTGGCGCAGGCGTACGACACTCCCATCCCGGGCTTTGGCACCAAGACGATGGGGAACCTGAGGCTCTGGGAGGCCCTCCCTTCGGGCGGCGATCTCGACCTCACCGCCTTCAACGAGGGCCGGTTCGTCGACGCGGCGGCCGCGGCGCGCCGGGCCTCGGAGATCTCGGCGGTGCTGTACCCGAACGATGCCACTGAGGAGGGCAAGGAGCTGCGGCTCAAGCAGCAGTACTTCTTCGTCTCGGCGTCGCTGCAGGACGTGCTCTCGAGGCACGCCGCCGGTAAGCGGTTTTGGAGGGATTTTTCCGTTTTTGAGAGAGAGAAAGAGAAGAAGAAGAGGGGGGGAGAGGAAAAATACCTCGACCTCGACCTCGTAAAACAAAAAACTCACCCTTGTCCTTTTTCCCTCCTCCCTCCTCTCTCTCTCCCCCCCCCCCCCTCTCTCTCTCTCTCTCTCTCGCGCGCGCGCGCGCTCTCGCTCTCTCGCTCTCTCTCCATCTCTCTCTCTCCCTCTCTCTCCCCTCTCTCTCCTTCTCTTCCCGATATGTACAACCCCAACATAAAAACAAAAAAAACAGCGGGCAAGAGCTGGGACTCGCTCCCCGAAGCCGCCATCTTCCAGATGAACGACACGCACCCGACGTGCGCGGTCTCGGAGCTGATGCGCCTGCTCATCGACGAGCAGGGCCTCTCCTGGGACGAGGCCTGGGGCATCACCACGCGCTGCCTGGCGTTCACCAACCACACCGTCATGCCCGAGGCCCTGGAGAAGTGGCCAGTCGCCGTCTTCAAGAAGCTGCTGCCGAGGAACTACGAGATCGTCGCCCGCGTCGACGCCGACTGGCGCGCCTCGATCAGGCCGCAGGTCGAGGCCGACGTCAGGGCCTTTTTGAAGGCCAACCCGCCTCCCCCGCCTCCGGCCCCGAAGAAGAAGGAGGAAAAGGCGAAGGCTGCCGCTGCGCCGCCGTCGTCCTCCTCTTCCTCGTCCAGCTCCGACTCCGACGACGCCGAGTCGGGCCCGGCCGTCGACCCCGTCTGGGCCGCGACCGAGGACGCGCTCGACCGCTACGGGATCCTCTGCGAGAACCCGTGGGCCCCCGGCGTCAAGCTGATCAACATGGCGCACCTGGCCATCGTGGGGTCCTCGGCCGTCAACGGCGTCGCCGCGATCCACTCGCAGATCCTCAAGGACGACCTGTTCAAGGACTTTTACGCGCTGCAGCCGGACAAGTTCCAGAACAAGACCAACGGCGTCACGCCGAGGCGCTGGCTTGCGTTCTGCAACCCGGGCGAGGCGGCCCTGATCACCGAGGCGCTGGGCTCCGACGCCTGGATCAAGGACGCGTCCAAGCTGTCCGGGCTGAGGCCGTTCGCCGACGACGCGGCCTTCCGCAAGCGCTGGGCCGCCGTCAAGCTCGAGAACAAGGCGCGGCTCGCGACCAAGGTCAAGGAGCTGACCGGCGTCGACATGCCTCTGACTTCGATGTTTGACGTGCAGATCAAGCGCATCCACGAGTACAAGCGCCAGCTGATGAACGTGCTGAGCGTGATCGCGCGGTACCAGGAGATCAAGGCGACGCCCGCCGCGGAGCGCAAGGTAAGAGGAGGGGAGTTTTTTTTTATTTTCCAGGGGGTCGAGAGGTCGGGGGGGGGGGTGAAAACAAAAAAAACTCTGGGAAGAAAAAGAAAACTCACTCGCCCCTTCTTTCTTCCTTTTATTCTCCTTTCTTTCTCTCCTTTCCTCCCCTTCCCCAGGCCAAGTTCGTCCCGCGCTCCGTCATATTCGGCGGGAAGGCCGCCTCGGCCTACGTCGCTGCCAAGAAGATCGTCCGCCTCATCACCGCCGTCGGCGCCGTCGTCAACAACGACCCTGACGTCGGCGATTTATTGAAGGTGGTGTTCATCCCGGACTACAACGTCTCGCTCGCCGAGGTGATGATCCCGGGCGCAGAGCTGAGCCAGCACATCTCGACGGCCGGCACGGAGGCGTCCGGGACGTCCAACATGAAGTTCGCGATGAACGGCTCTCTGATCATCGGGACGATGGACGGCGCCAACGTCGAGATCGCCGAGGTGATTGGGTTTTTTTTTCTCACTTTCTTTCCCCCTTGATGTCCGTCGTCGAGAGAGGTTTGTTCACCGAAGCAACAAACCTTCTTCCAAAGGCTCACTCTTCTTGTTCCCATTTCTTTGAACAACAACAACGACACGAAAAACATAAAACCACAGGAAACCGGCGCCGAGAACCTCTTCATCTTCGGCGTCGACGCCAACGCCGTCCCCAAGCTCCGCGAGGAGCGCAAGGACTTCAAGGACTACGACCCGGCCTTCCTCAAGGCCCTGAAGGCCATCTCGTCAGGCGATTTCGGCGACAGGGAGTACCTCCAGGAGCTCGTCAACAACGTCTCGGACATGAGCAAGGGCAACGACTGGTTCCTCGTCGCCAACGACTTTGCCTCCTACCGCGTCGCGCAGGCCGAGGCCGACGCGTGCTACCGCGACGCCGACGAGTGGACGAAGCGGTCCATCCTGATGGCGGCGAGCAGCGGGTTCTTCTCCTCCGACAGGACGATCGACCAGTACGCCAGGGAGATCTGGGGCGTCAAGGCGACGCCGGCGCCGTGAGCGAGCGAGGGAGCGAAGGTGCGGGGGAGGACGGAGGGAGGAGGGGGAGAGGGAGGGGGGGAGAGCGAGAGAGGTTGCTTTATTTTCCGTTTTTTCACCCCGAATTCTTTCATCGCACCACAATAACAAGTTTTCTTTTCCTTTTTTTTAGTTTTAGAGATGAGATGAGGATAGAGAGAAATAGATCGTGTTTTTTTGGTGCCGAGCTTGCGAATTTGGAGCGCGTTCGATCAAGGGAGGGGAGTGGAGAGAGAGAAAAAAGGGAAAAGAAAGAAAGAAAAAGAGTTTCATTAGCGAGCGAGGTCCTTATTTGTTAAAATCGAAAACAATATCGCCGTCCAATCTTCTTCTTTTTCTTCTTCTTCTAGAACGAATCATCGAAACACGTCTTCTTACTGTTTATATACATTTAGGCACAAAGAAAGCACAAAGCTGCGGGATAGCACAGAAAGGGCGGGGGGGAACTTAAAAGTCGTCGTCGTCGTCGTCATCAAAGCCCTCGTCGGCAGAGCGAGAGCCGCCGCTGTCTGGCCTGCGGTCATCTTCCTCATCCTCGGTCGTGGCGTCAGCAGCAGCGGCGGCGGCGGAGGCGGGGGCACCTTCGGTGAGCATGGGCTCCTCTCCGCCTCCGCCTTCTGCTGCTCCGTTGGCGGCGCCCGAAGCAGCCGGGGCGCGCCCTCTCCCCTGCCGTGCTCCGTCAGCAGCCGCCGCCAGGGACATCGGAGCAGCAGCAACAGCTTTTCCTGCTGCGCCTCCTCCCGCTCCTCCTATGCCTCCCTCGGCGAGCTGCCTCCACTTCGCCGCCTCAGCCTTTTTCTCGTTCAAGACGGCGGCAAACTTCGCAAAGAGCTCCCCTTCGCGGGCCCTCGCCCTCGACTCCGCGCCCGTCGCGCTCGC
>Ga0315289_10004058_pt1 | contig 21960 bp, 13 predicted proteins | sample YL17G11_40_MG_FD_203452 | JGI IMG/M metagenome (GOLD analysis project Ga0315289, IMG submission 203452) | Sediment microbial communities from Yellowstone Lake, YNP, Wyoming, USA - YL17G11_40 | ecosystem: Environmental > Aquatic > Freshwater > Lake > Sediment | place: USA: Wyoming | collected... | reverse complement strand
TGTCCGGGGAATCCATGCGGAAACGCCGCTCCCCCTTGACTCATTCCGGCCACAAGGAAGTATAATGACCATCCAGCGTCGCTTCGCTCCGATCAGTGGCCGTTTTGAACCGGAACGAGTGGCCGGTTTCGCCGGAATATACACTTGAGAGCTTGACTCTCATGACAGTAGTAGTAAGGTAGTATAAAAAGAGGGGATGAGCAGTGTTTATATTCAAATTATTTAAAAGACTTAAACTCAAGCAAAAACTCAATTCAGGAGATTATAGTGATCGACTGACAGCAGTCAAAGCTCTTGGGGAAATGAAAGATATCCCTTCTATAAAAATACTAATAAAGAACCTCGGGGATGAAAAAGACTCAATTTACACAGAAGTGTGTTGGACTTTGAGGCAGCTGAAAGATGCGCGATTTATCGAGTTACTGATCGATGCGCTTGCAGATGAGAAAAGCTCGGTTCGTATGGGAGCAGCTGAAGCCTTAGGGGAATTGGAAGATCCACGTTCATACGAACCACTTATCAAAGCATTGGAAGATGCAAATTCTCGGGTTCGTTATCGAGCGACAAGCTCCCTGGGAAAGCTGAAAGATCCATGCGTCTTGGAACCGTTGATCAAAATGCTTGATGACAGTAATGACGAAGTCCGTGGTTCAGCGGTCGATGCCTTGGGCGAAAAAAAAGACCCTCGCGCCCTGGAACCATTGATCCATGCACTCAAGGATAAAGATGAATTTGTACGGATAAAAGCAGTTGAAGCTTTAGGAAAACTGAAAGACCCGCGTTCAATGGAATCATTATTAAAAGCGTCGAAGGATAAGGAGGTCGTAGTCAGTCAGGCGGCAACCATCGCCTTGATATCTTTGAAAGATCCCCGTACTGTGGATTTTATGATCAAGAAGCTTGAAAATGAAGATGAAGATTACCTGACCCTTCAAGCGGCGGCCAAGACCCTGGGAGAACTGAAGGTTTCGCGGGCGATCGATGCACTCATCAAGTCGCTCGCGGAGCCATTGGTAAGAGAAGAAGCGATTAGGGCATTAGGAAGTCTGAAAGATCCACGCGCGATCGAACCGTTGATAGAATGGCTCGGTGATGGTGATGAAGATATCCGTAAAGCAGCCGCCGAAGCTCTATCGATGCTTGGAGAGACCAAATGGCTGAGAGTAATCAAAGGGGATTTTGAAGATTTTTCTCAGATGGGGAGTTCAGGAGACCTGCGTTTTGTCGAACCGCTTCTGAAATTGCTTGGCGATGGAAATGGGAATGTCCGAAAAGCAGCAGCCAAATCTCTGGCATTGCTTAGGGAAAACCAATGGGAAACCATTATCAAAGGGGATGAAGGAGATCACGATAGACTCTTAGGTAAGATGGACCCGCGTACGGTTAAAGCACTCATCAATATTCTTACGACAACTAATCCAAGTGAAGAACTGGAATTCGCAACTTATCACACTCTTGGAGCACTAAAAGATCCTCTGGCTGCCAGTACGCTAATTTATGCCCTGGAGGATGGAACTGGAGATCGATGCAAAGCAGCATCCCGTGCTTTAGTCAGATTAAAAGATCCGCACACAATCAAATTACTTATCAAGCAATTAGGAAACGGGTATAGTCAAGTCCGTGAATTGGTCGCCAGGATCTTAGGAGAAATGAACGATCTGCGTGCGGTCGAACCGTTGATCAAGGAATTAAAGAATAAATCATGGTGCGTAAGGGAGGCAGCTGCAATGGCCTTGGGGGAGTTGAAGGATCCACGCGCGATTGAACCACTTCAAAATATGTCGGATGATAAGGAAGTTTATGTTCGGCAAGCTGCTAAAGAGGCTTTGAGGAAAATCAGAGAAGCTAAATAGTACTTATTCGTGCCGGGGAACCTGTCACGATCCGGGGCCAGGTGCTTTATGGCTTTTTCGATGACGGCGGAGAAGCGATGGCCGAGAAGGGTGTGTCCAGGATCGCGTACTCCCGGAAATCCTTGAAATCGTAGAGCCACCACTCCTCCGGGTAGACGAAGAAGTCCCCGTCCCGCTCCACGGATTGATAAGAATTTCGTTTTCTGCTGAGCCGGCCACAGGCGGCCTTTCGCATCGATAATCCCATCTCACCGCTCTCAGGAACCGTATATAAAAGCTCAAAGCATGTCAAGGGCGTGTACTCGTCCAGTACATTAGTGACACTGGGCAGCCTTATGGCGTTTAACCCAGTCTCGATAATATTCATTTGGGGTGAGCTGGGCAAGCGATTGATGGGGGCGGACGTAATTATAGGTCTGATTCCATCGCTCGAGCTGTTGGTTGTGCTCGTCCAACCTGATCGCGATATCCTCGACTTCATAGAACTCCTCTCGATGCGTCCGGTTCGATCGCTCGACATAGCATTGAAGTTTCGGTGACCGCGGCGGTGTCATGAACAGGCGGATCGAGCGGTCCCGACAGGCCTGTTCGAAGTGCTTCTTGAACTCCGACCCGCCGTCTCTGAATAGTTGCTAGGTGGTACTCAAGTTGTCCAAACTTTGTGAATGGGCAATGGTCCATGTAGTATTTCAGGAAGAACGGAAAATCCATTACCAGACTATTCACAAAAGGAAATTCACTTGCTCTTTCTGCCATTTGTTTTACCCCTAAAGACAATTTGCCTTTTTCTTTCGGATCAACTTTTCAAGACTGTCTATGAATTCTTCTCTTTCCATGGGGTTTAATTTCTCAAGCCAAGGATGAACGGATCTATTTCTTAAGCTCAAACACCGATCAAAAATCGAAAATGTTTCAAAAATCTTGTTGCCCTTCAGCTCTTCAATCCATTTTTTCCTTGACGTTAGAGCTTTAAACTCTTCGGTTCTCCCCGTCTCTTTGACAAGTTTCCAGAGTAAACTCTCAAAACAAAATGATATTATTATCATTGCTAATTCGGGATCGATTTCTTCGGAATCTAGGCAACCAGCAAGGAAAACTCTATTGGGTTCACACGCATCTTCCTCCATATCCTGGTACGCCTGAAGAAGGACTTCGCATAATCTCATTTTTTTGAAAAACCGATCAGCTTTATAGCAGATTAAGATCAGTTCAATAATCGACTTGTCCGATTCTGTCCACTTGGCACGGAATTCCTTATCACCCCAACCCTTTAATATAAAAGACAGACACCATATCGCCATATCAACATCTGCAAGTCTATTGGGCAATTGGAAGTGTTTCGAAGTCTTCTTAAGTAAATTCAAATAATTAACATAGTACTCAACGTGATCTTCTTTTGGCTGAAGGGAAAAGAACTTTTCGACTGGTGGGCTTATTATCGCAAAGTTTTGGGGATCTACAAACCTGAGTATCACAGACACGACCTCGATATGGAGAAATCGTTTATATAGTTCAGAAATTGTCTCCTTTCTCTTTGCCCAGCCAAGATTGAAAATCCCAGTTAAGGGTTTATCCAAATCGATGACAGTCACGGGATCAGGCCAAAATTTCTTGTAATCCCATTCTCTTGAGTCTCTTATCATCAACAGATCATTTCTGTCTAGACAATCTTCTTCTCTTACGTGGCTTAGCTTGTTTTCTATCTCTGGCATATCATATTTCCATCCGAACATAATGTTTGTCAGCTTGGGAAACAGCTCAAGACTTTTCTGAACTAAGTTAAACTCAATTTGCATGATCAGTCTCCCGCATTAGGCTAATGTTGTTAACTTGCCCTTGTTATTTTATCAGCAGGAAGGATAAAACTCTATGTTGCTAGACCTGTCACCCATTTTTAAACCATGAAAGAGGTGACCAGCCCCCCTTAAATCGGTCCAGGCATAATGAGAAAAACTTGGGAGTTGAGTCTGCCCCCTGACGGCGGCCGAGGAGAGTGGGGAATATTTTTGAGTATTTTGTGATCAGGGGGGAGCGGAAGTCTATGGTCTTTTGGTTGGTGCGAGAGGGGTTTCTTATCCCGATTGGATCATCGGGCAATCTTTTCGCGGCGATTGACAGGGCCAACAGGCCGGAGATATACTTCCGGCATGTCGAGGAGGGGAGATTCATCGTCCGGAGCGGCCATTCATCGCGCCGCGGAAAAAGCAAACTCTTATCCTTTCGCGCACTTGACAATGATTGCCTGACTACCTATATTAATAAACACAGATGAGGGTTTGGCGGCTACCGAGATATTCCAAGTATTTTGAATATTTATGGAGGGCGAGAATGAAATCGCTTATAAAGTATTGTTGCTTTCTGTCCATTTTTTTTGTCTTACTTTTTCATTTGGGGTGCGCTTCGGGAGCAAGACAAGCGATCGTCTTGACCCCAGCAGACCTTCAATTGCAGCATCCGGCCGAGTTCGTTTTGGTTTCTCACCCTGATATGAAATTCTATTGGGAAGTAATTGAACAAAGTTACTATGGAGATTCGAGCTCAATCTATGAAGTTCAAAAGGATAAGCCGATTAGGGGCAATATCTTATTCTCAAAAGAGCAAGAAAACGAGCTTGAGCAAGTCGAGCCATTTTTACGCCAGTTCCAGGAGTGCCATCAACTGACGGAAGATATATTTTGGGAAACGCTCCAAAAGGTCCTGCCGCATGCCGCCTATCTTAGTTTGAGCCATTATTCCGGAGCTGGCACCACGAACGAATTCAGCAAAAGCCCTAAAATAACCGGCGCCAAAAACGCTCCAATCGAGTTTCTTGAGTACATTATTCCCGCTAAGGAAGAACAGCCGGCTCCCGAATGGTATCTCGTGCTCGAAGTCAAGGAGATCGGCTTAATCAAGCTGGGAAACCGAAGTGCCGCCGGGGGAAATCTGGAATCGGCACTCAAAGGACTTGTGAAGCATGCGGTCTTGCCCAAAGAGTGGGCAGCCTGTGTTTCTGGACATTTGATCATCGCCGAGGCCGCGACCGGGCGCATGCGGTGGATGTGTGGGTTCCGATCAGTGAAAACAATATCCAAAAATCTCGACGATGTTTTAAAAATGCAAAAAAAGGATTTCTTAAAAGCTGTCGTTTCGGCCGTATCGATATCTGCTGCCAAAAGCGGAGCGTCGCTGGTCAAAAACAAGTGTGTCGAGGCCTCGGATCCCCTTCTCCAAAAATATAAACTGTCGACCTCGGACCTCGAGGTGTTGGTCGATAAAATGGAGCCGGTAAAAGACTAGAAAAAGTATCCACCTAAAAAATAACTAGCATCAACGACGCCTCCGCTGGGGAATCGACGCTGTCTTTGAGTCGGGATGGGCAACCATCCCATCGAGCCCAGTATGCTCTAAGAATTGGCGACACTCAATAATTGGTTGAAGTGGACCCCATTGTCTGGACAGTTTAGAGGCCTTCTGAAGGTGCATTGGGGGCCCGCCTGTTGTGACCATTTTAGCTCTTTCGATGCCCAAAAGCCATTTTTCGCGTGAACCCCGGAAAAACGGCTTCACCATTTGACGTAGGAACGACGATCTCGATCCGGTCAATATTAAACCACGGCTACGGAGGCCGGCGCCATAGCCGAACGCTTGAAGGACTGACGCCAAGCCGCTTTTCACAGCGATTGACATCGCCGCGCGGCCGGATGTATGTTGCCAGTGTGGGCAAGAGGAGGGATTCAGCGTTCGGAGGGGCCGTTCCCAACGCCGCGAGAAAAGGAATCTCCTATCGTTTGAGATTTGGATAGCGGAAGCCATATGAATTGAGAGATTTACGTACGGTTTTAAGAGAGGCTGGGGTGAAACTCCCTGGCCTACTTACCAGTTTCCCTTAAATCCATAGATAAATAGGAGGTATATGGAGTGGGGTTCAAAGATATCTTTAAGCCAAAATGGATGCATAAGAATCCGCATATCCGGGCAAGAGCCATCGAACAAAAACTAAAAGACCAGAACATTTTGGCCGAGATAGCAAAGAATGATGAAGAAGAGTACGTTCGTATTGCAGCTATGCGAAAGCTTAATCCTGAACAATGGAAGGAGCTCCTCAGGAATTCAATTAACCAAGATACAGAAAATGTTCAAGTGGCTGCATTTGAGATACTGAATGACCCAGAATTAGCCAAAGAAGTGGCACAATCAAAAGGAAAATGGTTCTCCACGCGTCTCCGGGAAACAGCCGTCAAGAAACTCCATGACCAGGAAGTTCTGGCAGTGATCGCCAAAGAAGACAATGATTGGAATATCCGCCAGATCGCCATAAAAAAATTGAATGAAGAAAAATGGCAGAGCCTCTTCGCCGGAATCGCGGCCAATGAGAATCACCCGATGATCCAGGGTCAGGTCATGAAGAAAATATTTGATCCGAATATTTTGGCCGATTTGGCAGAACATGCCAAGCATCCTGAAATCCGAATTCTTGCGGTCAAGAAACTGGGGCCAAAGAAATGGAGAAGCCTTCTGGAGCATTTGGCCAAGAATGATGAGAACGATGAGGTTCGCAAGGAAGCCGCGAAAAAGCTCGCGTCTCTGGGAGGAAAGGATCCGGCCAAAAAAGCTACAGGAATCTCAAAAAAGGCTGATATCTCGGCACCCCCTTACCCTCGTTCCTCTCAAAGAGTTTATTGTTGCGAAAGATGTAATCAGGAATTAAACACAAAAAGATATATCTCTGGCGCGATAGTCTTCGGCTCAGAAGGATACGAAAGATACCAGCAAACGACTGCTTTAGCCCTTTCGAGGATGGCCTATAAATGTCGGGCCTGCGGAAGCCTCCAGTGTCGATCCTGTGCCGAGATCCACCCCTGCACACGATGCGGCAGCCGGGTATTCGATATTTTTATAACGTCTGACCGCTAATAAACCGCCACCTGGATCGTCTGGACCTGGCCGCCGCTCCTCCATCCCCGTCCAGTCTTTCAAGTCCATGAGCCCTCGGATGAGCCTTAAGATCGGACATCTTTCAAGGAGCCTCTCGGCGATATTTGTTTCCCGTCGTTTCCATTCTCCGGACCGAGCGACAACGGCTGTTGACGTTTTCTCACCTGATTTTCTCGTTTGAACCGGACCTCATCGCGTCTTTCCAGGGAGACGCGGTCGTATTCATGACTTTGGCCCGTTTCTTGAGGCTTTTCTCCTGCTATGGCGGGAGTCTATCGTCCTCGACATCCGGAGCGGACCGTCCTCTACCGGGTGCTGTTCTATCATTTCAAGCGGTTTGTCGCGGAGTTTGAGGGCCTTGTAGTGGCTTAATGGGCAAATTATTCCAACAGGGGAAAAGGTGACATTTTGCGGGTTACCCGTAGGTTGATATGGAAACGCTGTTTTTCGACATAAATCATATGGGGGAAAGGTGACACGGAAAACGGGGTTCTCGGACTTGTGGGGGCATCCTGGGCGGCTTTCGGGGCCAGCCTCTGCCAAGGCTGAACGCCTGAAGGGCAGACATCAGGTTACTTTTCACGGCTATTGACATCGCCATGCGGACGGCGATAAACTTCCAGTATAGTCAGAAGGGGAGATTTAGCGCCCAGAGCGGAAATTCGCCATGCCGTGGAAAAAAGAAATCCTTATCTTACAAAGGAGAGACGTCCAATGTCAAAAGCCAGGAGGATAGCCGTTTATTGTTCGCTCTTTTTCATTGGCGGTTTCTGCTCTTCCCTGTTTTCCGAAGAGCCCGTTTTCCGGCTCAAGGTCAGAGTCGCGGTCGCCAACATCCGAGCGGCTCCGGCGACGACAAGCCCGGTCATAGCGCAAGTTCAGAAGGACACCGAATTCGTATCTCATGTAAAAGAGGGCGATTGGTTCAGGATCGAGGACCTATCCGAGTTCTCGGCGAGCGGAAAAGCCGGATACATCCACAGGAGCGTGGTCGACGTGAGCCTGTTGGCGCCGGTTCAAGCGGGAAAGCCGGAAAAGCCTGCCGAAAATGTGGAGCAGGTGTCCAGGAGCGAGGAGGAGATCGGCACGGAAGTCTCCTGGAGACTCGAAAAGAGAACGAAGAGCAAGCCTGCGGAACCTAGCAAGGACGTACGCTCCGTATCAAACGGCGGTTTTGTTGCCTTCGGTCTGAGGGCCGGATTGAACATGGCCACCATGTCTTTCCCGGAAAAGGGCATTATGACCACGCGCACAGGGATCGGCATAGGACTCCTGATGGACATCCCCATGGGTCGCTTCCTGTCGATCCAGCCCGAATTGGCCTTTACGCAAAAAGGAGCGGCCTCCAATGACTACCCGTTGATCGCCGTACGGATCAACTACCTGGAAATGCCGATCCTGCTAAAGATGAACGTCCCTGTAGATATCGTTCGGCCGTTCGTGATCGCCGGACCTGCCGTCGCCCTGAGACTAACCGGAAAATACAACGATATTAAATTTTTCGACTTTAGTATGATCCTTGGGGCAGGGGCCGCCTTCCGGCTGTCGGACAGCGAGTCGATCCTATTCGATCTCCGATACACCATGGGCCTGTCTCCGATCATAAAGGAGGCAATCGGTGCATTTGCCGATATCAAGAGCCGGGTTTTTTCCATATCCCTCGGTTATCTATTTTTCTAAGGAGAAAGATCATGTCCGTCAGAATTATCCGTAATTTCCTGATCGTGGCCGCGGCGGGCGCATCCATTAGTTGTGCCGTCGGCATGGGCGGAGCTCTTTACACCGATATGACTTTGCCGGGCACGCTCGCCAGCGTATCCAGCTATACCATCACGCCCGAGTCGGACTTTGAAAGCTTGGCCTTTGTCGAAGGGAAGGCCTCCGGAGAGATCATCCTCGGTCTCATTGCGACGGGCGACTTCGGATACGGGGCCGCCATCGAAAACGCCATGAAACAGTGTCCCAACGCTACTCGGCTCATTGACATCACGGTCGACAAGAAGGTCAAGAGCATCCTCGGCGTTTATACGAAGATCACAACCACCGTTCGTGGACGGGCGATCAGACTGAAAAAAAAGTAGATCAAAGCCCGCTTGCCCCTTGGACCTGTTGGTGCGGAGTGTGCATCGTCAGGCGGTTTCGGATTCGCGTGCTGATTTCTTAAGCTACGGATTCCGTCTCTCACGATAATTTAGCTGACTCCGTTTGGCAAGGGTTCAAGCATCGCCAGCACCTCGCGGGCGAAGATCTCCGCCAGCCGCGAGTCGTCGATCCGCGGGATCTTATGGAAGACGCCCGCCTCGTCCACGCCGCCCTCGGTCACCAGGAAATGGAGGTGCACGTGTAAGGCATTTCGTTTTTTGCTTTGTCATGATGTCCCTCTGAACCGCTCAATCTTTCTAAAAGACTCCAACGGGCAACGGCCAACATTCTTCAATTTACCACCGATGTAGAAAAATATAAAGGCATCCAAAAAGTTTAGGGGGTCGGACCACGCTAACTTTTTTATTTTATTTCAGAAGACTCCAAATTCTAACGGTTTGTTGCTTTGCTTGGCTGCGGTATGTGACAGATAATCTAAAAGAACTGCATTTTTCGCAAGCTAATTTTAGACCTAAATGGGCATTTTTCGCCTTAAAATTATTTTTCTAAGAAGTAGGAAATAACGAGAGCATAAGTTCCCAGCCTCCTTGGATTGACTTATCATATAGCCCATCAATATCACACAAAGAATTTATAAGAATAATGATTTTAGAGGCAAAAAAGAAGGTTTTAAGAGAAAAACTTCGGGCAAAAAACGACAATAATCTCGAATAATCAATTACTTGGGCCAGCCAAGCTACAAAAGCTACAAAAGCACACAATTCTTTCGAAAAGGGGAGGGGATGTCAAGGCCTAGGCGGTGGGAATACAACCGGCGTCGGACTCCCCTCCTTTGGGGTATTGACCGCCAGCTCCCGTGACCTTTGACTTGACCCGGCGAGTAGAGATTGTTACTCTTATTGCAGAGGGAGACATAATGACAGACATAAATGAAGACCGCAAAATCTCAACCAAGCCGGATGTTGGCATTCATGAATCAATGCTGTCAAAAGAAGAAGCTAAAGAAAAAGGGCTGGTAAAATTTGGAAAGCGTTGGCTAACCCGTAAAGAAAAGCGAGCATATATCTATATCAGAATATTAAGTATCATCTTTATTATTGCGGCTGTTGTTAGCAGTATCTTGGAAATCGTGCGTTTTTCTAAAGTTGGATTGAGAGCATCACCTGTAACCCTGGCTAATCACATAGCTACATTTTTCAGTTTCCTGATCGGAGGGACAATCGCAATAGGTCTCCTGAAATTTAAAAAATGGGCAAGAACAGCTATTTTAATACTCTACACAATCGGCACACTCTTATTAATAATAAGTGATTACCTGCTCAACGAACCTTACTTAGGAGCTATTAAATGGCCTTTTATTCGCTTTATTTTATTCCTTATCATCATCGCCGTCTTGACAAATTCAACTGCCAACAGAATTTTCAAGGTATCATTTCCATCTCTAAAACCTTCATTCTTTATTTTAATTTCTTTATATATTGGATTTTGTGTCGTATTCATCGGTTATTACAGTCTAAAATCTAAGGATTATCAAATCATATTCGAGGTAAAAGAAGGGGTCAAAGAGGGAACCAGTTCTATTGATATAACACATCTCAAAGAGACTGTTGAAAAAAGAATTAGCTATATTGGTCTTCCATTCTGGCTGAGAGAAATCAAAACTCAGAATTCAGATAAAATATGCATTGGCCTTGTAAGACCAAAAAAGATAATTTTGGAACGGCTCAAACAAATTATTACACTTCAATCCAGATTGGAATTGAAGTTAGTTGAGAAGGGCCCCGCTCAAAATGAAGAGGATTTACTAAAAGAATTTGGTGGCGAGACTCCTAATCATATGGAACTCGTAAAAGCAAAATATGCTCAAGAAAATTATTATTTGGTCAGAAAAGAAGCTGTTATAAGCAGAAAAGATTTAAAGAGTACAAGACGAATTCTTAATGAGCGGAATAATCCAGCGCTTGGATTTAATTTAAATTCTGATGCAGCCAAGAAATTTTATAAGTTCACTTCAGAAAATAAAGGACGGGCTTTAGCTATTATTTTTAACGGGGAACTGTTAGCAGCCCCTATAATTCAGAATGCTGTCTCAGAGAGTGTTATGATTTCTGGGGAATTTACGATAGAGGAAGCCGAATACCTTGCTTTTATGTTGAGGGCACCTGATTTTCCCTACCAATTAGAATTAATTTATGAAGGAGCCAAGAAAGATAGATAGAAAAAGTAAGGGATTAAAAATAGAAAGTACTACACCCAGGTTGCACCTTCTACTCGGTTTTATTAATCATCCTGCCTGAGCTTATTTTAAATATAAGAATTTGCTTTTTCCGAGAGAGCTGAATTCTCGCCCTTAGCGCTGAATTTACCCTCCTATCCATAGCGGAACTATATCTCCGGCCTGTTGGCCCTGTCAATCGACGCGAAAAGTCGCGAAAAGATTGCCCGATGATCCAATCGGGATAAGAACCCCCCGCCGCACCGGCAAAAAGACGATAGACTCCCGCCATAGCGGGAAATAAGCCTCAAGAAACGGGCCAACGTCACGGAGATGACTGCGTCTCCCTAGAAAGACGGCATGAACCCCGGTTCGAACGAGAAAATCAAGTGAGAAAACGTCAACCGGAGTTGACGCTCAGCGGAGGAAATGGGAAACGTAAGGGTACGGACACAGCCCGGCTTCTCTTTGAAGTCAGCGAGTTTCCGAGTTTCCCATGTCTTCGAGCAGGTCGCGCTCGCGGCGGCCGAGGAGAGCAGGGAATATTTTTGAGCATCTCATTATCACGGGCGGCGGGAGTCTATCGTCTATCGGTCGGTGCGGTGGGATTTTTCGCCCAAAGAACCTCTTCTTGGCCGCCCCGAGGATTTCTTGACATCGCCGCCCGGCCGGCGGTAGTATTCCATCATGATCAGGAGGGGATATTCATCGCACGGAGCGGCCATTCATCGCGCCGCGGAAAAAGGAAAATTCTATAATCACGCCCCTAATGGTTAAGATATTGGTCACTATCTCGAGAAAGAAAGGGTCTTCATCGATTTGCGTGGCTGCAATCTTGGTGAAGTCGTTATGAATGATCGGCTGATGCGACAGCAGAACTCCCCGTACAAGTTAGTGAACTTTGGGAGCTATGGCAACTATGGGAACGTTGGAGACTACGGAAACCCTGGCAATCGTGGCAGCATAGGATCCATTGGTGGCTATGAAGACATCCCCGAGGAGTTGTTGTCGTGAATCCGAATAGCCTTAGCCAGCGCTTTGTGCGGATCGCCCAACAGCTGCGCGTTTTGTTGCCTCCGCACTTTACTCTCCGGCGTCCGCGTAAAATAACCGTTAGGCAGTTTTAAGATGGGGAACCCAAGCGTCGTGGCCGTCCTTAAGCGGTTTGCCGATGACATCCATCAAGCTGACCGCGTCCTACGCCTGTCCATCGATGGCCTACTATATATTTCTAAGATGGGCCCTCTTGTTGAAGCGCTTGTGAACTACGAGGAAGTGAGTGGCAGCGATACGGTTGATTCTGAGCCCGATATAGAATCAGCCCGCAAACGAGCCGAGTTTGCCCAGCAGGAGATTGATTCGGGCTTCCCTGTCCTGTACAGCCAGGCTGTAGTCGCGTGTTGGGGTTTTATCGAAGCGACGGTTGAGGATTTGGTCGTGTCCTTGCTCATGACGGAGCCGCAGCACCTAACTCATGAGCAGTTCCGCCGTATCCAAATCCCACTAGCTGAGTACGGGTCTCTGGAGCCAGATGAACGGATGCGATTCCTCGTCAAGGAGTTCGCTAGAAAAAACAGCGCAGGTCTCAAGCAAGGCGTCTCTATCTTCGAAACGCTGCTTGGCTCAGTGGGGCTGTCCGGCAGTGTTAATGAAATGGTGCGACGGGACCTTTTCGAGCTCTATCATGTACGAAACGTGATAGTCCACCGATCTGGAATCGCCGATCGTCGAATATGCGAGGCGTGTCCGTGGCTAAATCTGTCACCCGGACAGCGAGTTTTGGTTAGGAGCGCGGACTACACAAAATACTCTTGGGCGATCAATGAGTACTTCATCGATATCCTTGAGCGCGACCTTGTTAGAACGGGTACTGCACCAGACGTAGCAAAAACGAGGATGGCCCCTCATCACTATCCTCGACCCATCAGTTCATAAACGAACCCGGGACCGAGATGTGTTTGTGACCCCCTCTTCAAGGCCGTGATTGCGATCAATTGAGTTACTACAATAGAGACTGACCTGCCCCTGCTTAACTTACCGGCTCTGAAGTGAGGTTTTCAAGCAATCCGGTCTTTGGAGCCAGAGGCAGGAGCCTAGAGAGTTAAGTGGCCAATCTGCTCATAAAGTATAGGGGCAAGAGTTGAGGCAGGTGGGGCCAGTCCGGCCGGCGCTCCCCCCGATAGGGCGGGACGCGTGGCGAGGGGCCTTGCAGGGGCTGGCCGGGCTGAAGGGCGCCTCTCTTCCGAGCCCGGCCCAGACATGCCCGTTTTCGCTAAAAACCCCCCTGTTTTTCCGGGGTTGTGGCTATGATCTCCAGCCGTCCTATACCTGGGATGGGCCGTCAGGGGTTCGCTTCAAAAACCCTCGAAAAAGGGAGGGGGAATCGGCAGGGCTGTTTCCTGTTATATGCGCTTTAGCCTGTCATGTCTGAGGTCGCGAGCTCGAGTCTCGAAGACTCTATTCAAGTATCGCCTTCATGAATGCGTCCGCCGGGTCTGCGTAGAACACGATGTTCACCTTGGTCGCCATTTCATCGGGCAAATCGAGAAGCTGCCGTCGTGATGAGATCGGCATTAAAAGCTGGATAGCCCCTTTCTCTACTGCCAACTCGGCAACGGCTACCGGGTTAGGTATCATCTCTACTGAGCCGCCCAGGTTGAGCGAGCCGACAACGATCAGGCCGCCCTTTGTGCTCCGCTCCATCAGACTTCCGCACAACGTAAGTAGCACCGGCAAACCCAGGCCGTGGCCGGACCGGTCCGCATCCATCGCCCGTAGTTGTACCGAAAACTCATGGCTACGCGGGTCGCGATCTCCGACCAGGTCCTTGGCATGTGAGTAGAGGTTCTGCTCACCGTACCGGACGCTCTCACGGAACGCCGGCGGCACAGGCATGTTAAGGATCTTTACGCCGCCTCCCGGCCCGCTGGTCGCTTCGATGCGGTAGAGCGCGGGAGCCGCCTCCTGGCCGCCGGGGCTAATCGCCCACACCTGCCCGGGCGGCAGCGGGTCGGCCTCGATGGCTTCGTCGCTGTGCAACTCGGGTGTCGAAACGAACTGCTCTACGCCGTCCACTCCCATGAAATAGCTGAAGTGGGTGTTGCGGAACTCTGTCTTCAAGCACCGCTTCTGCTGCTCTTTCACCCGCCGGCGCGCCTCCAGGGCGATCCGTAGGACCGCATCTAGTTCCTCGTTGGGGATGGTTATCTCCGGATCGGGGAAGAGCAGTTTGAGCAGGCCGCTGATGGTCTTGTTTACCGCCTCAATATCCCGGCCGCTCAACGCACCGCCCCAGTGCGCCCGGCCTTGGAGCACCGATATCCGGGTCCCTTCGCGCAGCTTCGTCCAGCATTCCGATAGGTAATCGGTCACGAGGCCGAAGTGGTCCGTCAGGTGAGTGTCGGCCTTGAGCTTCGGGAAGTCCCAACCGGGCACGTACGCATGAATGCGATCCATGAAGGCCGTGTCGTTACGCATCTCCGGCGGAAGCGGACTAAGCAGATGGCCAATCCGTTGCTGTTGCTGCACATCCACGTCGAAGTTGCCTACCATGACGATACTTCCGGACGCCCGAATGCTCTCTTTCCCCCGAGAGAACTCGCCGGCAGACATATAGCCCTTCATGATGTTCACCCCGTCCTTCTGGTCGAACGAGATGCCCGACACCTCATCGAAGCAGACCACGTCATAGAGGCACACCAGACCACGCTGGCCGCTGGACATATTCACGAACATTTTTGCGACGGTCGCCTTGCCGCCCGATATCAGGTGAGAGTAAGGAGAAATTTGCTGGAACAAGTGACTCTTGCCGGTCCCACGTGGGCCGAGCTCGACGAGGTTGTAGTTCCGTTCTACAAACGTGACCATCCGCAAAAGCACTACCATCTTTGCCCGAGCTGACATGGCCGTTGGCTCCAGGCCGATCGAGCGGAGAAGGAAGTCCTTCCACTCAGCCGTAGTGAAGTGCCCGCGGCCTTTCTTGAGCGTCTCCAGTACGTCCGACTTGGAGAGTTGGATCGCCCGCAGGCTCTCGATGGCAAACGGCCGGCCATACTTTTCCTCCGCGATGGCCGCATCATAGGTCAGCGTCACCTCTGCGTAGAAGCCGTCGGTCAGCATCCGCTCGTGCTTATGGACGAGGGTGTCGGCAATCCGCACGTCGTGCACCCCCAGGCTCGGCAGCTCCACAAGGAACGAGTCGGTCTTCGAGTCCAGCCGGGCCTTCACGATATCAATCAACTTCACCGAGCCCTTCTCGCGTGCCCGCGCCTTGAAAAGCTCCTGCTCGCTGGTGCGGACAGTGCGATCCTGCAACTGCCGCTCGACGATTTTCAAGCCTTCTTCGATCTCCTGCTCGTCCACTGTCGCGCAGTAACGCCCAAGCAAAAACTCAACAACGTAAGTCGGCACGGGATATTGCCGGCTGTAACGCCGGACGAGGTCTTTACGGACGAGGTAACCGTCGAAGGCCGACGCTGCAAGTTGATCCAGGTGGTCGAGTTCCATGTTATTTTTCACCTCCAACGGTAGTAGCTTCTTTGCAGATCACGCGGCCGGACGCATCGACAATGACCAGACTGGCCATCGTCCCTTCGAGGGAGTCATCAGCGACCAGCAGCGCCGCCTTGCCATCGGCGTCCAGAGCCTTGGGTTGAGCAATGCTCGAGTTGGGGACGTTGGGTTTTGTTCGTAGGTCTGCCGATAGCCCTTCGGTGGCGGGCTCCACGCTCACCCGACAACGCAATCCCACCCACTGAACCTCGCTCACTTTGACAACCACGGCAGCTGGAGGGCCCATCGAGGCGAACGTCAGAATCGGAACCAAACACTCCTGTAAGCTCACGCCGCCGTGGGCATATTCGTGCCCGGCAACGAAGCAATGCACCCCTGGCCCGTAAGCGAACCGCTCCTGCGGGTTCCAGGACCAGCTGGCAACGGGCACCTCCACGTGAACATTTTCCTTGATCGACGCACACCGCGACCAGCGGCTCTCCGCCAGGTACTTCGGCAGTTGCACTTTCGGCATCCCGCCGGGCACCAAGAGCCAGCCATGGTCGGTTACGACCCGAACGCGCTTCCATCCAGCCTCCAGCAGCCCTTGCACGCGATCCAGCAGAAGTACCAACAGGTCTTCGATCCGTACCGCCAACTTTCCCTGGAGGTCGTGCCCAAGCTTATCGAACTCACCATACTCCGTCCACCCGAGGGCGTCCTTAGCCTGCGTATCGCCCGTCTCGGCCGGTCCAAATACCTGGAAGCCAGCCGCCACAAGCAACCAGTGGAACCGATCAATGTTGAGCCCTTCGCCCGTGGCAGCCGTCTCCGGGCAGAAGTCCGCCTGCAAGCGGCCGCCGCGCAGCTTCCCGGCAACCGGCGATACCGCCGGTTTTGCTGTCGCCGTCACCGCAGGCAGCGCCGCCCAACGGAAACCGGTTGAGGCTTCTAGCTGCCGCTCGCCAGCCATCACGGCGAGCCTCTGGCCGAGGTCAAATCGCAGCCCATCGGCAAACAGGATGCACTCTCCCGCTTCGGCCTTGACGCCTTCCTGATGCGATACCGCGGGCAGGGCCTTTGCCGCAAGGCATTGCTGGAAGTGCCGGGCCGTATCTTCCAGCCACGGCAGGTACACGCAACGCACCGCTGTCTGGACGGCCATGGCGTCCCCCGCCGTCTTCACGCACGCCAGAGCCCTTATCACGCCGTCGTCTGCTAGATACCCTCCCTCGGCGTATAGCTTCGCCATCGCCTCGGCCGACTCGCCGCCCAACATCGAAGCGGTTCGCTTGGCCAGCACCGTTAGGTGTTCTAGGGCGTTTGCCAGCGGGCACATGCCCAAACGGGCCCATACCCAGCCGCGGCGGGGGCCGTGATTGGCCTCCAATTGCTCCAGGCGTTGCCGCGCATCCGCTGGCTTCATTGAACCGACCTCCACCAGCGCCGTCCTCAGCGCATCCTCCATCGAGTCGTTTTCGTCCGGCCAGGGGTCCTTCTCAAAGGTCAACCGCCCCTTCGGCTTTGCCCGACGCAACAGGTTCGGGATTCCGGGATACAGTGCCGGCGACTCTGCGAATCGCTCCCACACCCCGTACCAGGCGTCATTGCGCTGCCCAAGCTTCTCACCGCCGACAATCTCACCGTCGGCCTCCGGGTCAAAGCTATAGTCCTGCCGGCAACGGTTACGGAATGCCGCCCACGTTCCATCGTCCCACTGCTTGCGTGTACCCTCCGGGTCACCCAGCCACAGAAGAAGGTCGCGTGGTGTGTCGCCTATCATCAGCCGATCGAAGTCTTCGGCCTCCAGCCGCTTGCCCCGCAGCCGCGATACCGGAGTCACCGCCAGTTGAGACAGCGCGCCCTGCATTGCCTGGAGCGTCAGTCGGTCTTCAGCCACGTCCAAACCCATCCCGCCGTCGTCGCTAACCAGGAACGCACGGATGGTCCAGTCCTTGCCGTTCTTCTGCGTCCAGACCGTCCCTCGATACTGAAGCTCGACTAGCGGCTTGAGTGCGTCGGGGCATTCCTCCACCGCCCGGAGCGTTTGCCGGCTCACGCCAGGCAAATAGATCACAGGCACCGCATCGTCCGGCCATTGAAGTTGCGGGAACTTCTCCTTCCGAACCGCAGGCTCGATCACGCACCGTAGCCAGATCGCCGGTCCGGTCCGCGAATCAGCATTGTACTCGCCGAGCGTTAGCAATTCGGGCATGAGCACACGCAATTGTTCGACCACCAGTTGCCACTGGCTGTCGGCGTCGGTCCACAGCACAGCCGTGGGCGCAACTACATCGCCGGCGTTGTATCGCGCCGCATATGCCAGCGAGGCCCGCACCGCCTCAAGCAAGGTCTTCGGTTTCTGTGAAGTTATTGTCATTGGCTATATCCAGCCCTTCGTGTGCTTGGCGTAATTGTACTCGTCGATCAACTTGAGGAACGTCCGGCCGCAGTCGACCGGTACGTGCTCTTGCAGTTGTTGCGCGAGTGTTTTCATCTCGTAGGCGAAGACCACGTACTTCCGGTCGGGATTCGGGCTGTAGTGGCAGGCGTAGGCTCTGGCTATCTTGTCATCCCAGATGGGCATGAAGCTCGGCGCGAGAAGATGCAGCGCCTTCGCCACGGCAACAGGGCTCTTGCAGTCTTTCTTCTTCCCTTCCTTGATTCGCAGGGCGTCCAGGAACACCAGGAAAAGCTGCCTGATAGTCGGCTCGTCGGTCTGCACGAGCGAGTGAATGTCGCGCGCCCGAAGCCCCTCGATTACGGGCATGTTCGCCCGCAGGGCGTCCTCCAGGAGGGCGAAGTCGAAGGACCCGTAGCGGTAGAACGCCTGGTTCCACGTCAGAAGCAGCACACCCATGCCGTCCGCCATGTCCCGCGGCTGGCCCCAGAAGTGGTCAACCAAAAACGTCGCTATCTTATACATGGCATCCCTGGGTTCGCGCGCTTGGAATGCCTGATAGCCTCGCTCGAACTCGGAAGGTGTCAGCTTCGGTGTCTCAGCCACGTTTCGCCCCCTTCGCAGCCTCGCGGGCCGCTAGCTTCGCCTTGTTGGTGTAGTGGCAGTCGTTGTGCCGGTTGCCGTCCGACTCCTTGCCTGTGCCCATGAAGTCCATCGTCGTCTCATCCCAGCCCCAGAACCATGGGTACTCGGCCTTGGGGCGCTGTGGCTCTTTGCCGCGGTCCTTAGTCCACTTGATATTAGGCTTGAATCGCAGCACGCCCGCGCCGGTCCGCCCGGCCGGCAGGTCCCTGGCCAGGAACGGGCGAATGTTCACACATACGCCATCGTTAATGTCTGGCTCCCAGCCGATGGGCTGCTCGGCCAGCGGCTTCCAGCGGACGAACAGGTCGAAAGGGAGCTCGCCTTCAAGAATCGCCTCCAGCCGCTTCTTGAGTTCAAATGCTGCGGCCAGACGTTCTTCCGCACCGCCTTCGCCACGCTGTTCACCGTCTTTCTGGCGGGTGATCCACTCGCCCAGATAGGAATAGGTCACCGATTCCAGCAACTTGCGGCCCTTGCTGCCGCCTTCGCAGAGCTTGTGGTAGTTAACGAGGGCATGGAAGCCATCGCGCTTGCGGCCGTCCCAGATGTGCCAGATGAACGGCCTATCGTGGAATAGCTTGCAGTGGTCCTCGAAGAAACCGTTGCGGAGCCAGTCTTCCAAGTCGGTTCCTCCGGCTAATTCCCGTGCCTTTGCCGGACTGACGCCAGCCGCGCCCAGCAGCGCGAGCAGCCGCTCCGCTGCCGTTTCTTCGCCGCGTACCGACGGGATACAGACGATCCCGTCGACGTTTGCGAACTTGGCAAGTTCGTCGCACCGCTTGACCAGCGCCCGCGATTGGTTGCTCAGTCGTATCTTGTCATCGAGTTCCGCCGGCCAGCGATATCCCAGCAGCCGCGCTACGGCGACTTGAAGCGGGGCCGTCGATTCCTCCGGCCGGCCGTGGAAGAGCCACTGCGTAAGATCATCGCTCTCCGGCTCTGGCAGGCCATTAGGGAACATCACCTTTGCCTTCTGTTGCCAGGCATCAAGATCAAGTGTCAGTTGTAGAAGCGTCTTGGGCGACTTCAGGTTCCAGGTTGGATTGATTCGCTTCAATGAGGCTTTGAGTTGTCCACTAAGTGCAAAAGCAATAAGCGCTGCAGCATTTGAGTCTTCGTTCGGAACAATTGCAAAGCAACTACCGTCGTATTTATCCCCTCCGTAGATCGTCGTGTGCGCACCGATTTGATTGACGATGACGCCAGCTCGACCCCACAAAGGCTTACCGCGGCGCCAATTTTGGGCAGCGTGATTTAGATGCTTAACGGATTCCGCTAGTTCTGCCATCTCGCCCGCTTCGTTTTGCCAGCGAACGATGCGTTCGCGGCCGCCGAACTGTTGCATCTCCGCTGTCGAACTCTGCAGTACGTCCCAGGTATCTCCGAAGCTCGATACTTCCCAGAAGTTCAACTCAAATCTGGCGCCATCGCCAGCCGATAGGCCATTGCGTGAATCTGCAAGCGACCCAATCTCGTGGGATTTCTTCGCTGTTTCGGACGTGTGCGTGGCTAGCAGTCGGCAGTCGGTTTCAGCACGCCAGACATCTTGCGAAACCAGGATGCAGTTATTGGCAATTAACCCGCCGGGCTTTCCGGGCAAAGGAAGTACACTTACATCGAGGCATGCTGTCCCAGCCCTCATGTTGATGGCCGTTTTAGATGAAATAAGGAGCACGGGCGTAACCCGAATAGGCGAGACAAATGCGTTCGAGCCGAGACGAGCAAGGACGTTGATGTGTGAGGTGTCAAGGAGATACTTACGGAAGTCTCTATGCGATCTGACAAATGTCCACTCTCCAGGCAGTACAAAGGCCAAGGTACCCCATAATGACAATAGCTTACCGCATCGTTCATACATGCATAGTGCTAGCTCTCGCTTTGCCTCTGGAAAGCTCAACTTCATATGTCGTTCCAGTGATTCTACCTGCTTCTCCAAACCAAGGAATGGTGGATTTGTGATGACCAGTGTATATTCATTTGTGAGAAGCTCGGCAGACCTGACCATACCGGCAGCGGCGATGGCCCGCTCGCGGATTTCGTCGTCGGCTTTCTCGGCCGAGAGAATCGCTGCCATGTACGGCTGGATCGTCTTGTAGTCGGCAGTGAAAACGTCCGCGGAAATTTCAGCCGGGTTGATGAGCGACCCCAGTATCGGCGCCTGGAAAAAAAGCCGGTGCAGGTTCAGCAGCCCGTTCTTGATCGCCTCGCGCCCGGCGGTGGGCATCGGGATGCCCGATTGCTCGGCCAGTTTGAGCCATTGTTCCTGCGTGCTCTGCGGCCCGATGCCCGTGCAGGCAATGTGCAGGTCCGGTAACGAGCGGTAGCCGCCGGCGTCCGGGTAGGTCCACGCGGCGAACGCCAGGGCGAACGCGGCGATCTGGCAGCACCGCTCGTCGATCTCCAGCCCGTGCAGGTTGTCGCGCAGAACCGCATCGATGGCTTCGGCGGTGGACAAGCCTTCTTCGGCTATGCGGATGGGCACGAGATGGTGCAGCGCCACGACCAGGAAGTGCCCGGAGCCGCAGCACGGGTCGAGGACTCTCAGCTCTGCGGCCAACTTCGGCCAGCCGTCAAACGTGCCTGCGGCCGGTCGCCATGGCCCACCGTCGCCGTCCGCACCCCGCACGAAACGCAGGTATTCCCAGCCCACGCCGGGCAGGGCGAGCTTGCGGCGTAATTCGCCTTCATCCTTGGCGCCGGCGGCGTCCTTGAAGGTGAGCTTCTTGCCCGCCCACCACGCGCCCAGTGTGTTGTGGAGCAGGAACTTTACCATGTACGGTTCAGTAAAGAGCTGTGTTACCGCCGCGATTTCATCCGCTCCTATCTTGACCTCGGAGCGGTTCACCTCATCCTTCTTCTTGTTCTGCCAGAACTGGTAAACCCACCCCAACGCGTCAGAGGCGGTAAAGACTGTCTGCGGCAGCGAGGCCAGCAGTCTCTCAAGCCTGACCATGTGCTCGGCGGCGAAGGACACCTGGAGCAGCGGGTCGTCGCGTCGGAAAATTTGAGGCAGCATGTGCTCGGCGCAGCGGGAGGCGAAGACCCACACGTCCGCGCCGTCTTCCTTGGCCAGTTCCTCAGCCTCGGCTAAGCTGATGGCCAAGTTCTCCTGCGACTCGATGAGTAGGCCGTTCTCGGCTAGGAACCGGGCGAAAAGCATTCGATGCCAGTACTCGTAAGCGCACTCGTGGGTGAGGTGGTCGATCGCGAGCTGGCCGGTAGAATCCTGAAGATCGCCAAGTTGACGTGCCCGAGCACGGAGATGGTTGCGCAAGCTACGTTGCGCGGGATTCATGTGGGGGTTGACCCTCTCCCCATTCTTTGGACAGTTTAAG
>Ga0315289_10004057_pt1 | contig 21963 bp, 19 predicted proteins | sample YL17G11_40_MG_FD_203452 | JGI IMG/M metagenome (GOLD analysis project Ga0315289, IMG submission 203452) | Sediment microbial communities from Yellowstone Lake, YNP, Wyoming, USA - YL17G11_40 | ecosystem: Environmental > Aquatic > Freshwater > Lake > Sediment | place: USA: Wyoming | collected... | reverse complement strand
CTGTCGCCCGCCGTCGCGGCCCGCAGCAGGGCGGGGACGTCGACGGACGGGGGTGGCGGGCGAGGGGGGGGCACGGCGACCGCGGGGACGCGGCGGCCTTTGAGGAAATCGACATACCCTTCCTCGGCCGGCGCGAGCAGGATCAACCCCGCCCCGGGCGCGCCCGCGCGCGCGGAGCGGCCGACGCGGTGCACGAAGGCGTCGGCGTCCGAGGGCGGGTCGAATTGCAGGGTCCACGCGACGGACGGCACGTCGAGCCCGCGCGCCGCGACGTCGGTCGCCAAGAGGGCGCCCGCGGGCGCCGCGGCAAAGGACGCCAACGCCGCGGCGCGCGCGGGCTGCTTCATGCGGCCGTGCAGCGCGCGCAGGGTCGGGGGCGGCGGGCGCGCCGCGCCCGGCTCCCCGTCCCCCGCGTCGGCCGCGCGCACCGCCGCGATGACCGCCGGCAGCGCGGCCGCGTAGAAATCGACCGCGGCGCACGTGGCAAAGTAGGCGATGACGCGCTCGGCCGCGTGGTCGACGAGGAACGTGGCCAGCGCGCCGACTTTGGTGGCGACCGGCAGGACGGCCGCCTCGACGCGCAGGGACGCGGGCGTCACCCGGCGAGAAGACTGTGAGGTCCCCGCCTCTGCCGCCACCCCGACCCGGACGCGGACGGCGTTGCGGAGCCCCGCGCGCGCGAGCGACGTGACCGCGTCCGTCTGCGTCGCCGAAAACAGCCCCGTCCGCCGCTGCTTGGGCAGGCGGGCGACGACGGCGTCGACTTGGGCGCGAAAGGTGGACGATTCGAGGAGGCGGTCGGCTTCGTCGAGGATGAGGAGGTCAAACCTCTTGAAGTCGAGGGCCCCGCCCGCCCTCGCCAGCGCGTCCGCCGTCCTGCCGGGGGTGCCCACGATGACGGTCGCGCCCCGGGCGGTCAGCGCGGCCGCCGCGGCGGCGGGGTCGGAGCCGCCGACCAAGAGCGCGGAGGTCGTGCCGGGAGGGGCAGCGCCTGCCAGGAACGGGGTCGCCACCTCCAGAATCTGGGCGGCCAGCTCGCGCGTGGGGGAGAGGACGAGGGCAAAGACCTAGGCAGAGGAGAGGGAGAGGAAGGGGTCGGTGGCGGCTACGCGGTCGCGCAGGCCCTAGTTCCTCCTGCCCCCACTTCCCCACCACCACCACCACCCGCCACATACCTGGTTGAGCGCCAGCGGCCCGTCCGCCGCGTGCGCCCGCAGCAGGCGCTGCACCAGGGGCAGCACGAACGCGAGAGTTTTGCCGCTCCCCGTCGCCGCGTCGGCCGCCACGTCCGAGTTGGCGGCGAGCAGGGGGATGACGGCGTCCTGCACGGGGGTGGCGGCGACGAGGCCGCGGGCGGCGAGGAGGGCGACCGACGCGGGCGCAAGCGGCGGGTCGAACGCGGTGAACAGGCGGGCAGCCGCGGGGGCCTGGGGTGGCGGCTCGCTCATCGGGGCGGCGGCCGCAGGGCGCGCTAGGCGCGGCGGGCGGCAGAGTGGAGGGCGGCGGGCGCGCCGCCGTGCATTCGACGGCACCACTCCCGCGCCGGCGCCCGGCCCCCAGCCCCTGGTCGCGTGCCGTCGTCGCCATGGCCGACAGAGGAGGCGCCCCCGCCACCTGCTCCACCGCGACCGCCACCGCAGTCGCGCTCGCCGCCGCGGCCGCAGGCTACTCCGCCGCCATCGTGCTGCTGCCGCACGGCGGCCTGGGCGCCCTGCTGCGCGGCAAGGTGGCGCTGGCCGACGTGGGGGCGAGCGTGCGCGCGCTGCTCGAGGGCGGCGGGGGGGCGGTCGCGTCGCCCGCGCCGCGGGCCCGGGCCGCGGCTGGAGCGCCCGGCTCCGACGTCAAGATGGTGAGAGGGAGAGGGGTGAGGGTGAAGCGGTCGGCCGCCGCGCCGCCCGGTCCGCGCTCCCCAACGGTCGACCCACTGTCCTTGCCTCCCTGAACCCCTCCCCACCCTTCGCACAGGTCCTCGTCGTGAATCGCGACCTGGACATGAGCAAGGGCAAGGTCGCGGCCCAGGCGGCGCACGGCGCGGTCTCCCTGTTCCGCCGCTGCCGGCGCGGCCCCGCGGGCGGCCCCGACCGCGCCCTCCTCAAGGCGTGGGACGCGGCCGGCCAGACCAAGGTGTGCCTGCGCGCGGACGGTGAGGGGGCGCTGCTGGCGCTGGCCGCGGCCGCGGCGGCGGCGGGCGTGCAGACGGCGCTCGTCGCCGACGCGGGGCGGACCCAGATCGCGGCGGGCTCCCGCACCGTGCTGGCCCTGATCGGCACGTCCGCCCAACTCGAGGGCATCACCGGCGGCCTCAAGCTGCTGTGAGGGGCGGGGGGGTGAGGGGCCACACAGGAGGGGTGTGGTGTTGCAAGCGTCTCCCGTCCCGCTCCCGCCGCCGCCGCCCCCCTCACCCCCCGCCCCCCCGCCCCCACCCTTTGGCCAGCTTGGCCCCCACGTAGCGCGCCGCGACCGCGGGCGGCGCGGAGAGGAGGCCGAGGGCGGCCTGGCGCGCGGACGAGGCGCGGACAGCGGCCGCGAGCGCGGCGCGCAGCGCGGGGGCGGCGCCGCCGGGGGCGCGCGCGACGCGGTCGGCCAGGCGGTCGGGACACGGGTCCCGCACGCCCGCGCGCGCGCCGACGGAGGTGAGAAAGGGGGGCGGGAGCGCTGCGAGCAGCGCCGCGCGCGGGCCGGGCCGCGGGTCGGCCGCCCACCGCCCGCCCCCGAGCCGCAGCACGCCTCCGGCCCGCCCCAGACTGCCTTCCAGCAGGGGCTCGTACATGGCGCCCAGGGCGGCGGCCGAGCCGGCCGCGACGCGCGAGACTTTGCGCGAGTCCTCCGCGCCCACCCACGACCGCACGTCGCCGCCATAGCTCAACCCGACGACCACGGTCCGCCAGGCGACATCGTCGAATGTGGGGGGGAGGAGGAGGAGGGCGGCGGCGGCCGCGGACGCGGCGTTGGCGGCCAGCGCGGCGGCGAGGCGCGGCGGCGGCCGCGAAACCGCGAGCGCCGGTTTTTGGAGGCGCCCCGCGGCGTGCAGCCGCCTCCAGGATGTGAGGTCGTCGATCAGAGCGTCCGTGGCCAGCACGCCGTACTTGATCGAGGGGGGCACTGGCGGCGCGCGCGGCGCGCGCGGCAAATTAAACCACGCGCCCGCGCCCAGCCCCCCCGCCGCCCACGCCACGCCGCCCCCCCCCAGGCACCGCCCGATGACCGAATAGTGGGCCGGGTTGGCGGCCAGGTTGGCGGCGTGCCAGGCGGGGGCGTCGTCGACGCTGATGAGAAAGTCGACGGCCCGCCCGCCGCTGACGTTCGTTTCCGCCCCGTGCAGGCCCGGCTGGTGGAAGACGGCGCTGCCATACGCCCAGGCGGCGGCGAAAGGGGGGAGGGAGGCCAGGAGGTGGGCGAGGTCGGCGGCGCGCGGTGGTTCGGGCGCCATCGGGCCGCTGGTCGTGGCGGCGGCGTCCAGGCGGCGATCCGCGCCGCGCCCGCTGGGGGCGGGCGCCCGCCGCGGGCGGCGCTGTGAGCGCGCCAGCCCGCCGACTCCCCCCCCACTCTCCGCGGGGCTCGCCGCGCCCCGCCCGCCCCCGCACGCCTCGCGCCCTTCATTCTCCGCCCCGCGGCCGCCACCCCCACAGGCGCCTCCCCCGGCCGCCCCGCGATGGCGGGCGACGCGATGGACACGTCGGGCGACGACTCGCTCTACCCCATCGCCATCTTGATGTGAGAAAGAGAAAGGGGGGTGGTGGTGGGGGATCCGGGGCGGTCGAGGGGCGCGGCGCGGGGATGCGCGCGCGCGGCCGTGCGCCGCGCGCGGCGCGCCGGCCGCGCCCGCGCCCATGCCTTCGCCGCGGGCCGGCGTTGAACGTGCAGGCGCCGCGGGGAGGGAGCGCGGGCCGTTTCGGCCGCGGGCGCCCCCCCGACGGCGCGCCGCCGCCGCCGTGCCGCGCCCCCACCCCCTCCCTCTCGCTCCTTTCTTCTCCAGCGACGAGCTCAAGAACGAGGACGTCGCCCTGCGCCTCAACTCCGTGCGCCGCCTGTCCACCATTGCCGCCGCGCTGGGCGAGGAGCGGGCGCGCGCGGAGCTCGTGCCGTTCTTGGCCGACGCCCAGGCGAGCGAGCGAGCGCGAGCGGGGGCGTGGCGGCCGCGCAAACCCCGCCCCACGACCCGCCAACCACCCCTCTTCCCCACTGTACAGGATGATGAGGACGAGGTCCTCCTGGCCATGGCCGAGGAGCTCGCCAAGCTCGTCCCGTTGGTGGGCGGCCCCCGCCACGCGGCCACCCTCCTCCCCCCCCTGGAAACCCTCGCCACCGTCGAAGAAACCGTCGTCCGCGACGCCGCCGTCGCGGGCGTCAAACGGGTCGCGGCCGACATGGACGACGCGGGCGTCGCGGCGTCCGTGCTGCCGCTCGTCGCGCGGCTCGGCTCGGGCGACTGGTTCACCGCGCGCGTCTCCGCGGCCGGCCTCCTCCCCGTGGCGTACGCCCGGAGCAGCGAAGCCGCCCGAACGGAACTGCGGTCCCTGTTTGGGCGGCTCGCGCGCGACGAAACCCCCATGGTCCGCCGCGCGGCGGCCGGCGCGCTCGCGCTGCTCGCCGCGGAGGCCGGCCCCGCCGCCGCGCGCGCGGACCTGCTGCCCGTCTTCCTGGAGCTCACGGCCGATGACCAGGACTCGGTGCGGTTGCTCGCGGTGGGCGCGTGCGGGCCCCTGGCGCGCCTGCTCGGCGGCGCCGGCGGCCCCGCCGCCGCGGCCGCCGACGTCCTGCCCGTCGTCCTCAAATTTGCGCGCGACGCCTCCTGGCGCGTGCGCTACAACGTGGCGAGCCAGTTGCCCGACATAGCGGCGGCGTTGGGCGGTCCGGGCACGGCGGGCGCGACGCCGCCGCCGCCGGCCGCCGACCTCGTGCCCGCCTACGTCTCCCTGCTGCGCGACCCGGAAGCCGAAGTGCGCGCCGCGGCCGCGGCGCGCGTGGCCGACGCGGCGGCCGCGCTCCCCCCCGACGCGGTGGAAGCCGCGGTCCTGCCCTGCGTCGCCGAGCTGGCCGCCGACGCCTCGCCCCACGTGCGCGGCGCGCTCGCCGCGGTCGTTACCGAGCTCGCGCCGAGGCTGGGGCGCGAGGCGACGGTGGAACGGTTGCTCCCCGTGTTCCTGTCCCTGCTCAAGGACGACGCGCCCGACGTGCGCCTCGCCGTCATCTCCACCCTGGACGCCGTGCACGGCGTGGTGGGGCTGGACTTGCTCGCCGCGTCCCTGCTGCCCGCGGTGGAGGAACTGGCCGCCGACGGGCACTGGCGCGTGCGCCTCGCGGTCATCGCGCACGTCCCCGCCCTCGCCCGCCAGCTGGGCGCGCCCGCCTTTTCGGCGCGGTTGGCCCCGCAATGCCTCGCCTGGCTGGGCGACCCGGTCGCCGCGGTGCGCGACGCGGCGGGTGCCAACCTCGCGTCGCTCGGCGCGGAGTTTGGCGCCGAGTGGGCGGCCGCGACCCTGGTCCCGCCCATGCTCGCCGCTGCAACCGACGCGCACTACCTGCGGCGCGAGGCGGCCCTGGCCGCGCTCGCGGCGCTCGCGCCGAGCCTGTCCCACGACGTGCTCGCGTCCTCCCTCCTCCCCGCCCTCGCCGCCGCCGCGCGGGACGCCGTGCCCAACGTGCGGTTCGCCGCGGCCAAGCGGCTGGAAGCGGTGGCGCCCCTCGTGGACGCCCCGCTGCGCGAGCGGGAGGTCAAGCCCGCGCTCGCCGCGCTCGCGGGCGACGCCGACGCGGACGTCCGCTTCTTTGCCGCCCGCGCGCTGGCGGCGTGCGACGGCGTGGCGGCGGCGTGAAGGAGGGTGGAGACGGTGGACATGGGGTGGGGCGGGGGTGGCGCGGGGCGGCCGCTGCAAGGGGTGACGAGAGTGCGCGCGCGGACACCCCCTCCCTCCCTCCCGCGCCGTGTCCAGTGCGCCGTTGAATGCCACAGTGCGCGCACGCCCTCTCCACCCTCTCACATTGAGTTGCGCGCGACGGCCTTGCCGCCAAACCCTTTGCCGTTGGCCGCGCGCGGCCGCCGCCGCCGCACCTTGCCCGGCGCGACGCCCGCGGCCGCGGAATCGATCGTCGCCCGCATGAGTTCATCGTTCGTCATCGACGGCATGCCCGGCGCGCCCGCGCCGCCGCCCGCCATCATCTGGGTGAGCGACCGCATGCGCGACCGCATACCGGCGAACATCGCGATCAAGCCCGCCACGTCAGCCTCGGCCCGCCCCGACCCGCGCGCCACCCGCCGCCGCCGCGATGGCACGCGCGCCAGCAGGTCCGGGTTCTTGCGCTCGGCGGCGGTCATCGATTGGATCATCGACTCATAAATTTTGAACTGTTTCTCCGCGGCCGCCATCTGCTTGTCCCCGATCGCGCCCACGCCCGGGATCATCTTGAGCATGGCCCCCATGCCGCCCATGCCGGTGACCATGCGGTACTGCTCCAGGAAGTCGTCGAAATCGAATTTGGCAGACATCATGCGCTTCGTCAACCGTTCCGCGTCGGCTTCGCTCACCGCCGCCTCGGCTTTCTCCACCAGGGTCAGCACGTCGCCCATGCCCAGGATGCGGCCCGCGAGGCGGTCGGGGTAGAAGGGCTCCAAGGCGTCGAGCTTCTCCCCGGTCCCCACAAACTTGATCGGCGCGCCCGACACCGCGCGCACCGACAGCGCGGCGCCGCCGCGCGAGTCGCCGTCCAGCTTGGTCAGGATGGCGCCGGTCAACGGGGTGGCGGCGGCAAAGGCGGCGGTGAGGGTGGCGGCCTCCTGGCCCGTCATCGCGTCGACGACGAGGAGCGTGTCCGTGGGGGATGTCGCCTCCGCGCACGCCCTTAATTCTGCCATCATGGCGTCGTCGACCGTGAGGCGGCCGGCGGTGTCGACGACGACGGCGTCGTACTTCTCGGCGCGGCCTTTCGCGGCGCCCGCGGCGGCAATCGCCTCGGGCGCTTGGTCCGCGCCCGGCGCGAACACGTCCACCCCCAGCTGGCCGCCCAACATCTTGAGCTGGTCGATGGCGGCCGGGCGGTAGACGTCGGCCGCGACGAGGAGCACGCGCTGCCCCCGGGAGCGGAGGAGGGACGCCAGCTTGCCCGCGGCCGTCGTTTTTCCGACGCCCTGCAAGCCGGCCAGCAGGATGACGGCCGGGCCGGACGTCGGGACATTCAAATCTTCGCGCTCCCCGCCCATGAGGGATTTGAGCTCGTCGTACACGACTTTGACCAGTTGCTGGTCGGGCGCCACCCCTTTCGTCACCTTGACGCCCAGGGCCGCGGCCTCCACGCGCGCCACAAACTGGCGCACGACGGGGAGGGCGACGTCCGCCTCGAGGAGCGCGCGGCGGACGTCGCGCAGCGGCGCTTTGATGTTGGCGGGCGTAAGCGCGCCGTCCTTTTTGATCGAGTCCCACGCCGTCGACAGGGACGCGGTCAGCGTGTCGAACGCGGCGGCGGTTGGGGGCGGGAGGCGGAGGACGCGGGGCGGCGCGCTGCGCGGCGCGGCCGGCGCCGCGCGGCGGGCCGCGGGCAGCGCGGGGGGGCGCGCGGCGGGCGCCGGGAGGCGCATTGGAGGGGCGCAAGGCGGGCGGGGCGGGGGGCGGCGTCGGAATGCGGGCGCCGACGGCGGCGGCCGACCGCGAGAGTGGGGGCGTGACCGGCCGCGCGCACACACGAGGGCGGGAGGAGCCCCGGCTCCCGGCACGCCGCGCTCCCCCCGTGCTTGCCGCCCGGCGCGAGTCGCTCTCGACCGCAGGCGCGGCGACCTGCCCGACCAGACGCGCCCTTCCCTCCGTCACCGATGCTCTCCCTGCCCGCCTACGCCGCCCTGTCGGCGGCCGCGGGCGCGGCCGTCGTCGCGCACGCGTTTGCGACGCGGGCGCAGTGAGTGGAGAGGAGAGGGGAGGGGGGGACGAGGGGCGATGGGGCGCGATGGCTCCGCTCCACCCCGCACGCCGCGCCAGCGGCAAGCGCCATCCGCCCGTCGATCGCGGGAACCCGGCCCACCACCCTCCCTCCACCACAGATTCTTCCCCGCCGTCTCCCACCTCGCCACCGCGCGCGTCCCCCTGGCCGTCCTCGCCAACGCCGGGCTGGCCGCCCTGCTGCTGGCGTACAAAGCGACGACGGCAGTGAGAAGGGGGGAGGGTAGGGGGAGGAGGGGGTGGGGGAGCGGCGACCGCGCCGACCCCGACACCCCGCCCCACCCCCCCCGCCCCCCCCCAGATCTTCCTGGGCGCCCTGCGCGACGCCGAGATCGAGCGTGTGCACGAGCGCCTGGCCGGCGCCGCCATGGAGACGGCGCTGGCGATGGCGGTCTTCCGCGCCGACGCGACACCGTCGGCAGCCGTGCGGTTTGCGCTGCTCGCCGCCGCCAAAGTGTTGCACTGGCTGGCGGCCGACCGCGTGTCCCACCTCGAGTCCGCGGCCGACCCCCGGCCCGCGGACGGGGTGCGGTTGGCGGGCCTTCTGACCCTCCTCCTCGCCCTCGACTCGGCCGCCACCGGCGCCGCCCTGGACGCCGCCCTGGCCCGCCCCGACGGCGTGCACGCCCTGTTTGCGTTCGAGTGCGTTGTGCTGGCGTCGGGCGCGGCGTCCACGGTGGTCAAGGCCGCGCTCGCGGCGGCCGACCGCGCGCTCGGGGGGCGCTGGGACGGCAAAGGGGTGGCTGTGATGTACGTGGACCTGACGACGGACCTGGTGCACTTGTTAGGCAAGTGACAAGAGGGGGGGGGGGGGGTAAAAGGGGGGCACACCCCCCCCCCCGCCACCCCCCACGGTCGCCCCCGCCCCCCCCGCGCGCCCGCCCCCCCCAATCTGGCGGCTCACCCCCGACGCCTGCACCCACCTCGACCCCACCCCCCCTCCCGCGCCTCCCCCCCAGTCTACTCGGCCTTTTTCGCGTCGGTCGCGTCCCACCACGGCCCCCCCCTGCACCTGGTGCGCGACCTGTGGTGGACCGCGGCGTCGGTGCGGTCGCGCGCGGGCGCCTTCCTCGCCTACAGGCGCGCCGCCGCCGCCCTGGACGCCGGCCTGGATGACGCGGGAGAAGCAGATGTCGCCCGGTGCGGGGGCGTGTGCATCGTGTGCCGGGACGAGATGGAGGTCGGCGGCGGGGACGGAGGGGGCGGCGCGCGGGCGCGCGCCAAAGTCCTGCCCTGCGGCCACGCGTTTCACGTGCGCTGCCTGCGGTCCTGGCTGGAGCGGCAGCAGGCGTGCCCCATTTGCCGGGCGCCGGTGCTGCCGCAGGCGGCGGCGAGGCCGGCGCCGGCCGCGCCTCCGGCCGCCGCCCCGGGCGCGCCGCCGCAGCAGCCGCCGCCCGCTGCCGCCGTGCCTCCTCCTGCTCCCGGCGGCGCCGGCCTGCACCGCCGGCGCGAGTGGGGCGCGGCGCCGGCCGCCGCGCGCGGCGCGGCGCCCGCCGCCGCCCCTGCACCGCCCGCCCCTGCTGCCGCCATCTTCCTGCCGGCCGGCATGGCGCTGAACGGCCTGCCCGGCCTGGCCGCCCTGGGCGGCGGCGGCGGGCTCCCCGTGCTGCAGCTGCCGTGGACTCTCGGCGCCGACGCCGCCGCGCTGGGCGCCGACCCCGCGGTCGCCGCCCAGCTGGCCGAGCTGGCGGCGCTCCTGTCGCGCCAGTATGGAGAGGGGGTGGCAGCGGCCGAGCCAGCGCCCGCGGCCGAGCCGGCGACGCCCGCGGCCGAGCCGGCGCCCGCGGCCGCCGCGCCCCCCGCCGCCGAGCCGGCGCCGCCCGCGGGCGACGGCGACGGCGCCGTGCGCGCCGCCAGACTGGCCCGGTTTGAAGGGGCGGCGCAGGGTTGAGTTGTGAGGATCGAGGCTCTCGACACGGCGGCCTACCCCCTCCCCTCGTCCCTCTCCTCCCTCACTCGTCCGCCTCTTCGTCCAGCGCCCGCTTGAGCCCCCGCAGCTTCCCGTCCAGCACGGCGAGCGCGGCGCGCACGACGTCGGCCGCGGGGCGGGCGCCGGTGCCTTCGACCTTGAAAATGAATTCTCCCGGAACCGGCGCCGCGGTCACCAGCCCCGGAAACCCCATCGCCGCCGCCTTGGCCACGCACTCGCCGTCGAACGTGTACCGCTCCGGGGCGGCCACGGTGAGGGACCGGGCGGCGGCGTCGTGGGCAAAGACGCCGCCGGGCGTCGACGCGGCCCACTCGTCGCGCTGCGCGTCGGTCATCGACGCCGCCACGCGCGCGTCGATGCGGATGTCGGGCACAGGGGCGTAGCACGCGGTGGCGACGGGCGACCACTTGGCGTGGTCGCGGCCGACGCCCTGCGACGAGGAGGGGGGGTCGAGTCGAAGCCCGACGACGAAACCTCGACCCCGCCCTCGACCCCTCTTCCCCCTCGCACCTTGCGAGCGATCGCCCTCAACCTCAACTCCTGCCCCGCCCGCAGCTTGGCCAGGAGGATGCCCTTGGCGCCGCCGGACGGCGCGTAGCCGACCGGCTTGACGTCCGGGTGCGCGCGGTCGAGCGCGATGTCGTTCGTGGTGACATCCAAGTCCCCTCCACCCCCTGTCGCGACCGCGGTCAAACTCAGCTCCACATCCGTCCAATCGGCGTCGCCCGCGGCGTCGAAAGGGGACGCCATGGCGTCGACGCGGGTCGACACGAGCGGGACGAGGCCGAGGCGGTGGGCGAGGAACTCGTCGTGCAGGACGGAGGAATTGGCTTCAATCTCCACGAGGTCGATGGCGATGGTGGGGACCTGAAGGGGGGGGGCGAGGGGGGGGGGCCAGCCGTCGGCGGCGGCGGCGCGGCCGCGGCCGCATCCCGCCGCCCACCTCCCTCCCACCCCACCCCCACTCCTCATCTCTCTTACCTCGGCAATCATGACGCGGCGCAACGCGTTGGCAAAGGCGTCGTCGACGCCGGCGAGCGTGAACTCGCAGTAGTCGTCCGTGAGCCTCCGCATGGCCACCGTGGGGCGGGCGGCGGACAGCGCCATGGTGGAGGGGAGAGGGGGGTGGCGGCGCGGGCGCCGCGGTCCCGGAGTGGGCAGAGGTGGCGCGGCGGCGGCAGCAGCGCGCTCACTCTTCGCCGCGGGCTCGCCCCGCGCCGTACACCCGTCGGGCGCGTCGCTCACGCCGGGCGGCGCCGCGCATCCAACCGCCGGGCGCCCGCGCCACCATGCGGGCGACCGCCGCGGCCGCCCTCCTCCTGCTCCTCGCCGCGTCCACGGCCCGCCCAGCCACCTCGGACGCCCCCTCCTCCCCCGGTGGCAAAGCGACGCCGGCCCCGGTGGGGGCGGTCGAGTGGGGGGTCTACCATTCGGCGTGAGTCGAGGAGAGGGAGCGAGGGCTGGTGGCGGCGCGATGGGAGCTCGCGTCGGCCACCAATCGACCGCGCGGCGCGGGCGGCGGGGCAGTCGGGAGGCCGGGGCCGCGCGACCGACCTCCTCCCTCCTCCCTCGTCCTTCCAGCCACCGCGTCTGGGCGCGCGTCGACGCCGTCGTCGCCGCCAACCCGCGCACCATGCGCCAGGGCACGGCGCGGGCGCCCAGCCCGCCCGCGACCGCGCGCGGCGGTGTGCGGGTCGTCACGGTGGAACCCGGCGGCCTCCACGCCGACGGGTCGGCCGCGCACGCGGGCAAGACGAGGATTCTCCTTGTTTACGGCGAGCACGGGCGGGAGCTGATCACGGTGGAGGCGGCGCTCGCCCTGCTCGCCGACCTCGCTTCCCCCGACCGCGCCCTGGCCGCCGCCGACGCGCCCGGCCGCGCTGGCGCCCCCGCCCTGGCCGACGCCCTGCGCAACACGGTGTTCAAGATCGTGCCCATGGAGAACGAGGGCGGGCGGGCGCTCGTGGAAAGGGGCGCGCTGTGCGAGCGCAAAAACGGGCGCGGCGTCGACCCCAACCGCAACTGGGGCGTGGACTGGGGGAAGAAGGAGCCGGATTATGACCCATCGGAAGAGTATGGGGGGGAGGCGCCGTTTAGCGAGCCCGAGGCGGCGTCTTTGCGCACCCTCGCCGCGTCGTTCGTCCCGCACGCCTGGATCAACGCGCACTCGGGCATGGAGGCCCTGTTCATGCCGTACGACCACGTGGCCGCGACGCCGACCGGGGCGAGCGCGAACGCCACCCTGGCGCTGCTCTCGGTACTCAACGCGGCCCACTGCGGCGGCCGCTGCGCCGTCGGCTCCGGCGGCGCGTCCGTCGGCTACCTGGCCCACGGCACCGCCACCGACTACATGGCCGACGTGCTGGGCGTGCCGGTGGCGATGACGTGGGAGGTGTACGGCGACCCGAAAGCGACGTTTGAAGATTGTGTCCGCATGTTCAACCCCGAGACGGCTGCCGACGTGGCCGACGTGGCGACCCGGTTTGCGGACGCCGTGTTTCACGTTGTGGAAGCGTTGCCGGGGCATCCTGGGGTGGAGAAGGGGGTCAACGCGCAGATCGCGATGGCGGAAGCGGCGGCCGCGACGGCGGCGGCGCGCGGCGAGCCCCCTCTTTTGCCCGGCTCGCGCGCCGCGCGCAAGCTGGGCGCGGTGGCGGCCAATTTGGGGGCGGGACCGCCCGCGTGGCTCGCGGTGGCGGGTGTTGTGGGGCTGGCGGCCGCCGCCGGCTTGGCCTGGCGCGGCGTCAAGCGCCCGCCCGCCGACGCCGCCAAGCAGCAGCGGCGGCGGGTGGCGGCGACCGAGGATTGAGCGAGTGATTTTTTTCTTTCATTTTTTTGATTGTAGGTCCGTTGCGCGGGGCTGTCGTCGGCGCATGCCTCTCGCCGCCACACAAACACCCCCCCAAGCAGAAGCACAGTGCGAAACACAAAACGCGGTCACTCACGCGGCCTCGCCGCCAACACACCCGCGCGGCTTCCGCTTGCGCTTGCGCGCAGCCTGCGCGTCGCCCTCGGCCGCAGGCCGCTTGGGCGAGGCCGCCCCTGTCCCCTGCTTCTTCGGCTTGGAGGGCTTACGCGCGGACAGCGGGTTGGGCCCGCGCGCGCGGTTGCGCCGCCACGCGACGCTGCCGCCGGACGCGCCCGCGGCCTTGGCCTCGGCCCGGGCTTCCGCCGCGGCGTCCAGAATGAGGTCCCGGTCGGCCACGTGATCCCCTGCCGCCGCCCCGGCCCCGCGCGCCGCCGCCCGCTGCGCGTCGGTCGGCGGCTCGACCGCGGGGCCGGCCGCCGACACAAAAATGGTGGCGCCGGCCGGCGTGCGCCCCAGGGCCGTCCTCAGGGACCGGTCCTGGGTGGCGACGACAAAGTGGTCGCCGTTGCCGTCGCCGACGCACGCCTTGAGGCACGCGGCGGCGGGGAGGGGTTCGCCCTCGTGCCCGCACTTGTGCAGGGCCGCGCCCCGTTTCGCCGCGTGCAACGCTTCGGCGCACTCGGGCAGCGTCGCGAGCTCTGCCAGCACGCAGCGCGTCGTGAGCGCGCGGCAGCGCGCGCCCAGCAGCCGGGTCAACGCCTCCTCCGGCGCCGTCCCGCGCAAAGCGTGCACAAAGTTGCCGTCGAGCAGGACTTTGTAGGGCTCGCGGAAGCCGGCCGCGATGCGGAAGAAGCGGAGGGCGCGGCGCGTGGCTTTGTGCCGCTTCCGACGCATGGTGGGAGTGGTGGAGGGGTGGGGGAGGGGTGAGAAGGAGAGCGGCCGCCGGGCGCGCCCCGAGTGGGGAGGGAGTGAGACGGGAATGCGCGCCGCCGCGGCCGCCGCCGGCGGCGCGCTGGCCGCCGGTCTCCTCGTCTCAGAAACCGCCGCAACCTCGCGACACGGCCGTGGCCGCCGCCACCTCCTCTCCATGCCGCCCACGCGCGCCACCGGCGCCCCTCCTCTGTCTCTGGCCTCGCTGCGGCGGCAGCTGGCCGCACTCGGCTATGACGCGCGCTCCCTCGACGCCGCCGCCGCCCCGCTGGCGGCCGCCCTGTTGGCCGACCTAGCGCGGGCGAGCGCCGGGTTGGCGCGAATGCGGAGGGAGGAGGCCTTGGCGGTCGAGGGAGGGGAGGAGGAGGAGAGGGGGGTGCGGGGGGTGGCGGCCGACGACGCGACCACCACCGATCGCGAAGCCCTGCTGGCATCCCTGGCGGCGGCCGCGGACGACGCGGCGTGGGACGCGCTGGCGAGGCTGGAGACGCGGAGCGGAGCGCGGCGCGCGGCCAACGCGGCCAACGCGCGCGCTGCCGCGGCCGACGCGGCGGCGTCGGCGGCCGACGAGCGGGCACACGTGGCCGATCAAGCGGCGGCCGAGGACAGGGCGGCGGCGGCGGAGGCCGTTCGCGAGCGCGGCGCGGCGCGGAAAGACGTTGCGGCGCTTGTGGCGGCCGCCGCGGCCGACGCGGAAGCTGCTGTCGCCGCGGCTCGCGAGGTGGAAGGTATGAAGGCGGAAGTGGAGCGCTGCCGCGCCGCCTGCGCCGCTGCCGCAGCCGACGCCACAACCGCGCGCCGCTCCGAGGCCGCCTCCAAGGCCCGCCTGGCCCTGGCCGAGCGCGTCGCCGACGCCGCGCGCGCTGGGGCGGCCGCGGCGGCGGCGGAGAACGGGCGCCTGTTTGATTTGGTGGCGGCGCTGGATCGGAGCAAAAGGGAGGGAGTGCGCGGCTGGGGGGCGGACGTCGAGGGCGTCGAGGGCGACGGGGAGGAGAAGGTCGAGGCCGTGTGGCGGTGAGGCGCGGGCAGGGGGGCGCCGCGTCGCCGCCCAAAAAAAAATCGTGCCGTGCGGGTGGTGAGGCTCGAACTCACGACCTTAGGATAACTCCGTGCGCTGCGCGAGGCAGCGCCACAGAGGTGATAGACGCGCCCGAACCGAAGCCGGGCGCTCATCAGCATGTGACCGGGGCGACGCGCCCCGTAAGGATGTCTGTATGAGACCTACGCTCTAACCAACTGAGCCACACCCGCGGGGGACTCGTTCTGGCGACGGAGGGCGGGCGGCAAGCCGCTGGCGACCCCCGCCGAGACGTTGCCCGTTTTCATTTTTTGTTGCTTTATGTAGGTCGTAGGACACTAGGGTAGGGTTAGGGTTGGGGTTAGGGTTAGGGTTTTCCCTTGATTGAGGCCTGGACGGAGTCTGGGTGCGCGGCGGAGGGTGCGTGCGTGTCGCAGGGCGCGCCCGCCGGGCCGGGAAACGCGGAAACGGCCTTTGCAAGAAGCGGCGGGCGTGGCCATGGCCGGCCGCGCCGCAGCCCGCCCGCCCGCACTCTCCCCGCCACACGCCGCCCACACTCGCCACCCGCGCCACCTCCGCCTGCCGCCAGCAATGAGCCGCAAGCGTGGTGGGTTGGTTCGGGGAGGGCGGAGGGTTTGGGCGCGCCGCCGCGGCGCCACGCATGCCGCGCGCGCGCGCGAGAGAGAGAGAGCGCAGGGGCGGCGGTCGGCCGCCGATCACACCACTCCCCACACCAGGCGCTCCCCGCAATGGCGCCCGCCGCGGCGGCGGGAACGCCGGCCGTGGCACGGCCGCGGTCGCCCACGCGACCGAGGCTGACGACGGGCCCACCGCCGTCAAGGCCGCTGCCGCCGACGCGGCCGCCATCCACGTCGTCGCCCGTGTGTCGACGCCAGGGGGTGAGGAGGAAGTGGTGGCGCCGGCCGAGTCGCCCTCGTCATCGGCGCCGCCCGCCGACCCCCTGTCGCCCTCGCCCTCGCTCGACTCGCCACCGCCGCCTGCAACGGTGGCAGCGGTGGTCACGCCCGAGCCCCAGGCGCCTGCCGGCGGGTCGACGCCCATCGTCTGGGGCGCCGCCGCGCCGCCCGCCCCGCCGTCGCCCTCTGCCGCGCCGTCGTCGCCCGACGAGACCACCAAGGTGGCGGCTTTGCGCGCCTTCTTCCTGCCCGCCCCGCCGGCGTGCGCGCTCTCCCCGCCGCCCGCGCCGCCGCCCGCGCACGGCTTCTGGGGCGAGGACGAGGAGGGCGCCGGCGACCGCCGCCAGCCCGGCTGCGCGTGCGTCATCTCGTGAAGAGTGAATGAGAGAGACAGAGAGGGAGGAGGGAGGGGAGTGGGCCTGAATAACGGCGTTCGGCCGCGGTCACTCTCCCTCTCTCCGCAACCATGCTGGCCCGCGCGGCCGCCGCCCTGCCGTCCCGTGGCATCGCCCGCGCCTACTCCACCGGCCCGCCGCCCCCCAAACCACCCTCCTCCAAACTCATCCCTGCCGGCGTCGTGGGCGCCTGCTGCTGCCTGGCCGCGCTGCAGGCGCGCCACCTGTGGCAGGACGACAAGCGCAAGAAGCGGGAGGGAGGAGGAGGCGCGGGAGGGCGGGGAGAGTGATGTGACGAGCCTCGTCGCCGCGCCTGCACACCTCTCTTCTCTCCCCTCCCCCAATGCCGGCCGACGACGGCGCCCCGCCGGCCATCAGTCCCCCGCCCGACCAGCAGCAGGTGAGAAAGGGCAGGAAGGCGCCGCGCCCGCCATGCGCGCGCGCGCGGCTGCCTCCTCCTCGCCGCTCCCGCCCGCCTCCCACGCCCGCCGCCTCCTGCAGGACGGCGACGACGCCGCGGCGCCGGCCGCAACCTCCGCCGACGCCGCCATGCCCGACGCCCCCCCCTCCTCCGCCGCCGCCTCGTCCGACGACGAGGAGGAGGAAGACGGCGACGACGACGACGACGACTACTCGGCGTCGCCCGGGGCTGCGCGCGGAGGGGGTGGAGGGGGTGGCACGGGCGCGGACCCGCCCGCCGGCGACGACGACGACTCCCCCCCTCCCGTCGTCACCGCGGGCGACGACGGCCTCCCCCTCTTCTCCACGCGCCGCGCGGACAAGCCCATGGTGGAGGCGCCGGCGGGGTCGGACCGCTGGTTCCAGGTCGCGGTCGTGCGCGAGCGCGGGTCGGAGATCGAGGTCCTCTTCCCCGCCGCGTCCGAGCGCGACGCGGATTCCGCCGAGTGGTTGCACCGCGGCTCGTCGCGGCTGTGGCGGGGGTCGCTCGCGGGGCGCGACTGGAAGTACCTCGGGCGCGGCGCGTGGGCGCCGCGCGCGCCGGCCAAAGCCGCCGCGGCGCGCGCCCTGGCCGCGCGCGCGGCCAAGGTGGGTGGTGGCAGGGCGGCGGCCGCCGCCGCGGCGGCCGCCGGCGCCATCGCCGCCGCGCGCCGCGCCGGTGGCGGCCGCCGCCGTGGCCGCGCCGCCGCCGACTCGGACGACGAGGAGGACGATTCCGGCGCGACCGCAGCGTCGGCCGACGGCGGCGGCTCGCCCGCGCCGCGGCGGCGCAAGCGGGCGCCGGGGGCGGGGGGTGGGGAGGGCGACTTGCCGCCCGGCGCGCGCGACCCGCTCGCCGCCTGGTTTGCCGCCCACTTTTTCGCGCTGGAGGCGGTCGGCGCGCTCGACGCCGCCCCTCCAGGCGCGGGCCCGGAAGCCGGGGCGCGCTGTGGAGGCGGCGCCGCCGCCGCCGCCGCCGCCGCCGGCGCGCCCGCCCGCGGCGCCGCCGCCAAGCGCCGCAAGGCGAGCTCCGCCGAGGACGCCGCCGCCCGCCCGCCGGCGCCGCCGGCGCCCGTCGCGACCGACTGCTTCGCCGCGGGGTAGAGAGGGAGAAGAAAGAGGAACGAACTGAAACACACCACGCGCCCGCCCCTCCCCCCTCGCGTCGCCCGCCTGCAACTCGGCCCTAGAGCCGAACCCTACCCGGGGCGGACCCTGCTCTCAACCCTAAAAAACCACAGGGCCGAATGTCCCAACCCTACCCTGGCCCGCCCTCTGCTCCGCCGGCTTGCTGCCTATCCCTAAAAAGCTACAGGGCCGGAAACAAACCCGCATCCCTACCCCTTGGCCCCCTGTTGCGCCAATTCTGACTGCTTGGCGGCAGGGCGGCGAGAGAGAGAGGAAGAGAAAGGAGTGAAAAAATGAAACACACGGCGCGCGCCGCGCGCCCTCTCTCACGCCGCGCGCCCGCGCCCGCCCCCGTTGACCGCGTCGTCCAGCGGCCGCAGCGCGGCGGCGCCCGGGGCGACCCGGGCGTCGTACAAATCCAACGCATCATCCCCGGACGCTTCGCAGAGCAGCGCGAAAAACTCGGCGCGACTGATCCTCCCGTCGCCGTCGGCGTCGGCCTCGCGCAGCAAGGTTGCCGCCTCCGCCAGCGCCCCGTTGTTGCCCGCCGCCCGCGCCACCCAGGCCAGCTCCGCCAGGTCGACGCACCCCGACCCGTCCCGGTCCAGGCGCGCAAACGCGCGCCCCACCCACCCCGCCCACGCGGCGTCTGCCTGCAGCCGCCCCCAGTCGAGCATCGCGGCCAGCAGTTCGCCCCGGTCCACCGCGCCGTCGCGGTCGACGTCGAGGCGGGACACGAGCTTGGCGACCTCGAAATCCGTCAGCGCGTACCCTTCCGCCTTCAATCCCGCCACCATCTCCTGCACCGTCACGCCGCCCGACCTGTCGGCGTCCAGCGCGTCAAAGAGCCTCGCCGCGGCGTTCACTGCGGCCTCGCCCTTCCCGACATCGGCCGCGACGTCGTCAGCGATGAGGCGCAGGACGGCCTGCTTGAGGCGGCCGTGCGTGGCAAACCGCTGCAGGCGTTGCACGACATCTTTGGCCAAAGGGGCGGCAGTCGTCGAGGGGCTGGCGGCCTCCTCGGTGTCCTCGGCGTGGAGCCAGGGGTGGCGGAGCGCTTCCGCCGCGCTCGCGCGTTTCTCCGGGTCGCGCTCCATCAGCGATTTCAGCAGGTCCGCCGCCCCGGCCGGCAGGTCCGGGTGCCCGAGATCGACGGGGTCGTTGAGGATGGCCGACCAGACGTCTTGGAGGGACGCGCCGGCGACGGATTCCCAAAAGGGGAGCCGCCCCGTCAAGAGTTGGTAGACCAAGACCCCGGCCGACCACACGTCAGCCTTGGCCGTGTAGGATTGGCGAATGACTTCGGGCGCCATGTAGACCGGGGTGCCCGTGCGCGACGTGAGCGCGGGCGGTTCGCTGCCGCCGGGCGGCGGCGGCGCGCGCAGCGCCAACCCGAAATCCGTCGCCCGCACCGGCGAGTCGTCGGCGTCGGTGAGAAAGAGAAAGTTGTCCGGCTTGACGTCCCGGAACACGATGTGCTTGGCGTGGCACTGGGCGAGGAAGCGCAGCGTCGCGCGCGCGACGCGCGCGACGCCGGCCTCTGTCAAACGGCCGGCGCGCGCGCGTTCGAGCACCGAGCCGCCGGAGCAGAGCTCCATGACCATGTGGAGCGAGGCGTCGTCTTCATAGGCGGCGTGGAGGGCGACGGCGTCGAGCGAGGGGCCGAGCTGCGCCATCGCGTCGACCTCCGACCTCAATTTCAGCAGCGTCCGCGGCGTCGCCGGCCCCCGGCGCGGCGTCTTGGCCACCGTCTTGACCGCGGCGAGCCTTCCGGACCCGTCCGTCGCCGTCGCGGAACGGACGACCCCAAACGACCCCGCCCCCAGCACCTCCCCCAGCTCCCAGTGAGCCCCAAGGTCTCGGGGGTACCCAAACACGGCCGTCATCTCCTCGGGCGCGAGCTCGGTCCTGGCGGGCAGGCGCAGGACGGGCGCGTCGGTGGGGGAAGGAGCGTAGTCGATAGGGGGGGGGGAGCCGCCCCCGCTGGAGCCGCCGCGGGCGAGCAGAGGGGAGCGCAGCGGGGGGGCGGCAGCGACGGGAGGGAGAGGGCGGCTGGGGAAGGAAAAGGGCGCGGCGGTCGGCGCCCTCGGCGCGGCCTCGCGCGCCCCGCTCGCGTTCCACCACCACCACCATCTCCATCGATCTCACCGCCTGCCGCTGGGCCGCGCGCGCGCGGTCGGCCGGAGCGCCGCGCCGCCGCGCGGCGGCGGTTGCCGCATCGCGGGGGCCTGGACGGGCCTCGAAGCGCGGCGACGCGCTGGATCAAAGGATCGGGCGGCGGGCGGCGCAGCGCGAGAGTGTGTGCCCGCGCCACCGGCCGCCCTCGCACACCACCGGCGGATGCGCGCCCTCGCCCTCCGCCCACGCGCCTTCTGCCGCCCTCGCACCATGGTCGCCGCCGCATCCACGACTCCACCCTCCCCCTCTGCCGCCCTCGCCGCCAACACGGCCGCCGTCGCCGGCCTCGCGCCCGCCCCCCTCTGGCGCTTCTTCGCCGAGCTCTCCTGCATCCCGAGGCCGAGCATGCAAGAGGAGCGGTGAGATGAGAGAGTGGAGGAAGAAGAAGACCTGCAAAAGCGCCGAACCCTCGTCACCCCAACTCTCCCTACTTGCAGCGTCCTCGCCTGGATCAAGGCCTTGGCCGAAGCGCGCGGCCTGCCCTGGGCCCAGGACGCGACGGGCAACCTGGTCGTGCGGCGGCCGGGGAGCGGCGGCGGGGAAAAGGCGGCGCCCGTGTGTGTGCAGGGCCACGTCGACATGGTGACCGAGAAACGCCCCGACGTCGCCCACGACTTTGACGCCGACCCCATTCTCCTCCGCCGCGCCCCCGACGGCTCCCCGTGGCTCACCGCGGCCGGCACGACGCTCGGCGCGGACAACGGCGTCGGCGTCGCGGCCGCGCTGGCGCTCCTGGACGCGCCCTCCACCACCAAGCTCCCCCCGCTCGAGTGCCTGTTCACGACGGACGAGGAGCGCGGGCTCACCGGCGCGTCCGGGCTCGACGCGGCGGCCCTCGGCCTCACCGCGCGGCGCTGCCTCAACCTCGACACCGAGGCGTGGGGCGACATCTACATCGGCTGCGCCGGGGGTGGGGACGCCGTCGTGACCCTGCCCGTGACCCGGGCGGCGATGGACGGCACGGCCATCGTGTTGTCCGTCTCCGGCCTCAAAGGCGGCCACTCGGGCCTCGAGATCGACGCCGGCCTCGGCTGCGCCCTGCGCCTGGTTGGGAGGTTGGCCGACGCGGCCGCCGCGGCCGCGCCGGGGCTGCGCGTGGCGGCCGCGGCCGGCGGCGGCAAGCGCAACGCCATCCCGCGCGACGCCGCGATCCTCGCCCTCGTCCCGCACGCCGACGCCGCCGCCGCCCTGGCCGCCGCGGAAGCGGAAGCGGCCGGCATGGCGGCCGAGTACGCGGAGACGGATGGCGGGTTGGCGGCGGTCGCCGCGGTCGTGGGCGCGCCGGGCGCGCCGGCGCCGCCGCCGCCGTCGCCCGCGGCCGCCTCCCACCACCCCCTGACCAAGGCCTCCACCGACGCCCTGCTCACCCTGCTCACCGCGCTGCCGCACGGGGTGGTGAAAATGAGCGGGGCGGTGGCGGGCCTCGTCGAAACGTCGTCCAACCTCGCGTCGATCAAACCCGACGCCGCGGCCGACGCCTTCCTGATCACGACCTCCACCCGGTCGTCGCACGGGCCCGCGCTGGAGGCGGTGCGGCGCGGCATCGCGAGGCTCGCGTCCGCCGTTGGCGGCACGACCAAGGCGGACGCCGCGTACCCTGGGTGGGTGCCCGCGCCCTCGACCCCCCTCGTCCGCCTGGTGGCCGACGTGCTCGAAGCGGCCGTCGGCAAGGCGCCCGCCGTGGGCGCCATCCACGCGGGGCTAGAGTGCGGCATCCTGAAAGAGAGGATGGGGGGGGGGGACTGGGTCTCCTTTGGGCCCACTATCACGGGGGCGCACACGCCCGAGGAAGCGGTGGACGTGTCCACGGTGGGGCCGTTTTATGACGCGGTGCTGGCGGTGCTGGGGAGGCTGGCGGACGAGTGAGGGAGGAGGGGTCGAGGGGTGGGGAGCGCCTCTGCAGCCGGAACCGCCCCGCGCTCTCTCTCGCAGCAGCGGGCGGTGCTGGCCGTGCTGCAGAGGCTGGCAGAGGGGTGCGCGCGGGGTGGTTGACAGGTGGTGCGCGCGCCGCGAGCGTCGCGGCGTCGCCTCCTCGACGGCCCTGCGCTCTCTCCCTCCATCCCTCCCTCAAACCCGCGTCTGGGTGTGTGTGTGTTGCATTCTCGCCTTTCAGCGCGGCGCGCCGGTCCCCCAATGAAAAACGCGCGCCGACCCCCTCCCCCCGTCCTCCCCCCCCCTCCCCTCTCTCCGCCTCAGCTGGAAATGCGCAGCTGCACGCCCATGGCCTCCTTGAGCTGCTCGTACGACACAAACGCGATGGCGATGGACGGGACGACCTGCACAGGGACGGGG
>Ga0315289_10004056_pt1 | contig 21969 bp, 23 predicted proteins | sample YL17G11_40_MG_FD_203452 | JGI IMG/M metagenome (GOLD analysis project Ga0315289, IMG submission 203452) | Sediment microbial communities from Yellowstone Lake, YNP, Wyoming, USA - YL17G11_40 | ecosystem: Environmental > Aquatic > Freshwater > Lake > Sediment | place: USA: Wyoming | collected... | reverse complement strand
CTTCGTCATCGTTCGCGCCGCTCGAGGTCGCAGGCTCGATGACCTCCTCGACCTCGGCCTCGGCCTCTCCTCCCGGGGCCACCGCCGCTTCCTCCTCGGCGCCCGCTCCCTCTCCCTCCTCCTCGACGATCGAGGGCAGGGTCTCGCCGTCCAACTCGGCAGCAGCAGCTGCAGAAGCCTGCTGCTCCTGCTCCTGCTCCTGCTCCTGCTCCTGCTCCTGCTCCTGCTCCTGCTCCTGCTCCTGCTCCTGCTCCTGCGGCGGCAGCTCCCCGTGTTCTTCGACGTAGAGACCACAGGCAACAACGGGCGAAGGCGGCGACGACGACGACAGCGGCAGAAGCGGCTGCGCCTCCTCCTCTTCGGGCACCGGCTCTTCTTCGACGACGGCGACAGAGCCCCCTCCTTCTTCTTTCTCGATGGAGGGAGGAGCAGGCTCCGAACCGGCAGCAGCAGTGGTAGCAGCAGCCTCGGGCTCTGCCGCAACAGTAGGAGAGGCCGGAGCGGAAGCGTCGAGGAGGGCTACGGCGGCGGGAGCGCCGCCGCCGTCGCCGCAGCCGTCCCCTTTGCTCGCCTCCGCGTCCTCCTCCGCCGCCGGAGCCGCGGGCGCCTCCAACGCTTCCGCCTCCTCGCTCTCCTCCTCGGGCACTTCGGTGTCCTCCGCCTCCTCCTCGGCAGCGGGCAGCAGAGGCACAGCGAGAGCAGCAGCAGCAGCAGAGGCAGCAGCAGCAGCAGCAGCAGCAGCGGCAGCGACGCTCTCCTCCTCCTGCTCCTGCCCGTCACTCAGCTCCTCGCTCGCCGGCGCAGTCCCCTCCCCGGCGGCCTCTTCCTCTCCGACGGAGGTAGCGGGCTCATCGGCGAAGGGGGAGGGGGCGGCAGCAGCCTCGACGACGGCGCTCTCGGGGGTGGAGGGTGCCGCCGCCAGCTGCTGCTGCTGCTGCGTCGGCGCCTCCGCTTCTCCGAGAGGAGCGCTGTTGCTGTCGTCGTCGCTCGCTGCCGCGGCGGCAGAAACGGAGACGACGGGCTCGGGGGAAGCAGCAGCTTCGACGGCAGCCTCGGGGATGAGGAGCTCTTCCTCCGAAGCAGCAGCAGCAGCAGCAGCAGCGTCGCCGTCAGGATCTTTGGCTCTGACTGCAGCGGCAGCGGGAGCTTCGTCCTCCAAAGAGACCGCCACCGCCGCCGCCGGCTCGGCCTCTTCTTCCGCCGCCGCGGCCTCGCCGGGGACGACGTCGACCGGAAAAGAGACCTCGAGAAGTGGAGAAGAGGCGACTGCCTCGGCGGCCTCGACAGCGGCAGCGCATGCAGCAACGGGAGGAGCAGAGAGAGGAGGAAGAGACGACGCGACGGTGGCGGCGGCGGCAGCGGGAGCCTCGACCTCAACCACGACCCCTCCCTCCTCTCCTCCCTCGTCCCCCTCTTCTCCTGCCTCGACGCCGCCGTCCCTCCCAGAGTCGCTCGCAGCGACCGCGTTGGCGGCCCGCCAGGCGACGGCGGCGGCGACGCGGGCGCCCGCCGGGGTGGCGGGGCGCGTCGAAAGAGGGGACGAAGATGAAGAGGAGGAAGAAACGGCGGCGGCGGCGGCGGCCGGGCGAGGAGGAGCCTCCGTCGCCGGACTCTGCTCTTCCGTAGCAGCAGCAGCAGCAGCAGCAGCAGCAGCAGCAGCAGCAGCAGCAGCAGCAGCAGCAGCAGCAGCAGCAGTAGCAGCAGTAGCAGCAGCGGAGACAGTCGCCTTCTCCTCCTCGCCGGTCAGAACGGCGGCAGCAGCGGCGGCGGCGGCAGGGGGTGAAGGCGCGCGAGTCGGCACCGTGGTCGCCGCCGGCGCGCGCGGGAGCCTCCAGCTGCTCCTATCCTCCTTCTCGTCCTCTTCTACTTCTTCCTGATGCTGCTCTCGCTGCTGCTGCTGCTCTCTCTGCTCTTCTTGCTGCTGCTGCTGCGCCTCGCTGCTCGCTTCCGTGGGAGACCCAGAAGACGCAGGAGGAGGAGGAGGAGGAGGAGGAGGAGGAGAGAGGGAAGAAAGGAGCATCGACGCCGCGGAGAGAGCTTTTTCCTCCTCGCTCGGAGCAGACGACGACGAAGAGTAGGTCGCAGCCGCCGCAGCCGCCGCCGACGCCGCCGCCGCCGCCCCTTCCGCCGCTCTCGCGGCGGCCTCCTCGGCTTCCCTCTCCGCCTCTGCCAGCCTCCGCAGCTCCCCGTCCCTCCTCGCCACGAACGCCGCCCTCCTCGCCTCGATCTCGGAGAGCTCGCGCTCCTCGTCGACATCGGCGCAGGCGCGGGAGAGGGAGCGGGAGGCTAGGGAGTCGGCGGCAGCGGAGAGGAGGAGGGGGAGGAGGCCTCGGTCGTCGGCAGGGACGGAGGAGGAAGGAGAAGAGCGAGCGGGAGGCCCCGCCGCCGGGACAGCGGCGGCCGCCTTCTCGTCTTCGCGTCCGCCCACTTTGGCGACCGCGGCAGACGCGACCGCCTCCGCCGCAGCGGCCCTCCTCGCCAGGGCCTCGGTGAGGACCCTCTCGCCGAGGGCGCGCGCCGCGGCGACGGCGGCGGCAGAGGAAGAGGAGGAGGACGCCGAAGAGGGAGACGAGCGGGAAGAAGAGAGCGCTGCTGCCGCGCGCGTCGCTCGCCCCGCGGCCGCGACTTTCGGTGACGACGAGGATGATGCTATTCTTAGCTTGGTCGTCGTCGCAGCGGTGCGAGGAGGCAGCGGCCTGTAATGAAAGAGGGAGAACAAAAAAGGTGGGCGTCCGTCAAACGAAGAAACCCATTTTTTCCAAAAATAGAATCGAAAGGGGAAAAGTCGTCCTCGCACCTCGCCGCTCCTCGTCCGACCGCGGGGGGAGGCCTGGGCCCCCCGCCCCTTGCTCTCCACGCCAGTCGAGCAGGAATGAGGTCGGCGCCGACGGAGGCGACGCCCGGCTCGAGGGCGACAAGCCCCGGGGGAGGGCGCCAGGGAGCAGCAGGAGAGGAGGAGGAGGAGGAGGAGGAAGAGGAGGAAGAGGAACAGGAGGTGCCTTTCGCCTTCGCTGCTGCCGCCGAGGACTCCTTCCGCTCCGCCGAGGAAGCGGAAAAGGGGAGAGGACGGCTCTTCCTGCGCTCGAGGGCGGGGGGAGCGGCGGTGGCGACAGGCGCCATGGCGGGTCTCCGAGGGGTGTTTTTTTTGGGGGGGGGGGCGGGAGGGAAGAAAGAATGGAAAAAAAATTCGACTCGAAGACGTAAACAGCTACTCACAAGTTCGACTCTCCGGCTTTGCTTCGATTTCAAGCAGCGTCCCTTTCTTCCTCCTTCCACTCTCCCTTTTCCCTTCTCCCTCTCCTTTCTCATGGGCGACGTCGCCGTGGCGCACGCCTCGGCGCCTCCGCTCACGGCCCCTGCCTCCGTCGCGGCCCTCGGCGCGCACGCCGCGGACGTCGCGAACGCTGCGACGACAGGCGCAAACGCAAACGCTGCTGCGATGCCGACCGGCGTCGCCGCCCCGGCCGAGCGATTCAGCCCCGGGGGCCACGCGCTGCGCGCCAGGGCGCGCGCCGTCAACTACAACCTGAAGAAGTCGGACTTTGGCGGAACCCCGGCGTGGCTCAAGGCGTCGAGCGCGGCGCCCGACGGCGGGCTGGCGCACGGCAGGGCCGAGAAAGGCGTGACGTCGCTGAAAATCCCAACCGCTGCTGCCGCGAATGCAAAGGCTGCAGGAGGAGGCCGCTTCACGGCCACCGCCAAGGGCAAGGCGCCCGTGTTCTCCGTCCACGCGCGCGCCGCGGGCGAGGAGAACGCCGCTGCGGCCGCCCCCGCGCCTGCGCCGCACCAGCACCAGAGGGCCCCGAGGGCGAGGCCGCACGGGCTCGAGTTCTCGCGGGCGGCGCTCAACACCGCTGCTGGGAACGCTGCCGGCGTCGACGCGCCGCACCCCGCCGGGCGCGGCGGCGCCGCCTCGACGTCGCAGGCCTCCTCCGGGCGCGGTGCTCCCCTCATCAATAGGCCCTCCTCGAAGCCTGCCGTCGGAGGAGGAAAGAAGCGCGGGCGGCCCGCCGCGAACGTGAACAACACAATGGACCACGAGGTGCATTGGGGCTCGGCGCCGTCGCCGCACCGCTCCTACATCAGCCACGGCGGAGCGGCCAACTCCCCCTCGCGCGCGGCCTACGCTTCCATGCTCGGCTACGAGTCCCCACAGCAGCAGCAGCGCGCGAGGAACAACAATGCGAGCAACGGGCGCTTCGTGCAGAACAACGGAGGAGGCAACAACAACGAGGTGACCGCGGCCGCAGCTGTCGCGGCGTCGGCGGCGGCGGCCGGGGTGCTGCGCAGGGTCCAGGTAAGGGGGGTCTTCGGTGCTTCTTTTTTTAACGCCTATTGGCGTGCGAGAGAGGCTCTTCTCTCTTTCGAGGGTGAGGGGTACTCAAATGGACGGCGAGGCGGCCAAATGCGCGCGGAGGACTCCAATAATCCATCGGCTCCGATGCTCGATTTCGAAAAAAGTCGCTCTCTCAACGACTCAATTCTCCTTATCTCTCCTCCGCCTCTTCTCATCTCCTTCACCTCACCCCACACACACAACACACCAGGACGAGTACGCCTCGCTCCTCGAGAAGTACCAGCGCCTCAAGGAGCGCCGCATCGAAGAAGTTGAGGCCCTCCTCGAGGAGCACGACGCGAAAGTCGACGCCAACGTCGACGCCGCGGCGCGGCTGGCCGAGCACTGGAAGGCGGAGGCCGCGCGGCAAGTGGCGAGGGCCGCCGGCGCGGCCGCGACGCGCGAGGAGCTGGGCAAGTCGTACGAGGCGCTGGCCGCGGCGAGATCGCACGCTCACGAGCTCGAGGCGAGGGCGCTGGCCGCGGACGAGGAGGCCGCGGAGCTGCGCCGCGAGCTCGCAGCTGCGAGGCTCGCCCTCGAGGCGCGGCCAAGGGCCGACAAGGGCTGCCAGGCGAGCCTCATGCCGCCCCAGGAGCCCCCTCGGATGCAGCAGCAGCAGCAAATGCCGCATCAGATGCAGATGCCCCAGCAGCAGCAGCAGGGAGGAGGTTTCTTCACCAACCAGAACAGGGGGCTGGCCGCGGCGTGGTGCCCCGAGGGCGACGTCGCGTCGTCTGCGCTCTACCTCCCTCCGCCGCAGCACCAGCAGAGGAGGCAGCAGCAGAACGCCCCCGCCGCTGCCGCCCCTGGCGCCGCCGCTCCCCCTGCTCCCCAGCAGCAGCCTCAGCCCCACCAGGAGCTCACCGCGGCCCTCGGGCTCGTCACGGCCCCCGGCCGCTCCCGCCCCGGAGCGACCCTCTACTTCCACGCCGCGACGGGCCTGCGCTTCGAGGCCGCGCCCTCTGGCGGCGGCGGCGGCGCCTCGGGCAGGCCGGAAGAGGTGCTCTACACTCCGATCGAGCTGGGGGCACTTGCGGGGTCGCTGCCGGTCTACATGCGGCAGGAGGTGGCGCTGTCGGCGAGGGACTGGCCCGCGTTCTATGGGAAAGTGCTGCAGGCTGTCGGGGCCGGGGCCAAGGCGGCGGCGAGGGCCAAGGCAGCGGCGCAGCAAGGGTAGGAGAGGAGGGGGGGGAAGGAGAGAATTTAATGGAAAGAGAGAGAGAGAGGTTTTTCTTCCTGTTCTTCAACTTCCATACTTTTATTCGTGATTCTGATTACAGAGAGAGCGGGTAAAGGATAGAGAGAGCGAGAAACGGGGGAAAGGGGGAGAGAGCATTTCAAAAAAAAAAAAAACGCTGTCGTGCGCCGGCGGCAGGGGGAGTGAACAGAGAGAGAAAATAAAACTTCTTCTTCATCATCTTTTCTCTCTCGTGCCCCCCTCGTCAATATAAAAAAAAAATAAAAATACAACGCGACGAAGAGGGCCGCCTCGTTTCCCAAAATGTGACATCAAATAAAAAACGAAACAAAAAAGTCAACATTCGTTCTTTTTCCTATTCCTCTCTATCCTTTGGTCGCACTCCGTCGCTGTCGTCGTCGTCATCGTCGTCGTCACTTTCTCCGGCCTCTTCTTCCGCTCTCCCTCCTCCGAGCCCGACCCCCCTCGTCGCCTCGGGCTCCGGGGCCTCGCGCGTCCAGAAAATGTCCTCGAGCCCCCTCCGCAGGGCCTCGTCGTCGTTGCTCTTTGCGCCTGCCGCCGCCGCCGTCGCTCCTTCTCCCTCTCCTTCCTTGCCCTCCTCCTCTTCCTCCTCTGCCGGGACCAAAACCCTTCCAGAGAGGTCGGCGGGCGGCGCCGGGGCCTCGACGCTCTCCAGCTCGACCCCGAGGGCCGCCGCGGCCTCTCTCAGAGCTCTTTCTTCCTCTCCACCGGCAACAACGACGCTGGTCACGACGGCCCTGTCCCTGTCGATGCCGTTGCTCGACTGTGTTTTTTTTCCGGAGGATGTGTTTTTTTTTAAAGGAAAGAAAGAGTGAGTTTTTCCGGGGGGTTGCGGGGGGGGTCGTCGCCGCCCCCCGGGAGAGAAAGCCCCCACCGCACACACGCGCCCAAAACGAAACTCACCCCGAGCCTCCCTGCCCTGCCCGCTCGGTGCAAGTAGTCGGCCGCCCCTCCCCCGGGAGGCCCCAGGCAGTAGACGGCCGCGACCGCGGGCAGGTCCAGCCCCCTCGCGGCCGCCGGCGTCGCCAGCAGCAGCGAGGCCCGCCCGTCCCGGAAGGCGTGCGCGGCCCTCGTCGGCTCCCTCCCCGAGGGCAGCAGCACGGCCAGCGTGTGCACGCCCCAGAGGGAGGCCCGCAGGGCCTTGGCGGCGACCTTTGCCGCCTGCTCGTCGCTGGCGAAGGCGATGGTTCTCGGGGCGGGGGCGTCGGGCCCCGCCGCGGCGGCGTCTGCGCGGAGGAGGCGGGCGAGGGCGGGGAGCGCGTCCTCTCTCTCTGGGACCGCGCAGACGCGGTGGCGGATCGAGGAGGGAATCCGGGGCAACAGAGCAGCGGGGGAAGAAGAAGAAGAAGAAGAAGAGGGAGGGGAGGGGCGAGAGGAAGTCGAGGGGTCCATCCCGGCGCCGACGACAAACGCCGCGTCCTCCCTCAGCCACCCTCCCTCGACCCCGGCTTTGAACGCTCCACCGCTCACCGCGGACGCCCCCACGAGCACGATGTCCGGCCTCGGCGTGTCGTTGAGCACCGCCGCGGCCTCGGCCGCGAGCAGGAACTTTGAGAGAGAGTCGCCGTGGAGGTCGAGGCAGGCGTCGGCCTCGTCGACGGCGATCGCGACGGCGGTCGAGCCCAGCGGGAAAATGTCCAGCTCCCCTTTCTCCCTTTCCCTCTGGAGCTCCTCTTCCTGGCTTCGGGAGGGGGTCGGACAGGCCGCGAGGAGCATGTCGGGCGTCCCGACGACGACGGTCGCCCCGCGGAGCCCGCCGCCGACCCTGGCCCGCAGCGCCTCGCCCTCGTCGAGGACGCCGCGGACCAACAGGCCGCGCGGGCCCGTGAAGGAAAACATGTTGGCCTTGGAGCCCGGGGTCCTGTTTCGTCGAGTACGGTGTGTTTTGATTTGTTTTTCGAGGTTGGAGGTGGTAGGGAGGGAGAGAGCGCGGTCGTTGGAGACTCGGGGAGAGAAAGGAAGAGGAAAGGAAGGGACAAGAAAAAGGCGCGTCTTTTTCTCCCCTTTAAAAACAAACGAATTAAAACTCACCTCGTCGAGAAGCTCCCTCCCAGCAACCTGTAGATCAGAAGCGCCGTCTGCACCCCGAGATCCCGCGTCGGGACCACGACGACCAGCTGCGGAGGCAGGCCCGAGCTCGGAGAGGTCGAGTCTCTCCCCTCGACTCTGCCGTAGTCGAGCCGTGACAGCAGCGGCATCAGAAAGGCGAGCGTCTTCCCCGACCCGGTCTGCGCCACGACGACGGCGTCCCCGCCGGGCGTCGACAGCGCGGCAGAGGCCCTCCTCTGGATGTCGGTGGGGTAGAGGTACCCGAGCTGCTCCGCGCGCTGCGCGAGCCACTCTGGCGTTTTCGTCCTGCTTTTTCCGTCCGAGTCGAGCGGGAGGTCGCGCCAGGCCGGGAGGAGAGGAGAAGAAGAAGAGGAGGCCTCGTTCTCGCCGCCCCTTCCTTCGGACTCGCTGGCTTCTCGGAGGGCGTCCCGGGCTTTGGCCGCCTCGGAGTAGTCCTCTGCCTCGATGGCGCGAATGAGGCGGGTCTGCAGGGCGTTGAAGTCCGGCAGCTTCGGCGGCGGCGGCGGCGGCGGCGGCGGAGGAGGAGGAGGAGGAGGAGGAGGGGAAGAAGCGCTCGAGGCCGACACGACGAGGAGGCTCGATGCTCGACGTTTCCGGACTTTCCATGCGGCGGCCTGGAGAAGCCTCTGAGGTCTATCTGCTGCGGCGGCATTTAGGCTTCGTCTTCCGAGCTCTGCGCGCTGCTGCGCGCGTGCGGGCACTGCCGCGAAGCGCATCGGAAAGGGGGGGGAGAGAGAGGGAAGGACGACTCTGTCGCTCTGTTTTGATGGCCGTCGAATAGTGTTTCGTCATTCTCCTCCTAGAAAAATCTGCAGCGTCTCGTGCAGCAGAAGTCGAGGTTTCTCTGCTGCTTAAAACTCTCTCTGTCATTTCGATGCCTCCGCTGACGCTCACGAGCCCACGCTTCGGCGCGCTCCAGCGCCCACCCGCTCGAGCTCGCCGCGATGAGCTACCGCCGCTGAGTTCGGCGCCGCTCTCTCTTGCGCGGCGGCGGAGGAGGAGGACAGAGAAGGGCAGCTTCGGTGCCGGCGTCGGCGTCGTCGTCGCTTCGGCGCTCGATGGCGGCGTGGCCTCGACCTCCTCGACCTCGACCTCTTCGCTTTCTTCGTCCATCGCCGACGCCAAGGCCTCCCTCCGCGCAGCGGCCCCGGCAGCTCGCAGCGGAAACCCCGCCGCCGTCGCCATCGTCCTCGCCGCAGTCGAGAGGCTCGCCGAGCTGGCAGCGAAGAGCACCCCGACCTCCTCCCCGACCTCCCCCTCCCCGTTCCCGCCGCCGCCGGAGCCGTCGACGTGGGAGACGCTCTTCACGGACGCCAAGCAGGGCTCCAACGGCAAGGTCGGCCCCCTGCAGGGCGAGGCGAGGCAGCTGTTCGAGGTCGGCAGGGGCTTCCTCAACCGAGTCTCGATCCCCTCGGACTCTCTGCCGCTGCTGCGCGCTGACTTTGGCGGGCGCTGGCAGCAGCGCGCCGGCCGCGCCGACCGCGTCGAGGTGATTTTCGAAAAGTCGGACTTCTACGTCTTCGGCGGGCTCCGGGTGGCCGGAAGCGCGTTCCCTCCTCCCGGACAGAAGGGATCGCTCAAGGGACACTGGACTATGAAGTTCGCGGACGAGGACGTCCGGGCTTTCGTGACCAACAAGCTGTCAATTGTTGTGCTGGGGAGGGTGGAAGAGAAGAAGTAGAAGAAGCGAGGTGAGAGAGTTGGGGTGTAAAAAAAGCAGAGGTCTTTTTCTTCTTCTCGGGTTCTTCTCTCTCGACGCTCTCCCTCTCTCTCGTTTCTCTCTCTCTCTCTCTCTCTCTCTCTCTCGATCTTCAGCGAAGTGAATGGGGGACGGACAACTCTCTCTGGGAGACAAAATTCGTTTTGTTGCAAACAGAACAGAAACAAACAAAAATGCAACGCCCTTGCCTCCTCCTCCTTCCTCTTGTTCTTCCGCCTCCTCACACCTTTGCCTTCTCATCCTCTTTTTTCTTCTTCTTCGCCTCCTCGAGCCCCCGCTTCACCATCTCCTCCACCCGCAGCACCGCCGCCGTCGAGCTCTCGCCCGCGACATACGTCTCGTAGACCTCCCCCCTGACGTAAAGCACCACCGTCGGCATCTTGGTCACGCCGGCGCCGGAGACGACACCGGCCGGCACGGCGTTGACGTCGACAAACGCGAGCGGCACCTGGGGGAACTTGTCCTTGAGGAGCGTTGCGATCCGCGGCTTGACGTAGATGCACTTGCGGCACCAGCGGGCCATGAAGTCGACGACGACGACGTCGGCGGAGGCCCTGACGTCGTCAAAGTCCTTCTCGGAGGTGATCTGGGTCGGTCGTTGAGAGAGCGAAGGGAACGAGAGAGGAGGTTGAGAGAAGGAACTCGCTTGGTCGAGTTTTTCCGCCGGCATCAAGGACGGAATTGCCATCTTCCTGTTCGCCTCCCGGTTCGTCTCCTGGCGCCAATCGACGCAACATCAATACTCACGTATGCGTCGTCGCCGGCCTCAGAGCCGAGACCGTTCGGTGGGCGCAGGGAAGCGCTCCTCGAGGAGGCGAACGAGGGAGAGAGAGGTGCTCGCCAGGCGATCGATTTCGATGCATTGTTCTTCGTCGTCGTCGGAAGAGGCGCTGCCCGCGCCGCCGAAGCAGTAGCTATCCGCCGCTCCGATCTCCGCGGGACAGAGGCGCCCACGGCCGTCGCTGGCGCGGAGCAGCTGAGGGACCGCATCGCCGGCATGGCGCGGTCCGGTCTCTGAAAAGGGGAAAAAAACAAAACAAAAAAGCTCTCGAACGATTCGAGAGAGAGGCGGAAGAATGGTCTTCACGCCGCGAGCCCTTTCGCACTTTTGAACTTTTTCTTTTTTTGGGAAGCAGATTCCCCTGCGGTTTCGGCCTCCAGGATGTCTTTTGTTCGCGCCGCCGCTCCCGGGGCGCCTACAGGAGGTAAGCTAGATCTTCCCCCTCCCCACCATGGGCTTAGTTTGATAGAGAAGGAAGAAATAGGAGCGCTGGAACGCGACTTTTTTTGTTTTGAACTCCGCAGCGATGGCGGCCAGCGTCCGTTCCCTCGACCTCAGCACTGACCTCTCTCTCTCTCTCCCCGACTCCACCAACTCAAAAAAAAAAAAAAAGGCCCCGGAACCCGCCCGGGCCCCGGAGGAGCGCCCCTAATCTCGACGGGCGTCGCGGGGATCGACTCTGCCCTCGGCGGCGGGCTGCCTCTGGGCAGGCTCCTCCTCGTCGAGAGCGGCGCGAGCGGGGGGGGCTCGGCGGCTGGACCAGCGACGGTCGTCGACGCGCTCGCGCGGCTGTTCGTCGCCGAGGGCGCCGCCTGCGGCCAGCGGGTCGCGTGGGTGCAGAGCCGAAACAGCAGCAGTGGCGGAGGAGAATGTGAGGACGCCGCCGACCTGGAGCGGCAGCGGTGGTGGCTCCCGGGGAGGGCGGTCCCCCGGGCAGAGCGGGCGGCGAGGGCGGGCTGCTCCGTCTCGGCCCCTCCCTCGACCGACAGCGCCGCCGACGCCGACGCCGCCGCCGCCGCCGCTGCTGCTCCCGCTGCTGCCGCTGGAGACGAAGAGGAGGAAGACGAGGGCTCCGACCTGAAGATCGCGTGGCAGTACCGACGGTACATCGCCTCCGCGAGGGCCGCGAGGGAGGAGGAGGCGCGGGGGAGGGACGAGGCGGCGCGGGCAGAGCGGCGGCGGCGGCGGCGCGAGGAAGGGAGCGGAAGGACCGGCGGGAACGCCGCTCCTTCGAGCGGCTCCCATTCTTCTCCGTCTCCTCCTCCGGCGGCGGCGGTCAAGGCGTGGTGCCACGATTTCGACCTGACGAGGAGGACGCTCTGCCCCGGGTTCGGGGAGGAAGGAGGCGGCGAAGAAGCTTCTCCTTCCTCTCCTCCTCCTCCTCCGCCACCGCCGCCCCCGTCGCCGAAGAGGAGGCTGACGCTGCTCGTCGCCGCGGGGTCGCTCGCCGAGGCCGCGGACGCCGCCGTCGCCGCCGCGCGCGCCTCGACCGCGGACCCGTCCCTGCCCCCGGCGCGCATCCTGGTGCAGGACCCGGGGTCGCCGGAGTGGTGGACGCCGCCGGCGGCGGCGGCGGGCGCGGGCGCGGCGGCGGCGGGCGCGGGCGCGGCGGCGGCGGGCGGGGGGGACTCGTCCTCCGCCTCCGTCCCGCTGCTCCTGCGGCGCCTCCGCGGGGCCCTCCGCGGCGCCCGGGCCGCGGCCGTCGTCACCGTCCGGGCCGGGGCGCTCTCTGCCGCGGAGCTCGCCGCGGCGAGGGCCTGCGCCGACGCCGTGATCTCGTTCTCGCCACTGCAGGCTCCCGCCGCCGCCTCCCAGGGCTTCGACGCGGCGACCCTCGCCCTCGCCCCCTCCCTCGTCGCGGGCGCCGGGAGGAACGGCTCCGCGGTCGCGCTCGCCCGGGTCGTACGCCTGCCCCCGCCGGGGCCCGCTGTGCCCTCGAGGCCGCAGCCGTGCTCGAACCTGAGGCCGGCGGTGGAGTCGGCGGCGCCGGGCTCTTCGGGCGCGGTGCTCGTGGTCTCGAGGAGGAGGGGGACGCTGGGCGTCGCCCCGGCGGCGATAGACCACGACGCGGAGGAGGCTGCAGAGAATGCAGCACGAGAAGTGGGGGGCGCTCACAACAAGAGCGCCTCGGCGGCTTGCGGTGCGAGGCCGGGGTCGAGGTCGGCGGCGGCCCTCGAGTTTTGAGGAAGGAGAAAAAAGAAGAGGACATGTAAAAAAACAGAAAGGTAATACAAAAAATGGTGTAAGAATCAGAAGACCGACTCGCGAAAAGAGAGACCGACTCACCCTCTTTGGCTCTCTCTTTTTCGTCTTCTCGTCATCTCATTTGCACTCATGCTGCGCTCTTCTCTTTGACCTCTTGAGCCTCATTGGACGACGCTCCTCTGAGAGCGCAAGGCTTGGAAAGCGCGCTCTGCTCGTCTCCGAGGCGTGAGAAGAGATTGGTTTGACTCGATTGAAGCATCAGTCCAATTCGCCCGCCCGTTCGATCAAAGAAAAAATCGTCTCTCCCTCCGACGATGGCGCTGACTGTCGACACCGTCACCCTCGAGGCCGGCGACGAGCCCGTCAACGAGGTCGAGCGCGAGCTCCTGGAGTGAGTTTTCTGGGGGGAGAGACGAGGGGAGGAAAAGAGAGCTCGATTTTTTTTCCTTTTTTCGCTTCTCTCTTTCCCACCTCTCGAACCTCACCACCACCCCCACCACCGCCAAATACTCTCAGCGAGACCACCGCCGCGGCCGAGATCGCCGCCTACCGCGCCGAGTACGAGGACGAGCGCACTTGGGAAGCACTGCAGGAGGACGAGAGGGGGATGCTGATGCCCCTCGGTGCGGCGAGGAGGGCCGGGGCTCCCGCCTCCCGTGCCTCCGCTTCCGCCCCTGCCGCTGCGGCCTCCGGGTCGAAAGCGGCCTCGCTGCTCCCCTCCCCGCAGCTCCGAAACGTCCGCCGCGGCGTCATCCGCTCCCTCGTCATCGTCGTCGACCTTTCCGCCGCGGCCGCGGCGCCGGACATGAGGCCCACGCGCGCCGCCGCCGCGGCCTCGGCCGTCGGGTCGCTGGTCCGTGCCTTCTTTGACGCCAACCAGCTCTCGAGCGTCTCGCTCGTCGTCACGCGCCACGGGCGCGCCGAGCGCCTGACCGAGCTGAGCGGGGCTCCGGAGGCGCACCTGTCGAAGCTCGCGGCCAGCCTCGAGTGCGGCGGCTCGGCGAGCCTGCAGAACGCCCTCGACGTCGCCGTCTCGACACTGTCCTCGGTGCCGCCCTACTCCCTGCGCGAGTGCCTCGTCTTCTTCTGCGGCCTAGCCACGTGCGACCCCGGCGACGTCTTCGCGTCCGTGCAGGCAGCGAAAAGGGCCAGGGTCCGCGTCTCCGTGATAGGCCTCGCCGCCGAGGTCTTCGCCTGCTCGAAGGCGGCGGCGACGACCAAGGGGAGGCACGCGGTCGCGCTCGACGCCGCGCACGTCGCCGAGCTCGCGCTGTCGCACGCCCCGGCCCCGGCCATCACCGGAGCGGAGGCGACTCCGAGCCTGGTCAGGATGGGCTTCGCCAGGGACCTCGGCGGCAGGGGCGGGAGCGGCGGGGGGGGGAGGGGCCCCCAGGCGTTCGTCGGCGCCTCGGCGGCGCTGTCGCGGGGGGGGCACGAGTGCCCGCGCTGCCTCGCCCGCGCCGCCGAGCTGCCCTCGAACTGCCACGTGTGCAACCTCACGCTCGTGTCGAGCCCGCACCTGGCGCGGTCGTACCACCATCTGTTCCCCGTGGGGGCGTTTGTCGCGCCCGGCGGCGGCGAGGGGGAGAGAGGGAGGGCGCCTTGGTGCTTCGGCTGCCTGGCGCCGCTCTCGGGCTCCTGCAAGCGGGAGGGCGGCGGCGAAAGCAGCACCGGCGGCGTCGTCGCCGTTGCTGCCTCCCGGTGCCCTGCCTGCTCCGAGCTCTTCTGCCTCCCGTGCGACTCGCTCATCCACGCGACGATGCACGTGTGTCCCGGGTGCGAGGCCGCGGTGGCCGCGGAGGGGAGAGGGTGAGAAGTTTTTAGAGAGGAGAGAGACGACGACGGCGGCGACGGCGACGACGGAGAAGAAAGAGTCTCTTTCTCTTTTCGTCTCGTGCTTTCTTTCTGCCTCGTTCGCTCTTTTGTAATTTTATTCGACACATACTTCGCAACAAATGAGATTGAAAAACGAGAGGCGGGAGAGAGGGAGGCACCTCCTCCCCCCTACAACTTTCCCGAGTTCACAATCACCACCTTCTGGAACGGCCGGAAGAAGAACTTGGCCGCGGCGTCCGCCCTGCGGTCGCCCGTGGCCTTGGCGACCTTGAAGAAGGCGGATTCGGACCGGTCGGAGGCCACGGGCAGCTCGCTCAGCCGCGCGACGAGCGCCTGCCCCTCCCTCAGCGCGCCCACGACCAGGTTCGTGGCGTCGAGCTCCGGGGCGGGCGCCATCGTGATCACGAACGCGGTGCCGTTGGGCGCCCCCTTGCGCGGCTCCTCAACGGTCACGAACCTGCCGTTGACGGCCACCAGCCTCGTCTTCGGGGGCGGGGCCCCCGGCGGCTCCCTGACGACGAGCGAGACGACGCCGGCCCTGTCATGCCGCGGCGCGCTGCCCGGGCTCGAGGCGGCGGCGGCCTGCTGCGCCTCGAGCTCCCTCTCGAGATCCTCGACCGTGTCCCCCCCCGGTATCCTCGACGGCGCGGCGACCCCGTTGCGAACGCCGCCGCTGTCGCGGTAAGCGAGCGACGCGACGCCCGAGGAGCGGATGACCCTGTCCTTCTCGATGCCGTCGATCTTGGACCTCACGTACCCGACGCCGTCTTTGTCCTCGGCGAGCTCGGCGAAGCGGGCGACGCCGATCGGGGCGAGGACGGAGGAACCTTTGGGACAAGGATCGGCCGCGCCCCCGCGGCCGAGGAGGTCGACGAGGAGCCTGCCGGCGGGCTCTCCGTCGACTGTGACATCGAAGAAGACGGAAGAAGCTGCTGCCAGGGCCGGACAGGGCGCGCCGAGGGAGAGGGCGAGCGAAAGGGCGAGGGCGGTGGCTGCCGAGGAGAAAGTTGAAAGAGAAGAGGTCGAGGTCGAGGAGGAGGCATCAGTCAGCGCCGTCGAATGCCGGTCGACGATGCTCCTCCTCGTCGTTGCACGGGCGACGGTGGTCGCTCTGGGGGCAATCACGCGCAATGGATGCGCAGATCTCGTCGCCGCCGAAGCGCTGACGCCGGGAGAGCACAGGGAGGCGTGCATGCTGGAGAGGAAAACAAAGATAAACCTGGAAAAATGAAAGAGATCGAGAGAAAGAATCTGGAGAGAAAGAGTCGACCTCAAAAAGCAACCTCAAAATTACAGAGCATTTCTTCTTCTTTCTATGATGCTCCTCCCCCTCCTCTCCTTCGCTCTCCGATTCTACGGCTTCGGCCCCTTGGCCTTGCCGAAGAGCATCTCGTCCGTGATCTGGCCCTTCCTGTTGAGTTTTTTTTTCGAGTTTTGTTTTTTTTCGAGTTTTGTTTCCGTCGCCGTCGATGTGAGAGAGAGTTAAAAGAGGTTCGTGTTTTTCTTTTCCTTTCTTTTTTCGGCGTCTCTCTCTCATCCCAACTCTCTCACCTCGTGTACTGCCCCCCGGCGCTCTCCAGCGCCGGGCACGGCCTGTACGCCTTGATCGGCCACCACCCGAACCCAGGGAGAGCCCCGAGCCCCCCCATGATCCGCCCCTCGCCGCCGCAGCCGCGGGGCGCGGAGGAGAGGGCGACGCCGCAGCGGGCGCAGGTGGTTGAGTTCGCGGAAGAAGAAGAGGAAGTCGAGGGCTCCTGGTTTCGTTGTCGGGTGTTTTTTTGTCGAGGGACGGGACAGCAAGGAGTCAGAAAGAGGAGCAAGGCGAACGATGAGAGGGAGTCGGCGAGCAAGCACGAGAGAGGGGAGAGGGGTTGACGACAAAGGAGGAGGGAGAAGATTTTTTTCTCTAGACGAGAGAGAGAGAGAATTAGGCGTGTCGAAGAATTGAACAAAGCAGATTCGAGCGTGCGCTCTTCTCTCTCTCTCTCTTCCTCTCTGTCGATCAAAATTTCGGTGGCAATACACAGAGTTCAATGTCCTCCATGCGCTGAGATGCGCGATTCACGTATTCAAGATTCCGCAGGGCGAGAGAATCGGCGATTCCCCACTCACAGCGTCGGTGTCGCCGGGCGTCGATCTCGCGGCGAGGGAGCGGCGGGGGAGCGGCTCGCCGCTCCTGCGCTGCTGCGGTCTCGCAGTCGCCGAGGCGTGCGAGGAGGAGACCAGCGTCGTCGCTGTGATCTGCATCATCAAGAGAGAATTGTACTTCCGAGCCAGCGCGAAAGCGAGAGAAAGAAGAGAGAGAAAGAAGTGGACGTGGAGTGGGAAGAAAAAAACTCGCCTCGAGCCCTCGAAAGCTCTTCACTTCTTTCGACTCCTCTTTCGCCGACCTTGATCCCACCCCCCTCTCTTCTTTCGTTTCAAAAAACAGAACAGCCGCAGAAGCAGCCATGTCCGCAGAGCAGGTGCGTCTTCTCCTCTTCTTTTTTCTCCTTTCTTGCTATCTCGCGCGAGCGCGACTCAAGCGCTCTTCCCGCCGGCGACATCGACGGCCAGATGGAAGCTGCACAGCACCTGCGCGACGCGCAGAAAGGACGCGTCGAAGAAAACCGTCGCCATCGTCGCGATCACCGTCGCCTTTTGCTCTTTAAACTGCTCGCGAGCGGCCTCCGTTTCGACCAGACCCTCCACTTCGCTCCTCTTCCAACCTCGCCAAAGCCCGTCTGGACCAGTTTTACCTTCTCGCGAGGGGGGTGGATTCGAGCGAACGGATCGGACGGGGAGCGGGGAGCGGGGGGGAAACTTTTTGGCGCCGCCGACGCTGCCGACGACGACGAAGCCGGGAGGAGTTCCCCCCCCCTCCCCTCGCGTTTAGACCGCCTCGTTCCCGCGCTTCTGCTCTTTCTCGTGTCACTGTCAGGGAGGACGGCGTTGGCGTTGCGCTGGCGGCGTTTATCGTGGCTCGAAGGCTCTCCTCGCGAGAGCTATGCCGCGAAGAGCTTGTCATCTTCATTGCTTGTTTTTCGTCGAGACGGGGAAGCCGGAAAAAACCAGCTCGCTTCGACTTGCTTTTTTCAGCGCCTCCTCTCTCGCTCCCACTCTCTCTCTCACATGCTCTCCGAAAGAAAAAATGCAACCCAAAAAAACACCACCACCCAAACAGCCCCCTCGCTTCCTCCTCTTCGGCGGGACCGGATGGATCGGGGGCCTCCTCAGCGAGCTCCTCACCAAGGAGGGCGCGACCTGGCAGGCGTCCAAGGCGCGCCTCGAGGACCGCGCGCTGATCCAGAAGGAGATTGAGGAGGTGCGGTGATGTTTGACGAAGGAGATGGGAGAGAAGGGCGACGACGTCGAGCGGAAAACCTCTCTCAACCTTTTTGTCCCCTCTTTCAAAAAAAAACGAAAAAACAAACAGTTCAAGCCCACGCACGTCCTCAACGCCGCCGGCCTCACGGGCCGTCCCAACGTCGACTGGTGCGAGACGCACAAGGTGAGAAGGAAGAAAAGGATAGAAAGGAGAGAGAGAGAGAGAGAGAGAAGGTGAGAGAGCTTTTTTTTGGAGAAAAAAAAAGAAACAAAAAAGCTCACCTCTGTTCTCCCTCCTGGCTCCTCCCCCAACCCACGAAACAGATCGAGACCATCCGCGCCAACGTCTTGGGCATGCTCAACCTCGCCGACATCTGCAACACCGCCGGGGTCCACCTCACGACCTACGCGACGGGATGCATCTTCCACTACGACGACGCGTTCCCCGAGGGGAGCGGTAAGGGGTTCAAGGAGGACGACAAGCCCAACTTCACGGGCTCGTACTACTCCTACACCAAGGCGATGGTCGAGTCGCTGCTGAAAGAGTACCCCAACGTGCTCGTGCTGCGCGTGCGCATGCCCATCGTCGGCGACCTGACCTACCCGCGCAACTTTGTCGCCAAGATCCTGCGCTACGAGAAGATCGTCAACATCCCGAACTCGATGACGGTGCTTCCCGAGCTGCTGCCGATGAGCATCGAGATGGCCAAGAGGGGGCTCACTGGTGAGGAGTTTTTTGTCTTGGTTGCCCCTGGGAGGGAGAGAAGGAGAGAGCGGAGAGAGAGAAAGAGAGAGAGAGAGAAGGAGAGAGTGGAGAGAGAGAAAGAGAGAGAGAGAGAGAGAGAGAGAGTTTTTTTCTTCTCCCTTTTTCCCCCTTACCCTCGGCTCACACCTTCCTTTCTCTCTATACTCTCTCTCTCTTTCATCCCTCCAACATAAAAAAAAACACCCCTCAAAATAAAATTATACACACAGGAATCATGAACTACACCAACCCGGGAGCGATCAGCCACAACGAGATCATGGAGCTGTACAAGTCGTACGTCGACCCGTCCCTGACCTGGGCCAACTTCAGCATCGAGGAGCAGGCGAAGGTGATCGTCGCGCCGAGGTCCAACAACCTGATGGACACGGGGCGCATCGAGAGCGAGTTCCCGGCGATCCTGCCGATCCGGGAGTCGCTGATCAAGCACGTGTTCGAGCCGGCGGCGGCGGAGAAGGAAAAGGTGGCCGCGGCGGTGCGCGAGATGCGCGGCGGGCGCGTCTGAGTTTGAGGAGGAGGGGAGAAAGAGACGACTTCGCCTCCTTTTTCCCCTCTCTTCTTCGCTCTCTTTTTTTTTTCAAGTTAAAGGCGGCAGCACAGCTCGCGCAGCAACAAAAAAAAACAGGGGGGAGAGAGTTTTGAGTTTGAGTTTCAGAAAAAGACAAAAAACGCCCCACTAAGAAAAACAAATGAAAATCAAACGCGTTCTTTCTACTTCCACCCACCCACTTGCTCTCTCTGAAAACACCTTTTTTCCTTACTTTACCAGTGTGACTTACTTGAAGAAACGATATGGCAGAGAACGAAAAAGAAGAAGAAGAACCGGGAGCAGAAGAAGAGACAATGATGACAAAGAAAAGAAAGGGAAAGAAATTTTTCAACGTCCTTCGGAAAAAGAGCCGCGGACCTCTTAGTTCATTTACAGTTCTCTCTCTCTCTCTCTCTCTCTCTCTCTCTCTCTCTCTCTCTCTCTCTCTCTCTCTCTCTCTCTCTCTCTCTCTCTCTCTCTTGAAACGCGCTTTTCTTCGAAAAAGCGAGAGCCTCGATACGGGTGCTTCTTCTCTCTTTTCGGAAGAATAAAAAAAGAGAAAGCAGAGCCCCCTCTCTCTCTTTTCTCTCTCATTTCCCTCTTTCAATGAACCAACACCACAGGCCTCTTGGTCCTCGAAGCCACCTCTTTACTCACGCTGCCCCAGATAAACTGCTCCAGCTTCTTCTTCTCGTGCGACAGCATCACCAGCGCCGCCGCGTCGAGCTCCTCGGCCGTCCTGAGGATGGCGTCCCCGACCGACTCGCCGGCGCTCGAGCCCGTCAGCTCGTGGACGACGTCAACGGCCAGAGCGGCGGCGGGGAGCGCCCGGTCGGCGATCAGACTCGAGAACTCTTTCTTGATGAAGGCCCTCGCGGCTTTTTCCAAAGCCTCTTTCGAGGCTTCCGGGCAGCTGAGCGGTGGGGCATAGTAGAGGGCTCCCGAGGGGGCGGCTGTGGAGCGGACTCGCGGGACGACGTGGAGGAGGTGGACGACGTCTGTTTGTTATTGAGGGTTTTTTTTTTTTTTTTTCGGGGGAAGAGGTGGTCTTGGAAAGCCGATTCTTATCTTGAACAAAAACAAAAAAAAGGTAAAAATCTCGCTCACCGCCTGGACGGTAGATATGATCGAGCGCGAAGATCACGGCTCTCTTTGAGGCCGACGATTCGTCAACCGCGACGAGCAGGGTTCTCGTACTCGAGCAGGTCGGGCCCTGGTGAAGATGACGCAGGTCGTCGGAAGACGGCGACGATGCAGCGGCGGCGACGGCGACGCGAGACATCTTTGGCGGTCCCCGGCTCTCTCGTCGCGGCGCGCTTGGCCGCAGATTCGCGGTAGGATAGAGAGGGAGACAAGCTCTCGCCGCCGGGATCCGCGTCCGATGATTTAGAGCGATCATCGCGGAGAATCTCCGTGTCGGGAAGTGCCGGATGTTTTTTCAATTCGATGAGGGGGAAAAAAAGTAAACTCGAGCCCTTATGATTTTTTTCTTTTTTTTTTCGGCCTCTCCTTTCGTTTCTTACACTACTGCTGCTGCTGCTGCCTGAACGCGTCCGCCGGCGCCGCCGCGGCCCCCCAAGAAGGGGCTGCCCCGGCCGTCGGCATCAGCTGCTGCTGCTGATGCTGCTGTATAGGAGAAAAAGCGGTCCCCCCTTCTCCCCCTCCCCCTCCGCCGCTCCTCGAGCGGAGCAGCTCCTCGAGCGCCGTGGCCGCCGCGGCGCGCTTCCTCCTCGCCGCGGTGCCGCCGTCGGGCAGCCGCAGCGACGGGTCCGACAGCAGCGCGTCCATCCTCTGGATCGTCGATTTGAGCTCTTGCTCGGTCTGCGGAGGCTGCTGCTGAGAAGGAGGAGGAGGAGAAGGAGGAGGTCGGGAGAAGAACGCCGGCGGCGGCCAGGCGCCCGAAGACGGCGGCGGCGGCGAAGGCGCCGGCGGCGCTTGTTCTTGCTGCTGCTGAAGGTTTTGTTTCGGAGAAAATATTTTGTTCAAGCCCCAGCCGATAGCCCTCCCGAGGACGTCGGCGAGGAACCCTGCGGCGACGTCCCCGGGCCGAGGCTCCTGCGAGCGCTGCCGGCGGCGGCCGACATGGCCGCCAGAGGGAGGAGAAGAGGCGCCCCTCCCGCGGCCGCCGCGCCCGCGGCCCGTCGGCGGCCGCGGCGTCGCGCCCGGGGGCCAGCTCGTCGCGTTGCCGTTCCCGTCGCTCCTCCTCTCCCTCTCCGGCGAGGGGGGCCTGTGATCCCCGACCCTGCCGTCCCCGGCGACACTGTAGAGCCTCCCATGGTCGCTGACGCCGGCGAAGAGAGGAGCAGAAGGGGAAGAGGAAGGAGAGGGGGAAGAAGGAGAGAAAGACTCGTCGTCGTCGATCGCGGCCAGCGCCGCGGCCTCCCTCGCGACGACGGCGTCGGCCTCTTCGTCCCGCGGCGCGCCGCCTCCCCCGCCGCCCTGCTCCAGAGCCGCGAGCATCGCCGCCGCCGTCGCCGGCGAGGCGTCGAGCTCCGCATCGTCGCCGAGTGAGAACAGGTCCCCGAGCTCCTGCTGGTTGAAATAGCGAAAGGAGATCCCGGCCTTGGTGGCGGATTTCGCCAAGCTCTGCTTGAAGATCTGCTTCCGGAGCACCTTTTCCTCGACGGTCGCGGCGCAGACGAGGCGGTAGACGACGACGTCGCGGGCCTGGCCGATGCGGTAGGCGCGGTCGACGGCCTGGGAGTCGGCGGAGGGGTTCCAGCTGGGTTGAAGGGAGGGAAGAGAGAGGGAGGGAGGAGGAAAAAAAAGGTGAGTTTTTTCCCCGTTTCAAAAGGGGAAAAAAACTCTCGACCTCGAAGAAAGAAAGAAAAAAGGGGGCGGGGGGGGGGGACGGAAAAAAAAAGGCCCTCACCCGGGCTCCACCAGGACGACCCGGGTCGCCGCCGTGAGCGTCAGCCCCAGCGCCCCCACGCCCGTCGTCAACAGCAGCACGGGAGGCGAGACACCGGCCTTCGCCTCCTGGAACCGGGCGACGATGGCCTGACGGGCCGCGGCGGACGCGATCGTCCCGTCGATGCGCAGGAAGGGCTCTGTAGTCGTCCTTTCCGCCTCCTCTTCGCCGCCGCCTTTGTCGCCGCCGCCTTTCTCGACGCCGCGTGTCTCGCCGCTCCTTCCTCCCTCCTCCTCCATCCTCTTCAGCAGGGCGGCCCCGACGATGTCGAGCATCACCCGCGACTGGCTGAA